>Ga0307515_10012173_pt1 | contig 16221 bp, 16 predicted proteins | sample 17_EM_MG_FD_194513 | JGI IMG/M metagenome (GOLD analysis project Ga0307515, IMG submission 194513) | Populus trichocarpa ectomycorrhiza microbial communities from riparian zone in the Pacific Northwest, United States - 17_EM | ecosystem: Host-associated > Plants > Roots > Unclassified | place...
TCCAGAAATCAGCAGCGATGATTAAGTCATTTCTGGTCTTACACTTAGCTACATTTGCAAATCATCACATTTATCACAAGTATAATCACAATCACAATTCAAAATCCAATCTCTTGCTTCACAATCGCACATGTCTGTTCATCAACAAACAAAATCAAAGCATTATATGGTTTGTTTTAGCTGCAACAAGCTTCCAAGGTTCATTAATAACACAATTTGCACTTAACATCATTCCAACACCTTTTCATATAACTTCATCAATCAAACATGCAGAATTTACATCATTAACACAAGTATGATTATGTTTTTGATTCAAGTATGTCCCTAGAAGTCTCACAAGATTGTCATCCATGCATTTAATCACTCTAATTCATATTTTGTTCAGCCCTCACCATGGTCGGCCCTCCCCTAGGTTCATGCATTCAAAATCATTCATGTTTCTTAGGTAAGGGTCTGTGCATATGTTCATTCATCCTTTACTCTACTTAGGTCTGTCCATTTAGTCAAGATTCCTTTAGTTAAGTGCAAGAACACTACCACTTCTATTTTTGAGTTTTCTTCCCTTTCTTTTTGTCTGAAATCTGGGGTAACAACCAGCCAAGGAAATGATATTGGTCTTACCTCACATTCTTTAGACAGCTTTTGAGCAGGTCTTGGTGGTATAGTTGTTCCCTCAAATCTTGGTTTTCTGCTCTTCGTCCTCTACTGACTGGTTCTAGTCGGCCTTAGGCTCCTTTTTCTTTCATGGTTTCAATTGCCACCTTTCTCTTTAACTCTCCTTCACTCAAGTACTCAAAGAAGAAAACATGCAACGGTTCTACCCAACAGTTCCATTCAATGTGTTGCTCCTACTGCTTCCATGACTCGACTTTCATACGTCAAAGTTCTTATAGAGGTTGACCTGCTTATTGATCTGCCTACCTCTATAAATCTAGTCTTACCCAACGGTTCACCCTTAACTCAGTAGGTAATGTATGAATCCCTACCTTGCTTCTCTAAACAATGTCGAGTTCTTAGGCATACAGCTTCCACCTGCAATAAAGGGACTGGTCATAAGCGTAAAAAGCGATATCACAAAGCTCCTGTTCGCTCTGGCTGTTCCAGCCCTTCAGCCAAAACTGTTGCTGTTGAGAAACAACAACCATACAGCGAAGGCCTTCATGGTGAACCATCCATCGATCTAATGTTTGCTAAAGTTACAACAACCGTGGAAAAGAGGCTTGTATCTCCTGGACACAAAAGGACAAAACTAGCTGAAGTGGGACATTCTGGTGCTAAACATTTTGCTTCCCTAAATGTTGTACATGTCTCTGACGATCGTAATGTTATTGCAGATGTGAAGCCTCCTAAGAGGCAATATCTAACTCATAGCAGAGTCGTTGTGACCACTAGATTTGGCCAGCAGGGGAGACATGATGGAGTAACTAAGAACTCTGTTGTGGCTGATCCAAGGCATCAGAGCCCTCTGATGATTCTGCTACCTCATCTTCTCTCTGATTTTCTCCCTTTTTTTCATTATATTTGTGGATCTTTTTTTAGGGAGCTTGTTCCCTCTGTTATCTTATTATGTATCTTGTAATGGATTTGTTGTGATGATCTTGATCCTGAGTTGATCAAGTCCCTGCTGCCCTTTTTGTCATGATCCTGGTTTTTCTCTTGCTGCTTGTTAGGCATATTTTGCCTTTTGCTGGCTTGTTGTTGTCATCTCGCGGGCCTGTTCTCTTTGTTGGTTCTTCTTGCTTGCTTTCCCTTTTGCCTTGTGATGTGGTTGACCTGTTGCTGTGTTGCTGGTTATGCCATTTGTGCAGGTCTCTGCCTGCCTGCTTGCTTCTTGGTAGTTGTTGCTGAGGATTGTTTATTGATGTTTGCTGGTTGTTGGTTTTGCTAGCCTGTCTGATCTCGCAAGCCTGCCTTAGGCCTTGTGCTGAGGTTAGCCTGTTGCTGTGTTGCTGGGTTTGCCATTTGTGTAGGGTTCCTGCTTGTTTTCTCCTGGCTTTTGAAGTTGTGATTTGCTTGTTGTTGCTGGCTGTGTTGGTGCATTTCCTGTTTACATCCTCATTACTGGATGGTTGTGTTGGTGCATTGCTATCTGCTATTATCTTGCTGTGTTCATGCCTGCTCTTGGCTTTTAAAATTGATTTTAACTTGTTGCTGTGTTGCTGGTTACTGGTTATGCTGGTGCATTGCCTGCTTGCCTCATCAGTTGCTGCTATAGGTTGGGCAATTGCTGCTAATTTAGGTTATGGCTCTTTTGGTTAGGTCTGTTTTGGCTTTTGTGGGAGTTTGTTCCCCTAGCCTCCTTTGTGTCCAAGGGAGCCTGTTCCCTTTTTTCTTTTCATATCTATATATATTTTGACATGCTGGTTCTCTAGCTTTGTTACATTTGATCTATAAATTTCTTATATTTGATAAAAAAAAAAAGACAACATGCAGCTAGGTTTGGTGGTTGGTTCTTTGAAAGAGAAAGAGGTTATTTCAGGAAAGGTGCAACCAGTTTTGGGGGAGAGATCTAGACTCCTTTTTCTCTCCCAACTCTTTACTCACTCTACGCTCATGGGGCTTGGCATGCAGGCTGTCTTGTTTAGTTATCTTCTTGGGAGGGTAGCTACTACAGCTGCAATGATAGCCGCTGTTTTTGGGGAGAGCAAAAGGGTGGTTGCTGCAGCTGCAATGACAATTGTTGTTTTTTAGGAGAGCAAAGGTCATTCTTTCTCATTTGTTGCATATATATCCCACTTAAATGTGGAGGGGTGTTTGGAAGGTTGGTTACTCTTGTTCTTATCCTTATTTGGCTCATTCTAGGGCTGTTCATGTCCTTTATAGTTCCCATTTAGAGTAGGCCGGTTCTGCTCCCTTACACTTCCCCTTAGAGCAGACCACTCCATACTCCTCAATTCTTTGTAACATAGGTTGGCCCAATACTAAATTTTCATCAGGGTTGTACAAAACGCACGGATTCGTTAGCGTACAAAGCCACTATCGATTCAAAAACCGGCACCGAGGACTGTGTCATTGTCGATTCAGAAATCGACAACGAAAACTATGTCGCTGCCGATTCAGAATCAGCAACGAGGACTGTGTCGCTGCCTATTTAGAAATCAACACAGAGGACTGTGTCACTGCCGATTCAGTTCTCGATTTAGAAATCGGTAACAAGAACTGTGTCGCTGCCAATTCAGAATCAGCAACGAGGACTGTGTCGTTGCCGATTCAGAAATCAACAGCAATGGTGGGGTTGTTTTACTTTTACCTTTTTTTTGTTGGGTGTTTACACTAATAGTCTCCTACCAGGAGTGGGCACTCTCTGTTAGTAACTGAGTCACATAATCTACCCTCGGGTCCTCTTGCACCTACATCTGACCTATAACTCTTTCCACCTTCTTCAGTCAGTGTCTAACAACCTCAACATCCTCCTCCCCGCAGTAAGTCACATAACCCATCTCTTGCATACCTTTCACCCACTGTACTATGGTGACTACTCTTTCTAGTCTAGGTGCTGTACTGAAGGCTTTCGCTGCCATCCCCGCTGTCAGAGACCTCACTAAGTGATCCATAAATTTAAGATCTGAGAATGGGTTTGGCGCCACTATCAGCGCTGTCGGTGGAGGCATATCATCTTATCTTTGCCTATCTGATGCCTCTACCCTATGAGACGCCGAATCATCTCGGAGTCCTTTTAACTCGCCCCTTTCAGGATGTACTAGTGCTGCAGGTACATGAGAGTAGGTGTCTGCTAAAGGATCCCAATCTGGATCACTCTCAAAATGAGAACTCTGGTCACTTCCCCGAACGAGGGATGAATTAGTCTAGGCTCCTTGTCTTGTTCTAACCATCTTGAAACACATTTCAAAACCGTATCAATATTCCAGTCCTCGGAATAACAACCTATGCTCTGATACTAAAATGTGACATCCCCTTATCCGGAACAAAACACCCATCACATTATCAAATGGAAATAGGGTAAATATATTTGCCGAAATTTCGGTAGACTTATATACAATTTTCTTATAAAAGTCTACCGAAATTTCGGCAAAGTCTCCCCTATATCGGGAGGTCCCAAATTATCGATATATAACTTGTTTACACTTCTAATATCCCACACCTCATAACTTAATCATGACCCAATCATCCTGGGTCTCAATCCCACAAACATCATAATCATCTCAACCATAATATTTATAACATACATTGAACAACAATATCATTATAGAAGGATAAACAAGATAAACACGCATACATGGAACATGGTTATATGAATTTCAAAGTTAAGTTCATTTATTCAAGTTTAAACATTAGTTATACAAATGTTTTAATATTACAAAATACAAGGATATACTCCCTAGACTACATAACAAAAAGGTGAGCAAAAGCTAGAATCTACTCCTACCGCGCATGCAATGGTCTTGAAACAAAATACATATTATTGAAATATGAAAATTACAATAAGTATTGTAACATAAATATCCAATAATTTAAATAGGTAGACATGTATTCTTATTCTATTCACTTCTCCCTTTTTTTGTTTCCATTGAAACTCTTTATCATTCAACTACTAAAACTTTTTCCTCTCCCATTTCCAATTTCCATTCAAGATTCCATAAAATCAATCACATCTATTTCTGCCTAACACATTGTCGATACCACCTTTTTACTAGTATGATCATCACCCTATAGACATCGATGCATAACAATTGACACAATCAAAAGATTAATGTCTTATCCCAAGTGCAGGAGTGTCGAAGTAATAAATAACCCGGCAAGACCGGAGTCGAACCACAAGGAGGTGAACTATATAAAATTATAAACAACAAATGAAAAGGAGTTGAAGAGAACTTTTGAGATGTGATATTGATGTGAGTATTAATAAAAGATAAAAGCAATTGTCAAGGTTAGAGGATCCACTAATAGTATTAGAAATAAATATAGTATAAACTCTTTTTATTAATCAACTGGAAACCATACACAAAGAAGGTTCCAATCAGATGATTTATCCTTAATAGTTCATTATAAATTTTTAACATGATCATATTAATTATCTTATTTTATTAACACCATACTTTTAAATATTGTCAGGAATTCATGATGTTAACTTATGTTAACAACAAATCAAGTTTCTTTCATAGCACAAGTGTCGATTATATCATACAGTAGGCTATGAAAGTGCCAAGTATTTATTGTACCAAGGGTTGTACAACACAAATCTATATTAATCATTTAACAAGCAAGGTATTAAGAATTAGTAAGATAAAAAAATAAGACATGTTAATAACAAACTTTCTTGGATATAAACATTGAAGTCCATGTTGAGTTTATATTATACCTATTCTAACACCATTAGTAAAACCTTTTCACCTTGACATAATAAACTTAGCTAAATATAATGAAGAAGATAAACATAGATAAATAACATAAGAACATAAGTATAGTAAAGGAAATGAAAAGCATAAACAAGAGATTAAGGAAAATATAACATGAAATAAAACTTAAGCATTAAAAAAATATAAAGAGAGAACTAAAGAGCATGATCTTGATCTGAACAACCAAGATGCCTAAATGTATGGCAAATGCCTCCTTTTATAGGCCAAAATTTGAACTATTGATTTGATGACTAATTGTTGAGTGGGTGGCCATATCTTGACTTGGTGACAATCCTTATCTTCTTGTCTGAACAAAACGTCATTGATAACGTCCGAATTTGAACCACCTGTACCCATTCAAGTTCTAGGAAATTGTCTCATCTTTCTAGGAAAAAACAATTGAGGTCATTTGGACTTCTAGAACTCGAGATATGGGTTGAACACTGAACAGTGTCTGGGCTACAGGACAGATTCAAACTTCTCTGTTGTTGCTATAATTTGGACTTTAAAACGGCTTTTCTAAATCTTGGACTCCACATGAAAGTTTTAGGCCTATGTCTTATCTTTCCATCCATATAAAGCAGACCTAAATCCGAGATCTACAGCTCCATATATAACCCAATTACCGAACAGTGTTCCAGTTTGGACTGAACCAGCATCTCTTTTCTAAGTTTGGCCCTCTCTTTGTCCTTTAAATTTCAGTACTTAAACTCATCAATCAATCCTTTCATTTATGTGATAGCCCTACATTTAAGATAAACATTTACCATAAATTAAAGGTATCTTATATTATTAGATATGTTATTATAAAACATGCTTTAGTTAAGGAGTTATTGATACTTCAAGTGCAAAATGATGATATAAAACCTTGATAAAAATGCACTTTTAAGTACTAATCAGTATCGTTTAGGCAGTTTTATCATTGAGGATTTTATGCCCTTGAGTGTTGTTTGGGCACTTTTAATCATTAAAGATTTTTCTCACTTGCCTCTAGTGTAGGGTGTGATCTTAGCCAAGATTGTTTTTCAAGAAAAATGCATTAGGCTCAAAGAGGGACTGCAAGGGACTTTTTGAATTTGTGAAAAGATGATCAAAGATGACCTTTCTTCATTTCAACCACATGTATTCAGACTTGGCAAGCTTTGCTTTCTCTCATGCAAATATGCAAAATGGTTTCTCATTATTCATGCAGCCAAAACTCAGCCTTGAAGTCATATCATGGTGTTTGGGTTATTCTTTGGTTTTCTAAGTATCATGATATCACTTGAATTTCCAGAATTTATTTGTTGGAACAAACACCAATTTGATTTTCATTTTGTATTAAAACTTTGATTTTCCAAAAATCCTTGTGAAAACATGGGATCATGCATGTTTTTGGGGAAAAAAGAAACACACCAAAGAATTCTTGGTGTAGTGATTTTGTGAGTGAAGGGCGTGCCCAGTGTGTTATGTGCACGAAACAACATAAAAAAATAAAGGCATATCATGAACACATGATCTTATTAACAAGAAAGGCTCATTTATCAGAGAAGTTTTGTGGCATTATGAGCCAAATTGCCAACAAGACTAAAACAGGTTGAAACAAACATAATCAAGCAAAAGGCAATAATTGGACGGGCTTCATCTTTCCATTTATGGCAGAACTTTATCCTTGAGAATACACACACCTTCTTCGCACCCTACTCTTGCCATCGGTACTTTGAGGTTTCCCAGGTATTCCGCCTCTAGTGCATTTACGATCCACCACTTAAAGCATTATTAGGTAGAGGGTTCGAACTCATGTTTGGAGTTCCTTCGAAGGTTATCCATCAAGCTTTAATCAAATGCATGAGCCTCTTCTTGAAGGCATTGCAAGTATGAATGTTGTGTCCCACAGCACCAGCATGATATTCGCAAGTGAGATCTAGCTTATACCAATTAGGGTAAGGTGGTTGTAAAGGCATGAGAGGTTCGGGAGCTACATGCTCAATGCTCAGTAGCTTTTGGTACATCTCATTTAAGGGAAGCTATAATGGAGGTAACTGTTTTTGGACTTTTTGGTGTTTGGTTTGAGATTCAGGTTTTCTGGTGGAGAATCTAGGGTTGAGATTGATGTTGGAAATTTAGGGTGAAGGGGATGGAGTGTGATAGTTTTGGAATGGGTTCTTCATACCCCTATAGCCACTTTCAACATAGTTGACCTCCCTTCTTTTACCCTCAAAGCCTCTTTTCTCAGTGGGCGCAAAAATTCTACCACTTTTGACTCCTTGCTCTATGCGCTTAGCTACTGCCACATCGTCAGTAAATTGCTAGGCCCAACTACCTATCACATGCTCGTAGTACGACGCTTTGAGAGTGTTGGTAAACAGGGTAACCATCTTTTTGTCTAAGAGTGGGGGATGTACCTGTGCAGCTAAATCTCTCTACCTTTGGGCATATTCCCTCATGCTTTCCTTGTCCCTTTTCTCTAGATTAGACAAGCTAGTTCTGTCAGGAGCAATATCCATATTGTACTTGTCGCACCCTCGCGGTGGAGCAGCGACCCTCGATTGATTTCTGTTTTTTTTTGTTTTGTGAATGTCATAACCCATTTTTGGGTTATTCTCCAATTAACATTTTTTATCTCTTCAAAAAATAATAAAATACAAAAAAATCAAAAAATATTATCAAAAAAATATGACAGTGAAAAAGGATGTCAAAACGCTCAAAAAATGGTCAAAAATTGATCGAGGAGGTTTAAAAATACAAAAATTAAAATTTGGTAGTATTTTATTGACTGACGATACCCCTGTTGACAAAGAAAATTCAATTTGAGGAAGAAAAGTTCAAAATCAGATGTTTATGGACTCAATTAAATTTTATTGAAGGTTTAATTGAATTTATGGAGGTTTTGATTGCAAGAAAAGTTGATTTTGGAGTTAATTTGGGCTTTAATTGGAAGACATTAACGTTCTGGGGTCAAATTATAATTTTTGAGAGTTAATTTGATCAAATCAGGGGCTTAATTGCATAAATATTGAAGTTTGATGGCCAATTAGGGACTTAATTGAAGAAATCCAAAACCAAGGACTAAATGGGAAAAGGCACGTAAATAGAGGGGATGCAATTAAAACTGGATCAGGGGCCAACTTGAAGAAATTAGAAGTTTATTGCTCAATTGAGGGTCAAATTGCATACATTCAAGATCAAGGACCAAAGTGAAAAAGGCGGCCAACTTCTAGGCCGATGTTTGAATTTGACAGGGATGTAATTGAATTGATTTTTACAATTAAAATTGCAATTGAGGACACAATTTAACAAATCACAAATTCAGGACCAATGTGAACTCTGACACATTTTGCCGCCTTTTCATTTAAATGAAACGACGCGTTTTGTTCAAAACGACGCCGTTTCATACACTGTTAAAAAAAAGCCCAAAACAGTGCCGTTTTAAACGACACTGTAGCCTTTCTTCTTCCCCTGAACACGCAGAAAATAGGGGAAGAAGAAGGTTTTATTCCCCTGTTTTCACCGACATCTCTCCTCTCCCTCTCTCTCCTAAAACTCAAAAAGACGCCGACCCAAGTACCCCACTTGCCTGAATATTGACCGGTGGCCTACCATGGATGAAAAAACAGAGGGGACAAGCCATAGTTGGTGCCCGTCCACCCTGCCCTGTCCCCTGACCGGATAGAGGCAGGGCATTTTCACCGCCCTTCTCTGCCTATAAATACAGAGGCAGAGAAGAGGCACAAGAGAGGCTCTTGAGATGAAAAAAAAAAAGAGAGCTGAAGACCAAAAGAAAGGAAGAAATGGGAAGAAGGCAGTAAAAAAAAAAAGTCAAGAAGAGAAGGAAAACAGAGGAGAGAAGAGAGAAGGAACGCCACCTGGAGCCACCATGATTTTGCTGCCAGCATCACCGCCACCAGCGAGCACCACCGGGAGCCTCCACAGCAGCCACCACAGGTTAGTTCCCCCCACCTCTCTCTTCTTCCTTCTTCCCCTTCGCTGCTCTGTATCCCTCTGTTTTCATTTGCATGCAGAACATGAGCAATTCACGTTCTGCAGCAAATGAAAATAATTACTAAATTTATTAAGATAGAAATCCAATGAGATTCCATGTGCTTTAAAAGCTCATTTTTCCCTTGGTATTTCAAGAGTTTGCGACTCGTAAATCGCAAGAAGGAGGGATAAAAATTTAGAAATCTAAGGAAATTTAGGGCGCTTTAAAAGTCTAGTTTTGCCTTAGTGTTTCATACTCTCACGGCTCGTAAACCGAGGATTCAAACATTGAAATGTCCTCCATTATAATCAAGGCTTCTTTCAAGGATGTGTGATGACTTATTATTTCTAGAAAATTATTTTGCATATTTATCACTTAGGGTTTCTTTATCCAAATATTAACAGTGAATAATAACAAGTTAATTATTTCTTCATGCTTGCAGAAACGTGCACAGTGCACGTTCTGCATGCAAGAAGATGAAATGGGAAACTAAGACAAAAGGAAGAGAATTACCTGGAATGGAGGCGTTGTCGTTTACGGTGCTGGTGGCTCACGGTGGTGTTGGTGTCGCGGCAGCCGGCTATGGTGGAAGACGTTGATTCTCCTTCTTCTCTCCTCTGCTTCGTTGTGCTGTCTTGTTTCTATGTTTTTTGTTCCCCCTGTCAACAGTGTTCCTACCTTTCTGTAGTGGCTTTGTGGAGGTGCTGCTGGTGCTGGCGGTGCAGCTGGTGGCGGTAAAGAGGAAGACTGGCAGTGGTCCGCGGAGGACGCTACTTCAGCTTCTCTGTATTTTCTTCTTTTTCCTCCTGCTTTCTGCTTGTTCTTCTTTCACTTTTCTCTCTCTCTTTCTCTTTTAGATTTTCTTTCTTCTCCTCTGTTCTCCTCTGTTCCCCTCTTTGTATTTTTTTCTTCTTTTCCCCAGCTGGTTTTTTAGTTCTTCTCCCCCTTGTATTTTATAGTTCTCCCCCCCCTCTTTTTTTGCTTTGTTTCCCCCTCTAGCTTTTATAGCCAAAACTGCATGCGTTTTTTTTCTGATGATAAAGACGTTCGGGACCATTATTGCAGTGGTAACGATCGGCGATGGTAACATCGTGCAGATGGATAGTAGTTGTGAAACGTTCCCCATAACTGAAGCAATCTGTGGCTTTTGTTGCTGAAACGGTTCCTCTGTTTGCTGAAACGGGTTCTGAAGAAGACAATAAATAGTGCCTGTGAAATGGCACCGTTTTCCTTTTCAAAATGTATATTTTCGAGTTGGTCATTGGAGTTTTGTATTTTTGTAATCAAATCCCCGGGTAAATTCTAATCGAATCCCTTGATTTTAGCGTCATTTACAAGACAGTCTTTGGTTTTTAATTTATGCGATTTGACCCTCAATTGATAAATAAATTTCCAATTTCTTCAATTTAGCCCCCGATTTAGTCAATTTCAGCCGCTCTATTTACGCGCCTTTTCCTATTTGGTTCTTGGTTTAGGATTGTTTCAATCAAGTCACTAATTGGCCATCAAACTTCAATAAATATGCAATTAAGCCCCTGATTTGATTAAATCAACTCTAAAAAATTATAATTTGACCTTAGAACTTTAATTTATTCTAATAAAAGCCTAAATTGACTTAAAAATCAATTTTTCTTGCAATCAAACCCTTCATAAATTCAATTAAACCTTAGATGAAATTTAATTGAGTCCATAAACATCTGATTTTGAATATATATTTTTTTAAATTAAATTTTCTTTGTCAACATGGCTCTCATCAATCAACGATATACTGTTAAATTTCAATCTTTTGCATTTTTGAACCTCCTCAACTAATGTTTGGCCATTTTTTGGCATTATACCATCCTTTTCTAACTCCTATTATTTCTTGGATTTCTTTCGAATATATATATATATATATATATATATATATATATATATATATATTCTTATTTTTGTGTGGGGACCCAAAAAATGGATAACAACAGATGCCCCCTCTTTACAATACTTACGGAGCAAAGACTTTGCGTAGTAACTTTTGTAAAGATAAACAAACCTAAACGTCCAATCTTGATCTTCTCAAAACTCGGCTGATCTGAAATTATATCTTTACCGCAATCTCCTTTCAACTAGGAACTAATGATCAAAACTTGATTATCTTGAGAACCTGATCTTGGCGCCCCTCTAAATTCTGTCTCTTTTTTGTTTTTTTTTTTACCTGAAATCTCCTCTAGTGATTTCCTTTTAACCAAAGCTAAAATCCTCTATATGGTTGGGTTAACCTGAGATCCTATCTGGCGATCCCCTTTAACCACAACCAAAATCTGTGTGGTTGGGCTAACCTAAGATCCCATCTCGCGATCCCCTTTAACCAGAACCAAAATATGTGTGGTTGCGCTAACCTGAGATCCCATCTAGTGATCCCTTTTAACCAGAACCAAAATCTGTGTGGTTGGGCTAAACTGAGATCCCATCCGGCGATACCCTTTAACCAGAACCAAAATATGTGTGGTTGGGTTAACTTGAGATCCTATCCGGCGATCCTCTTTAATCAGAACCAAAATCTTCTTCATGGTTGGGCTAACCTGAGATTCCTCTTGTGATCCCCTTTAACCAGAACCAATGTCTTCTGTATGGTTGGGCTAACCTAAGATCCCTTCCAGCGATCCCCTTTAACTAGAACCAAAATCTATATGGTTGGGCCAAACTGAGATCTCATCTGGTGATCCCATTTAACCAGAACCAAAATCTACATGGTTGGGCTAACCTGAGATCCCTTCTGGCAATCCCCTTTAACCAGAACCAAAGTCTTTATGTGGTTGGGCTAACCTGAGATCCCATCTGGCGATCCCCTTTAACTAGAACCAATGTCTTCTGTATGGTTGGGCTAACCTGAGATCTCTTCTAGCGATCCCTTTTAACCAGAACCAAAATCTGTGTGGTTGGGCTAACCTAAGATTCCATCTAGCGATCTCTCTTAACTAAAACCAAAATCTATATGGTTGGGCCAAACTGAGATCCCATCTGGCGATCCTCTTCAACTAGAACCAAAATTTGCGTGGTTGGGCTAACCTAAGATCCCTTCTGGCGATCCCCTTTAACCAGAACCAAAGTCTCTGTATGGTTGGGCTAACCTGAGATCCCATCTTGCAATCCCCTTTAACCAGAACCAAAATTTATGTGTTCTTCCTGATGGTAGGGTTTGAACTTTTTTGTTTTGAGAATTTCCTAATGATTAGGTTCTTCTCATTTTTCTTCTTGATAATAAAGATGATCAATTTTTTCACTTGATATTTTTTTTTTTACTTTTGTGATTTTACAAGACTGACATCAGTCCTTCCTGATTGCAGGGTTGACATTTGTCCTTCCTGATGACTGAAATTAACTTGATTTTTCTCGATGACAAGGTTGGAAAACTTGGTGCTTCTTGATTGCAGGGTTGGCATCTGTCCTTCTTGATTACTAGAATTAACTGGAGTTTTCTCGATGACAAGGTTGGAAAACTTGGTGCTTCCTGATTGCAGGGTTGACTTGAAGACTCTTCTTGATGACAAGGTTGATCTTTGAGATTTTTCTAATGGTAGGGTTTATCTCATCTTCTTCTCATTCCATGGTCAAAACTGTGATTCATTTTTATCATCAACTCAATGATTCTTTCTTTGTCCACAATCTTGCAGGATTTCATTGAGGATTTTTTTTTAACAAGTCAAAATATATGTGCAATGATTTATGGTTAGATGACATGCATGCATTCATACCTTGTTTTGAAATATAGGCCCCCCTCTTCAATGCTTCATCATCATAGGGTGCCTTCCAAAGAGTTCTTTGTTCTTCTGATTAACTGGCTCTTTCGTGTGCTAGCCATCCACTTAGCTGTAAATGCCGTGCCTATCTTAGGCTATCCACGATGATTACTACTCTTATTATTTATCAAGCATGATCATGACCTCAAGTGTTGTGTGGCTTGATTCATCATGAATGCGCTTAACCAATCATTCATCTTTTGGATGCTCTTGAGAATTGTTCTCTCATTGATTATGCACATCGTGCCAACACTCGTCAAGAGGTTTTCTATTGTCGACCTCATCCTAGATTGCCAATCAGTCATGAACTTGCCTCCCGTTGGAACAACACTCTTCAAGTATATGTTATCATCAATCTTCCTGGAAACTATCCAGTCATCAAGACATGCATCTCATAGCTTGTAGTAAAAGACTTATGGCTGTATGCTTAGTGTTCTTCTCAATGGATTTCTCTCATCTTGTTGAATCAGATTGTGAAAAAATATGCATTGGCATCATCAATGATGTTCATTTTATCACTCATATTCATACGGTGAAGTACACATTTGAGCTTTAAAACAAATGATCCCATAGTCAGCCTTGGTGGTAAGCTGCTTCATGGTTTGATGTGATTTAAAGGTTTTGAAAGTTGTCATGTTAATGATTTCTTAGAAAAAGAAGAAAAGTTATCCTCGGTAAGGAGATCTTTATCTTATTAGGTAAAAAAAAACATAATTGCTCTAGCATCAATAAAAACAAAACAAATTTTTCTATTTAATATCAAGAATATATCTTACGTATAAGATTATAATCTCGGATACCAGAAGAAAAATATTTTTTGATATTTTTTTTGAAATACGAACCAAATTCAATGCAAATTAAAACATTTTTTATTTTATTTTATCATAAACAAAACATACATAAAAAAATAATAACAAAAACACCCACTCAAACACTCTCCTTTTACTATGTTTAAGCACACACCCGTTACATGTTTACAAATCAATCAAAATTCAAAATAACTCAAACAACACATTAAACAATTTTAAATTTATAAAATAAACCCCCAAAAATTCAGGAACAGTGCTGAGAAGCCCTCTAAAACTGCAGAAACAGTGGCGGCATGTTGCTCCACGCGCCACCACCGATGAAGGAAACAAGACCGGTGGATCGGGAATGTCTTCTTCCTCTCTATCTTCCTACGCCATCGGTGAGGGTTGTTGTTACCCATTTTTGGGTTCACACACAAAAATGAGAAAATACAAATATATATATGCGGAAGAAATCCAAAAAATTAATAGGAGCGAGAAAAGGAAGCTGGAATGTTGAAAAATGGCCAAAAATTGGTTGAGGAAGTTCAAAAATGCAAAAGGTTGAAATTTGACAGTATATCGTTGACTGGTGAGGGTCCTGTTAACAAGGAAAATTCAATTTTAGAAAAAAGTTCAAAATCAAATGTTTATGGACTTAATGAAACTTTATCTAAGGTTTAATTGAATTTATGGAAGGTTTGATTGCAAGAAAAATTGATTTTTAAGTCAATTTAGGCTTTTATTGAAAGAAATTAAAGTTCTGGGGTCCAATTATAGTTTTAAAGAGTTGATTTGTCAAATCACGAGCTTAATTGCATAATTATTGAATTTTGATGGCGAATTAGGGACTTAATTGAAACAAACCGAAACCAAGGATCAAACCGGAAAAGGCTCTAAAATCAAAGGATCTAATGACCATATATCCAGGGGCTTGATTACAAAATTGTAAAAACATACAAGGACCAAATCGAAAATATTCATTTGAATGTTGAAACAGCGTCGTTGCACTATTTATTGTCTCCTTCAAGAAATTGTTTTCAGCAGTAAAAGGCAGTGCATGCGTTAGTAGTGGAGCCGCTCCAATCACGGGGCATGTCTCACGCCACCATGTACACCGGCTGTTACTTTGTTGCTGGAAAACGTCTGCATCCTCTGGCTATAAAAGCCAGAGGAAGGATCTAGCAAAAAGAAAAAGAAAAAGAAGGAAAGTACGAGACAAAGGGGACTACACAAAAGAAGAAGAACGAGATAGCAAAGAAAAGGAAAAAAAAAACGAGAGGGGACAGAAGGGAAAGGAAAGGGAAACAAAGAGAGGGGAAAGTTGACAGAAGTTTTAAAGGGAGATAGAATAGAGAAAAAGAAACAGGGGATGATGAATTGAGAGAAAGCAAAAAAGAGAAGGTAGACTTGAGAGAAACATAAAGAGAAACAGAGGGGTGAGAACATAAAAGAGAGAAGTGAGAAACTGAAAAAGAAAGAGAAAGAAGCAAATGAATTAAAATAGAGGAACAAAGACGTGAAGAAGAATGACAGAGACACCAAAACAACATAAAACCAAAGAGGAGCAGAAGCAAAGACAAGGAAAAACACAAAAAAAAATAAAGGAAACACTAACAGAAATTTGCTTAATACCAACAGAATTGCCGACAGAATAATTCTGTCGGTAATTTGAGGTCGCCATTACAGAAAGAATTTCCTCCATCGGTACTTTTGTCGGTATATACCGACGGCCAAAATCCATCGGTACATACCGATGAAATTACGGACGGAGTGTGGAGAATTAAAAAAAAGGGCGGCTCGCTGACGTTCGTTGACGTGGAGGTTATTGCGGGTATTTTTTACCGACAGAATCACTGAGGGATTCAAAATGGCAGCTCTGTACGGTGACGTGCCCGATTCACCGATGCAAATGCCGACGGAATCACCGAGGGATTCAAAATGGCAGCTCTGTACGGTGACGTGCCCTGTTTGCTGTCAGATTAGCCGACGGAATCACAGATGGAATATTTATGTCGATGAATCCTTCGGCAAAAGTTAATATATCCCCACTCTGCCGACCCTCTCCTCCCATATTTCTCCTTCTTTTTCCTCATCTCAACTCTCCCCAACTGCAAACAACCAGCGCCCCCCCAAAAAAAAATCTCCCTCTTCTCAGCACAACAAGTCATATATCTTGAAGTCTTCTTGTCACAGCATCCGTGTTCTTATTTACCGACGGATTTTTATCAGTTTTTGTAAGTAATTCTATCTTTTTAAATTTTAACATTTAAATATCATGGTTTTTATTGTTTTTTTAGTATATGTATTTTGTTAGTAGATGTACATGTTTTATT
>Ga0307515_10012174_pt1 | contig 16221 bp, 14 predicted proteins | sample 17_EM_MG_FD_194513 | JGI IMG/M metagenome (GOLD analysis project Ga0307515, IMG submission 194513) | Populus trichocarpa ectomycorrhiza microbial communities from riparian zone in the Pacific Northwest, United States - 17_EM | ecosystem: Host-associated > Plants > Roots > Unclassified | place...
CGAAGGCGATGGAGAGGGTCTCGCCCTTGGCGTGCTCGCCCATCAGGTAGACGGCCGGGTACTTCATCGTCACCTTGGAGCCGATGTTGCCGTCGATCCACTCCATGGTCGCGCCCTCGTAGGCGACGGCGCGCTTGGTGACCAGGTTGTAGACGTTGTTCGACCAGTTCTGGATGGTCGTGTAGCGGCAGCGGCCGCCCTTCTTCACGATGATCTCGACCACCGCGGAGTGCAGAGAGTCCGAGGAGTAGATCGGCGCCGTACAACCCTCGACGTAGTGCACATAGGCGCCCTCGTCGACGATGATCAGCGTCCGCTCGAACTGGCCCATGTTCTCCGTGTTGATACGGAAGTAGGCCTGGAGCGGGATCTCGACGTGCACGCCCTTCGGCACGTAGATGAAGGAGCCGCCGGACCACACGGCGCTGTTCAGCGACGCGAACTTGTTGTCACCGACCGGGATGACGGTCCCGAAGTACTCCTTGAAGAGCTCCGGGTGCTCCTTCAGCGCGGTGTCGGTGTCGAGGAAGATGACGCCCTGCTCCTCCAGGTCCTCACGGATCTGGTGGTAGACGACCTCCGACTCGTACTGCGCGGCGACACCGGCGACGAGGCGCTGCTTCTCCGCCTCCGGGATGCCGAGCTTGTCGTACGTGTTCTTGATGTCCTCGGGCAGGTCCTCCCAGGACTCCGCCTGCTTCTCCGTGGAGCGCACGAAGTACTTGATGTTGTCGAAGTCGATGCCGGAGAGGTCGGAGCCCCAGTTCGGCATGGGCTTCTTCTCGAACAGGCGCAGGCCCTTGAGACGGAGCTTGGTCATCCACTCCGGCTCGTTCTTCTTGCCGGAGATGTCCCGGACGACGTCCTCGTTGATGCCGCGCTTGGCGGAGGCACCGGCCACGTCGGAGTCGGCCCAGCCGTATTCGTACGTGCCCAGACCCTCGAGCTCGGGGTGGGCGGTCTCCTCGATGGGGAGCGTCATGCGGGGTTCCTCCCGGCGGTACGTGCAGATGAGTCAGATGGATCGGAAACGGTCTTGGAAATCTTCGGGATAAACGTGGTGCACACGCCGTCGCCGTGGGCGATGGTGGCCAGTCGCTGGACATGTGTGCCGAGCAGTTGGGAGAAGAGCTCGGTCTCCGCCTCGCACAGTTGCGGGAACTGCTCGGCGACATGGGCGACCGGGCAGTGGTGCTGGCAGAGCTGCTCACCGACCGGTGCGCTACGCGCCGTAGCAGCGTACCCGTCCACGCTCAGGGCCTTGGCCAGGGCTTCCGCGCGGTTCTCGGGCGCGGCGGCCTCGACGACCTTGCGGTAGGCGATGGCCTGGGCGGCCATGCGGTCGCGGGCGAAGGCGACGACGGCCTCGTCCCCGCCCTCACGCTGTGCGATCCAGCGCAGCGCGTCCGCGGCGAGCTTGTCGTAGGACTGGTCGAAGGCGTCCCGGCCGCAGTCGGTCAGGGCGAACACCTTCGCGGGGCGGCCGCGCGTGCGCGCTCCGTAGACCCGCTGCTCACGTGCTTCCACGACGTCGTCGGCGACGAGTGCGTCGAGATGACGGCGTACGGCGGCCTGGGTCAGCCCCAGCCGGCCGGCGAGGTCGGCCACGGTCGACGGGCCGTGGTCCAGGATGGAGCGCGCGACACGGTTGCGGGTGGACCGCTCACCGGTCGCGAGTTCCTCCTGCGGAGCCTCGCCAACGTTTTTCACAACGCCATTGTTGCGTAATTCCTCAGAGCCTGACAACCCGCGCCCGGCGGATGGACGGTGCGCTGCATCACTTAGGCATACCTAATCTGACCTGCGAAAACGATCTTTGATCGATCAATTCGCCGGTGCCACAGACCCTCTTCGAGGACACTCCACAACCATGCCCACACCCCCTCCCACCGGCCCACTTGTCACCCGGGACACAGTCGCCGCACAACTGCGCGAGCTCGGCGTCCACCCCGGTGAGACCCTCCTCGCGCACACCTCCCTCAGCTCCCTCGGATGGGTCTGCGGAGGCGGCGTGGCGGTCGTCCAAGGAGTCCTCGAAGCACTCGGCCCGGACGGCACCCTGGTGGTCCCCACCCAGTCCGCCGACCTCTCGGACCCGGCCCACTGGGGAAACCCGCCGGTCCCGCGCGAGTGGTGGGACACCATCCGCACCTCCATGCCCTCCTACGACCCTCTCGTCACGCCCTCACTCGGCGTCGGCGTCGTCCCGGAGACCGTCCGCACCTGGCCGGGTGCCCTGCGCTCCGCGCACCCGCAGACCTCCTTCGCGGCGATCGGTCCCCGCGCGGCCGAGATCCTCGCCGGCCACGCGGCCGACTGCCGGCTCGGCGAGCGCAGCCCGCTGGCGCGCCTGGAGGGCCTCCACGCGCGCGTACTGCTGCTCGGCGCGGGCTACGACACCTGCACGAGCTTCCATCTCGCCGAGTACCGCATCGCCTCGCCGCTGGTCGAGATCGGCCGCCCGGGACCGGAGGGGTGGGAGACGGTGACCGAGGTGTCGATCTCCTCGGACCGCTTCGACGAACTGGGCCACGACTTCGAACGGGACCGTTCCGTCGTACGGGGAAAGGTGGGCGCGGCGGACGTACGGCTGTTCCCGGTGGCGGACGCCGTGGCCTACGCCGAACGCTGGCTGCCCCTGCACCGCCCCCGTGAGGAGGAGATCTCGCACCCGCCGCTCTGAGCGCGGGCCGGGCTACCTAGACTCGGGCGCATGCGAAGTGAGCCCGTGCTCCAGGTCCAGGCCCTGGTGAAGCGGTACGGCACGAAGACCGCGGTGAACGGCCTCGACCTGGTGGCCCATGCGGGTGTCACCGCAGTACTCGGTCCCAACGGAGCGGGCAAGACGACCACGGTCGAGACCTGCGAGGGGTACCGGAGGCCGGACTCCGGCACGGTGCGCGTCCTGGGCCTCGACCCGGTCCGCGAGTCCGCCGCACTGCGCCCCAGAATCGGCGTGATGCTCCAGTCCGGCGGTGTCTACTCGGGCGCCCGCGCCGACGAGATGCTCCGCCACGTGGCCAAGCTGCACGCGCACCCGCTCGACGTGGACGCGCTCATCGAGCGCCTGGGACTTGGCAGTTGCGGCCGTACGACGTACCGCCGGCTGTCCGGCGGCCAGCAGCAGCGCCTGGCCCTGGCGATGGCGATAGTGGGCCGCCCCGAACTGGTCTTCCTGGACGAGCCGACGGCCGGCCTCGACCCGCAGGCCCGCCGCGCGACCTGGGACCTGGTCCGCGACCTCCGCGCGGACGGCGTCTCGGTCATCCTCACGACCCACCACATGGACGAGGCCGAGCAACTCGCCGACGACGTCGCCATCATCGACGCAGGCAAGGTCATCGCCCACGGCTCCCCCGAGGACCTGTGCCGGGGCGGCGCCGAGAACACCCTCCGCTTCACCGGCCGTCCCGGCCTCGACGTCGGCTCCCTCCTGAAGGCCCTACCGGCCGACTCCACGGCCGCCGAACTGACCCCGGGCTCCTACCGCGTCGGCGGCAAGGTCGACCCGCAACTGCTCGCCACGGTCACGTCCTGGTGTGCGCAGCACGGGGTGATGCCGGAGAAGATCTCGGTCGAACGGCACACCCTGGAGGACGTGTTCCTGGAACTCACCGGCAAGGAGCTGCGCTCATGACGACGACTGTTCCGGGGACGTACACCCCGCAGCCCGGGGCGGCCCCGCTCCCCCGCATGATCGCGGCCCAGGCGGCCCTCGAAACGAAGATGCTCCTACGGAACGGCGAGCAGCTCCTCCTCACGGTGGTCATCCCGACCCTCCTGCTGGTCCTGTTCAGCTCGGTGGACATCGTCGACACCGGCAAGGGCAAATCCGTCGACTTCCTCACCCCCGGCATCCTCGCCCTCGCCGTCATGTCGACGGCATTCACCGGCCAGGCCATCGCGACGGGCTTCGAGCGCCGCTACGGCGTCCTGAAGCGCCTCGCGTCCTCCCCGCTGCCCCGCTGGGGCCTGATGACCGCGAAGACGGCGTCGGTGCTCGTCACGGAGATCCTCCAGATCATCCTGCTGACGGCGATCGCCTTCGCCCTGGGCTGGTCCCCGCACGGCAACCCCCTCGCGGTGCTCCTCCTCCTGATCCTCGGCACGGCGGCCTTCTCGGGCCTCGGCCTGCTGATGGCGGGCACCTTGAAGGCGGAGGCCACGCTGGCCGCCGCGAACCTGGTGTTCCTGCTGCTGCTGGTCGGTGGCGGGGTGATCGTGCCGATGGACAAGTACCCGTCGGGCGTCCAGGACGTGCTCGGCCTGCTGCCGATCTCGGCCCTCTCGGACGGCCTGCGGGACGTGCTCCAGCACGGGGCCGGGATGCCCTGGGGCGACCTGGGGATCCTGGGCGCGTGGGCGGTCGTCGGGCTGGCGGCGGCCGGGCGCTTCTTCCGCTGGGAGTGAGTGCCGTACTCCGGACCCTCGTGAAAGCGTGCACAAGCGGCGCCCTACGATGGTCCCCGTGCCCAAAGTGACCCCCGCCGACGTCGTAGCCGCCGCGCGCAACCCCCTCGCCTTCATCGCCGCACGCTGGATCCCGGATCCCCGGACCGTTCAGCGGGCGGCTCTCGCCGCGCTCGTCATGTCGGTGGTCATCGTGGTCACCGGCGGTGCCGTGCGGCTGACCGGATCCGGGCTCGGCTGCCCGACCTGGCCCAAGTGCACGGACGACTCGCTCACCACGACCAGCGCGATGGGCTTCCACGGTGCCATCGAGTTCGGCAACCGGATGCTGACGTACGTGCTGTGCGCGGCCGTCGGCTGGGCGATCATCGCGGCGCGCTCGGAGAAGCCGTACCGCCGTACCCTCACCCGGCTGGGCTGGGCGCAGTTCTGGATCGTGATGAGCAACGCGATCCTCGGCGGGATCGTGGTCCTCGTCGGCCTCAACCCGTACACGGTCGCGGCCCACTTCCTGCTCTCCTCGGCGCTGATCGCGGTCGCCACGCTGATGTGGCAGCGCAGCCGGGAGGGCGACGGCGAGGCCAAGCCGCTGGTCGGCAAGGCCGTGCAGCAGCTGGTGTGGTTCCTGGTCACCGCCTCCGTGCTGCTGATCGCGGTCGGCACGGTGGTCACCGGCGCGGGCCCGCACGCGGGTGACTCCAAGGAGGTCGACCGCATCCCGATCGACTGGGAGACGGTCGCCAAGCTGCACGCGGTGCTCGCCTGGATCGTGGTCACGCTGACGTTCGCCCTGTGGTTCGTCCTCAAGGCGGTCGACGCCCCCAAGGGCCCGCTGGACCGCACCCGGGACCTGTTCCTGATCCTGCTCTCCCAGGGCGTCATCGGTTACGTCCAGTACTTCACGAACCTCCCCGAGGCCCTGGTCGCCCTCCACATGTTCGGCTCCTGCCTGGTGTGGATCGGGGTCCTGCGGGTGCTGCTGTCACTGCGCGAGCGGCCGGAGGTCGTGGCCGACCTGCCGGGCCCGTCGGTGGAACAGTCACTGCCCACGCGCGCGTGAAGCATCACCCGTAATAAACGGCTCACCCGTAGCGGGTCACGAACTCGTCGATCGCCGGGCCCAGATAGGCCCGGGTCAGCTCCGCCCTGCGGTGGAGCCAATCGGTCTCTACGGAGGCGGCGGACGGGACCGTATCGTCGTAACGCCGCCGTACGACGTCCGCTACGACCTCCACCGGAGCACCGAGCGCGGGCAGCAGGTCGAGGGCCTCGCGCTTGGTGATCAGGCGGCCGTCCCGTCTGGTGACCGTCGCGCGGGCGAAGGTGGTCAGGCCGACGTCGACCCAGCCGTTCTCGAGCCAGAGCTGCGGCTTGTCCACGGCCGGTCGCCAGTAGTCCCGCTGGTCCCGTACGACGAACTCGGCCAGCTCCTGGTCCGTCACCTCCGGCAGCAGGTCCTTCGGCGATCCGCCCTGCAACACCCGCCCGAAGTCGTGCAGTTCACGCCGGGTGACGGCGGTGACGGGCCGGCGGGTGACGTGGTTGTGGGCCCAGGTGAGGTGGCGCTGGTTCGGGGCGTCCTGGGTGCCGGGCGCGAGGTAGCTGCAGTGCAGGCGGACGGCGAGGGGGTCGGTGCGCAGCCCTCGGTGCAGGGCGACGAGTTGACGGGCGGTGCTCGGCTTGAGGGGATGGTCCAGGATGGCTATCAGGTCCAGGTCGCTGCGGCCCTCCTGGTAGTCGCCCCCGGCGAGCGAACCGTGGGCCCACACGGCAACGGGTTCCAGCGGGGCCAGTTCGTTCAGGAAGCGGGCGAGCAACGCGTCGGTCGGCATGGGCCCAGTCTGTACAGCTCACTCCAGCCCGTACACCCTCTTTGCGTTGCCGACAGCGATCAGTCCCGCGACGCGTTGCGCGTCCGCGAGCGACCAGGCCCCTTCGGCGACCCAGTTGCCGAGCACCCGCCCGAGCGCCTCGCGGAACAACCGGGCGCCCACGACGTGCAGTTCGGGCAGTCCGTGGGCCCCGCTGGAGAAGAGGATCTTGCCGAAGGGCGCCAGCTCCAGGATCTCGGCGAGCACGGTCGCGGCGCGGGCGCCGGTGCGGACGAGGGCGGCGCCGGAGTCGGCGTAGACGTGCGGGAAGACACCCGCGAGATGGGCCGCGTGGCGGTGGTACGGGTAGCTGTGCAGCAGTACCAGGTCCGTGCCGAGCCCGGCCGTCGCTCGCACGAAGTCGGTGAGCAGGACGGGGTCGGTACGGTCGATGCGGACGCCCGGTTCGCCTAATCCGGCGTGCAGTTGGAGGGGCAGCCCGGATGCTACGGCGATCCACAGCAGGTGCCGTAGCAGCACCGGGTCGCTGAGCGTCCCGCCGACCCGGCGCGCGGCCAGCCAACGGCCCGCCGCACCCCTTACCTCGCCGGGGCCGGGTGGCTCGGGCGCGAGCGCGAGACCGTGCCGTACGCCCGCCACGGAGGTGAAGGCGACCGCGCTGCCCGCTGCGCCGTGCACCGACTCGGCGAGGTTGGCGAGGAAGGACTCGACGGTGCCGGAGGTGTCGGCGACCTGTTCGGCGAGGAGTTCCAGGCGGACGATCTCCCGTGCGTCCGCCTGACCCGCCGTCGCCATCTCGGCGGGGCCCGTGAGGTCACCGGGCAGACCCGTGTCGATCAGATACGTCGTGATGCCACTGCCGCGCAGCAGCCTGCGGCCCGCTTCCAGTACGCCCAGTTCACGGCGCCGGGCGAGATAGCGGGCGGGCGGGCAGTGCGGCTCCAGGCCGAGGAGGGGTGGGCACCAGCGTCGTACGGCAAAGCCGGTCTGGGTGTCGAAGAGGGTGGTGCCGGCTGCGGGTGGGCCCTCGGTGCGGGCCAGTTGGGCCTCGAAGGTGCTGAGGCCCAGCTCCGTTCTCAGTACGCCGTGGCAGTACTGGTCCACGAGGGACGGCGTTTCGATCATCCGGACTCCCCGTGGCAGTGACTGCGTCGCTTGTACGGGGCCTAACGGGTGAACGGGGTGTCAGGTGTTGCTCGTACGCACCCCGTGTGAGGGGGCGCCAAGCCTGGGGGCGCCTGTTCAGCCGTTGCTCGGACCGCCCACCTGGATTCCCGCCATGCGGGTCCACTCGTACGGGCCCGTCTTCACCTTTGCCGCGAACTCGCCGTCGAAGGTCTCGTGGGCGGTGATCCCGGACTTCTCGACGGCCTGCTGGGCGATCTCGTAGGTCGGGGCCACCAGGTCGCCCCAGCCGCCGTCCTCGCCGACGAGGACGATGCGGGCGCCGCGTTCGCCGATGTACGCGACCTGGGCCTCGGCCCCGCCGTGTGCCTTGGAGAAGGTGCCGATCTGCTGGGCGAGGCGGGCCACCTGGCGCTCGGCCTTCGCGTCAACCTGCTGCGTGTCTGCCATGGCCAGGATGCTACCGACGGGTAGGTCGAACGGCGACGGGCGGGGTGAGTGACTCCCGCCTCAGCAGGGCTCCTACCTGAGGAAGGGGTCCACCGCGATCGACACGAACAGGATCGACACGTAGGTGATCGACCAGTGGAACAGCCGCATCTCCTTGAGCTTGCCGCCGGTCACCTCGGCCTTGGCGCGGTTCTGGAGACCGTGGGCCTCCCAGAGCCAGAAGCCGCCGGCCAGGAGCGCGACCGTCGTGTAGAACCAGCCCGTGTAGCCGAGGAGGGGGAGGAGGAGCGAGATGCCTACCATCGCCCAGCTGTAGATGACGATCTGGCGGGCGACGACCTTGTTCGAGGCGACGACCGGGAGCATCGGAACGCCCACGCGCGCGTAGTCGTCGCGGACCTTCATGGACAGCGGCCAGTAGTGCGGCGGCGTCCAGAGGAACATCACCCCGAAGAGGATGATCGGCGCCCACGACATGGAGTCCGTGACGGCCGACCAGCCGATGAGCACCGGGAGGCAGCCGGCGATGCCGCCCCACACGATGTTCTGCGAGGTACGGCGTTTGAGGATCATCGTGTAGACGACGACGTAGAAGAGGAGTGCGCCGAGCGCGAGCCAGGCGGACAGCCAGTTGACGGTCAGGCCGAACATCAGGGTCGAGATCACGCCGAGCGAGATGCCGAAGGCGAGGCACTCACGGGGGCTGACCATGCCGGTGACCAGGGGGCGCTGCGAGGTGCGGTCCATGAGCGCGTCGATGTCGCGGTCGATGTACATGTTGAGCGCGTTGGCGCCACCGGCGGACAGGTAGCCGCCGACACAGGTGAGGAGGACCAGCTTGAGGTCCGGCACACCCTGCTGGGCCAGGAACATCACCGGAACGGTGGTGATCAGCAGCAGCTCGATGATCCGCGGCTTCGTCAGCGCCACGAACGCCATGATCCGGGCCCCGATCGGCCGCCGGCTCGGGCTCTGGCTCGCCCCGACAATCCCCGCTGGACGGGATTCAACGGCCGTCACGCACACCCCTGACAGAGACATCCCAGCAAGCCTTCGGGTGTGAACTCCCCGTAACGGCTCGCGCGTACCACGCCACTGTAGACGTTGCCCAGACCCGGACATTCGCGGGGGTGGGGTCGTGTTGGGGGGCACCCCCGGAAGAGCTGATCGGCACTCTGTTGAGCACTCGAACGAGCACCTCCGTATTCAGTTGCCGAATGCGAAACGGACCAGTAACGGACCAGTCGGGAGGCGGATCCGCGAGAGTCCCGGCAGTCTGGAATGACTCGAAAAAATGCACGTTCTTACGGGGGTAGGCTCGACAACGGCCGGTGGGCGCCGCGTGCACCGGCATTCGACATGCGTGACATGTGGAGAGGAGCCCTGACCCAGGGTGAGCACCAAGCCGACCACCACAGACCTCGAGTGGACCGAGTTGGACCAGCGGGCCGTCGACACCGCCCGCGTCCTGGCCGCCGATGCCGTACAGAAGGTCGGTAACGGCCATCCCGGTACGGCGATGAGCCTGGCCCCGGCCGCGTACACCCTCTTCCAGAAGGTGATGCGCCACGACCCCGCCGACGCCGACTGGGTCGGACGCGACCGGTTCGTGCTGTCCGCCGGCCACTCGTCCCTGACCCTCTACACGCAGCTCTACCTGGCCGGTTTCGGCCTGGAGCTGGCCGACCTCGAAGCGTTCCGTACGTGGGGCTCGAAGACTCCGGGTCACCCCGAGTACGGGCACACCACCGGTGTCGAGACGACGACCGGCCCGCTGGGCCAGGGTGTCGCCAACGCCGTGGGCATGGCCATGGCCGCCCGCTACGAGCGCGGTCTGTTCGACCCGGACGCCGCGCAGGGCGAGTCCCCGTTCGACCACTTCATCTTCGCGATCGCCGGTGACGGCTGCCTCCAGGAGGGCATCTCCGCGGAGGCGTCCTCCATGGCGGGCCACCAGGAACTCGGCAACCTCATCCTCCTGTGGGACGACAACCACATCTCCATTGAGGGCGACACCGAGACCGCGGTCTCCGAGGACACCGTCAAGCGCTACGAGGCCTACGGCTGGCACGTCCAGCGCGTCGCCCCGAAGCCGGACGGCGACCTGGACCCGCACGCCATCTACAACGCCATCGAGGCCGCGAAGAAGGTGACGAACAAGCCGTCGTTCATCGCGATGCGCTCGATCATCGCCTGGCCCGCGCCGAACGCGCAGAACACCGAGGCCGCGCACGGCTCGGCGCTCGGCGCCGACGAGGTCGCCGCCACCAAGCGTGTCCTCGGCTTCGACCCGGAGAAGTCCTTCGACGTCTCCGACGACGTCCTCAAGCACACCCGCCAGGCGCTGGAGCGGGGCCGCGAGGCGAAGGCCGCGTGGGACCCGTCGTACCAGGAGTGGCGCACCGACAACCCGGAGCGGGCGGCCGAGTACGACCGCATCCGCGCGGGCGAGCTGCCGGCCGGCTGGGAAGAGCAGCTTCCCGCCTTCGAGACGGGCAAGTCCGTCGCCACCCGTGCCGCGTCCGGCAAGGTGCTCCAGGCGCTCGGCGCGGTCATCCCGGAGCTGTGGGGCGGCTCGGCCGACCTCGCGGGCTCGAACAACACGACGATCGACAAGACCTCGTCGTTCCTCCCCGCGGACAACCCGCTGCCGGAGGCGAACCCGTACGGCCGCACGATCCACTTCGGCATCCGCGAGCACTCCATGGGCGCGGAGCTGAACGGCATCACGCTGCACGGCAACACGCGCGCCTACGGCGGTACGTTCCTCGTCTTCTCCGACTACATGCGCAACGCCGTACGCCTCTCGGCGCTGATGCACCTGCCGGTGACGTACGTGTGGACGCACGACTCCGTCGGTCTCGGCGAGGACGGCCCGACCCACCAGCCGGTCGAGCACCTCGCCTCGCTGCGCGCGATCCCGGGCCTGAACGTGGTCCGCCCGGCCGACGCCAACGAGACGGCCATCGCCTGGCGCGAGGTCCTGCGCCGCTACACCAAGGTCTACGGCGAGGGCGCCCCGCACGGTTTCGCGCTGACGCGCCAGGGTGTGCCGACCTACGACGCCAACGAGGACACCGCCAAGGGCGGTTACGTCCTGTTCGAGGCGTCGACGGGTACGCCCGAGGTGATCCTCATCGGTACCGGTTCCGAGGTGCACGTGGCCGTCGAGGCGCGCGAGCAGCTGGAGGCCTCCGGGGTTCCGACGCGGGTCGTGTCCATGCCCTGTGTGGAGTGGTTCGACGCGCAGGACCAGGGGTACCGGGAGAGCGTGCTGCCGCCGTCCGTCAAGGCGCGGGTCGCGGTCGAGGCCGGGATCGGTCTGACCTGGTACCGGTTCGTCGGGGACGCCGGTCGCATCGTTTCCCTGGAGCACTTCGGGGCTTCCGCCGACGGCAAGGTGCTCTTCCAGGAGTTCGGCTTCACTGCCGAGAACGTGGCCGCCAAGGCCCGGGAATCCATCGCCGCCGCCCAGAGCTGACGCTGACAAACGACACGTAGGAGATGCATTTTCCATGACAGACGCACTCAAGCGCCTCTCTGAAGAAGGCGTCGCGATCTGGCTGGACGACCTGTCGCGCAAGCGGATCACGTCCGGCAACCTCGCCGAACTGATCGACCAGCAGCACGTCGTGGGCGTCACCACCAACCCGTCGATCTTCCAGAAGGCCATCTCGTCGGGCGACGGTTACGAGCAGCAGCTCACCGACCTCGCCGCCCGCAAGGTGACCGTCGAGGAAGCCCTCCGCATGATCACGACGGCGGACGTCCGTGACGCCGCCGACATCCTGCGCCCGGTCTACGACACGAGCGGCGGCCAGGACGGCCGGGTCTCCATCGAGGTCGACCCGCGCCTCGCGCACAACACGGCGGCGACCATCGCCGAGGCCAAGCAGCTCGCGTGGCTGGTGGACCGCCCGAACACCCTGATCAAGATCCCGGCCACCCGGGCGGGTCTGCCGGCGATCACCGAGGTCATCGGCCTCGGCATCAGCGTCAACGTGACGCTGATCTTCTCGCTGGCGCGCTACCGCGAGGTCATGGACGCCTTCATCGCCGGCCTGGAGAAGGCCAAGGAGCGCGGCCTGGACCTCTCGAAGATCCACTCCGTGGCGTCCTTCTTCGTGTCCCGCGTGGACACCGAGATCGACAAGCGGATCGACGCGCTGGGCACCGACGAGGCCAAGGCCGCCCGCGGCAAGGCCGGTCTCGCCAACGCGCGGCTCGCCTACGAGGCGTACGAAGAGGTCTTCGCCACGCCGCGCTGGGCCGCCCTCGACAAGGCGCAGGCCAACAAGCAGCGTCCGCTGTGGGCCTCGACCGGCGTCAAGGACAAGGCGTACAAGGACACGCTGTACGTGGACGACCTGGTGGCGCCGAACACGGTGAACACCATGCCGGAGGCCACCCTTGAGGCCACCGACGACCACGGCCAGATCACCGGCAACACCATCTCCGGCACGTACGAGCAGTCCCGCGCCGAGATCGCCGCGGTCGAGGCGCTCGGCATCTCTTACGACGAGGTCGTGCAGCTGCTGGAGGACGAGGGCGTCGAGAAGTTCGAGGCGGCCTGGACCGACCTGCTCAAGTCGACCGAGGCGGAGCTTGCGCGCCTCGCCCCTTCGGAGGGCTGAGACCTTGGCTCCTCATTCCGGTTCCGGAGCGAATCCGCTTCGTGACCCCGCCGACCGACGGCTCCCGCGTATCGCGGGGCCGTCGGGCCTGGTCATCTTCGGCGTCACAGGCGATTTGTCACGCAAAAAGCTGATGCCCGCCGTGTACGACCTCGCCAACCGTGGTCTGCTGCCGCCGGGTTTCTCGCTCGTCGGCTTCGCCCGGCGCGAGTGGGCCCACGAGGACTTCGCACAGGAGGTCCACGACGCGGTCAAGGAGCACTCCCGTACGCCGTTCCGTGAGGAGGTCTGGCAGCAGCTCGTCCAGGGGATGCGCTTCGTCCAGGGCACCTTCGACGACGACGACGCGTTCGAGCGGCTGCGCGACACGATCGACGAGCTGGACAAGGCGCAGGGCACGGGCGGCAACTTCGCCTTCTATCTGTCGGTGCCGCCGCGCTCCTTCCCGGTCGTCATCCAGCAGCTGAAGAAGCACGGTCTCGCCGACCAGGAGAAGGGTTCCTGGCGCCGCGCGGTCATCGAGAAGCCCTTCGGCCACGACCTCAAGTCGGCCGAGGACCTCAACAAGGTCGTGCACGAGGTCTTCGCCGCGGACCAGGTCTTCCGCATCGACCACTACCTCGGCAAGGAGACCGTCCAGAACATCCTGGCGCTCCGCTTCGCCAACACGATGTTCGAGCCGATCTGGAACCGGTCCTTCGTGGACCACGTGCAGATCACCATGGCCGAGGACATCGGCATCGGCGGCCGGGCCGGTTACTACGACGGCATCGGCGCCGCCCGTGACGTCATCCAGAACCACCTGCTCCAGCTGATGGCGCTGACCGCGATGGAGGAGCCCTCCTCCTTCTCCGCCGACGCGCTGGCCGCCGAGAAGGAGAAGGTGCTCGGCGCGGTACGGCTGCCGAAGGACCTGGGCAAGAACACGGTCCGCGGGCAGTACGCGGAGGGCTGGCAGGGCGGCGAGAAGGCCGTCGGCTACCTCCAGGAAGACGGTATCGACCCCCAGTCGAAGACCGACACCTACGCCGCCATCAAGGTCGAGGTCGACAACCGCCGCTGGGCGGGCGTCCCCTTCTACCTGCGCACCGGCAAGCGCCTGGGCCGCCGGGTCACCGAGATCGCGGTGGTCTTCCAGCGCGCCCCGCACTCCCCCTTCGACCAGACGGCGACGGAGGAGCTGGGCCAGAACGCGATCGTCTTCCGCGTCCAGCCCGACGAGGGCGTCACGGTCCGCTTCGGCTCCAAGGTGCCCGGCACCTCGATGGAGATCCGGGACGTCTCCATGGACTTCGCCTACGGCGAGTCGTTCACGGAGTCGAGCCCGGAGGCGTACGAGCGGCTGATCCTGGACGTCCTGCTCGGCGACTCGAACCTCTTCCCGCGCACGGAGGAGGTCGAGCTGTCCTGGAAGATCCTCGACCCGATCGAGCAGTACTGGGACAAGCACGGCAAGCCCGCGCAGTACCAGTCCGGGACGTGGGGTCCGGTCGAGGCGGACGAAATGCTCGCACGAGAGGGACGGAGCTGGCGTCGGCCATGAAAATAGACCTCACCGACACCACTGCCAGCAAGATCAACAAGGGGCTGGTGAAAGCCCGCCGCGCCATCGGCACCCCGGCCGTCGGCATGGTGCTCACCCTCGTCGTCGTCACGGACGAGGAGAACGCCTACGACGCCCTGAAGGCCGCCAACGACGCGTCGCGCGAGCACCCCTCGCGCACACTCGTGGTCATCAAGCGCGTCTCGCGCTCACCCCGGGACCGCACCCAGTCCCGCCTCGACGCCGAGGTCCGGGTGGGCACGGACGCGGGCAGCGGCGAGACGGTCGTCCTGCGGCTCTACGGCGAGGTCTCCGACCACGCCCAGTCCGTGGTGCTGCCGCTGCTGCTGCCGGACGCGCCGGTGGTGGTCTGGTGGTCGGTGGACGCGCCGCGCGACCCGGCGAACGACCCGCTGGGCGCCCTGAGCCAGCGCCGGGTCACCGACAGCTACGCGGCGGAGAAGCCCGTCGACGAGCTGCGGTCCCGCGCCGAGAGCTACGAGCCGGGCGACACCGACCTGGCCTGGGCCCGGATCACCCCGTGGCGTTCGATGCTGGCCGCCGCGCTCGACCAGGTCGACTGCGAGATCGTCTCCGTCGAGGTGGCGGGCGAGGAGTCCAACCCGAGCGTCGAACTGCTCGCGATGTGGCTCGCCGACCGCCTCCACGTGCACGTACGGCGGGCGGTCTCCGCGGGTCCCGGTCTGACCCAGGTGCGCCTGGAGACGACCGGTGGGCCCATCACGCTGCACCGGTCCGACGGGGCGATGGCCACCCTGGCCCTGCCCGGCCAGCCGGACCGCGCGGTGGCGCTCAAGCGCCGCGAGACCTCCGAACTCCTCGCTGAGGAGCTGCGCAGACTCGACCCGGACGACACCTACGCGTCCGCGCTGCGGTTCGGCGTGGACCGGCTGGGCGGCATCCAGTCGGCGGCGGAGCGGGCGGAAGCGGCTGCTCAGCCGGTGCCGGCGCTGCCGGTGCGCGCGGTGACGGAGCCGGCGGCGACCGGCGTGCAGCCGACCTCCTCGGAGAGCGGGAACTCCGACCGGCCCACCCCGGCGAAGATGCCCCCGGTGAAGAAGGCTGATCCGCAGTGAACACTCCCCAACTCGTCGTCCACCGCGACAAGGAACTGATGGCCCAGGCCGCCGCGGCCCGCCTGATCACGAAGATCGTGGACGCGCAGGCCTCGCGCGGCTACGCCTCGATCGTGCTCACCGGCGGTCGCAACGGCAACGGTCTGCTGGCGGCTCTGGCGGAACAGCCCGCCCGGGACGCCGTCGACTGGGGCCGGCTGGACCTGTGGTGGGGCGACGAGCGGTTCCTCCCCGAGGGCGACCCGGAGCGCAATGTCACCCAGGCCCGTGAAGCGCTGCTCGACGCGGTGCCGCTGGACCCGAAGCGCGTGCACGCCATGCCCGCGTCCGACGGCCTCTACGGCAACGACGTGGAAGCGGCGGCGGCAGGCTACGCCGAGGAACTCGCCCGGTCCGCCGGTCCCGAGAACCACGGTTCGGTCCCGACCTTCGACGTCCTCATGCTGGGCGTCGGCCCGGACACCCATGTGGCGTCGCTCTTCCCGGAGTTGCCCGCCGTACGGGAGACCGAGCGCACGGTCGTCGGCGTCCACGGCGCTCCCAAGCCGCCGCCGACCCGGGTCACGTTGACCCTGCCGGCGATCCGCTCGGCCCGCGAGGTGTGGCTGCTCGCGGCCGGCGAGGACAAGGCGGAGGCCGCGGCCATCGCCCTGTCCGGCGCGGGCGAGATCCAGGCACCGGCGGCCGGCGCGCAGGGCCGCGCCCGCACCCTGTGGCTGCTGGACGCGGCGGCGGCCTCCCAGCTGCCGCGCGCGCTGTATCCGCCGGCTTCCGCCTGACACCGGCAACCTGCTGAAGAGCCCGTACGACCTCGGTCGTACGGGCTCTTCCGTGTCTCAACGCCCGCGCAGCTCGCGGTACTTGGCGACCAGGGCCGTCGTCGACGCGTCCAGGCCGGGCACGTCCGCGCCCTCGCTCAGGGCGGGTTCGACGCGCTTGGCGAGGACCTTGCCCAACTCCACGCCCCACTGGTCGAAAGAGTCGATGTTCCAGACTGCGCCCTGAACGAACACCTTCTGCTCGTAGAGCGCGATGAGCTGGCCGAGGACCGACGGGGTCAGCTCGCGGGCCAGGATCGTGGTCGTGGGGTGGTTGCCCTTGAACGTCTTGTGCGGCACCAGTTCCTCGGG
>Ga0307515_10012175_pt1 | contig 16219 bp, 24 predicted proteins | sample 17_EM_MG_FD_194513 | JGI IMG/M metagenome (GOLD analysis project Ga0307515, IMG submission 194513) | Populus trichocarpa ectomycorrhiza microbial communities from riparian zone in the Pacific Northwest, United States - 17_EM | ecosystem: Host-associated > Plants > Roots > Unclassified | place...
TTGGCGACCGGATATCAAACCATGACCACCAACGTTGGGGAAGCCGGCGGAACACTCTCAGGCGGTTGTCTCTGTCAAGCAACCGGGTATACGTTCCCAAAGCCTCCCCAGAATCTCCCGGAGAACTTCAACTGGGAGGCGAACTATGTCGTTTCAGGTGGCAAAGACGGAAGCAATAAGTGGGCTGCGTCTCACTGCTATTGTGACAGCTGCCGACTATCAGTCGGCACGTTGGTCGCAACATGGTTCAGCGTTCCCCGCAATCAATTCAAACTCCAAAAGAAAGGCCCGACGACAGTGTATAGATCATCAAGTCATGCAACCAGAGAATTTGTGAGTCCACTACCTTCGTCATTCTGATGACGAACGCCTCTGATTCTCCGGCCGATAAGTGTTCTACGTGCGGAACATCATTGTTCTTCCATGATGCGGACGAGCCGGAATTCGTCGACATCACGTTGGCATCGGTTTCTATCGAGAACCTTTCGGAATACTTCCAGATCACTGCCCACATCTGGCTGGGGGATGCCGAAGGACAAACATTGAGATCCAGGGGGGAAGGTTTCGGCCTAGCTGCCATTATCGACGATGGTCTGCCACGATGGAAACGTGGCAGAGGTAGCGAACGATTGTGAACGAAAATAGAATTGTCGGAAGAATGGATTGGGAGTAGACTAACTGCGCCCGTGGTAGCTATCAGGATTTACTTGCCCTGTCAACAATTATTTTACACTCGTGAAATGCCTGCAAAATCGCCTCTGCATGTTATGAGCCCACCATGTGCTCGAGCGATCATGCCTCGGAGGTGACAATCAAGTGCGTGACGGACACAAAATACGATCAGGCAGGACGCAAATCGTGGAGAATCCCCAAGATTTACATGTTACAAGTTGAGTGGATCGCACGCAACTGTTTGTCAAAGATTCACAGACTGTCTCAGACGCTAACATTTGAACAGGGAATGGAGTGAAGGTTTTTCATTTCCCATGAGGTCGTTGAGGCACTGCGCCCGTTAAATACCCTAAACATCCGTAACCACAATAAGCTTAAACAACAACGAGACAGGAGGATACAGAGCAATGTCTAGAAAACAACAGAGAGCAAGCTAACGATTAGTATTAACGATACCAGAGTGCCAGAGTGTGGGTATGGGTGAGGCGAAAAGCGAGGGAAGAGGGGATAGAGAGAGAGACAGGAGGAAGTACAGCGGTCAACACAGTAACTGTCGTCCACCAGGACCGGTGAAGCCGACTCCGCTCTTTGACCCTCGCATGTCACGCGGAGGTGATGAGGCAGCGCTACTGAGGGGCGAGCCACTCAAATTTGAGTGGGCATCATATTCTTTCCCCAGTAGGTACGCAACGACGCCGTACTGGACATCTTCGTTGTCGACTTGGAGGTGAATTGTGTATGACTTTTTGATCACATCTATCGCGGAAATTGCCATGGGCGTCAGTTGGGGGTGGACTGAGCGGGAAGAAGTCGGTGAACCGACCTCTATCGACGTGCTTGTAAGTCATGCAAAGGTAATCTTGCCCAGTCTCTTGACAACGACCAACCCACTTCATCCGGTCCTTCCACCGTTGGATGTCGCTTTTCAGAAAGACCCAAGCGTAGCCAAGAAGATCGTGCTCGGAAAGGTTGGTCGGGTGTTCTGTATGGGGGCACGCCTGGTACATGCGTACGAGACGCTTCGCAAGTTCGACGTTCCGTGCCCACTCGCTGTGGAAATAAGGCAAGATGTGAGCCGTGGGGGACACGATGGATAAACACACGTGACGCACGCAGGGATGTTCTGTTGTGGGCCGTTCACCATTGTCATCGGGCAGATGGACGGGAGGTGGATTTGGTAGTAGAGAGGAGTGGACTCGGAGAGGGTCTGGAGATGGAGAGTGCGGAGGGAGGAAGCTTGGTGTTATATAGCATTGGGAGCAGCCGGGGTTTGTCGTAAAAGTCGATACGTAAAAAGGAATTTGATCACACCTCTGGACTTTGCGTTTTTCTTTTTCAAATTGGCGGCGGTTTTTCTCATTTTCCTCGATAGTATCGTTTCCATCCCTCATGATCTCCCATTCCCGCGGGGTGCTTACAATTGAGGAAGCTTTCCCATTCAGCCGCGACCATCCCGCATATGTATCCCACGAGGGAGCCCGCATCCCCTATCTCTCGCCTCCCGCTCACCCATCCTCGCTCACGGCACCGACCCCGCGGTTCCCATCCCAGAGACACTAATGGTTTCAGGCAGATAACCCCGTATGTACCGGTCTTGGAGACAACCATCAACCCCGGTTTGTCCCCTGCCAATATGTACGCTTAACCCAATACTCTCCGCGGGATCGGATCTCCACCCTCCACAATTCCAAGGCCGACTACCGCGCCTGTGAACCAACGAGCCGGCGCTGTAAACAGCGATAAACCCGCCGGCAATTTCCGCCCTCTGATCGTATCCCTCTAAGCCAACGAACCCAACTATGTCCGGCTCGAGCCTCGCTCAAGACTTTTATACCGAATTTCAGGCCACCCGCAATGGTCAGTCCGAGGTTCTACTCCGAGATCGGGCGCGCGATTTGTGGATGGTCATTTGACTCACCCAGATCGTAGACTTCACCACCCGTTTATCTACTGCGACAGGCTCGCACGTATCTGAGCTCTCAGCCCGGTTGGCCCTTTTGAGAAAACAGCTTGTGGACGCACGCTCGTTCCTTCCTACTTACGACCAGCGGCAGTACGAAATGGTACCAATCTAGCTCGATGCCCTTGACGTGATCATTGATGATATGCCTGGGATTCAAGCAACTGAAGTCGTGGGAACAAGCGTTGGAGAAACTACAGACGAACCAGACCTCTACTGGCACCAAACAAAAGTTTGCGTTCAAGCGGAAGGAGAAATCCGAGAAACCCGCTTCCGAAGAGGTCAAAACACCCGTACCGGCAGAGACAATCAGCAGATCACCCACCCCGCATCTCTCGTTGTCCTCCAAGTCGGGATGTTTGCTCACATTCGCATCGCTTCTGGATGCTTCTTCTGTCCCCATTGATTCGGAGTTGATCATCGCAAATCTCGACAACTGTATTGTGGACTTGATGGAAAGTCACAGTGCCACCATGGTCCCGATGGCCATCCACATCCGTAACGTGACCGACTGCGTTCTCCTCTTGCCAGTAATTCAAGGAAGCGTCATTCTCCACGATCTCCAACGCTGCGTGGTGGTTATTTCAGGCTTCCACCAGGTGTGTTATGACCTCTTATCCACCCTTTATTTGCCTTCCAAACACCTGCCACCCTACTTCCCTGGCTTCTAACCCCAACCTTCAACCCCAGTTTAGGATGCACTCATCAGAGTGCGTCGACGTGTATCTATCGGCCGCGGCCAAGCCCGTAATTGAAAAGTGTACCGGGATCCAATTTTCTGAATATTCAGTCAGCTCACCGGTGATCACGGGTGGACAGAAGGATGTAAGTTATCAGATGGATCCCTCAGGGGAATCATGCACCCGCCGCTTGACGAGAACTGAATTCATGTGTCGTAGGAGTTTCGAGTCGAGGACTTTTCTCATATCCGGCAAACACCGTCTCCAAACTGGACTCTCCGGAACGATAAAACGGCCGCGCTTGACCATTGGCTTAAGAAATTCCGGGACAACGGTAGAGGTACTGATGAGTGGGATACACAGATACTTGACGAAATTCTGGCTTGTCTGAATATCCGAGGGGCATCATGTCGGTGACACATCATCACATCGGTTACACGAATTTGATTTGCACATCGATGCCGCTCCCTGATCGGGGTCAAAACGCCAATGCGAGTGGTCTGGGTTCACGCGGTCGAAGGGGGATTGCTTCCGCTCGAAGTAAAACGCAATCGCGGGCGGAATGGCGCTTGTGTGGGTGTTTCGATGCGAGTCGACGACTATCATTCGACCGATTTCATTATCGCCATCTGCCCTCGGACTCCTCGCCAATGACTCAAGAGGGAGACGTAAGGTGCAACCCATAACCGAGGTGGCAGTGTCAGCCTAGCGGCCAAGTTGCCTTCATTGTCGAGGGGGCACGCGTGGTGCTACGCTTGACCGGGCCCGCTGCTTCCCTTCTCTCGATCATGTCTTACTTGGTCGGGTTACCACCTTCTCCCTCGCAAGAGCGCCAATCCAATGGTATACGCTTAGAGGATTCATGACAGTTATCCGAGTTCCAGGTTTTGATCTCCGCCAAAGTGCTGATCCTTACTTGCAGATTGGGGCGTAGATTTGCATTGCCACCGTTTCCGCAGCTGGTAAGGGTGATTGTTGCTTTTTCGATTAGATATGCCTCTTAAAGATCTCCGTGAGAATGTGTAGAGCCTATCGGATCTGGCGATGACACCCATATGCGCGTAAACGACCGACTGGAATCCACGCACACGCGCGTTTTCGTAACGATGGACGAACCGGTAAGAGGCCGCATATAATTGAGAAACGACTCGCTCGAATTGGTTTCCCCACCAAAGTGTGAGGTCACGAATACATACTACCGCGATACTCTTGGCCAAACTTTTCCTGTGCTGGACACTGACAAACCACCGAGTGTGTAATCCACATACATACTACTACACGGCGTTTTTGTCTGAACTTGCCGCGTGTCGCCCTCCACCCGCGCTTTGTTAACCGGGATTGGCTGTAAATGCTCCACGCGGGTCATTGTAAGTCCCAAAAACCCGCCACCGCAAACCTCTCGTCCTATTCATTCGGCAAAAAGCGACAATGGTTTGAATTGGTTGTGTCTCTCGCCTACCTCGTTCCCCTTGGCGGCGCACGGAGTTTTCCTAGGACATTCTCTCCTCCCCTTCGGCTGGCTGGTTATTACATCCTTTGCATTCTTTGACACACTAAGTGGGCCTATCACTTCTGAACAAGGATGTTGCTTAGAGCATCTCTCCGCCTCGGCGGGCTCGGGGGTCCGGACAAATTATCCTTGGACGACCATTTGCAGATGCGAACCCGCCGATGTCCTCGGATGGCTCTTTCCAAGAGTCTGCTTACCCCCGGTGGACACGGGCATCGTTCCCATAGCGAGCATTCTACGGGAGTTCCTGCAGTCAATCTGTTCCGTAACCCGCCACTGGCACCTTCCAGTTCTCACGAAAAAAAGACATCGCAAGTCCGCAGTTTAAAGGAGAAGATGTATATGCGGTATCGAAGAAAGGCGGCGTGCGGAACGTAGCCACGCGTGTGAAAGTGAACTCAAGCAGTTCCAGTTCCACGCGTCCAGGACATGTGAAACGCGGTCTCGTGTCCATCTGTCTGCCGGACAATGCAAGAGCGGGGTTTCGAAAATGGGGCGAACGCACAGCGCCGGAACGCGGCACCGGAGTGGTCGCGAGGGTCCAACTACTCCCCTTTCGTAATGACAACCGAGAAACCAAAATGACGGAACGCGTGGGATGGGTATAGTAGAGCATTGGGAGGGCGAATGTAAGGGATCCTAACTTCCATCTATTCTAACACGCATCCGGCCGGAACTTTAATCCCGCGCGACAAAGACCAAGCCGGGAAGCAAAGAGCCTGGCCAACGCCACATACTGTGCCAGAGAGTCCAGAGGACGTAAACCTATCCTGAGAAAAGATGCAGAGATGTCGAGGTTTTCCCACAAACTTCCAGAACCTCCCACCCTCACGTACAATCATAACCTAGCCTTTTGAATCGAGTCTTCTTCTCGCGGTTGCATTTTGGTGAGTATACCGGAAGCAATGATACGCCCCGAGCCTTTCTCGAGTACCTGATGCATCAAAGTGGAACAAAGGAGGGTTAAAGGTGGGATGAGTCAAAGATTCGATTGCAGTTGATCCAATTGGTCGATACAATGGGGGAACCGAACTCACCTCGCATCGACAGTTCATTACTCTCGAGCCCATGGCGACTGAGTGGCTAACGATCTCGATGGTCGCGCCTCTATCAAAAGGGAGATCACAGGGTGTGAAGTGTGTATGTCAATCAAAGATCGCATAATCCCGAGGGTAAGATTGGATAAGTCGAGACATATGAGAACAGACCAGGAGGAGAATAGATGCGAAAGAAAACCCACAGGGAGATCGGAGCGTGATAGCTGATATTCATGTTTTGGGTTACCCCAAGCCCATTCTTTCCCTGAACGTGACCAAGTACGAGGAGGGGAGTGCCGCCACAGCTATTGAAACGTAAATCGACATCACGGTCTCCATGCAGGAGCGATTGGTAGGTGGGCGTACATGTCGATCAGGTAAGCAATGCATCCGCCATGTAGGATCCCGGCTCCGTTGAGCATCTCTACGATTCCCACAAGTGTAAGCGAAATGCAATTCCACTATCCACCGAGGCGTACCTGGAGAGATCGTGACTTCTGCTACCGTACTCGCTTCCAACCTCTCCTTGGCCAAGGGTACAACTGGTTCGAGGCCCTGACGATATCCCTTTGCGTTGACCTCAACAAGTCGCACCGACTCCCCGACAGAATTGGCAAAACAACCCTCTTTTCCGACGCCGTATGCGTCGAAAATATTCTTCACCGATCGTTTTGTGCTAGCTGAGGCATTCCCCCGTATCAGCGTTGAGTCCCCCAGTTCAGGGAGATCGTCCAGGTGATTCAGGATCACATAGCGCGGATTCCCTCCATGTGCTTGGTCTGTAAGGTCGCGCGTAGGCTGTACGGGCATTGTTACGGTGGCAAGTTAGCGACATTGTGATATCGGCGACGGATTTATACTGTAAACAGCACCCCAAAGCTCCGAGTTCAGATGCAACCACGCAGGTCAAGCATCGTTGTGACTCAATCTCGTAGAGTCGTTTGAGCGGACAAATGTGACGGAACAGAAGATACGTCGTGCAGCGGCTCTCGAAGCGATTCTAGTTTCCAAGCAGGGATGGTGTGTCTGAGATGGTGATCGTGCGGGTGAATTAGGCGCGTGAGGTAGATCAAAATCGAACCGGTATCACTTGGCCCCCGTACAGTTGCGGATCCGAGGTCACAGCCGCGTGGTAAGAGAGGGAATAGAGCGTAACAGACCGAGAACAGCGTCCAAGTGGAATGACGAATGAACCGTGAGAGATGGGAGCGAGATCGGGATAATGACTCTGGTCGCGATTGGGGAGACAAACACAGCAAGTGAACGCTTGAGCGCCTTGAGCACTAGGAGGAGCAGATCTAGTGTCGATATGTGTAAGGTCACGAAGTGAAGGCCGTCATATCGTCGGGCAGGTCGAGAAACTCAGTTTCCAGAGCGAATCTATCTCAGAGTATCTCCAAGTGTGTAACCACCGCCGATACCTCTCTTCAAGAGTCTTCGAAGCAGTTTCGACAAGGCGAGGGCGTCGTATTCCCATATCCCTCGGACAGAAAGCGATTATGGGAACACGAGTGCAACTGAAGATGTTCCGCGTTCCACGCCCAGCAGCCGGGTTGAATTCCCCAAGATTTGACAACCAGATGCGCGACCGTGAAAAAGAAGCAGAGGCAGGTCCTGAAAACGACTTGTAAGATCCTCTGAACGCAGCGCGGAGCCAGAGATGGTGAATCGGACGAGAAAGCTGGAGGATCTGCGGGATTCGGGATATTTCGGTCGTGCCGTCGGCATCGCCGGATGGTTCCAGCACCCGGCTTGGGTCGGAGGTCGACGTGAACACGAGCACTCCTCGGTCCACAACCACCCACCGCGTGCCCGTTCAACACGTTGTATCAACGACGTTGCTACCCCATAATGGGGGACAGTCTAAACCTCGCCAGGATGATCATCCGATTTGAGGACGGACTCGAAAGGGGCACGTTCACCGCTCCACCCACTATTTTTCCTATTTCTGTCTTAACCAGATTCTTGCGCTAATGTTTTACGCGAGCCCGTCGGGAGCGACAGAACTGCCTCGGCTTTGTTAGATTCCTTTTGTCTCAAGGAATCGGTTGAACATCTTTTTCTCCAACTGATTTTTACGAATGCCCTTGCGTATTCGTTTCCCGTCGAGAAGCCACTCCTTCGCCCAACAGTGAAGCAAGGTGTTATGATCGCGCCCAAAAATTTCTGTGCTTCCACTCCGACAGTGTGGATCACTGACTGTCTCTCACCTCGGTGTAAGTAATTCACGCATCGTTAACCATCCTTCAGATTCCGTGGTGCTGAGAGATCATCTTGCATTACCTGGGGCCCGTCCGCATTCCCCTTCTCGTTCAAGCACCCAACTGTGACTACAACCCAACCTGGACCACTTCTCGTATGGTCTTTCGTTTTTCCGCTCCAGGAAACCCGTAGCTTTTTTCATCCTCACTGATGGTGCTAAGTTACGTTCTCACGTTCACCCTGGACTGGGATTATTACGACGATCCAAGCGTGTTGATGCACCTTTCTCACGCATCCGAAGTGGGTTTCTGTCTCGTTTTGGATGAGGCTATACGCTCACGTTGAAGTCCAGAAATTATTCTCCACCAGTAATAATGCCACGATAGAACGGGTTTCGCAGGGCCAGGAAGGTATTTGCATTTCCCGTGAATCCCGTCGACGAGTGGCGGGGGCGAGATCCGCAGAACGATTCCCAGTTGGTACATGGAAGATCCCTCCCCGTTTCTGTGGAAAATTCAGCGGGAAAGCGCTCTGACTTACTCAGAAGAGGGTAACGACTTGGCCGTGACGCTTGTGACTCCTGTGCCGGGAGGCTACCGATGTTCAACGCTGCGCCGAACGACCTCGAAGTTGTGGTTTTGACAACCATCGTCACCCCGGACATCCTCGGGGACTCCCTGTTCTCGACGTATGCTGTCCTCCGTGGTTGCCTACGAAGGTTCCAGACACAGCCACGATCAATCCGTCGACTGACGGTATGAACGATGCATCGCGTGAGTGATAGTCGATAGGATTGCCTCCGCTGAGTTGTCCCACCTTGCGAGTTATTGTGTCTCCTTCCTCATGCCCCGTGTTCTGGACACGGATTCGCGGTTTTCATTTCAATCTCCTCGCAGATCCACTGATAGTGAGTTAGCCAGCGTGGATCCATTATCTGTCCGTCGACGATCGGCGCGAATTCCCGGAGTCATAGATGTGGCTAAAGATCGTTTTACAGACGTACGAAACGAGGATGGACCCGGTTATCAGTTACTCTGTTTGCAGCACAGGAACCGAACGGTTCATCCCAAATCAGTGAACTATGTGTGATTTCCTTGTCTTCGTCGACCCCGTTTTTTTTTCTTTGGATATTCGAACATGGGAGAGAGCCGCGTTTTATTGTTTATCATCATTACTATCAAGGTGCGCCCGAGTGATCCTGCGAAAATCCGGTTTGTATTGAGCTTTTCGCGTGTAGTCCTCAGCAAGCGTTCTGCGGCGGCCCTGCGTTACTCTATCGAACACAAAGTTGGGGACGGCCGAATACGACCACCTCGTCGCAGAGAAATTGCCCCTGACCCTGCTTAGTTTGAATGATGGATTATTGATCCTCGACCTCTACTTCAACCGATCTACCCGTTACATTGGGTGCGTATCTCCATTGTGCGGGAGATAAATCATTCGCATAAGCACGCCAAGCGTGGGCGGGAAGATCACCTGTGCGGCGTGTTTAAGGGATCGACAGATGGTGGTAGTGGCGGTAACCTACGACTCCGGGACATTCCGGTCGACGCCCAGCGTGGGAGGCGATCCCAAAGCACTCACGGCGGTGGGGGAAGCGGCGAGAGGGTCACTAAACACGATTGCGTTCCGTTGGATGGCGGCGTGTTGGATCAGGTGGGATGAAAGGACCAAGGGACGCACTGACTTCCACAACTTCCTGTCATTTCCCAATTCGACGAAAGGGTAGGTGATAGTGACGATGACCACCCTCAGTACAAGTGACACGTCGGAAACTGGCGGCGGAATTATCTTCAATGTTGAGCGGGAGGCGTAAAAGTGACTGGCAACGTGATTGTCTGACCGGATCCATGTGAGGGAAAGCATACAGGACTTCAGGCAGGGTTCAAGAGTGGGTACTTCCTTCACGTTCCCAGGTGGTAGACAATGCGTCCGAATGTTGAGACTGACTTCTGGTCCAACATACAGCCCTCTGCTGCCCCACGGTTTCTCACTGCTGGTGGCTACAATCCCCCGGATACCTGTTTTCAGCACTGGGTAACGTACATATGTTTAAGGCCGCGAATATATTATGCTGAGAGATTGAAAGCGTACGAGTGTTTTCGTGGAGAATCCCTGGGTACTGTGTGACTCAGACAGGGATTGCGGGTCCCGAGGGCGGTGAAGGCATATCCCCGGATACCCATGAGCACCTGACCCACCTCCGTGCAATTATGAGAATGAATGCAAGGGGCGGCATTTCAAAGATGAGGATAAGGTGCGGAGGAACACATAAGGAATTCCCAAGGCGATGATGAACGCGCGCACGGAACTGGGGAAGGTCAGAAGGGGATCGTTACCACCAACCATGGGGGTCAAAAACGCGTCAATCAGGGGTACTTCACCAACTCTATAAATGCAATACAGTCAGGAACGTAATAAATTATCAAACGTGCGACCGCCAGCCTAAGATGTGCGTACGTCCGTGCGGGTGAAAGAGAAATCAGATTGAATTAATCTTTAGTTGAGCCTTTGGTTCTGCGGCCTGATGGAGCGAAACTCAGGGTCCCCTGTTTAGCTCCACTAGCGGGGGTCTTCTTGGCCGGCGCCTTCCTCGTTTTCGTTGCCGGTTGACTGGGACAAATGGAATTTAGATCGCCAGATGACAAGGTGGGTTGGGTCGGAAAACCATACCTAAGTACTGCTGTTCGGCCCTTTTTCTTGGGCGGCTCTATTTCGGTAACATCATCGTCTTCTTCATCTTCACTTTCCTCCTGTGATAAGTGAGCAAGAGGGGGGGATAGCAGCGTGTGTTCAACATACCACAACTCTCTTCGAGCGACTGCTCCTTACGGGCAGTTTCTTCGGCGCTGGGGCGTTCTTCGCCGGCTCCTTCTTTGCTCTGGTGGCAGGCTTCTTCTTTGGCGCAGGTTCCTCCTCTTCTTCGTAGTCTTCGGATTCAGACCGTTGCGCCTTCTTCTTCCCCCTGGAAGTAGCAGTTCGGGAGGCTGTCGCTTTCTTTGGTTTCGGGGGTGGCGCCTCTTCCTCCTCCTCGAAGTCAGAGTTCCGCACGTCAACGTCCATTTCCATAGAGTCCACGCTGTGTTCGTCGTCGTCCCTGGCTTTGCCTTTTCGTTTAGCCTAGCGTAGGTTCAGCGCACGTTACGTGTTTTCAGACAAACGAGAGGTGTACCTCCTTCTTTGGAGCCTCTGCGGTCTCCTTTTCGTGTTGTTCGCGAGCCCTGGCAACCTTCAAGAAGTGAGCCAGGTACCCTAGGGATTATCACGAAATACAATCCCACCGCTTCATCGAGATCATCCTCGTCAATAGAATCCCCAGTAACCTGAACATTCTTGATCATTTTCTTGAGTGAGCTTGAAACGTGACTAGGGGGGACGCGTCAGACTCGCTTACAAACATACGAGATGCACACGTTACTTTTGAATGGCATGAGTATCATCCTTCTCGACGAATGCTTCAATGGCCAATGACATGGCCGCTTCGCCCAGCAACTGCAGCTCTTGAGCACCCAAGAACTCGCGCACCAGGGTCTGCACTCTGAGTTTAGAAATCTTCTCGGCGAGTGACAACTCTGGATCATCGATGGACAGCTCTGGTTGTTCCACAACAACTTTCGACCTGCTGGCGGCCTTCTTGGCTCGATGAAACACGAGGACATCGCGAGGGTTCGCGATCTTGCCTTGGAACTCTTGACCGAACCGAATAGGATTTGATAACGAGTTTACGCCAGTCGTGTCAACCTATGAACGTCGCACGATCTCAGCCACCGAACCAAACCGAGGCAGAAAGTAGGCTCTGAATCAAACGTTCGAAAAAAAATACCTTGAGCCGGATCAGGGGCAACATTCGGGGCAGCTCAACATCGCCTCGTTTGACTGCCTCTGCGTTCCGTTCATCCCACATAGCATTCGCTTTCTCGATCAGTGCATTAACCTTTACCCAATGATCAGCATTCGACCTTCCAAACGCCCGCGGAGTTGAAAACCGGCTAGGAATATAAAGAAAGGAACGTTGGTTACCCGCGATCTGAGATACTTGGTAATTTCCATTTGATCCTCTGGTTCAAATCCTTCCTCTTCAGCGATTTCGGATAGCACGACCTCTTCGAGGACGAAGGGCCGAGCTGTTCGCAGAGGGAGTGGTTTGAGGGAGTATTCCTTCCCGTGTACCTGAATGAGAGCGACGTGTCTTGAGAGGGAGATCTCAGCAAGGGAAAGGGCCGATCTAAAAGTCGACACACTTATCCAGAGACTCTCCGTCAGCCAATGACGTGGCCACAGAGGATCCAGGTTGGGTTATTCGATATTTCTTCCCGACGACCGTCTCGGGGATGATTCGACAGTCGTGTTCGTGGCCCCACACAACCAGATCGATGCTGTCGTCAAACATGCCTTCCGGAACGGACTTCTGAGGTCCGTGGTTTACGCTTAGATTCAACAAGATGAGCCAACGGGAACAAAGCCGACCAAGAAAATATTGTGATGCGAAGGTTTGAGAGGGGGAAAGAGCATACCGGTTCTGATGAATGATCAAGATGTTGAACCAGTCGTCCTTGTCTTTGGGCATGTACATTCGAACTCGGTTGCTTCGCAGTTCGAAATGCATCCGTTGGTCTTTGACGTTACCTATGCCGTACATAGCCAAGCGGGTGGTACCTTTCTGTAATAGCACGGGCCTTACAGCGATCCCCTCCTCTTTTGCCTCCGCGTCGGAGTAGGGTAAGTCGAATTTACCCATGTAGTTGATCAGGCCGCTGACCGAAAGTAGGTCGAGAGCTCCAAGGGCGCCGGTCTTTTCGGTTAATATTCAGCGAGATGAATTCGTAAATAAACGGGACTTATGTCGAGTGGAAAAGACTTACGGCCCCGGCACCCTGTGGATCGTCGTGGTTGCCGTGAATCGAAAATACGGGTAGGGAGACATTCAGGTTCGGATCTTCGTAATTGATCGCGGGAAAACTTTGAGGTTCGTGTTCAACGTTCACGACTTCTCTGAAGAATTTTACGGCAGAGTGGTAGAGTGACTTACGATGTACCGGGAACTTTGCCCTCATCTGGGTCGCTCAGAACCTCGACTTGAATTGGTCGATCACCTAAACAGTACTCTCGTAAAAGTGACATTACTTGATAGAGAGTGTCCCTGGAAGGGCGGTTGTCATGGAACAGGTCTCCACCGAGAAGAACTAGGTCGACCTAGACCGGGCCACGATGTCATCAGGTAAGAACAATATGACAGACGCGAGAGCACAGAGTGTGCTTTCGTACCTCATGCTTAACGGCCAACTCTAAGATCTCTTTGAAGGTGTTTATAGAGTCCTGGCCACGGATAGGGTCACGCTCAAGGTATCCAATGTGATTGTCTGTGGCGAGGAGGATGTTGAAGACATTCTCCTCCACTAGAACCCACATTAGACCTCAAAACACTGAAGCAGGCGAGCCGGAGACGCGAACGGGCATTAGAACTCATCGTTAGGGGAAAACCAGTGTCGTCAGTGTCGTCCATCGGAGTTTGCGGGTGGGAGGGTGAGTTTAATGATGAGTCGCGTCGCGTCTGTTCTGATCAGCACGCCGACGGGTTGGTCACACTTGTGACAAATTGCTGCTGCGTCCGCTCAAGCGCCCTCAGCTACGCCAACAACTTCAAGTTCCCTGACCTGACGATTAAAAAAGCCCGCCAAAACTTCCATACTCCTTCCCTTCGGCTCTCTTTGATCAGACTCGGTTTTATCTCCCGGAATGTCTTCAGGAGATGGGGGAAGACACTCGCGTCTGGCTGTTGTGAGTCTCTCCCGGGAACATCGCTCATAGTCCGTCTTTCCTCGAGTCCTGAACGCAAACGAACGCAGATGGGCACGATCTTGTTCTATCTGGTTTCAGCGTTGGCGGTGCGTTTTCTCGACTTTTGCATATCTTGACCCGTCTGATCTGACCCGTTTCTCAGATGGTTATGGCGTACGTTGACGTGGTGGATGCATTATCCACCTGAAACTCTGACAACCCTTTCCATCCAGCAATAAATGGGTCCTGAATACTACTGAAACACCTCTATTCTTCTTATTTGCGCAACTCGTCATCGCTGTTTTACTCTTCCTGGCCTGCCATGCCGGTGGCTTGCTCAAGATCCCGTTAAACTTTGACAAGCAGACCGTTCAAGGGCTCATTCCAATGATTGGCCTTAATGTCGTCGGTCTCAGGTTTGCCTCCGCGTTCCGCCAACCGTGTGATGGTCCGGCAGACTGACTTCATAATTATCTTGCAGTTTCAGCAACTATACCCTTAAATATGTTGATGCATCATTCTACCAAGTCGCCCGAGGCATGGTCTTGCCTTTCACCGTCTGCACCTCTTTCTTCGTACTTCATTCCCGCCCATCATTCCGGATTCTCTTGGCCTGTTTGTTAGTCACCATGGGTTTTTTCGTCGGTGTCTTCTTGGATGGGACCAATGTCTCGATCATCGGTGTGACTTTTGGCGTTCTAAGCTCAATGATCACCGCCATCCACTCTGTAGTTATCAAACGCAGTTTGGACGTTGTGAAGGGAAGCGCTCTCCATCTGTCGTGGTATACCAACCTATACAGTGCCTTCGCCCTGGTCCCGGTTATCATTGTCGCCGGTGAAGTCCCCGCAATTTCCGCTCTCCTTGCTGGGCCAAGCCCCCTTTCAACTGGGATCTCCCCCTTGAACACCTTCCTCTGGGGTTCTGCGATAACGGTATGTCTCTCTTGATAGCCGTTGGCCACCGCCTGACGACAGACTCAGGGTATCTTTGGTTTCTTGATGAGTATTGCCAGTTTGTTGTCGATCAAGGTCACCTCTCCCATCACCCACATGGTCTCTTCTGCCGTCCGGGGTGTAGCGGGTTCGATGCTCGGCGTGTGGCTCTTCAAGGATGTTATCACCACGTGAGTTTATCATCCGTTCTGCTTAGTTTCAGCAGGCCTGACCAGGGCGTTAGTGGACGAGCATCGTCCATTGCAATCATCCTCGGCGGATCCATTTACTACACTTGGGTCAAACACCAGGAAAATCAACTGCCGCAAGCATCCGCAACCACCAAAAACGGGCAACAGTACGATCGCCTTCAGATGGAGGACGTGGAGTCTGGGAAACTTTCTCGTTCCTCTTCACACTCTGGCAAGCCAGAGTGAACTTTCATTGTGAACTCTTCCGTCCTGGTAATTAACCACTCGTAGATTAGTTACGGTACATGCATACAAGCATACATACATATATATATATACCTATACCTACACACTGGGTAGTAGATAATGCGCACGTGCAATGTTGACGACCATTCCTCCGCATCTCGCGATGGACTGGCTGGCGGATGTATCACCGTCTCACATGGCAATCTCACCTCACGTCGACGCTATATGGCATCGCACGGTGGGAAAGGTTGGTACTGATGAATCAGTACAAAAATTCAGTCGCTATCGGGTCATTTTCAGTACCGCAGGTACTGAAAAATATAGTGCCTAAATCCCCACAGTACAAAAAATACACCGTCAGCGCTGCTGAACTTCTCGTACTGACCTTTCCCACAGTGATTGATCTTACTGGATCGTTCGCACTGATAGGGGGTATCTGAAAAGACCGTGGTATTGTCTAGCGATGTGAACCCAAGAATAATAAATGTACAACTCCTCCCAAGCCATAGAATCAGCTATCTACTACTCGTCATTTCCAACACCAAGTCATACGGCGCCAAAAAGGGTGACAAGGATGTCATCGGCTAGTTTGACAACAACTTCAGCTTCAAGAGGGGTGGCCACGAGCCGCGCGTTGATGTCAATAGCCGCGATGATCTTCGCAACGATGTTGGGGAGACAGCCCGACCTAAGTGCCGCGAGAACGCTAACAACGACAGCGTTAGAGTCCTGGCGGGTGGCAAGCCCCGCTGTGGACCGCCCAACCAGAGAAGTGATGAGGGTAGAGAGGTCGAAAGTATCAGTGAGCTCAACGATATCGGCGATGTCGATGGCGTCGGTAACGTCAATGGTATCGGTAATGTCGACGGTATCGGTAATGTCGACGGTATCGGTAATGTCGACGATATCGGTGACGTCGATGGTATCGGTGACATCGACCGTATCGTTGATGTCGATGGTATCGGTGATGTCGACGGTGTCGGTGATGTCGACGGTATCGGTGATGTC
>Ga0307515_10012176_pt1 | contig 16218 bp, 7 predicted proteins | sample 17_EM_MG_FD_194513 | JGI IMG/M metagenome (GOLD analysis project Ga0307515, IMG submission 194513) | Populus trichocarpa ectomycorrhiza microbial communities from riparian zone in the Pacific Northwest, United States - 17_EM | ecosystem: Host-associated > Plants > Roots > Unclassified | place...
TTCCAACTTAGTTAAAAAAAAAAAAAAACAGAGTCTAGAGTATTTTTTTTGTTGTTGCAAACCAAGGATTAATTGAGTATTTAAAGCGATCATTCAAAAACATGGAGAACGTTAAGGAACTCACAAAAGCAGTCATGTCGGCAGTGCTTTGCTTGGGATCCTCGGAATCATGTCCTTCCTGTCAAAATAACCACCATCTCGATAAACAACATTCTCTAACCTAAAACTAAAGGATAAATCTTGCCGTAAATGAAAATAAAAAAATTGATTAGCTTGATAGAAAAGATCTGATCAAGCACCAAAAGCTACATTTTGAAAATTAAATTTTCTGAAACCCTAAAACCATGCAAATCAGAAGAGGTAAGAGTGGAAAGAGAGGAAAAAAGAAGTAACCATTGCTTGCTATGCTGGTTGGTCTCTGTCTGCACGGTACTAGAGTGGCTGTAATGATACTAGTACTGATAGTATAAAGCACTGAGCGTTGAAGGAGAAACAAGGAGAGTGAAAACGAAAGGAAAAGGACAGGCTCGCGTTTATCAAAAATTTTCTTCTGGTGATGATGATTAATTTACCCATATGCCATTAACAAAATTTGAATTTCAAATTTCAAATTTCAAATTTAGCAAACCGGCTAAAAGACCCATCTGCCGGTCCACTCGCAAAATCTTTTCTCTTTTTTTTTTCCAGCCCTTTAAGTAAGGTTTGGAAGTTCAAAACCAACTATAAAGAATTAATAACCCCATTTTTTCAGAGCGTATCAAGTATTTGAATTTCTTGATATTATTCATTATTTATCAGGTAAAATATTTAGAAATTCATAAATTATCTATCGATATCTATTATCTACTAATATATATTATTCAATAAAAAATAAAATAATTCATATATATATTATTGTATTAAAATATTTCGACGTCCAGGTTTTGGATTGTGTTTAACAGTATTCATAATGCCCATCATCCATAAAATTACATAACTATCCAAAAATACACTCATTTGGGATTAAATCATCATCCCTAAACTAGTCATTTTTGTACTTGGAACATGCCATCACACCCTTTGTGTATAAACTATGAACTACACCCTTTGTGTATAAACTATGAACTACAGATTGGTGAGAGCGAGAGAGAGAGAGTGAACTGCCCCAGTCAAGAAGAAATGGAGATGGCGATTAACCCCAGAACAAATGTAGTTCAGGATTGAAATTTAAGTGATGGTTGACTGCTATAATAACACCCACCTAATAACCCGAAACAAGTACCAAAACATTAGCATAAAGAAAACAAGCATGTGCAGAAGAGAAAAGACATCTTCCCAGGTCAAGAAAAAAACGAGAGTCTGGCACAATCAAACCATAAAAGCAAATAAGAGATTTCGATTTGTTAAACGAAGATAAAAATAAAAAGGAGTGCAGAGGAAGGAGCTACTCTGTTGTTCTCTCTGTTTTGCATTCATGTTGCTTTTCCATATTTGATTTTGAGTTCCAAAATTACATCGGGGGAAAGAGAGAATTCTTCTGAAACAAAACAAAAAAAACCTTGGAGACTCATTTTTCCTTCTTTCTAGTGGACAATTTCTCCTCCACATAAGGATATTCAGATTGAGCAGACCATAGGCCCCATAGTATAAGTAAATGGAGACAGAGAAGAAGAGCAGATGAATAATTGTTTGAAGGATAGACATTCCAGCAAAACTCCACACCTACAAACAAAATCAAACTGCATGCCAGAGCACCAAAACTGATTATATAATGATCATGATAAAGCAGAAAAGTTATGCAAATATTGTTGGGGCAGGAAAGCAAAGTGGGAAAATTTTACCGGAGTGATGTTGGGAAATGTGTTTTCCACAATAGGTAAGGCAAGCTATAGAAGTACCTGAAGTAGGAGATGTGCCATTACATTACTATTTCATTCACACGAAAAGCAGAACATGAAATTTAAATGCCAAATTTTCATACTTTTCCAATATCATCCCGAGTCATGAATTTGGGCCGGCCAAGTACCATCTTCACAGGAATATATAGATGCAGCAGAAAATATTCAACGAATGAAAGAAATATAAATCTATTAAAGAGACATGCCTCGTGTGAGGCTTGTAATTTTTGGGGCATGATAACACCATCCTAATGAAAAGATAAATGAAGAAAAAATAGGAATAATAAAGACACTTAGAAAACCAATGACGCTGGTTACAAAGCGGATCATCATATCATGATAGATTACTATTGTACTCTCCTCATAGTCATATCTTTCTACTGTGAATGAGTCAATGCATATATATTTACGTCAACATGGAGGCAAAGCTCTAAGTTGGTGCTTTATAGACATTGAGGAAATAAAATGGATGATTCACCAGGAGCTACTATTGAAAATACATAGCTAGAAATGCAGACAAACTCTACCTCATGAACATTGATATGTTCATTTCAAACAAACAAACAAAAAATTTAAAACATTCTATTGATTACTACTAGCCCTGACATAAAGCATGTCCATCTTATTTTTGTTCTTCTGCTTTCATTAAGAAGAATGAGAGGAAAGATGGGAGTGGACCACCCTTGACAGATAGTAGAGAGGCTAAATGGAATTGGGCCATAAAAGATTACAATTTGCAGTCAAGTTTACTGGATTATGTGCACTTGTACAATTGGTTTTATGAATTCTATTTGTATCCAGAAAACACAAGTGGAATAGAGAATTGTTTTGCAGTTCGTTAATAAAAGCATCAGCTTTCCAGACAGGTGAGAAGACATATACATTCAAGGACATGGCATGGACAGCCATCACAAAGGTAATTAGGAGGCGCTTTGGTCATACCCTACAAGGTATGCCTCTTCCCTCCTTCACATACTGCATTTTCCCTCCTTAATATACTCTGACAAGCTGGTTGTTAGAGATATTGAAAACATTCAGACTGGGTGAAAAAAATAGTTCATTCAAATGAGCAGGCTTCAAGTTTCATAAGGTTTTTCCTCACATCTAGTTAAATCGAGGTACAAAAAATCCTGGTTGGAGAAAAGTTGATGTATTATGAGCAGTTATCACAGTAATGGATTTGCATAACAGATGTACCAAAAAATGGAGGCGAACACAATCACAAACAAACAGACAAACACAGAAAAGGGAAGGACAGAAAGATGTAGCCCAGGAAAAACACGAGTCATGTCAAAAGAGCATACCAAGAATAAAATTGATAGTGCAGCAAAAGAACATACCAAGAATAAAATTGATAATGCAGCGAGCGAGCGCATACAATGCCAATGAAGTTCCCAGCAAACAGAGTTGTCATGATATCTGAATCCATCACACCAAAATTTAGAGTACAAAACAAGAAGAGGGAAAAACTGAGGCGGTGGAAGGAAGACAGCTACTTAATTAATAGAGAAGCAAAGGAAAAGGATCCCTGCCATCCTTAGACTAAGATAGTCACAACTTACGTTCTTCCTTGAGAATCTTAAGGCCTGAACTGCTAGAACTTGAAAGTGCAGATGTAACTTTAGAATGCAAAAACTTAAAAAGTCCTCCTTCGTGCCTGAAATGAAAATATCAATAAGTATTGAGTGAACAACTCCAGAAAGATCCACGGGTGCGTTTTCTCTCTCTCCCTCTCTTTTTTTTGAGAAATTGTCACAAGTGTATTAAAATGAGCATTTTAGAGCAAAGTTTCCACAATAGCGCTCAAAAAATGCAGAATTTGAATCTGCTGAACCAATTCTCTATGCAGACATGGAAAAACATCAGCTAGAGCCATCTTGTTCCAATTTATATGGACACAGACATGGTTATCTATCCAGTATGGCCAAAAATAGAAAGATAAGAGAGTAAGACAGCTGTCAAATTAGACATTGTTTGACTTCAATTAGTGAATTTACTACATCAAATAAGATATGATCCTGTGCATGGAGTATATCTATGATTCAGGGACGAATACATAGAATCATAATACTTAAACACTTAAGTAGCTTCTCATAAAATATTTTCAGTCTCCACCATAACATCTCATAGCCCCAATAGTTATCACAGATATGGATTTAGTACTTGCAATAGAGAGAATTGACTCTGTAATTACCTGCACCATTTATAATGAGCAAAAGTAGCAAGCAACCCAAGGTGAGCAATCAGCAAAGAGATTGCAAATTGCTTTGATACAAAAACTGGTTCAGGAATGAACTTGAAGTTAACAGACCTAATAGAAAACAAAGATATGATTCAACAAAAAAGCAATCGCAATGATCACAAAAGAAAATAGTACAAAGCCTAACTAATAAAGAGCACCAAATCACATAGGGTTCTGCATAAAATATTTTACATAATCCACATTTTCCTTTATTTGGGCAGCACAGGAAACTTCATCAAAATAAACAGTTTTCTAATCAACCAGAAATATTTGTTCATCATAGAAGAACATATTTTCATATCATGATATGGGGAGAATATTTTATAGAGAGTTACAAACTCCCTTTCTCCCATTAACATCAGTATCCAACGACTTCAACCACAAAACCACCCCACCACTAAAATTCTCATTGTTGTCTCATCAATCACCACTACCACAACCAACATCAACTTACCCAACTGACCACCATAATCAATTCTCAATCATAACCCTTTTTTTTTGTAATCGAATACCAAACATTTGAAAATATTTTACACAACAAATGCACCAAAAATATCTTGCACTAGCTATTGAACCCTAGGAGGGGTAGGGTGGGATTTAGGAGGTGGAGAAGGCTAGGCCCACTGTGTAGCCCAAGACCCATTGGACCTCCTAGTAAACAAAAAAAAAACTAATATTAACCATAAATTAGCTGCAATGCGTAGTGAGAACTTAATGAATAAAATGAACAGACAACAAACAACAAACAATGCTATCTATACAAAATTCTCGTCACTTTCCAGCTGGCAAGCTATGGAAAACTTTTCATACCCCACCCTTCAGTAAATTGATGGATCAATGTCAGGTATTGTGGTTATGCAGTTCCTAAAATGATTTTAATCTGTAGAAACTGCCATAAGGAATTCTATAATTATATTCTTTGGATCTTCACAAAGTACTAGCATTGACTGTTGTAAATGTGGGGTTCTTCAAGGTACTAGCAATGAGGTAGTGTTGTATAATAGCAATGATGTTATGGGGAAGGGATGTAGTAGAAGCTGGAAATCTTGACAGTAAAGAGTGTTGTGGCAGGTGAGGACTTAAGAGTATTAGTGGGGTGTGAAGTGACAAAGCACTCCAATATTGAGGTGATGATTGTGTGGTAAATGGGGGTGTCCAAGGAGTACTTTGGGAGCGCACAACATAAGAGAATAAACAAGCACTGAGGAGGAAAAGGTTATATAGTGAGAGAAAGTGAGGTTAGAGAGAGAAGCTCTCATTTGAGTGAATGATCAAAAGGCCCCAATAGGATTGTGCCAAATGCCTAGGGTGTCAGAGGCTTGGATTAATGTGTTCAAGAGAACACATAGTTACGCTGAGAACATTTTGTACTCTCAAGATAGCCTGCTCCTCCCCCCCCAAGCCTCTGTCTACTGCATCCCTTCTCCACTACAACCTAGTTAATAGCAACATATCCCATTGATCTATCTATAACTGTCATGTCTAATGAGAATTTCCTAAAACATGTGCAAAAATGCACATACATAAGTACATTCTAAACAGTTCTTAAGAATCTTTTGAACAAGGACTAAAAAAGTAGTACCAAAAGTGGATGAACACACGACCAAGATTGAAGGCTCTTGATATATATGCGATCGGATGTGAGACTAAAAAGGGCAGCCCCGCCAAAATCTGCAGAACCATTGACCAATGATGTGAAATGAATGAAGAAATTGCTAAGACAAAGGCCTCTTCACCACATTAATTGCAGTTGCAGTCCAACTCACCTAACCACAGTGGAAAAGAAATTTAGAATCATGTGTCCGAACTTCCAACATTAGAAACACTCTGCAAGTATATTTCATGAAAAGAAATATCATGATTGGACACAAGATTTAAGTGCCTAATGTTGAGGGACATTTTGATGTGTACATAATCCATCCCTGAGAACAAAAGAGGGAAAGGTAGAGCACCTGAACCAGGGCTGCACAAGCTAAAGCCGATATCACCCCGTAGATATTCATAGCCTGCAGAAAATGTTTCCAATAACTTGAGAAATTCAGATGTACATTCTGAGAAACTTAAATGAGTAAATAATAAAATACCTTCAACATGAGGAGTAACAAAGGTGGAGCATAGAGGAGCACATTCATCTTTATCGAAACAGCCCCACTGCACAAAATACACACACACATATAGATAGTTACATATCTATTATTAATATCAAATTCTGCACAAAGAAGGTAAATGCACAACCTGAAAAGAATCAGTCCCAGATGCCACTTTTGGTAAAGAATCGTGGCCAATGCAGCATGGAGGAGTGTCATTGCAAAACAGTCATTGAAGAGGCGAAGAACAAAGATCGAGTGCACTCTTTTTGAGAGAGAAAGCAGGATAAGAGCCCACCAAGGAAGCTGCGAATTAAGAAAAAATGTGAGCCACTATCAAGGTGTGGAGTAAAGAAAACTCGTGAATAATCTAGAAAGAAATAATAAACCTAAATGGGAATTTTCTTACTAAGATTGGTTAGGTGCACAACTGAGAGTACTGTTTGAGGTGTTAGATATACACAGTTATTAAAGCTTGAATCCCAGATGTCCAACAACTATTGGCGTAAAGCCCCACAAAAAACTACATTTTTTTTACCTAAGCAATACGTCTTAAGAAGATAATTCATTACATAAATGCGTTTTCCCCTCTAACTCATCATATAAATGTGCTTTCCCCTTAAAATTGAAGCAATTCAAAGATTTAGGATATCAACACGACCACCAGTGAAGCTATCAGAGAAAGCATTGTGATAATTATCAATGCTGGATTATGTCTAGTGACTGGAGAGTGCAACAGATTTGATTTTATACTTGTACTAAAATATGGTTTGATGAGCCTAAATCGAACGTATGTGTCCAGCAGCAGCAGCTGTTATGCTTTCATCACATCTTCACAATTTTGCTCCTACCTCATCATTTAGTGACTACAGTGAAGGACCCATCTGCACTTGCTGGAGCCTCAGCAAACTCTTATTACTTAATTCCCAACTCAATAGGATTGTTCTGCTGCCATCAAATTGTTTAATAAGCATAAAGTGGGAGATTTTGGCAGCTCAGAACACCACAAAAATGGATGCTCTGACTATACTAGGATAATAACAATATACCATCATTTAAATTTCCAGATTCAGGCGTCAAATAACAAATGCTACATTTTATTCGCATTGCTTTTGACCACACATCAGTTTCATGTAGATGTCTAGTGATGCAAAAAACACTATTTTAAGAAAACTGCAGAAAATTTTCATACCACTTCAGTTTTCACATAGATGAAGATGACGATAGACAGGTTTATGATGTATAAGATGCCAAACAAGATCTGCAATCACAAAATGAACAGAAACAGTGAGGTAATAATTTCATGCAAGCACAAAAGCAAACTGCTTACAAGGAACATCTGTAACACAACCAAAAGAAACAAGAAGTTGGTAGAAGGGACAAAGCAGACAAAGGTGTATTACTGATTAGCAGTCACAGACTTCAATTTTTCGCAATCAAAACCAATAATTATAAGGGACGAAACCCGTTTAATCGCAGCCCTCAATGAATTGATAACACAAACACGATTTCACCAGGCAAGTTGTTCAAAACAGGGTCTTTTGCATCATATAGCAATGATAAGCAGTAACGAAGAGAAGTACTTATTCCACGCCCTACAATGGTCCAAAATGGGACTTAAATTGATTACCTGAGCTGGATAAACCTCCCCTCCTGTAATAAATCGAATGGCTGAGTAAATATACAGAAAACCAGCAGGATAAACCAGTGGCCCCGTATCGCCTTTCAAGTTAGTGTAGTCCCTTTCTCCTCCAAGAAACCCAGTAACCTGTTTGTTATTTTGCATTATCCCCTTCATTAGTTGTTTCAACTAATAATTAAAGATGCCCAAAAGTCAAAATTTTATTAATTGAATCTCAGTCATTTTTCAGTGCAATTACAAAACATGCACTCATAGAGAAAATAAATAATCAGCACCTGTGACATGTAAGCGTCCCAGTCAATTTTGGTATCTGAGAATCAATGAAACCAAGCATTTTTATGCCAACGAAAAAACAAAAGGCCAGATAAATATATAGAAAGAAACAAAAGGAAGTGGAAATAATGAGCTTACAGGGAACGTAAGCGATGATAAGAGCGACGAGGAGGGCATCCATGAAAATTAAAGCCAATGCGAAGGCCGCTTTGGGGTTTTTGAAAATCTGGGGTCTTCGTGAGCGTGAGGGTTGTAGCTTTCTGCCTGGTTTGAGAGCCATGGGATGGCTTTCCTTTGTCGTCTCCCTGCTATGCTTCGTTACAGTTACGATTGAAAGAAAGAGAGAGGCAAGAATACATGCCCTGGAGCTAATGATAGAGAATAAAGGAGAGCTGCCTGGAATTGGTTTTTTTAGTTCAATTTGTTAGGCATTCCTAGAAAATAAAAGGGTTTTCTTTTTATTTTTTTACCGCTTCAAAAAAACATTTATAAATTATCAAATTCTTTTAGAATCCGTTTAGTTCATCAAAAGTGATTTTCTCTAAATTATTTTTTAATTTTTATTATATTTTTTATTATTAATAAAATTGGCACGGAAAATATTTTTTAAATAAAAACAAATTTTGTTTGATTTATAAGAAAATATTCGGAAAATATTTTTTAAAAATTGTGAAAATTTTAAAAATATTTTATTGTTTATTAATTATATTAAAAATATAATTTAATTAGCGAAAAGCGAGCTGACCCGTTACAAGTTTGCTATCAATCTGTGAACATATGATCAGGTGTGAAAAAACCATCTGTAAATTTTCTATTTAATCTCTATTAATTCTGTTTTAAAAATATTTTAAAAAAATTAAAAAAATTTTATTTTTTATTTTAAATTAATATTTTTTTATATTTATATATATATACTAATATTAAAAATAATTTTTAAAAAATAAAAAAAATATTATTTTAATATATTTTTAAATAAAAAATATTTTAAAAAATAACCACTAAATTTATTCCAACACTTTGTGACATCAATCCATTCCTCGAAGGAAGTAACTCCATCAATGTTTCAAGTTTCCTGCTTTCCACCAAGTCCCTAATTAAACTGTTCCATTCATCATTCTATTTCACATACTGTCCATTTTAGGCTTCTGAAGTGTCAGAGAGAGACCATCTCATCCAGTGCTACTGTAATAACCTAGTGACTAATTAGACTGCACTGTATAAACATCGTAGAAGAAATTACTTGGGGATTTTTCAACCTGACAGAACTTTCTAGAGTGTTTCTAATGAGACCATGAAATTAAGATGGAAAATGCTGCTTGTCTGCACGCTTATTCTGCTAAAATAATCCCACGGAAAAGGAACAACAAGTTACTTCTTTACGTTCACTGCTGACAGAAAATCAACCATTACATAAGAACATAATAGCTGTACCTTTTTACGTTCACTACTAACTGGCCCTTCCCTGGTTCACCTTCATTTTGTCCCTGGAGTCAAAGTTCAAAGGCTTATATCCCCCGATTTCTCTGTATTCGATCTTTCTCACTGTAGTCTATACTTACAATCGATCCTATAGCATAATTTTGTCAACCTCGCTGTAATTTGTACTTAACTCTGCAATCTATACTCAAACTCTACCCCCATTATCATGGTTTGTCAATGCAGTCACAGAAGAATTCAACCAAAAATGATTGAACCAATTCAACTCAAAGTCTTCGCCTATTTGCATTGCCATAAACACTGAATACAATCATAACCATCAAACATAAACAAAATAAACACAAACACGGATATAAACAACTCACTTGATAATCTAAATCAACACAATCTTATAACCAGCAGTTTTCTCGTCCAAATCAATAGCTCGACACAGGAATATAGCCTGCTTGAACCTGGCAGCAACAACAAAGTACTTCACAAGTTCATCAACATCAAACTCATCTCCAAATTGTAAGCCACCAATAAATGCAAGAACCCCGGTGCATCAGAAGGGCTGTCCCCTTTCAAACTCACTTTTCGTTTCCACTCCAAAGCTAACTTTTTAGCTCTTTTCCCTCCTTTCCATGCTCAGGGTTGGCTTGTGTTTTGTTAAGGCCTCTAACAACTCCAAGCGAGTCCTCCTTAAACGACACCATTCAGTATCCTTGTCGCCTTTTGATGAATAAAACCCTTCCATTGCATCCAGAACTAATGTTCCCGGGTCCGGGGCAACCGACATTGCACCCGAGAGCTTGTGCCGGATCTCACCCCGTCTGTTAGCGTTCTTCTTCATGTATTTCCTCAATCCTTTCACGTCCATCTTCTCACGCAGCGACATCAAGTCAGACCGGGTAGGGTCCACTGTGAGCTGTTGATTGCTTCATGGATTGTGAATGAATGACTTGTCGAATATTCCACGTTGGAGTTATATTGATGATTTCATTCGTAGATCTTTTTCTTCTTCTTCTTCTTCTTCTTCTTTCATTTTTGAACACCACCTTTGTTGTTCTTTTCCTGTGCTCTTTTACTTTCATCTGGTCAGTATTTTCTCTTCTTACCACTCCCTGAGTAAAGAAGAATACTAAAACCTTATTTTCGTAAAGTTTTTTTATTATTATTATTGTTTTGAATTAAAACTCGTCAAAAATAGATGCATGACAGCATGTTTTCAGTATGATTGGCTGAAGGATATAGGCTTGCATGAGTAGAAAACGGGAAATAGTTGACTAGGATTATTACGGCATGATATTTTTAAAGTATCTTTTTATTTAAAAATATATTAAAATATTTTTTTATTTTTAATATTAACATATTAAAATTATAAAAAAATATTAACTTAATATTTTCTCGGTATCACTTTTGAAAACTACCCGCGTAACTGTTTTTTTTGGCGCCAACAAGTACTTTCACAGCTACATTTTAGCTACAAATTTACTGCAACTTCTGTAACAGATATTTCTCTATTTTTAAATATATGTACAGTAATGTATAAATTAAAATATGAAATTTGATTGGTTAAAAATTTGCTGTGAAGGGGGCCTCATTGATTTTATTTTATTTTTGGCTCCTTGCACGGTATCTTTACTTAGATTTCTGGTACTGCATAGGCGAAGACATGTTTTTATCAAAAAATAATAATAATAATAATAATAATAAAATGTTCAGGTAATGCAATTGTGTTTTAATAAAGTTTTAAAAAAATAAAACTCGAGCTGTAGAATTGACTGAGAAAAAAGAATGGAAACCCTATAAAAATTATAAATAAAAACATCCAAGATAACTTGAATCGTTTTAAAAATTCACAAAAAAATCATATAAAAAATTGATAGAAAAAAAAATATAGTTTGATTGCTAATAATATAAATGATTAGTGATGAAATTAAAAATATATAATATTTTTAAAAAAAATAACCAAGTAAACACGGGCGAACCTTCTAAACCTAACATAAGATCACAAACTCGTAACCTATTAAATCATAAACCTGGGTTGAATTATAAAACTCAATTCTCAACCAATTTAAATAAAGAATAACAAATAAAAAAACAAGATAAAACCCCTATCATTTTTATAATCAAAGAAAAATCATACAAAAAGCCAATAAATAAAAATAACGGAGTCCAGCCTCTAATTAATTGAATAAATGTTAAAGCATAAAATGTAAAACCATATAGCTTAAAGAAAGGAAAAAAAACTAAAAAAATCTGGGTAAACTTCTCAAACTCAGGTTAATATCTAAAACCCAAAGCACGAGAAATCATAGACTCTAGTTCAATAAAAAAATCATAATTTTCAATCAATTTAATATTAAATAGTGAAATTAAAAAATATATAAATTTAAAAAATTTGTCAAAGCAACAAAAATAATAATAATAAAGAATGGGGGCTAAATTCAAAAGATTAAAAAAATAAAGAGCGATGAAATTAAAAAAAAATTATAAATTATTTTAACAAAAAGTATTTCAAATATTACATGATGGAATTGAAAAAAAAACATATCAATTTAAAAAATTAACTAAAAAAATTACCAACTTATAACTAAAAAAAATAAAAAAGACTTAAGATAATTAAGATAATGTTAAAGACTAGCAAAAAAAAAAAAACTCTACAGAAAACCAATAAATAAATAAAAAGGGAATTGAATCTTTAATTTATTAAATATTAAAGGACGAGAAAAAAAAAAACCAAACAAACTCTGCACAAATATTCTAAACTTAGTCCAATCCAGAAACTTGTAATCCATGGAATCTTGAATTCAGGTTAAATTAAAAACTTAATTCTAAATCATTTTAATGTGGAAAATGAAATCTAATTAGAGCCTGAGGATAACCAGTAACCACCGTCACAAAATTTAATCCAGGCAGCTAACGAAGTCAAAAGCCATGGGCACGTGTAAGCACTCCAAGGTTATGAAAAAGACGACGTTTTCATATTTAAAAATCATCAATTTTTCAATTTAAAGCGTAAATGCATTATCAAACACGTTAGAAGCACTCTCCTCCTCCAGCATCGTCACCGCACTGAGCTAGTCTATTCTGAGCATGGAAGACCAAATCTCTCTGTGCCCTTTTGTCACCCACGTGTTACCCTTCTTCTCCACTTCTTTCCACCTCGTTCGCCCACGTATCACTCATCTCTTCCTCCTCGCCTCTCCAAAAATGACCCAAACCAAGAAAAAAAATACACACGCATGGCTCTTCTTTAAAACAGCCTCCCCTTAAATTTAAATTCCTCCCATAACATCTCTCTCTGTTTCTCTGTCTAAATTTCTCTCAATCTAGTTCAGAATGGACTCCCAAAATGCTAAACAGCGTATCAGAGACACAGACTACGATCCCAACATCTCCAACCCCACCAAGAGCAAAGACAACAGCAAGACCGTAAGACTCAAACGCGAAAAGAGAGTAGCTATGGCCAAACGTGGAATTAGATCACTAGCCATAGCCGTTGCTCTTCCTCTCTCCTTGACCATCTCTAACCTGTATTTCTTCGGCACAACTAGGGGCTACGGAACGAGCACTGGGAGTATATCCATGCCCTTCTGGTTCCCACCTCCGTGGGCCTTGCACTTGACCTGCATGACTTCGAGTTTCTTGATGGGACTCTCGGCCTGGCTTGTTTGGGCTGAAGGCGGATTCCACAGGAACCCAGCGGCTCTCTATCTTTACTTGGCTCAGCTAGGCTTGAGTTTGGCTTGGGAACCGATTGTGTTTCGGATGGCAGCGCCGTGGGTAGGGTTGCTAGTTTGTTTAGCTACGTTTGCGGTTCTTGTTGGATGTTCTCGACAGTTCAAAGAGGTGAATCCCATTGCAGGCGATCTGGTTAAGCCCTGTTTGGCATGGGCTTCGTTTTTAGCCATTGTAAATCTTAAGCTCCTTTTTCTTTGAAAAGTTAATAGGACACCGGTGTTCGTATATATTCGTAGTTTAATTCTATAAAACTTTTGTCAAAAGGTGTTTTTGTGCGTTGGGAGGGGAGGGTGATAGCATTTGTGGTTAAAAATATTTATTTATATTTTTTATCTATAAATATATTAAAATTATGGTTTTTTTTATTTTTGTTTGTGAAAATACCTTTCCAACCATTAAAACAAAAAACAAAACTATTACTTCTTTTAATTGAGAGGCATTTTCATCATGACAATGCACGTGTATTATTCAATTATTAATTAATACTTTTTAGTATTATTCAACTACTAAGTAAATATTGTTAGTGTTTATTAAATTAAAATTTTTATTTTTATTTTTAAAATTTTATATAAATCTTGAAATTTACAATTAAATTATTTTATTAATCACTAAAATATATAATAATTTGTTATCAAATAAGATTATTATGACATTTTAAAAATATTTAAATGATATCTTTTTATAATACTAGCAAGTGTTTATTTTTTTTAATTAGTCATTGATTTTTTTTTATTATTATTAGTTTTTTTAATCATATTATTGAATTAATTAAAATTATTAAACTCATTCGAACCAATATCCCGAGCCCCAATTTTTTCTTACTCTTTTAAAACAGTTACCTTCACCTGCATTGCCATATCAGAAGTAAATATGAATAAATAAAAACAAATTATGAGAGAATATAGATGAATTAATGATGTCTTTGATTTATCTGAGAGAGTGATTAGGGATAATATTGCAACTTGTAAGAAACTACATGGATGAAATTGCAAAATCTTAAAACTACAGAGGCAATCGAGCAAAGGTAGATAGATCTATAGGAGCAAAATAAAGAATGGAGCTCCATATTGAAGTGCCATCCTAAAGTCAACTTCCCAAAAATAAATAAAAAAGAAGGTAAAGTCAACTAAGTTATCATTTGCAAATTGCATTGCATATAATAGTATAATGCCGTGTCCGTAGGAGCTACACATTAGTCATTCCAGACGTCCGCGGCCGGAAGAAAAGGGCGAGAATGATAGTTTCTGGATTGTTTATTGAGATCAAAGGTCAAATTGTTAGAGCAAAGGGTTCTATTTTCTCATCTATATAACCAAATGTCTGTATGATTGGCGCATTCCTCCTGAAGTTTCAGATCCGATAACGCTAGAGATATTGCCTTCACTGCAAATCTTCCATATGGATGCCACCCAGAGGTAAACTTTCCCATCTTAATTCAATTATTATTTCATTAAGCTGCAATACAGACTGTGATAATCCCGCTTCCCCGGTTCTTTCACCTCCTTTTTCATTGTATGTAGGCCTCGAGACGTTATCACTGTCAATGTTCACGCGGCCAAAGGTCTCATCGCCTCCGGTCACCGTTATTTGGACGTGAGGTAGGTGTTCTTGGCCTTGAAGTCAAATTATGATCGCTTGGTTCTCGCCTTCTTGGGGAAAGAGCAACTTCTCACTCCAATTTTTGAAAAATAAAACGTATTTGATTATACATAAAAAAAAAAAGAAAAAAGATAAATTATAACAACCCTGATTGCCTTCAGGTATCACAAATGCCCTTAATCAATGTTTAGAAGAAGAAGAAAAAAAGTTCAATTAAGAAATTTTTAAAATTAGAAAAACATATTAAAAAGAAAACTCAAAACAAAATTAACTGAAATTAATATTTATTCATTTACTAAAAAAAGCATGCCCCATTTTTATATCCTTTCTCTATTATTTTTAAGTTCTTAATTTAACTACCTTTCTTAAATAATAATTAACGGCATTATTTATTTAAAATGATGTTTTTGTAATATAGCCCGTTTGTTTTTGCGTTTCAAAAGCGTTTTTGAAAAAAATTATTTTTTATTTTACTTCAAATTAATATTTTTTTAGTGTTTTCAGATATTTTTATGTGCTGATATTAAAAATAATAAAAAATATTATTTTAATGTATTTCTAAATAAAAAACACTTTAAAAAATAATTATAATTATATTTTCAAACATGGTCTTAATTAAAAAACTTTGAGGAGTTATATATATATATATATATATATATATATAAAGTGTTTTAGAACCGAGAGAGAAATGTTTGACAATCATTTCATTGTTATAGAACCGCCGAGGAGTTCAACAAGAGCCACGTAGACAATGCCTTGAACGTTCCTTTTATGTTCAAAACTGATGAAGGTAAATTGAAACCAATCTTAAATGGATGAAGCAGATTTTATAACTATGAATAAAATATGAATAAAAGTACTGTTTCATGAAAAAACTGGTGAAATCTAATTACTTTCCTTTGATTATTTTAACATGATAAGATTGTTTTGTGAAGAGGCCCAACAAGAATTGCATAATAATTGATTTAAACTAACGAGCTTCTGTTGGTTTTTCTTGCAACAAGCAGGCAGAGTGAAAAATCCTGAATTTCTCAGCAAGGTTGCCTCGATTTGCAACAAGGATGACTATCTTGTGGTGGTAAATCCTAGATCATAGTGCTGGAAAGCATTTACCTTTTTTTTCTACAATATATTTGCTATGTGCATGGCATGAAATGAACCAAACGAAATAATAAAATCTGTTAAACTTTATATAAATACGAGATTGATTATTTTTAGTTACATATTGCTTCAAGAGAATACTTAGAACAATAATTTATTGTTAAGGGAGACTAATTTTCTGATACAATCCATCAGCACCAAAGTGGAGTTTTAAGATCTTGTTTCTCAAAAAGC
>Ga0307515_10012177_pt1 | contig 16216 bp, 10 predicted proteins | sample 17_EM_MG_FD_194513 | JGI IMG/M metagenome (GOLD analysis project Ga0307515, IMG submission 194513) | Populus trichocarpa ectomycorrhiza microbial communities from riparian zone in the Pacific Northwest, United States - 17_EM | ecosystem: Host-associated > Plants > Roots > Unclassified | place...
TGTGAGTCCTTTTTATTGTCTCTTTAATTTTAATTTTTTTTTATATTATTTTTGGTTGTTAATCTTCTATCTTTTTATTGTCTGGTTGGTGCTAGGGTGGCCCTTTTTCCTATCCAGCATTTTTCTTCAGAGAATTTTCTTTTTCTTTTTTTTTTTTCGTTTTCTGTTGGCCAAAAATGGCTAACGTTGAAAATAAGTTGACCAGATTTGATGAGGGGATATAATGGTATGTAGAATAGAGTTGATGAACTTTAAATTTGGAATAATCTTTGTCTGAATTCTTTATATTTTGGTCTTAAAGGGGAGAGCCAGCCCATGAAATGGGCAATGAGGTTGAGGGTAGCTCTGTACTTGGCACAAGCTCTGGAATACTGTGGCAGCAAAGGAAGGGCGTTGTATCATGATCTCAATGCCTACAGGATCTTATTTGATAAGGTAAATGTGGCTGTCTGCGACGTAGAATTTACTTTGTGGTGCCAATAATGTCGGTCCTGATTTTGGTTTGGTGGCTGACAGGATGGTAATCCCAGGCTATCTTGCTTCGGCCTCATGAAGAATAGCCGAGATGGAAAAAGTTACAGTACAAATTTGGCTTTCACCCCTCCAGAGTACTTGAGAACTGGTAAGGACTGTTTGTGTCAGCATCACAACTTCTGATTGCTATAAACTGATATGATCTTTGCGTGCATAAATGGATCAGTTACATCTCAATCTGATTAGTTTTTGGGTATCAAACGCTAGGGAAAAGGTTGAAAATGGTTAAATATTAGAAATGTCGATGGTTGAAATTATTTCGTGATCCTGGCAGGTAGAGTTACACCAGAAAGTGTAGTTTACAGCTTTGGAACCTTGTTGTTGGACCTTCTGAGCGGCAAACATATTCCCCCAAGTCATGTAAGTAATTTGCTGTTCTATTGCTGTAGTAACCCATCTTGTTGGTTTCTTTGTCCCTGGAAGTACAAATGAATTATTGTTATTCCCATTTTGATTGATAACCATTTAAGCATAAAAAGTTCGAGGATTTTCTCCACTCTTTGCCTTGTTTTTAGGCACTTGACCTGATTCGTGGCAAAAATTTCCTGATGTTGATGGATTCTGCTCTAGAAGGCCATTTTTCAAAAGATGATGGAACAGAGTTGGTTAGATTAGCTTCCCGTTGTTTGCAGTATGAAGCTCGTGAAAGGCCAAATGCTAAATCCCTTGTCACTGCACTTATGTCACTTCAAAAGGAAACAGAGGTATATAAAATAGTTGATTGAGCTGCACGTCTTTGTAGAGTACGGACAGCATAGTTTTGTCAAAATGAGGCCTGCTTCTGCAAGGTTGAATAGTTTTTTTGCAAATAAGCTTGTTCTTATCTAATATAGTTTTAGCAGGTCCCATCTTATGTTTTGATGGGTATCCGAGAAGAAACTGCATCATCAACTCTGCCATTGTCATTGACTCCTTTTGGCGAGGCATGCTTGAGAATGGATCTCACTGCTATACATGAAATACTGGAAAAGATTGGATACAAGGATGATGAGGGGATTGCTAATGAGGTTTGACATCTCTTCTCTGTGACTTAAATGGTTTCCTACATTTCATTGCTATGAAAATAAATAAATAGATAAATGAGATGTTTTTTTTACTAGTCATATCACTATGCTTTATACTAGTCATAACTATGCGCCTTAAGCAGGACAAGGTCCTATTGAGTTATTGTATAATCAAATTGTATGTATCTATTGTCGTTTGGGCTGACAGTCCTTTTGTCCATTCTCAAAAAATTAAAAAAAGAAAAGAAAAGAAATATTAGTTTGTCCACCTAGCAATTACAAATCATGTCACCAGTTCTGAATCCTTTTTTTTTCTTCGTAGGATTTTGTGTCGGAATCAAAAAATTAAATCCGAGGAACTAGATACCCAGGGCTTTGGGTGAAGTCTTATTATGTTGCTCTGGCTTTAATATGTAACCTGTTCTTTAACTCTGTGCTTAGCTCTGAATTATTTTTTTTCCTGTAGCTTTCTTTTCAAATGTGGACCAATCAAATGCAAGAGACCTTGAATTCTAAGAAGCATGGAGATGCTGCTTTTCGAGCTAAGGATTTTGCGACTGCCATTGATTGCTATACACAAGTGAGTATCTCCTGTTATTGTCAAAAATGGAACTTGAATTCTTAGGATGGTTTATTTTCTTATTTAGTTACAAGCAGAGCAATGTTATAAATTAGTTCATGAAGTAATTTTCTATTGGATGATAGATTAGTGGTATCATTTCGTCTTGTTAGAGATGAATATTCAGTAAGCAGAGAAATTGGTAATATAAGAACAATTATAAATCAGTGGTATCATTTTATCTTGTTAGAGATGAAAGTTTTCTATTGGGTGGATCATATTCTACCAACATAGAACAAAAAATCTTATCCCTTGATAAAGTTTCAATACATGCCTATATTAAGTTAGGGAAATCAAATTGTTCTGGCTAAAGTTCTTGTTATCCTGCATAGTTTGCTGCTAGCATAATAGTAAAACTTAATTGAGCCTCTTCCACAGATTTAATGTTGAATCTTTTGTAATAAAATATGGGTTAGTTTTCCTTCTGCATCCTGATGGCAGTAAAACTCTGTTGGCTTGTGATAGGAGATTTAAGTTTTCCCTGTCTTCTGCAGTTCATTGATGGCGGAACCATGGTGTCACCCACTGTGTACGCGAGGCGCTGCTTATCTTACTTGATGAGTGACATGCCGCAAGAAGCTCTAGGGGATGCTATGCAGGCCCAAGTGGTGTCTCCTGATTGGTCCACTGCCTCGTACCTTCAAGCAGCTTGCCTCTTTAGCCTTGGAATGGAGACTGACGCGCAAGAAACACTCAAAGATGGCACACACTTGGAAGCCAAAAGAAACAAAAACTGAAAGTGTATAGGTCCATTTTTATGATTTTCGTTTATTAATTATTGTTTTTTTTTTTTTAGTAATTTTGTGTAGGCTCTTGTGTGTATTCTTGCTTCTCATTTCTCCATCCTCATTTTGACCCATTGTTGACATCACAGGATTCTTCAATTATTTTTGTTTGTGTGGATAAAGTATATGCTTCGGCAGTTCAGCCGTTCCTTAATCTTTTGAGTGCAGTAATTGACACATGCAATGCAATAAGAAAATAGAAGAGTGTTGATGCTGCAGTTTTCTGTGAGCATGGACTCTTTTAGAGGCTGTCTGTTATTTGATCATGCTCCCAACCAAGAACCAGGTTGCTGGTTAACACTTCATTCTGGGAATCCGACATGCATGAACCTCTGTCGTGAACATAAAAGGAATAACAGTGGCCAAGACTAGTGTTGAAATAAAAGAGAGAACAGACAGTTTTAATGGCTGGGGGATTTTCAAAATGCTTTATGACTATGTGGGAAATCTGGTAAAAACTCTTCTTACAAATCAAAAGGTATTTGAGAATATTTCTGCCATGGATCCATCTCCATATTACGAGGCATTACAAAGAAAGGAACAACAATAACAGCATCTAGATGAATCAATACAACCTCCAAACACCCATAAATATTTTTCAAGGCAGATAAAGCTCTGATAAATACAAGCGTACGTATGTAGATCAACAAATACCTATGCATTCTAAAGGAAAATGTGGACGTATAAAACCCTACGAGGCACTGAACTCTTCCTCATTCATCACACAACAATCTTTGCAAGTTCTTCTAGAATAATTCTGCTTTCTCTATAATTATTTCTTTCTTTTCCCCCTCAAGCCTCTCCTACAGAAGTTTACGAGGAGGATGGCACATTGAAGTGAAAGAGCCAAGATAATATAAATGCAAATACCACACAAGCAAGCAAGAAATTCAGGAAGCGGTGGCCTTGCCAAAAGCTTCGAGTTTCTGTGGTAGGAATTGATGTTGAGGCTGCTGCCGCCGCGGTATTTACCATGACATTGTTTGTCTCATTTGAATGCTCAATTGACTCGATGTCACTTGCTAAAACAACATTGCGTGCAATAGAATGACAAATCTCACAGGTCCTGGTGCATATCTCGTGAAACGAATAAATATAGGTGAGAAATAAATACCAAAACATAAATGAGACCAATTTTCATGAAAGGAACTAATTAGACATACCATGATAGCTGCCACAGGATTAGAAATTTGAAATGAAAGTTAAATGCAAATAAATACTGCTCATTGATCATGTAATATGCACTAATGCAACCCCTAAAGAATATAGCTCATTCATCTGTTCATCCGTGTACAACAGCAAATAACTTAGAACAAAACATTCCCAAAAAATGGCAAAGAATAGATGCCTGGTCCAGAGATAAGGCTAGCGGGCATATTGTGAACTAGAAGATCAGGTAAAAGACTCCCAGAAATGAGAGAGAGAGAGATCTTTGAACATCATATAGTGATAAAACAGCGATTTTGGAAATTTAAGCCAGAGATATATTGTTAGGTTAAAGCTTCAAATACACAGCATAAAGAGAACTTATTCTGATTGACAGACATAGAATAGGGTGATAGCTTAGGAGCCGGAGATACTGCTTTATTACCACATCATGTAATAGATGATGAATAATACTGTATTCACTATCATCAAATAATAGATAATTTACATTAAACCTCCACAATAGCTATCTACCATCACTTGTTCCAGCACTTTTTTTTTTTTTATCTTTTTAAATCATATAACAGTATTCCAGCAAGGAGAAGTAAGATCCACAGAAGATCCTTGCTACCACTAAAAGTACGCATCAATAAGCACGTGCTCGTGCTTGAATAAACAGTTTAGAATGTCAGTTTTCTGATCCAAAACATCAATCAAATCATTTTTTTCCAGGCTGTTGTAGTTCTAACTAGAAATTAAAGCAATGTTAAATATAAGAGCAGACCAATCAATTGTCCACGTTTAATAAGTAAACAGCGAAGTGCATTCTAACTGATACCAAGATATTCCACCATTGTTTTGAGTATGGTATCAACCAATATGACACTGATAGTCTGACATAGACATGCCTGACAGAGAAATACTGATTCTGGAACGCATGGACCATAAGTTTTAAGATTCACAACTATCAGGAGATTTCTACCCATCATTCAGCGTCCTACGATGCTTAAATCTCATGCACAATATCATGGATGTCAACTATTATTTTTTTGCTAAGCACATCAGACGAACAGGAAGTAAGGAATCTGCATTAGCAATTATCCAAATACAAAATATTAAGTAGTGCACCCACAAGCAATTATCTTTTAATCTGCGTATCAACAAGGAGTCAGAACTCCATTGTGATAAAGAGAAGAGAAGCAGAAAGGAGCATTATTTAGATTCCTAAACTTCTAAAAAGTACAGATTGGCAAGAAATTGTCGGTGTAGCGACATATCATTGGGACTGGTATCTTAAAGCTGTACTCTTTTGCTTTACTTTTTTTTTTTTTCTGTCAACTTGTTTACTAAACAGAAACTCCTTCCACTTTCCCTTTTATTCATCATAATTCTTAACTTCTACATTATGCTTCATATCCCACATACTAATCAGACTGTAATCCAATATTCAAAAGCCTTAACTAATGAACCCTTTGTCCTCTTTGGTGAAAAAATGTTGTTACTAATCCTTCAAGAAATCCCGCTTCAGTGCAACATTTACACTTAAAAAAAAACATCAACCAACTTATAGATAATACTAAGAAGCACGAAGTGGATATTTACCAGTTCTCACAAACAAACAAAGTTAACATAATAATCATCATTCCAACACTTTAAATAAATAATTTTTGTATTCAAAAGAGCAAAAGAAAATTTACCAAAGAAAAAAAAACTAGAATTCAATCTTGTACTTACTTGTTTCCCTTAATCTTGAACCAAGCCTCTGCACACTGTTTATGAGCAGCAGCCAAATCATCCTTGCAAGAACAACCCAATTCAATAGGAACTCCTGATTCATGGCTATTACTCTCTAAACCCAGATGGCAAATCCTACAATCTCTCTCCACTTTACTCAAATGCACCTTTATTTCAGGCACCCCATTTACAATCCCCACCTCCACTGAACAATCAGACACTGAAGACACCCTCCTAGAATCCAAAACCACACTGTTTATACCCTCAGGATCAGAGACACAAGCGAAACTGTAATTATCATAAGACCCACCAGTGGTTGAATAGAACTGGGAGTAGCAAGACCCATCTTCTGCATCAGAAAAACAACTGGCATCACTTCCAGCAACGGAGCGGCGGTGTGTTCCTTTCTCTAAATCGATGTGGGACATTTCATGAACTGACATTTTGAAGATTTAGACACAGGACGAATCAAAAGCTGAAGTATAATTTTGGAAACTTTGGTTGGTTTTTTTAAGGAATTTGACATAAATTCAAAGGACTTGATGAAGTGGGTGTTCTTGGACTAGGTGACAACAACAACTACTACTACAACTCCATTAACGTTACCAAAATCAATACTTTGCAAAGAAGAAAAAAAAAGAGCTAACAATCACCGAAGTGGGGAATTTATTTATATTGATTATTATCAGAGAATGTAATAAAAGAGGAAAAAGAAAAGCTTAAGGTTGCCTTTTTCTCATCGAGACAAAACACGGTTGTGGTTTTGTATTTTAAAAGACTTTTGCTTTGGACTGAAGACAACTGCAAAGCAGCTACAGAGTACAGAGACGGAGGTATGCTTGAAGAATTGCAAGGAGATTTCCTTTTTAAGATTATAATAATAATTAAGCGGCCCTACTAAAATTAAATGGCAAACTTTAAATTACCCCTCCAACTATTAATAGAGTCTTAATATAGTCCGTAGACTACTAATTTTACAATTTGTGTCTTCCATCTATAAACCTTTCCTTGATTCGGTCCTACCCATTGAAAATGCAAGCCTATAGCACAGGCTTCTACCAAAACCCCCTCCCATCACTTTTTTCTTCCTTTTTTTAGTTGGTGTTTGTTTTCTGTAAAAAGTTTTACGGAAAAAAACATTATACATATTTTTTTTATAATAATTAGTAAATGATGATATGAAAAACTCAATGTGTTATAGTTGTTATGTAATGACGGTGATTATGATAATAGTAGTGATTCAAGTGGGGTAAAAAAGAAGATAATAGCGGTAATGATAACGGTTTGGTGGTGATGGATGATGATGATAGAATGATAGTGGTAATAGTAATAGGATGATAGTCATATGAAATGTGGTAATGGTGGTGTTGGTGGTAGGGTGATGATAGTGTCAGTGATAATGATAAAGAGAGGTAGGAGTAATGGTGGTGATGATTAAGGGTAGTGGTGCTAATTGATATTATTTCATCTTTATACTTATTTTTTATTATGTTAAATCCATGTTTATCATCTGCTGCAAGTTTCCATTGCAAAGATGGTGTTTGCTATGTTATTGAATACATCATTTTTCCTTAGAATTGTGTCAATGTTGTGAGCCTTTTTTATCAATGAATTGGGAAGTTATTTTTCATTTATGAGTAACTTGTTATTCAGTTGACAACAATCTTGATTCATTCATTTCGGTTACATCCAATCTTTATTGGAATATTTCTATAATTTGTTTTCTCAACATCCTAATGAAAAGATTAATGTTATAGAATTTCTTTTAACAAATATATAATTTTCTAGTTTTTTAATAAAAAAAAACTAAAATGAGATAGGCATTTTTTTTTATCTTATTTAAAATGTCTATATTTTATGTCATTTTAAATAAGTATAAAGGTTATTACAAGGAAATAAAAAGTTTTTTTGTAACAAAAAAAATTAAAGAATTAAAAGTAAAATAATCAAGATTGCTTATTCAATTCGTTTCCATAGATATTCCAAATAATATAATTGAATTTAACTATGTGATTTAATATTTTATTATAAACATAATAATTGAAATAGGTTATCAATTTAATTTAAATTTGCTTATGAATTGAATTCCACATGTGATTTCATACCAAATAAGATATAAGTTATGGAGCATCTTGGATATAGACTATGTGACAAGATATCTTTAATAAACACAATTCTTTTATCTAAAAGAAAATTTAACAAGGTATGCTTAATCAATTTGAAGGTTCAACGAGCTTAAATTAATTGTGGTAGCAGTTTGATCATTCATAAAAAGACTAATCTTACAAATTCTTAATTAAAAAAATAAATTTTAACTAATTGTTACACACACACACACACTTTCTATAATATAGAGTCTTTATATTGAGAATAAATTATATGAAACTTTTATACACAAAATTTGATTTTATGCAAAATATTTTCTCTATTACCCCTTCTAGAATTAGAGTGTAGAAGTCAAAATGATTAAATTGGCATGTAAGCAAGTGAACTAAGTTGAAGAGAATCCCTTCATAAAGATATCAATCACCTATCTAATAAACACTATAAGAAAATCTAACCACAATTCTTCTCTAAAAACCCTGCTTATAAACAAAATATAGATAAACTTTTAAATGCTTGGTGTTTGAATGACTAATCATATTGACAACAAGATAAGTGATAAGAATATTATCACAAAATACTTTAATAAGAAGACAATGTGAAATTGTTGGAAAAAGACATTAATATATCCAAATTCACAATCCACAAGTCCCAATTATTTTCTCACTTTATGCAATTAAAAATAGGGTTAACCAATCAACAAACTAAGCAATCAGTCAAAATAGATCAACACCTAGATTCTTACATGAATAACCCAATGTGGAAAAAAACTACAAAATCATAATCCACCAAAAAACTTTTACTATCAATAATAATAATGGGTACAAAAATTTTCTTATTTAGTTAAAACTAAGGGTTATAAAACAAATTATCAATAACAATAAATTCTTAGAATACATTGACATTAAAGAAAAAAGTTTAGAAGAATATCATAAAAGTGACAACTACGCTTTTGTAAAGAACATGCCAATTTACACACCTTCAATCTTTAATCCAACCATACATAATGAAGAGTTATATATCCAAAACCTTATGTTAAAACTTCAACTCAATCCAACGATGACTCAACTGCTTATCAAAGTTTAAACATAGACTATTCAAGTTGACCTTTTTTTTTTCTCTTTATATATGTCAACCAACAACTTAAACATAAGCCAAAACTGACTTTTTATACCTAGTCACGTATATGATCTAAAATACTTTAAGTCTTTGTTCCTCTTTTTCTTAGTTTATATAGGTTATGACATTTGAAAAAGGACTATACCTAACAATTAACCCCTTTCCCGACTCATATAAAAGGCTTCACAAAGCCTGTTTGCCTCGTGTAAAACTTAAACATCTTTTTTGATAAAGACTTGTTCATCATATCCAACAAATTGTCATCAATATGGATTTTCTAAAAAACAATGGACTTCGTCTCTATAGCATCTTGAATCCATTGATATCTAACCTTAATGTGCTTTTATCGAGAATAAAAAGTAGGATACTTATTGAGAAGAATTATACTCTGACTCTCATAATGCAACACAAAGTTCTCTTGCACTAGGTCAAGTTCATGAAAAGACTTATTCATATATAAAAACTCTTTGCCCCTTTAAATAAGAGCAATATATTCAACCTCTGTAGTGAATAATGCAATATGTTTTGCAACTTTGATTGCAACCTTGATGATTGTTGGCGTGATCGGTCATTAAGTATCCCGATATGAACTTTCTGGAATTAACATCACCAGATATATCTACATTTGTGTATCCATCCAATATATGTTTACCATTTTTGAAATATAAAATAAAATTGGAAGTGTCTTTGAGATACATGAGTATCCATTTTAGCGTTGACCAATGTTCTTTACCAAGATTAGAGAGGAAGCGACCGATCACGCCAACAATATGAGTTATATTCAACTTTGTGCAAACTATAACATACATCAAGCTACCAATTATGAATGTATAAGGAACCTTCTTCATCTCACTTATTCTTCATCATTTGAAGGACACTTTTTAGAACTTAACTTAAAATGACTTGCAAGTAGAGAACAAACAGATTTGAACTTGCTTTTGAATCTGTCAAGTACTTTTTAAACATTTCTTTATTAAGATAGCCAAAGCTTTTCATTCTTCCTGCTATGAGTAATCTTCATGCCAAGAATATGTTTTGTTGGTCCTAAGTTTTTCGTTACAAAAGACTTGCTAAACTCTCTCTTTAAACTTTGGATCTTCTTAGCATCATGACCAAAAATCATTATATCATCCATATATAGTAAAAGAATAATGAAGTTACCATTAGGAAACCTTTTTATAAACATATAATGATAAAAATGGTCATACCATAACTATGCTCCACCGTGAAAGAATCAAAGTTCTTGTACCAGTTTTCCTTTTAACTCTAACATGAAAATCCTTAAAAACATCAAGCTTAATCTTTGAATTTCAAATAAGTAATCCAAATTTTTCTGGAATGATCATCAATAAAACTAGAAAAATACAAAACACCTCTAAGAAATTTATCAGTCATAGAGCAAATAACAAAATGAATCAAATTAAGAACTTGTGATCATTTATGTGAACATGATCTTTGAAATGTAACTCTATATTGTTTACCATCTAAATAATGAGTGTAAGTGTTAAAGTTCATACATTTCAAGGGAAGGTAGTTCTTCTTGGAAAGGATGTTAGGGCCTTTCCTACTCAAATGTCCAAGCCGCTTTTTACCATAAATCAATAGAGACATCTTCAATTACATTCACTCCTTCTTAATCACCTTGTCTTGTGCCATGTAGATACCTATTTTTACCTATATCAACAATAAAAAAAAAAATTTAGAGAGCTTTCATTTACCATCTCCAAAGTAATTGTGATAACTTTCTTCATCAAGTATAACTATAGAAATCAAGTGTAGGCGCATATCAAGCACATGTCTAGCATTTTTTAGTTGCAAATTGAAATCGGTATTGGTTCTAACCAAATGTATCCAATGTCTATAACACTAGCCATCCCTTAATTTCCAATCCTAACTTGGCCAAAGTCAATAGTAGTGTAGGATATGGAGAAATCTCATCGAGGTGTAACATGGAAAGAAACAACTGAATCCACAGCCCAAGTCGTATCCTAACATGTAAGATTAACATAACCATCATAAAAAATAATAGCAACATCATCGTAAAAAACAACAACAGTTGTATTATTCTCTTCATTCTTGTTTTCATCTTTATCATTTTATTCTTTTTTGTACTTTCTGCAATTCTTTTAAATATTTCCAAGCTTGTCATAATCAATAACACTTGATTCCCTTCCTTAACTGAGATCTCCCGCTAGGTCTTCTTTTTGTCTTTTCTATCACCATATTCTCTATCTTGCTTGAAAAAGATCTGATTTGGTTTCTCTCCTAGCTTTCTATAACAAGTATACAAGACTAAAAAATGTCTACCCTTTTCCTCATCTCTTCATTGAGAATAATGTCCTTCACTATCTTCAAAGTGACCTTTCTATTCGGATTAGAATTATTTAGTGACACCATAAAAGTCTCTCAACTATTCTAAAATGAATTTATTAGAATTAATGCTTGTATCTCATCAACTAACTCAAGATTTATCAACAAAAACTAATTTAGAAACCCTTGGAATTCATTTACATGGACCGGAGCAACTTCACCATCTTTCTACTTCAAATTCACAAGGTCTTTAAACGTGAAAGCCTTATTTTATGAACTTTTCTTAACATTCTTCTAGTATTTTCCAAACTTTGTAACAATTATATTCCTAAGAAATATGGTTACTAGAATTAGAAGACATACATTTTCTAACATTAACAATCACTTTTTTTTATTAAGTGCATTCCATTTTGCCACCTCCATATTAGTGGGTTTATATTCTATACATTCTAGCAACAAAACCAAATTATTGTATTAAAAGTGATCCTCTATCAATGTCTTCTATATGAAATAATTGAAGGAAATGAGCTTTATTATTCTTGAATCTTCCTTTTTCATTTTAATCGTACAAGAAAATCAATCTATATAGCCAGACTCTGATACCAATCTATTGGAAAAATGCACCAATATATCCAAAATCATAATCCACAAGTCCCCACTCTTTTCCTTATGCAATTAAAAATAAGGTCAACCAACTAACAAACTAAGTAAACAATCATAATAAATCAACACCAAGATTTGGATTTAGAAAATCCTAATGTGGGGAAAAACCCTGAGACCGTAGTGTTGTTCTAGGATTAAGATAACTATAACTTTTAAAATTGGGTGAATTAGGTTTATCACTAATAACGACAAATATTGCAAATTAATTTAAATAAAAACAATAACCAATAATATAATTAAAGTGCTTAAAATAAATAGATAGGAGAGAGAATTTACAAACTTGTTTTTAATATGGTTCGGCAAGCCTACACCCACACCTCAAATACCAAACCACACTTGAGTAATGTATTCCTTCACTAGTCCAAGTTCAAGAGTACAATAGCCACATGATGAATCCACGCCAAGATTTTTACACCATTTGATGAATCTACACCAATATTTTTTACCATTTAAAGATATTCTCTCTTCAAGATTTTTCACCTCTTGATGTATCTACACCAAGATTTTTCTCACTTGAAGATATGTCATCTTCAAGATTTTTCCCTGTTGAAATTACCTCACCAATACTAAAAGTTTCTACTTAACTCTCAAAGATTTACAAGAGTGATTTTGTTATCACAATTAATCCTCTTAATGAAGTAGATAATACAATTAAAAGATGTAATACCTCTATAACTCACAAGATAACACTTATAGAATTTGAAGGTGTTTAAGTTAAGTGAAAATGTTGAATACTCTTGTGCTAGATTATGAAGGTTTAATAGTACAAATTAAATTATAATAAATGATTGATGTTTTTGTAGTGTTTTTGCATTTAGAATAACTTGTATATGATATGTTTTCAGAATATATATATATATATATATATATATATAGCCATTAAGTCCCACCGAGGACTTAAACAATTGAATGATTTAGATTGCTCAAGTCAATTAGTCGATCGGTTCCTGCAGAATTTCCAGGAGTTCATCATTGATGAATAAGCAATCAACCGATTCATTTGGTCATACCAAACAATCAACCAGTTCATGTAGAATTTCAGTTTTGACAGATTAACCTACATGAATTCTTAGAATCATTTATATTAGTTTATTTATCGATCTTTTTAATGTATGCATATTGAAATGTGTAGTTCATTTTACCTGTGCTATCAAGATAATATATAAAGATTTACAATATAACACTAAAATGAATATTTAAATTAAGTCTTCACTTTGCTTCTTATTGGACTTTATGATTGATTTTTTTATGAAATTCTTGATGTTTGTTGATATGATTTTTGTAGAAAACCTGTTTAAAAACTTATTCTCAACCAAGCATATCATTAGTTTAATTTTTATATTATTTTTATCATTAAAATATATAAAAACATAAATGTGTGACCTAAAGGTCAACAATTTCTTCCTTTTTTTATGATGATAATAAATATGTATAACTTAGATGCAAGAAAGTGTCTCCCCTTATATTTTGTAATGTAATATATGAGAAACTTCAACAATTTAACACAATTTAAGTAAATATGAAAAGATTGCATAATTAATAATAACTTATGCATTAAGAAAATTAAATTCTTCCGTCTAAATGTATGCATATGTTTTTGAAACACATTTCTCCCACATATCTCATCTCTCCTCAATGCTTATCTATATATCTTCTCTCCGCGTACACATTTATCTATGTATTATCGCTCCCCTTTGTCATCAACAAAAACATATAGCATGGAGAAGTAAATAGACAAGTATTTTATGGAAATCATAAATAATAAGAAAATTCAATGCTGAATATTTTATTATTGAATATTTCTCTCTAATATAGTTAGGGTTTACAACTCCTTAAATAGATAAATAGCCAACCTTTAAAAGGCAAAAAAATTATAATCCTAAATTAAAAAGAAAAAAATATAAAATCCAAAAATAAACTAGAGATCCAAAAATAATAATAAATAACAAAATTGGCTCAAATAGTATCTTTGAAGCCTAATTTGACCTGACCTTGACTAATTATAGCTAGCTGATTTTTTATGGAACTAAGCCTATAAAACCTCATGATCAAATTTGAACGTGATCTAACAGTCAAATTGAAAATTATGATTTTATTTTTATTTCCCTTCAAACTAATCGTTTGGCATGATCTTTGTTATGTAGTTGTGAAAGCTTAATAATTGATTATTCAAAATTATTATAACCTTCAAACCTGCCTAATCATTTGAAGAAAGGCATTTTTCATGTCCAGCTAATGAATTGTCAGAACCATTTCAACCTAATAGCTTAAGCTGTTAGGTGAGGTTCCAAGATATGATTTATATTATTCTCTAACACACCCCCTCAAGTGAAAAACCCTTTGGGCTTGAAACTTGCACAGACCCACACTATTTTGTGCTTAATTTTTATCAAATAAATAAGGATGGTGAGATTCGAACTCGTGATCGATTGGTCATCAAGGCTCTGATAATATGTCAAAAAATCATCCTAACCCAATAGCTTAAGTTGTTAGGTGAGGTCCCAAGATATGATTTGTATTATTCTTTAACATGAATTACTTGACCACGATAATATAGTGCAAGACAGAGAATAACATGGATATTGAAGGCTTAACCATATGGCTAAATATTTCAACGAAGTTATATCCTTGTGTAATTAATTGAGGCTTATACTTCTCACGAGAGCCATTTACCTTTTAACTTTTATTATTTTTAAAAATTATTTTTTTACCCCGTATCCGAACGTATTAATTGTCCTCTGGCTTTGCTTTGCTACTATGAGTGTGTTTGTTTTTGTATATAAAACCCACAAAAAAAACTAAAAAAAATAGCTTTTATAATTAAATTTTGTAAGTAATTAAATTATTCTCCAATTAAACCTCAATCGTAACAAAAAAAAAAAAAAAAGAGAACAAACACACACCTGCCATATTTAATTACTAGCTATAAAGTACAACACTTTGGTTGGTAAGAAATAGTAATTTTTTTTTGGAGAGGGAAGGGGTACCGTACAAAAGGGTTTGACAGAAGCGTGTCCTATGGGACTCCATTTTTAAAAGCATATAAGGAAATTTCCACGATGTGGAGAGGTTTGGTGCCGATGGTGTAATGGAATCTCTATGTCCCCATTCAGATTCTGTACCTTTGATGAATCAAGAGACTGATCTCTGAAAAACAGGCATAAGAAACTATCTCACCGCTTGATCCTAAGAAAGGTTCACACATCACAGTCTAAATGCCTGTTTTTGTATGAGTTGTCGATGGGGAGGGTGGGAGATTTGGAGTCTATTTAGGAATGTAGAGAATATGTTTCAAAATGATTTTTTGTTTATAAATTAATTAAAATATTTATTTTATTTTATTTTTAAAATCAATACTTTAAAACACGATATAAAAATATTAAAAACATTATTAATTTAAAATAAAAAAATCTCAATTTTTATTTGGCCGCACTGCTACTCCCTATTAAAGCCAACTTTATCTGATAGAGAAGAAACTTCAAAACTAATGATGCATTTTCATTTATTCTAGGTACAATTTATGTCATATTTATTGATAACTCAAGTTTTTCAGGTCATGTTAATTTTATTATAAATGAATAGAGTTTGTTTTAATGTTTATTAAATAATAAAAATTTTCTAACTTATTTTCTATGAAATAATTAAGAATAAAAATAAAACCATGGAATTCATTTTTCAAAATCAATTTCTTCTTTGGCAAACAAAAAACCTCAAAAAAACAAAAAAGATACATTGAATCGATGAACCATAGTTTTGAAACCCTGGCCCAACCTGGCGGGCGACTCGGGACTGGAACCGGGTCGGGTTAAAGAAAAACAGGGGAAGAAAAAATCTAGTGTGACCCGACAGACTCTGCAAGACCCGGTCAAAAATCCGGTTGCGACCCGTTGACTTTTGTTTTTTGTTTTTTTTACTAAAATGACGTCGTTTTGATTAAAAAAAGAATTGACCTGGATGACCCGGTGACCCGGTCAAAATCCAGGATCCGAGCCGGGTCTGAAAACTATGCGGTGAAGTATGATTTTTGAGAATAAATTTGGGATGCATCCTTTGCTTTCTTTTTTTTAAGAAAAAAATTAAAGCAATTGGTAGTTAAGGGAACAATTAAGTTAATCCATAAGAAATTAAGAAGAAAAAAAAGGGAAAACACAAACCTTTGTAGATTAACCAATACGCTAATTATTCTGTATGGAAACTAG
>Ga0307515_10012178_pt1 | contig 16216 bp, 13 predicted proteins | sample 17_EM_MG_FD_194513 | JGI IMG/M metagenome (GOLD analysis project Ga0307515, IMG submission 194513) | Populus trichocarpa ectomycorrhiza microbial communities from riparian zone in the Pacific Northwest, United States - 17_EM | ecosystem: Host-associated > Plants > Roots > Unclassified | place...
GAGTTAAAATCTGTATGTGAACCATGATTTTAACAAATTATATTATTTTTCCAATATTAAATATTTATTCAATTCATGCTAATTTACCAAATTTTGTTCAAACTCTTTTAGTTTTCAAACAAATTCATGAAAGTTTGGTCCAAGATATCCTTTCATTTAAAACTTAAAAAAGAAAATAAAATAAAAAGAAGGAAATCTTCATTATAATTGTTAAATTTCCCAATCAAACCTGGCAATATATTAATCAATCCACCACCGTCCCTCCGATAAAGGGGAGAAAAACGGAGAAGCAGAAAATCGGGTGGGGAGAGAGAGAGAGAGAGCAAGGGAATGGAGATAGAGACAGAGTCTCGATTGGTTCGCTTATGCATAGAAGCAGCGTGTGAAAGCAGAGAAAGCGTTGAAAAATGGAGGAAACAGCGACGGACTCTCAATTCTATGCCTTCTGCTCTCGCCGACGCACTTCTCCGCCGCCTCCTCCTCCGCCGCCTCCTCTTCCCTTCTCTTCTGGAGTAAATCACTAAACTTTGGTTTTAGAACATAAATCTAGTTTGCTTGCTCGCTAATAGGAAATTTAGGTTTAGAGATTGAATAATTAAGATTTAAACAATTTACGGTTTTGATTATCATAATCGAGTTTGTGAATATGGAATTCTCTTGCAACTGTTTATCGAGGTTTTTAATGATCTAATGGAGCTTGAATGGCTACAGTTGACAGATGAAAATTGAGATTTCTGTTAAACTAGATTTTTGTGGTCTTGTAGAGTTTTCAAACGTAGTGTGGAGGTCGTTGATCTTAAAGGTGAAAACAATGTGGATGCGGAGTGGATGGCGTACTTAGGAGCATTTCGTTACTTGCGCTCCTTGAATCTTGCTGATTGCCATAGAATCAATAATTCTGCCCTCTGGTCTCTAGTTGGTATGTTGTCTTCTTCATAGCAGTGATGAAACGATGTCTAATTTTTGCCAACTGTTGTTATTGTTGAGAATTTTAATGTATATCCTGTATTTATTGGTTAGGGATGACTAGTTTAAAGGAGGTGGATATTTCTAGATGTGCCAAGGTTACTGATGCTGGTATTAGGCATCTTGTATCAATTTCAACTTTGCAAATACTACGGATTTCAGAAACAGGAGTAACTGCTGATGGTATTAAACTTCTCTCCTCACTTACAACATTGTTTGTTTTGGACTTGGGTGATTTGCCTGTCACTGATACAGCGTTGAGTTCTCTCCAGGTACTCATATTTTCATAACTTGAGTTTATGTTTTGAATCGTTTTCTTAACTGTATTTGAATGTTCCCATTATCGATTTCCTATAACTTGTTCAATAATGCATGTTCCTTCAATATTTTTGGATAGTTATAAAATGCATAGCTAAAGTATCAGATCTGAATGCCCAAAACATTTGCTGTCATATTGTTATTGTTGAGAGATCTGAAGTCCGTGCTTGATGGTTTCTTTATCAGTCTAGGGTTCAAATTGTATAAATTTTGGAAGTTTCTGTTTAAGGTATTATTTGCCAGCTATCGTGTGCTATGTGAGTTTGCAAGTTATTGACTTTCATGCTATTGTTCTTTTAGGCGTTGACAAAGCTAGAGTATCTTGACCTTTGGGGGAGTAACATATCTAACAAAGGGGCTACTGTTCTTCAAAAATTTCCCAAGTTGAAGTTTCTCGGTCTGGCCTGGACCAATGTTACAATATTGCCAAATTTGTCATCTCTTGAATGCTTAAACTTGAGTAACTGCACCATTAATTCTGTACTTCAAGGTAATGGGAATAAAGCTCATTTGACTAAGCTTATATGCTCTGGAGCTACATTCACCAACGAGGCTGAAGCATTCTTGTATTTCAATACATGCTTCCTATCTTTTCTGGATGTATCCAATTCATCTCTCAATGGATTCTACTTCTTACATCATTTGAAAGCAATGGAATATTTGGATCTCAGCAGTAGCATGATAGGTGATGATTCAATTGAAGCGGTTGCAAGTATAGGAGCAATTTTGAGAAATTTAAATCTCGGCAAAACAAGAGTCACCTCTGCTGGGGTGGCAATATTAGTTGGTCATGTTCCAAAGCTTGAGAATTTATCATTATCTCACACTCTAGTAGATGATTTGGCCATGTCATATATTGGCATGATGCCTTCGCTGAAGCTTGTTGATTTAAACAATACAATCATCAATGGTATGAATTCTTTCACACAGACAAAGTTGTTATCTTAAAAAAAAAATATTTATCTAATATCAGCTAATGAATTCAGAATTTGGGGCAGGCTGAATCATTTAATAAATGGCTTATTATCATCTGGCAATGTCTGTCTAAAATCGCATGGGTTTAGTACTTGTTTGTCACTTTTAATGTTTCCTATTTTCAGGTTTCATTCACCAGGATGGTGCTGAGCCAAATTTGATTTCCTCACTGACAGCACTACATAGCCTTAAAGGTTTGGAAAGTTTGAATCTAGAATGCGCCAACATCAAGGATGCAGCTGTAGACCCCTTATCAAACTTTCAAGAATTGAGGCTTTTATCTCTCAAAAGTCCTTCCCTTACAGACATCTCCCTTTACCACTTGTCATCTCTACCAAAGATAAGAAATCTAGGCATTCGCGATGCCGTGCTGACTGACTCTGGGCTATTTTCATTCAGACCACCAGCAACTCTCGAAATGCTGGACCTCAGGGGTTGTTGGCTCTTAACTGAGGATGCTATCTTGTCATTTCGTAAAAGACATCCTCTAATTGAATTAAGGCATGAGCATGTTGTCTCTACATCAGATCAAACTGCCCGCCACCGTCTGACTCCACCACGAACATTTCTAAGACCTCCACAAGTAAACCAGAAACAGGAAAAGTTGATTGTGTCTCAGTATTTTATAGGTTGAGATACTTACTGCAACAATTTCTGCTTATATGGCTTAAATCTGTTTTTTCTCATTCTCTCTCTTTTCTTTTTTTTGTTCTCTTGGAAGTAGATCAGAGACTGAAGTATACCAGAGAGGAGCTTCTTGCATTACAGTTTCAATCCTCATCTCTCGGGTCTCCTTTTGACAAAAGCCATGCCAAACCCCAGATGCAGTCGGATTGAAAAGGTGACTTAAAGGTCAAATGCCATGTGTAATATTTTGTTATTGTGACAACAACTGTGCTGTATCATGCCAGAGCATAGGTGTTTTAGTTTTGAGTCTTCTAATAAGGAGGCCAGTGTATTGATTTTTGTAAACTGTAGTTGGCCGAACTGTTTTGGGGGATGTAGTGAATTATTTAATTTAATTTAGGTGAGCGAGAATGGCGTCCAGTGCAGTGCTGCACAGGCGAGTTGGATTGGCAACTATCTTCCTGGAAAATTTCGTGCTTCGATTCGACTCCAGCCAAAATTCTGGAACTTGAACGTGCCAAATTTGGTCTACCAATTAGAATGCCTTCAACTTCAAGCAAGAGAAAACAAGTCCACTGAGAGCCCTGGGAGAGATACGAGTCTTCTTCCATCCAGGAACTTATATAATGCAGTTATGTTCTCATCATAATAGTATGATGATGCTGGTGGTTGATAAAATCTTTTTTTTTTTTTTGTAAATTTGTAATTTAAATTCGAAAGAAAAAAATCAGGACCATATTTGCTAATTGTCTGCTAGCTGAATATAATTTTTTTTTCTTTTCTCATTTTAAAGATAACTCTCGTCCGTCTGTGGAATGCACCAATTGAGTATTAATAATAAGGATGGGAGGCTGGGGAAGGTAGTGAATTGGGTTAAACCGACTGGGAATTGCTCAAGAATAATACAGAGCCTGCAACTAAAGGCATTTCTGATCGTGCAAGTGAGTGGCTTTGTGGCTAAAGCCTCACCTAGGTTGGTAGTCCTCTTAAAGCTGAAATGCTAGATGTTGCCTTCCCTTGTCTCAACCCTCGAGCTGGCATGGCTCGTGGATACAGGAAGGAATTTTTGAGATGTGATTAGAGTGACCATTGACCATCCAATAATTCCAAAATAGGTCAGAGAGGTTTATGAAGTTTTTTATCCACATTCATTCACCGGGAAAGAGAGAAAAAAAAGTCATTTGCCATTGTCACCAAAAGCAAAGATGCTACTCTTTGATACAAATTGCAACGTTTATAAATAGAAATAACTTTATGTACAGAAAAAAAAAAACAAAAACAAAATGTAAATACTATCAACGGTCCTGCTGAACAGAAAAGTTATCAAGATACATAAAGTTATCTCTTAGGCGTTGGGCTTGCTTGCACTCTTGTACATGTTGTCGATAACATTCTGTGCAAAGAATTTTGGGTTAGTAACTTTCCACTCACAAATTTCCTCTTGACCAACACAAGAACATTAAAGTGTAACTTAACAATTCCTTTAAGATTTGATGCATGGCCTAAACTAAACGGGATGGTAAGAACCGAGATCTAGAACTAGCCGCCATGGCCATGAAATCGGTTAACCATGTTTCTTATATTGCATTAGTAAAGAAGGGGAAAATCAATAATGATTCAAGTCATTGTCAGTCCAAATTTCTGTTACTGAACTGAAGCAGTTAGTGCCAAATACAAACCGGTGTAATCAAATCCCCTAAAATATAAAGAAGAGATACCTGGTAATATTTGAGAAGCTGGGGCCTCTTTTTCTTGTATGTTGGAGTGATGAGATTGCGCTCCATGTCAAAAGGCTCGGGATCAAGGTGGACATCTTTTACAAGTTCAAAGCCCTTCAACTGCCATAAGTAGCATTTCGGATCACAAAAATGTTCAGTTAGCTCTTGAAGATCTAACTATCTCTTTCAATAGGTTAACACGATATACTAAAAGCAAATTAAGTAGGAACCTTCTTTTCTTTCCCAATCTTGGTGAGCTCTCCGAGTATGAATTTTTTTGCCTCTGGATTTTCGCAAAGGGATTTAAAGTTCCCACTTATACCATGCTCTTGAGCCCAATGTTCAAGTGCTTGCTGATTGGGGTTGGCAACAGCAATAAGGAATGATTCAAAGCTGTTCCCATAAACCCATATCTGAAATTGAAAAAACAGAATGATTGCATAAGCAAGCAATGCAAGTCCTCGGAGGAATTGACAACTGAAGCAAACAGATAAGACTCTCTTGCCAGTAATAGATTAAACCTATCACATAATATATGAATCGTTAAGAAATTAGTAATTACTTAGTTCCAATTTGGAAAAAAAAGCAGTTCCTGCCATCTAGAAACTACTGCCATACTTATGAAAGGGGCGGAATCATAAATAAAATTATGATATTTGCTAGTCTACAGAAAAAAAACACACATCAGTGTCTAAATAGAAAGCTAAAAAAAGACATAGTTATCAACAGCCAGGATGCTCATAACAAATATTAAATACATGGACATACTCAGAAAAAAATATATATCAAATAGTATCAGAAAGGAATATACCGAATCAATATCAGATACAAGACTATAAATGTTCTCCAAGTTTTCAACAGCAACATATTCTCCTTGAGAGAGTTTGAATATATTCTTCTTGCGGTCAATAATTTTCATGCTTCCATCAGGTTGCCATTCACCAATATCCCCTGATGCAAAGATCATCATGAAAATGGTAAGGTTAAGAAAATAAAATTAAATATCAGAGCCAAAGAATCATCATAGGAATAGTCTAGGAAAACCTGTATGGAACCACCCATCTATCAGGACCTCTTTAGTAAGGTCTTCACGTTTGTAGTAACCTGCAAACAGGGTCTTCCCCCTAATACAAATTTCTCCACGTGGTGTGCTTGAAAGAGCATCATATCCCATCTCAGGTACAGATTCTAGGAAGACATCCACATTTGGTACAGGAGGGCCCACTGTTCCAAGCATTGGCAATTCATTAGGTAGTGAGACAAAGGTCCCAGCGCAGGTTTCTGTCAGACCTGCAACAATTCAATTGCAAATATTTCAAGTCCTGGAGGCAGTAAATTATAACCACAAATTTTCTAACACTAAAGAGGAAATTGATGAATTAGAACACTAGTATAGCTTGCATCAAATAATATGGAAAACATACCATATCCTTGCAGAACATGAGCACATGACACCACTCGCAGGAAAGCTTCTACATGGTTAGAAAGAGGTGCTGCTCCAGATAAAATAAGCCGCACATTTCCTCCCAACCCTTGCCTCACCTAAGTAAGACACAGAGCCAAAGAGAGTTGAGTAAGCATAATTTTATTACAATCACTATTATGAGTTTTGGATCTCGAGGCAATCAGGATAGAAGAATAATTGCCTTATTAAAGACAATTTTGTCACAGATTGGAGATGCTTCATCATGTGCAAACCCCTTCTTCATAGAACTGAACTTGCTGCAGTAAATAATAAAAACAAATATTTAAATTTTGGCAATCATGTAATCCTAACAAGATGGTTAGCCAAATGTACCAACAACAAGCATAAGGGAACAATTATCTGTCTCTCTGAAGTTAAAAATGAGTGAAACTCAACAGGAAAGTCTTATCATGAATTGTTCAAAAAAAGTACTAGAGTGTGGAATAGAACTTACTGTGAGTATGCTAGATTGAATAATGTCTTTGTCAGAAAGCCACCTCTAGAAACTTTCTGTTGCAAACCTAAAAATGTGCACAGCAGTTATGATAGTTCTACTGTGGGAGATACAGAATAACTATGCTTTCAATTTGTGGTATAAACATTGAATAAGAAAAAATTCCAAGAATTAACTCAGTTCATTCCTCAGTTGAACAAGATGAAGATATTTAACAATTATGGAGCTCTAATTATTTATTCATTGAGTATGCTAGGGAAACATCATAGTGATAGCATTCCAAATAAACCCAATCCGAGTTGGCTTAAGGTGCCTAGAACACCAATCATTAACAAAGCAGAAGGGTGTTAATTTATCCACACTAGAATGCCTCTATAATTAAATTTTGCTCTTATATGAAAGTTGAAATAGCTGAATTTCAAGGATGCATGGTTAGAAGAGAGTTTACCGGAATAAACTCTATCTAAGACGCGGGGCACAGCACAGAAAATAGATGGTTTCAGCTCCCCGATGTCCTCGAGCAATAATTTTACATCCTACAGATTTGTGAGAAATAAGCATTTCACCATATTGATTCTTAATTAGTGAGGCTGAATGGTTTTACCATCCCAATCACCTCTGCAATTTGGGACACCCATTGCATCCTTGGCAGCGGCATCATTCTCATGAAACCAATGAGAAGAAAAATCAAAATAAAAAATCAAATAGGGCTTACCCCTCGCCAAAACCCTATAGAGGCACCATGTTGAATAAATAACTCCTCAATCACCCGATCAAATATATGAGCAAGAGGAAGGTATGAAAGATATACATCCTTTGAAGTCAACTGCAAAATTTATACAAAACAAATAAAAGAGTCATGTGAATAGATTGGGTAGAAAAAAGGACCAAAAAAATTATGCTTTACACGTCATATAATTAATGTCATATCTTCATCTATGACATGCACAGAATATAAGAGAAAATTACCGCTTCATTCACACTTTCTAGTAGCCGTTTCACCCCAGCTAGAAGAGTGACAATACTGTCATTTGAAATCATCACTCCCTTGGGATCACCAGTTGTTCCGCTAGTGTACATTATTGTACAGATATCCTCTTTCTTCTTCACTGGGAGTTCATATTGTTTGTTCTCCCCCTGCAAGGGACATATAAAAAGACCATTACTCGTTGGTCTCATTTAAGCTTAAATAAGAATCAGAAACTAAAAACAAACTTTAAAATCTAAGAAGAAAAGGCATCTTATTGTGGTTAATGAATGTAAATGCACATTAAATAAATATATTAATAAATAATAAAATTGAACCAAAACTCCATCCATGTTTCATCGCTGGCATTTTATGAAACACAATTAGTGAGATACTAGAATTGTTTCTTGAAATTGGCAAAACAAGGAGATGACACCCATCCATTAAATGTAATAATAGATTCTAAGCTCAAGTTCGCAAGCTAAAAGTTGAGATACAATACAGTACTGGTCATGAAGCATGCTTGCTACCAAAAATATTCCAAAAACACAGTTGGGATACAATATCACTCACAGAGTAACTTATCTGTGCATACATTTTCTAGCTCAAATTTTTACTAATATTGATGCAATAGTTGGATAGGACAAGAGTGATTGAGAAAGACTAGGCTACCAGGTTTAAAAACTCATCCCAAGAGTATACTGCCAAACCAAATTTCTCAATCTCTTCTTTCTCTTTGGAAGCAACCTTGCCAAAGCTCACAATTGCTGCATAAGGAAATAAATAACAAAATGATTTCTTGGTAACATGGGTAAAAAACAAACAAAAAAAATCTGTGAATATTAACTTACTTTTCATGTACTGTGTGGAGTTGGGAAATGTTTTCAACAGCTGAGAGAACAGAGGAAACCACGGATCAGTTAGAATGATATCAGCATGTAAGATTAAAATTCCTAAAGAGCTTGTATACCAGCTAATAGTGAACCTCTTGAATATTAAATTCAAGAAGACATGATGAAAAGCAGTGTTGTCAATAATGGATTTTGGATGCATGGACATAAAACATATACCTCGGTGATCTTTTTCTCTTCTACAAAAGCAATTGAGACCTCTGAATGGCATATAATGAATTCCACCGCATCAGCACCTAGAATGTAATTTGAGAGAGTTAAGCACTAATTGGCCTTGATGTAGAAGAGATATGCATGAAAAATGCAGGTTAGTCAATGATCGTTACATGCCAAATTCATCTATGAGGAAGAAGACCATACCTAATGTGTCATACAAAGGAACACAGTAGAGCCCATGAGCATTGCAGGCCTGCATCAGTTTTAGCGGTATAAATCAGAAACTTCACGAAGAAGGGAAACCATACTAATACAGAAAGAATAAATTAAAAAAACCAGCAAGTGATGAGGAAGCCTGCCACAGTAATCAAACAAAACCTTTTATCCAAAAAATAAACAAACAAACAAGTAAATAAATAGACAATCAAGCTTTAAAGATGATTAGAGTATGATTAGAAGGGCTATAGTCTATTTTTGAGTTAAGCATTGAAAACCAATGACAATGCATAGTTCCCTCACTCTACAATTAAAAAGTATGTTGAACCACATATTTCAGAAGGAATATTTTGAAGGAATTCTCCAACATTATATGAAATCCAATCCCATAGAAGGTAAAAAAAAAAAAAAGCCTACAAGTTAATGGTGCAGAAACTTAGAAGAAAAATCAAAATGGAATGTGATTGGTATAGGGTGGAAACTGAAGAAGACAGCTTCCTAAAAAAACCAATATATGACCAGCAAACCTATAAATTAAATGGTGCAGAAACTTAGAAGAAGAATCAAAATGGAGAGTGATTGGTATAGAGCGGAAAATGCAGAAGACTTCCTTAAAAAAACAAATATTTGACCAGCAAACTAAGATAATCAAAGAGCATATACTCAAAAAACAGTGGCAAAACTCATTATTCATCCTCCAAGTGCTTTATGAATTAACAGGTTGTAATAACATTTTCTCTTATCAGGGAATCGATCACAAAGAAGGAGAAACTACCTCCATGCTCATAACCCATTCTGCACAATTAGCACCATAAATACCACATTTTGCGCCCTACAAATAACCAACACAGAGTTAGACACGAGTACAAACCCAAGTTTGATTACAAAGATCGAGACTTCGTTTCAAAAAAAAGTAGGTCCAATGCTTAACCGGTTCAACACCGCAGCTTCGAATTGAGTTTCCAACTTGGACCACCGTGTCATAAACTTGTTTGTAAGTTTGCCACACATAATTACCAGCCTACAAAAACAACAAACCCACGGTTACTAAGAAAAAAACCCACAAAAAGACATGGCAAGAAACAGCAAAGCTAAAGCTACCTTGCCATTCACAATCTCACGACAACCGAGCATTGGGTTATTTGGATATTTCTCTACAGACATCCTGCAAACAACTCCAATGAATATTAGTCACACAACTAAATGACTTAATAAAAAAAATACCAAGGATTAAAAATTAACCAAAAAAAAGAAAAGGGATCTATTTTCTCTCAAACGAATCACGGCATATACTTTGGACGAATCACAAACAAGCATTAAAAATAAAGCCTTTTTACTAAATCTCAAACAGATTACAAATATCAAAGTAAATCTAAACGAATCACGGCATATACTCTAACCCCTTGTTTAACAAGATTTTATCAGGAACCAAACAGAAAGATTTTCTCACCGAAAAATATCCCAGCAACTTTCAAGTCCAGGAACCGGAGGGGGGAACCCATCTTTAGCAAAAAGACTACGATACACAGGACCCGTCGATGGCCTTCCATCTATAGCTTCCTTTGCTTTCTCTACTTCAACCAAGTACTTCCTCTGCTCCATTCGATCGATCACGGTTTCTGCTCTCTAAACGTATTTTCTATGTACTTGTGAAAGTATATGAACGAGTAAATGGAATGGGGTTGAAGATTTTGAGAGAGATTTTAAATAGTGCGTTTGAAAGGGAGGTGGGTGGCTGTGGGTGGCCAAAGAGGAGAAAGTAAAAGAATTGAATTATTAAATAAATCATTTTCTTCGTCCTTCGAATTTAGAATCAAAGATTTTTCGTTTCTTTTCTTTTTTCCTTTTTGGGTGAGGACGTGAGACTTGGAAAAAAATAACTTAAAGAAAAGACAAGACGAGGACTAGTATGTCGTCCTGAGCTGTCATTAATTATTATATACATAGAGGTAGAGGAGAGAGAGTGTTAAAGTGTCCAATCTCTAATCTTAACTAGGTTTTGGTTTTGGTTTTTATTCCGGTTTTAAATTTAAAATTCTTGCAGACATTAGTTTTACAATTTTGTGAGATTGAATTTTCAACCTTACCAATTACAATAAATCATACATTAAGTTTTTTATATTTTATAAGAGAACATGGTTATTTTTCTTTATTAAAAATTAAAATACTGCCCATATAATTTTAACAAAATAGCCACCATGTATTAAATAAAAAATCTCATCATTACCGCACCCCTCATTATCCCTCATCTTCTCTAATGTATCACATTCTCGATGTCACTTTCTCTGTCACATATAAATCTATTATTTTAGACAAAATTAAATACAAATTTTCCTTTAGGCACATTCTTTGTCACTTTTCTCTTCTCTTCTCGTGTTTTGGTGTTCGAATTTATTTATTGTGTAGAACACTAAAGATATTTTCAGACCCGTGTATCTAGGTCTTTTTTGTTGTTCATTATTTTCTTTTTTTTTAAAAAAAAAAAGGAAAAGCAACGCATTGCTTGCTAATGCTCAAATTCTGGCATGTGGTGGCAAAAACAAATTAGGGCTAGGTTTTTTTTATTTTTTTTGTAAAAAAATTAATTTTTAAACTTATTCTCACCCAAAAAACCTAATAAACACTATGAAAATCTTCTTAACCACCTAAAATACAAAAATCAACCGGATTAAAAAAAACCATAATCTTATTTTTTATGCATTTTGATATGAAAAACTCACCACCATTAAATTCCTATCATAGATAAAAAATTTACATTTTTTTCTCTCTCAAACTAGGAATTAAAAAAATGAACAAAATGAAATTATGGATCTAGAATAAGATTATACAAAACTAAAGGGACTGAAAAGGTAATCAAAAGAAAATATGGGACAAAAACTATTTGTATGCAAATTTTAGAGTGGCCATGCGTGTTCTCCATGTTCTACACTTTATTCGTCTCTTTTTATTTTTTTTTTCTTCACAGAATAAATTATATGAAATTGTTGATGAATTTGGCCACATAAGACTCGAAGAGAGAGAGAAAAAATGATCAAAATGAAAAGAAAAGAAAAGGCCAAAAAATGGCATTGCGGATTGATGTAGACTGTAGAGTACTGGGTACAAACCTGCAGTTTTTGATAGTAGGGGGACAAACCTGCAATTTAATTGCAAGTTGTGCAAAAATCTTGCTCTTTCTTAGGTGGGTGGCGGTTAGTTGATGCCCTTTCTTTGAATTATCCAGCAATCACATGTGTAGCTCTAACTAGCTATTTTAAGTTTTTAACCGTGATTTATCACGGGTTAAATTGTTTTTTTTTTTAAATGATATACAAGCTTTTTAAAGTGCTTTTATATATATATAAAATTTATATCGAAATTAAAGGGGTTGTTTAAGAATGTTATAGATATTCTTTTTAAAATATATTTTTTAAATGTATTAAAATAATATATTTTTTAAATTTTTTAAAAAATTATTTTTTACATCAACACATCAAAACGATAAAAAAAACACTAAAAATTAATTTCAACAAAAAAATTCAGATTTTGACGAAAAGCAAGTTCAACCTCAATGTTAAACGAGTATTAAAAGCTTGTGTGTATATCTAATTAAATAAATTGAAACTATGTTTGTTACAAACAAATAAATAAAAATGATAAATAAAGATGAAAATTGAAAAATTAAGAGGTGGATATAAACTAAGATATTTGGCTTCCAACTCGAGTTTTTTACACGGTTGTGTTTAATGACTTTATTCACAAAAATTATATTTTTATTTAATCAAATGACAATAAAATTAGACACACATGAAATTAATTGAATAAAATAAAAGACAAAGAATATTATGAAGGGTTACATATATTAAAAATATTATCAAAAAATAAATACTTTTTTATTTTAAAAATAAATTTCATTTATATAAAACATAAAGAAAATACATATGAATTAGAACAATCTCTTAAAAAATTAAATGCATACAAAATAGCTAAAAACATAATCTCTATGTAAATAAGCTAAATAAACAAAATAAAGAGAGAAGAAGTATTAATTTACATATAAATTTAAAAATTATTTTGAAAAATACATATAAAAGGCATTAATTAAAAAAATATTTTTTTAAAAGAAAAAGACCAAATTCTTCTGAATTTAGATGGGGCGAGTGACATGCATCCGTCCCAAATTTTTTTGAAAAAAATAAGTTAGACATGTTATCGGCAGACACAAATGGCGTGCTATCTGATATTCTGCCTAATTTTCAGTCAATGTTGTGGCTGGAAAATTAGATCGGAAGTTTTTTCGACCTGAAAGCTCATTTTCAACCCATTATTGGCCCAACACACCTAGAAAACATCTTAGGCAATCCGATAAACTCATTTATGGTTTCAAAACCCCTAAAAAACTATCTCAAAACCTAAAATCAACCCGAAATAAAAAAAAAATCTTTTCAAGCTCAAATATGTTTTTTCTAAACAATTTCAAGATGAGAAAACACCAAATGTAAACTCTCTTCATCAAATGGAACAATCTGACGCTAATATTTATCGTTTTTTATGGTTATAATCGATGCCAACATAATTTTTCCCTTTTCAATGTTGGATTCCGACGACCTTTTTTCACCTCTCTCAAATAAGGGACTAAATAATAAGGAAAAAGAAATTTTGATCCAAAATTGATTTTACCCTTAAGTTTTTGGAAACTTAAGGGACCTAATATTTATAGTTTGAAAAGTTCAGGGACTACAATATATATTTTTAGATTTACTTATTATAATTTTTATTCCGTGGTGATTTCCGTGAAGGTTTTTACAATATCACATTAAAAACTTCCGTTTGGCTGGCTGGCAATCAATGGATTCAGGCAGTTCAGATTCTATGAAGGTTGTTTTGTTAATTAGTGGGCCGAGTCATGGTTTCATGCCAAACCAATGGCTAAAAGATGCTTAAAATGAAAGCACTTTCTTTGAAGAATCCAGCAACCACATTTTCCAGCCCTAATTTTTACTGAGAGTGGTTTCTGCGAAGGTTTTTACAAGAACTCAAACAGTTCAGATTCTCTGGTTGTTTTGTTAATTTGTGGGAAGAGTCGTCGTTTCATGACAAACCAATGGCTAAAAGATGCCTAAAATGGCTGCACTTTCGTGCATGACACTACGGGTGATGCTGAGTAGCTGAAACCATTTTTAGCAGGATTTATTCCAGCATATGTGGAGCTCAAGTCATGCCGCTCTTGCTAGCTTAAAAATAATAATAATTAAAAAGTCCACACTTGTACTCTAAATTGTTATCCTTCCTCATTCCTCATAGAATTTCTTTTCTTAAATTCTAGTGACAATAAATTTACCCTCAAACTTTTTCTTCTTTTTTTTACAATGGAGAGGTCGAGAGCTTTAGAATGGTTAAATTATGCATTTTCTTATAATTATTGATTTCTTTTAGAATCTAAGTTTATTTATAATATTTGTCAAAGAACCATCTCAACTCAATAGTTTAAATTGTTAAGTGAGGTCCCAGGATATGATTTATATTATTCTCTAACACACCTCTTTAAGTAAAAACCCTTTAAACTTGAAACTTGCACAAATCCACATTACCTTGTGATTAATTTTTATCAAATAAATAGGAATGGTGAGATTCGAACCCGTGACCGTTTGGTCATCAAGGCTCTGATACCATGTCAAAAAATCATCTCAACCCAATAGTTTAAATTTTTAGGTGAGATCTCATGATATGATTTATATTATTCTCTAACAATATTAACCCTAAAATGAAATGATTCTAATGCAATCGACTTTCGTGGTGGCTCCTTTGATGGGCAGATTTGCTCTCCAAGTTACTATCTTGTATTTTAATAGAAGAGAAGGTGGCAGGAAAGAGATTTCTCATAATTTTATATTTTGAATCGTTATAGATGATTTTCCTAAGATCTATTTGATAATAAAAACTTATCCAAAGATGGCTTGGCAATTAAAAAAAAATACATTAAATCTAGATTGTGGATATAAACTTTAAGAAAAATATTGATAAATGTTAAAAATTAATTCAAAACCATTATTGATTAAAATGAATAACCCCTATGTTCTTTTTTCCCCCCTCTTATAGATAAACAAACGTTTCCACAAAAAAAAAAAAAAAAAAAAACGGTATGCTGCATTCAACTATAGCCCGATTCCCTACCATGGTTTTCAGATGCGTGAATTAAACAGATATTGATCATGATGTCCTACAAGAACAAATTACCGGTGATTTTCCTATATTCAAGGTTTTTTTTTAAAAAAAATATGATGTTTTCAACAAATTCCAAGATGAAGTCATATATGGAGAGGAACACACATGCCATCCTGACCACTATAAAATAATGGGATAATAGAACGCGATAGCCACGAAGGAGGAAGACCATATACTGCATCAAGATTTCATATCATTCGCTGTTGTGAGAAAAAAATAATATCTACACCCACACTAATTAGCTGTCAAATCAATATTTTTGCAGTATTAGTTATAAATTAACGAGATTGGATCTTAGCTTTTCATTAAAATTATTATTAACTATTAAATATACAACTAAAACATGTGCGGTCATCACTATAGTTGAAATTATTTTTCGTTCTCAAACAAATCACTCTAGATTAAAACTCTAAATTGGAGTAGTGAATTTTTTCAAAATTTTCTATTTAATTCTTAAATTTTTTTCTTTGTACTATTGAGTTCTTTTTAGCCTAAATTAACACTTAATTACATATTTTTTTAAAAAAATAATTGAATTGAAAGTTAGAAGACTGGGGTGAAAAACACAGGTGAAGTAGGTAGTAACTTTCATCTTTGTTTGAAAAGTACATTTGAGTCTCTTATTTTTTTTAGCTACCAAGTGACCAATCCCTCTACTTCTAGAAAAAAAAAATTGGTATCAAACTTTAATTTTATTATTTTTTTAATTTTTTTGAAATCGATTAATTTAATTCAGGCTAACTCCCGCATAGTTTAATTAGAAACTCAAGTTAAGTAAAGAGTTAAGTTAGAAGTTTTCAAAATTTACCTATTAGATTGTGTTTAATAATATTGTTAAAAAAAATTTCAAGCTCTTAGTATTTTGACCCATGCAAAATTGAGGCATTTATACCTCATAAATTGGTTTTATTAATGATATATTTAATGACTTCTAACCATCCACCCTCCAGCATGTTATCCACATTGATTCATTCCCTCCAGGGATAATCCTAGTTTTATAAAAGAATTAGTTAGAAGGAAAGGGAATAATTTAGAAAAAAACAAAAAACAAATCACAAGAATTTCAACACAATCTTCTGGGCATGCAAGAGTTTGACAGAAACAGCTGAAATTATCGTGTCCTATTTAAAGTCTCAACCTTATTTAAACATGAGAGGTAATCAAATCATCTGATAATCAGAGGAATTTGCCACTTTAAGAAGATAAGCACATAAAACTATTTTAATCACCGGTCATTTT
>Ga0307515_10012179_pt1 | contig 16216 bp, 2 predicted proteins | sample 17_EM_MG_FD_194513 | JGI IMG/M metagenome (GOLD analysis project Ga0307515, IMG submission 194513) | Populus trichocarpa ectomycorrhiza microbial communities from riparian zone in the Pacific Northwest, United States - 17_EM | ecosystem: Host-associated > Plants > Roots > Unclassified | place...
ATACCGCATTTACTACACAAAGGAAGACATTAACACACTACTTAAAGACACCCGCCTTAGCCTACTTTATAGCCTACTTAGCTTCCAATCTATAAATTAATAAAAAGAACTAATTACCGCTATTTTATTTAGTATATAAGACGAACAATAGCTCCAATTAGAGTATAAGGTAGAATTAAATATTAAAGGCTCTAAGTAGAGGGAATACTATATTCTTTACTAAAATATTATAAATATAATTGCCTTTCTAATTAGCCATTAACCCTTTAAAGATACACTGGCATATACACTAAAGAGACTCTATAATGCCAAAAACTACTAAGTCTATAATAAGCTATACAGCGGTAACTAGTAGTAGAAAATATAAGGTAAGCTTCCTAGCGGTGCTATAGTAGTTCCTATACTTATAGCGGTTAATAAGACCTAGCTAATAATGCACTATAGTAACAAATCGGCCTGGCCGGTATATCTTACTATTAGTAATCTTAACTAACAAGTTCGGCGCCAATAGATATCCCCCATAAATATCCTTATCGGCTTTATACCAGTTATTAAAGAAAAAGATAATAATATAAAAAGTAAAGCATATTATAAGGTAATAAGAACTATACTTAAATATAAGTCCTACTTTAGTATTCTAACGCTATATTCTATTAACTAAAATATAATAGTAATTAAGTATCTTATAGAAAGTAGCGTAGACCTTTAATATACGGATAATTTTATATAACAATATTATCCAATTATATATAAAATAATAGCAGACTATAAAGAACAAGTGCTGCTTATAGGTGTTAAAAGCCAACAGCACTATACTATATGCTAGGTCCCCCCTCTAAAGCATAAGAACTTAACTAAGAAATAATACCCGCTACACACCTATAAGGAGACAAGAAGACAGATTAAATGCCAGAAACTAGAGAACATTCTTCCATCCTTAAATAACTGGGTATACCTAATAGAATATTTTATATAGCACCATCGCCTATTTAATATCCATAAGGGCATAATAGTAGATGTTCTATATTAGCTTTTAAAGGGTATTATTATACAACTTATCGAATGGGTACGGAAACTGGTAGGCGATATCGTCTAGCTAAAAAGAAAGAGAAGAGGGATAAAGATAACTATAACAAATATATCTGCAGAGGCTTAGCTTAATTAGCGTTTTAGATAAGTCCTAGCTTTTACAAGCCTAAAACAGTTTAATAACCTATTATTTAGTAAAGTTACTTAATAGACAGGTAATAAACAAAAAGCCATAGTTTGTTAACTTATCACTATACTAGCCCTACTGCTGTCGTCCAGGGAACTATATACTATGTATTTTATAAGAGCCGTATATAACTTTATTATTATAGCTTAGTATTATACCCATAACGAGGAGACACTACGATATATACACCACGCCCTATATTAAATTAATATGCTTAAAGGCGTGTTTTAAAGTTTCCGTCTAAAGGTAAAGAATTCTAATATAGGCCATTTTAATATACTAAAATTCCATGCCCTTGTATATTTTAAGGAAAATATCCGCCTATACGGATATATAGATAGGTACTACACTGGCGTAAATAGCGAAGCTGGACACTATTATATTATTAAGGCGTTTTATAACTTAACAAATAAATAGGATTTACTATCTTAAATCTGCTCTTATAATTTAAGATAGGTAGCAGTACTAGCAATAAAAGACGAAATAGCTTTTACAAATAATAATTCTATACTATAGTCTTCCCAGTATTTAAAGGTATAGGTTACTTAACTAATATAGCATTTAGCAGTTGCAAAGCTTTGGTAGCCTTTAGAAGATATAAATAGGGCAATAGATCTTATTTAGAGGCGTCTTAGGTTAAAGATATAGCTTTATATATCTTATATAGCAAACTACTACAAAATCCCAGGGTTTTTAGACGGCATTGCGGTATTTATCTAAGAGTATAGGCGAAAACTATAAGGTAAACGTACCTAGAACTCCAATATAGACTGGAAAGAGAAGGACCCCTTATAGGTTAAGCGCCTACTTATTAAAATATATCTATTTATTCGCTATTAAAAACGAGATGGAAAAAATACAACCAACCTTAAGGGCCAAATTAGTAAGGTAGTATATTGTATACTAAATTGGCAATATTCTAACTAGTGGAGGCGTAATTATATATAGGTTTAGGAGTATATAGATAACGGCGACCGTATTAAAAAGGGCCGCACGCCGTTAGGTAGAAGACTTATAGGCTAGCTTTAGCTAATTATTACTATTCTAGATATTAAAAGGTTAGATAAGTATAGTGTATACATATAGTATACTGGAGCTATAGTAGAGCTGCTTTAGCTATTGAATTATAGACTACCGTATCTAACACACAGCATGGTTAAGGTGAAAAGGTAGCCGCGCTTAAGCGTAAATACTAGGTAAGTACTTAGAGGTAGTCGCTTTTATTTAATGCCATCTATTCTATAAAGCGCGCATATTATTTCAGCCGCTACTTCTTATCCAGATTTGTACTACGTTAATAATTATATTAATTAGAACCAATATAATACTCTATACTCAGATAACTTTCTTAAAGAAGGAACTTACATCGCGTTATTATATAGAAGCTAGGATAAATAGTAAAAGCAGCTAAGCTAGTATAGAACCTATAATATATAATATAATAATAAACCTATATAAGACTATATGGGACTATATAGGACTATATAAAATTATATAAGATTATATAAGATTATATAAAATTATATAAGATTATATAAGATTATATAAGATTGTATAAGATTATATAAGATTGTATATAATATATATTATAAGCTAGTATATTATAGGCTAAAAAAATAATAAAAATTCATTTGCGTAATTGGCATACAACTTTAAAATAATATATTACATTACCTTAATTGCATATTAAGGAATATACAGTTAGCTTTTAAAGTTATTAAGTAGGTTAACTGCGTGTTATTTAACTTTTAAATATGTCAAGTTAGTTAATTGCGTATTAAGTTAGTTAAGTTAAATGTCAAGTTAGTTAATTGCGTGTTAAGTTAGTTAAGTTAAATGTCAAATTGGTTAATTGCGTGTTAAGTTGGTCAAGTTGCATATTAAGTTAGTTAATTGCGTGTTAAGTTAGTCAAGTTGTATGTCAAGTTGGTCAATTGCATATCAATTACGCGAAACGCGCTAAACAAAGTCTACTTGAATCTCATCCTGCGAATATTTTCCCGATGTATGAAGTTTTTTTTATCTAATCGTCTTATTATTCATAAAGTTTATACAGCTTAGCTTTAATAGAATCTTAGGTCCTTTAAAGCTGACTTAAAGTACCTTACTCCTTTATAAAAGCTAGGTAGAAAATCGTAATATATAATATTATAGTTATACATTCCTAGTCTTTCTCTATTAGTTACTTACTAATTAAGTAAGAAAATCCTCTAATAGAGCCCCCTCCTCCCTTAAGTCCTTGCTTCTTATATGCTTTATATACGTTTTTAATATTAATAAGAATAAGCTAGTAGAGGATCGGCTTAAGGTTATAAAAGAGGACGTATTATATATTAAATAAGGTAGATTAAGTTCTATAATTAATTAAACGATTTAATTAGTGATTATTTAGTATATATTACGGTACTGTTACAGACCCTAGTTAGGGGCTTGGCGGGAGCCTTAGCGCTATATATATAGACGTGTCCTTTCCTTAGCCTTCTTTTAGTCCTTATCTTAGAATTCTAGTTCACTGGCTACTAATAGATTCTATTCTTTTAACTAAACCCTTATAGTCTAGAGACCTGGTTAAAGGCAGAAGAGAAAGGCTTTAAAGATAATAAGATATATGCTATAGTAAAGGCTTAATTAGCTTTTAAGTTTTAATATTAGAGGTATAGAGATATAGAGAGTTAAGGGTAGTTACTTAGTTATTATCTACTAGATAGAGGTTAGTAAGATAATATAAGTATAAAGGGAGCCTATAGCCTTCGTATTTGTTTACTATCTATCTTATCTTTAATATAAGCTTCCTTACCTGCTTCTATCTATATATTTAGCATATTAATAAACCTTTATAACTATTTGTCTATATATAGCCTTTAATATAGTAGTTAGTTCGCGTTTTATATGGTTAAATTATAGGTAGTAGGACTTTAGTAATAACATAGGTAGTAATTTTAATTTATTTTAATATTTCCATAACCAGACCTAATACTAAGTTAATATTGCCTATACTTTAGCGCTTAATATCTTACTTATTTGGGCCTATTCACTAACTTCCTATAATAAGATTTTAGGCTAGTTATATATAGAAGTGGTAATAGATTTAAGGGAAGGGTCTAATATTTAAAAGGTCTTCTTACTAATAATATAGGCGTTAATTATAGCTATATTAAGTATTTAGAAGAATAAGAGTATTTAGATAGATAGAGTAATGATCTAAGTAATATGGTAGTAGCTCTAAAGCTAATTATAAGTATTAACGCCGCCTATTTAGTTATTATAATTACTAGAGAGCCTAAGAAGTATTAAGTTCCTAATAAGATTATTGCCTTTTTAAGATATAAACTATATACTTATAATTAAGGCCGATTAACTTTATTAATATACTTATTATTATATAAGCTTATATAAAATACTACGACAGCTTAATAAATAGACTAGGTATTTAAGTTAAGCAAGTAATAAATACTAGACAATAAAGTATATACTTAATAGATTAACTCTAATTAATTCTAAGATTTACTAAAAAGAGAGAACTATTTAGGAAAGGATTATAAGTTATTAAATATATATCTGAACTTTTAAGAAATGTCTTTATATATAATATATATATTATCCATATATATATTATCCACATATATTATATACTATCTTTATACTTAAGTCTTTAATTAGGTCGGGCGCCCTAAGGCCCTAATATAGAAGGGAAAAAAAATCGGAGCCTATAAAACCTGACAAAACCTAGCAGAATTTAATAGAAATTATAAATATTATAGCTACTATTTCTACTTTATTCCTAACAAAGCCTAAGGGTAGGCTTTTTTTTAGAATGAGAGGGTAATATTATAGTACTAATAGAATTTGGTAGAACTTAGTAAAGAGATACTATAACCGACTACCGGTGCTGTGCTGAGATATAAGGCTGTAGCCTAAAAGGCTCTAAGACAGTATAGGCACTACCTTTATATATCTCGCATACCTTATATATGGCTTAAATGAGTTAAAGATTAAGTTACAGACCCTACTGTTAGGGCTCTACTTTTATGTATATATTTTACCTAATTTCCATAGATTTATAATTAAGTCGTTTACTTAATTCTCCTATACTGTAAAGCTTATAGTTATAAGCCCGGATTGCACTACCTGCTAACTAATTAATCTATTACCTTATTTAATAAGTCACTACTTTTATTACCTTTGCAAGTGTCTTAAGCTTCTTTACCTATTAAACGAACGGATAATTAACCCTAGTTGACGACCGTATAACCGACCAATAAACGAACGGACGAATTAAATTAAGAGTTCGGAACGTTAAAATAAGGTTTTCACTAAGCCACTAATTGGACCCTGCCTGACCCCATAAATTCTAAAAATAATAACCACTAACGAATTAAAAGTTAACCTTATCCTTAACTAGCCATCTGATTGGATCTAATAGTTCTTTATTATCTAAGATACAGCCACAACTAATAAGGTATAGAAGTACATCGACCTATTTATAAAAGACGAGCTTCTAAAGTTAGAACTACCGTATTGACCCATACCAGCGGACGTACTTCCTAATGCTATATTAATAGCTTAACTAGACCAAATTAAGCTTACTACCTATAACTAGCTCTACGCTAAATATAAGGACGATCTACGCGTACACGAGAAGAAAAAATAAGCTATAAACGATATCAGCAATTACATTATTCACACTATATTAGTAGCCTACCTTCTACTTATTAACGGCCTTAACACGGTACATGAATGGCTTCAAGTATTAAAGATTATACTTACCCCTACCTCCTTAGGTTAAAAGTACGACGTCCTTAATTAATATACGGCTCTAAGAGCCTATAATAAAAAGCAGAGCATTAATAAATGGTTAAATAGCTGGCGGAACGTCTATAAGCTTGCGGAGCAATTAGAGCTACTAGATATATAGGGATTTAGACCACACTACGATTTAGTTTAAGCTATTAAGCCCATCTCTTCTAGCTTTATAGGAGCTTTAGAAGTAGACCTTATTTATAAGAAATAGAAGGGCGAAGATGCACTATCTATTATTAAACTGATTGAGGAATTTAAGGAGCACTACCGCATGTAGTAAGTAGCATCCTCTGCTACCCCTACTAATAGCTCCACATTTACAACCCTTTAAAATAATTTAAATTCTAATTTAGATTCTAATAGCAATTTTAATTCTAACGGTAATTCTAATTCCAATTTGAGATAGAATAAAAAATGTATATGCGGCCTTATATATCAATTTAACGACTGCTACTATATTGCTAAGAAGAAGCGCCTATAAGGATAGAAGCCAAACCTAGATGTCTAGAAGGAAGTAGAAGAAAAGATCTTATCTACGCCTTGGATTAAACGCATAGTTAATTATATCCGAAAAGGAGGACAGGAAGCAAAAAAGGACGTAGAATCTACAATTAATTTTAACTCTAAAACCCCACCTTCTACAACACCAACCAGCTATACTACCGTGTTCAGTACTAGTTAAATTCTATTTAAACTTTAGAACACCTAGATACTCAACCCTAGTGTAAATACCTACGTCTATAATAACGAAGAAGACTTTACCTTCTTATACCCAGTAGTAGAAGACGACTACCTAATTGCTAGCGGAAATTTCGAAAAGATTTAAGCTTACGGAATAGTAACCATTACTATTAATACACCTACTAGGAAGTTAAAAATGAAGCTATCCTACGTAGCACTAGCACCTACCTTTTTTACAAATATTGTAGCACTCTTAAGAGCTACTAATAATGATATCCATTTTAACTTAGGACGAAACTTACTATACCGTCTAGTAACTGGCGAAATAGTATACTATGCGAGACGACTAGGGGGGTACTAGGCACTAATGCACAGACAGCCTACCCTAGATTTAATAACTCAATCGACCTTCTTAACAAGAAGATATTAACTAAGCAGAATAGCCCATAAACTAGTCAGAGCCACAGCTACAAAATAGTATAAAATACTTGGCCATGCAGGACCTAACGCTATTAAGCAGCTTCCTAAGTACGTTAATGGCGCAGAGCTTGAAGAGCTAATTAACGAATAAGCACCGCTTAAAGTCGAATATGAAGTTTACTTATTAGCAAAGCATATGCAGTAGATCTCTTAAAGATAAGAACACGAATATCCAGCTACTTGACTATTCGAACGGCTAGCGTTTAATATTATTAACCTTGGAGTACCTATAATATAATAGCGATAGATACGTTATACATTTCTATTATATATATTCTAAATTTAATTTTATATTTACCTCTAGGAATAAGGACAAAGCTACTATCCTACCTACCATCTAAAAAACTTACCGTTTAATTAAAATACGATTCCACTAAAATGTTATCTTTTTCTGGAGCGATAATGAATGAGCTTTTGGATAGACAAGAGACACCTTATAGACATAGTGCGCAGACAAAGGCATTACTTTTAAATGCCGAGCCCCGTATACAGAAGAATAAAATGGCGGAGCTAAATGATCTGGACGAACCCTTATGGAACGATTAAGGGCTATACAGCTGGAAGTATCCTTACCCCTATTTTTAGGACTAGAAGCCTTCCTTGCTGCTAGCTACGCACTTAATTAAACCCCAAATAAGTAACTAGGGTGGAAAACTCTATACAAGATCGCTAACGGTAAGACGCCATCTCTTACCTATATACACGTATACGGTTGTAAGACCTATACACTAGATAAAAGAGTTAAAAGGGGAGATAAGCTAGCTCCTTATGCATTGATTAGACACCTAGTTGGCTATAATTTAACTAATATCTACCATATTTGGATTCTAAGTCTCTATAAGGTTATCTAAACCAGAGACATTATATTTAACGAGACCTCGTTCTATGACCCTAAGGGTTAAGATATTAACTACCTACTAAGGGAAGCATTAGAAGACATCCTTTAGACAATTAGTCTACTAGAACCTCTCTATAAGTATTACGGACGCTTTAAGTACGATATTACGACTACTTAGAGAAGAGATAGAAGAAGCTAGTTGGTTAATATAAGCACAGTTTAGGATAGAGCTGATAGAGCTATATAACGAGGAATGGTAACTAAGGTCATATAACGTAATCTATATAATCTATAGGATCTATATAATCCGTAATAGAGCAGATAGAGCACACATATATTACGTATAAGAAGGATTTTATAGGAGTACGGTTGTGTATTTAAGGACCCTTAGTCCCTACCTAGATAGTTTCTTCCTTATAATTATTCTTAAAATATAATTAGAGTTAATCTATTAGGCAACCACTCCACTAGTTATTATTACGTTATTAACTTTTATACTTGTATTTCCTATATACCTAGCCTAATAATAAGCCTATTGTAGTTTCTACTATAAGGTTCCGTTATATAATTACTACCTAGTTACGGTATTAAATATAAAAAGTTGAATAATATGCCACTAAAAGCAGCCACCATAACGCTATTAACGGCGGCAACTATATTAAGGTTAGGTAATAACACTAGTATAGTAAATACTAACTCGTAGTAACCTGTAACGGTTAGATAGTTATAAGAGATAGTTAACTAGTTAATAGAAAATAATATAACGTTGGAAAATAGGATTAACGGGATAGGCGTAGTAAAGGTTAAGTTACTATCGATTAAAAGGTACTTAGGAGAGAGATTAAAGCTTAAAGGATTTCTTATATAAATATACTTTAAGGTTACACAGGAAAAAGCTAAGCTGGTAATACTTATAGATTAAATAGCGTATATGGGATTGTTCCTAATAGGAAGAGTATTTAAATAGTTTAAGTCTTACCTTACGGAAATCTAGGTAAATGGAATAATAACTACGAACTAAGAGGTATGGTTTATATTCTTAAGCTAGAATGGATTTATGGAACGACTTATATAAATATTTAGAGACCTAAAGGCAGTAACTATAGCAGAAAGAAAACTCTAAGATATTATGTAATAAACCTTAGCAATTAAGTATATAACGCAGTTCCAGATATTAGTGATATAAGTTAAGTAGAATAATAGGGCGCTTATAGTATAGTATAAGTAAGGACTTAAGGCTAAAGTCTAGGACGTAATTATTCTAATAGAAGATATAGATACCCTAAGGGACCTAATAGATTAAGCGATTAAGATTAATAATTAGATCTACTAAAGGGAATAGGCTAAGAGAGGTTAGGATAGAGTTCTATAGTTATATAAGGCGCAAAGTACGTAACGACTAAAGCTAAGTTAAAAACTATAGTATAGTGTAAAGCTAATAGACCTAAGTGGTACTAAAGAAGCCTATAAGAGATGGAGTAAAAAACTATAAAAACCTAGAGGTTAAGGATCTAGTAATTATAGGACTAAGGAGCAGAGGCTAAACTAGGGATCTTAGTAGTAGAAGATATTTAGGCGGACTCTATAATAAAGTTAATAGTTTAGAGATAAAGCTTATATAAATTATAGGAAACAAGGTCACTTTATAAGGGATTATAAAGATAGTTAGAGTTACTATATAATAAAGGGAACTAGACTAATGGCAGGAGATATATACGTATAGAGGGATAATAGTATACTACGAGGAATAAAGGAATATTTAATTAGAAGTTTTACGTTTTATTATAACAACGCATGCCAAATTTATAAGGACGCTAAGTACGGCGCAAGCTATTAGCTATAAGAGCTATATTTAGCGAAATATAAAGGAACTAATAAACTAGTTCGCAGATCGGATATTAAGGACAATAAATTTAATATAGGCGAAATATTTTATAATAATAAGGTAACGAAGGCCGCTTACTAGGAGTAAGTAGACCTTAAAGATATTATATAAGAGGTAGAGGATAATTCCACTATAGAATAGGGAACATTAGTAGGGATAGAGACCCTACTAGATATAATGTCTATCACTTTATAAGACGTAAGAGAAGTAGGATAGTAAACTACTTCGGCACTTAATAAAGGTAAAAGGCTAAAGGCTTAAGATTTTTAAGACGAGATGTAAGACGACTAAGATTCTTAAGACGAGATAAGGTAAGCTTAAGGACCTATAATAAATAGAAACCGATAGAGTAGAGTAGTAGCTTAGTTTAAAGATATACAAATAAGCTTAGGATAGAGTTTCCTATAGGTATAAAACTCTTAAGATAAGATACGTAAGATTTAAGACTCTTAAGATAAGATAAGAACACTAAGTAAGCCTAGTTAGACTAAGGCTAGAATAAAGATTAAGTAAAAAACAAGCTTAGAATTAAGAATCCTATAGAATTAAGATTTTAAGATATAAATAAGGACTATTAATAAGATTAGAGAATCTGTAGTATAAATAGTAACTAGACTAGAAGATAGATATATAGACCTAGAGGACTTACTAGGGGAATATAGTGTTTGTCTTAAAGATTAAAGAGTTAATACTAAGATTAAAAAGTAAGTAGACTTTAAGGATCTACTTATAAGACGCGAAAGAAAAGAAACTATAGAGGAGTTTAGAGTAAGAATTACCTTATAGTAAGAACAGAAACTAGATAAGAGATCTAGTATATTAGAATATATAAGGGATAGAGCACCTATATAAAGAATTACTAATAGGCCTAGGATAGGTATACTATAAGCTAAGTGGCTTACTAAACTGGAATAAGAAGAGGATTTAGGGATTTTTATTAGGTTTAAGGAATAATATATAAAGGGCTGTTATAATATAGCAATAAGAAAATACTTCCTTATGGATAAGCCGTATATACTCTAGTAGTTATACCAAAAGTAGTATAGGCAAAGGCATAATAATAAGTAGAAAGATTTCTATATATAGTTGGATAAAAAAGTTATCTAAAACCACCTAATTATGGAAAAGGCTATAAATTATATTAAAGGAGCCTTAATTATAATATTAAAGGATCTAAAGGAGTGTTTAGAGGACTAGAGAAGTAAAAGATATATCTTAGTACCTATAACGTAGTCGGCGGGCTAGTGGCCCACGCGGGCTAGTGGCCCACCTCAAAACCCAACCAAAAATTAGATAATTCACACTCTAATATCTTAACAACCACTTAATAATAATTTCTAATAATTTATATTTAAACTTTTATATACACTTTGCAGCTTCTATTAAAGTTATATAGTAAATAGTTTAGTAGTTTTTAAGATATAGTAATTTAGCCTTATTTTAGCCCCTAAAATTTAATATATTAAAAACTACTAAACTAATTACTATGCAACTTTAATAGAAGCTGTAGAGTGTATATAAAAGTCCAAATCCAAATTATTAAAATTTATTATTAAGTGGTTGTTAAGATATTAAGGTATAAATTTGGTGAGTTTTGAGGTGGGCCACTAGCCCGCGTGGGCCACTAGCCCGCCGACTACGTTAAATAAAGTCGCAATATTTAGATTAATATAAGAAAGGTTTAAACTTAAGGATAAAAATAAGCTAAGAGTTAACCTAAAGCACTAGGTATACTATACGCTATTATAGATCGTATATATAGATAATGCGTATAATATATATAAAGCACTAAAGGATAAGTACTAAAAGTACCCTATAAGAATATATTAGTTAGTAGAAGAATAAAGATATAGAAACGCTAAGTATATATATAGTTAGTATTTAGTAGAAGTTTAGGAGTTAGGAGACTTAATACTTTAGCTAGAAAGATTCCTTATAAAAAAATACCTAGACGGACAATAGTGGTGGAAATACCTAGAGAATACGTGTCTATAGTATATTAAAGACAAAAAGCGAACTAAGTATTAGCCTAAGTTGGACTAAATATAAATAGGATTAAGCAGCTAATAGTTAGGAAAAGTAGAGGCCTATAGGACTAAAGAAAGCTAGTAGTAGAGCCTTAGACCCTTAAAGGAATTTAAGAACAATATCTAAATTTACGAGTTAAATAGCAAAATTAATAGTTTAAGGTATTAATAGATAGTAGAGCAATAAGGAACTATATCTCGCTAATAGTAGTTAAAAAAATAAGGTTACTATATAGATAAAAGGAGCAACTTTACCTATTAATAATAATTTTAGGAGATCTAATAGCCTATAGAGGAGGCATTATTAATCTTAAAATAGGACCTATTTAGTTAACTATTAAAGGGAGATAAATTAAGATGTCTTTTAATATATTACTATTAGAGAATAATAAGGTAGTACTAAAAATGCCTTAGTTACAGAAATATAATCTAAAGATTAATTAGGTTATAGGTTAGGTTAATATTAAAGATACTTAACGCCGTAAGATATAATAATAAGCCAAAATAGTATAGTACTAAGTTGGAGTAATATACAAAGAGACTAAGTAAGGCTTAAGTTATATACTAAAGAGATACTATAAGTACGGCAAAAAACTATGGTTACTAGAAAGTAAAAAGCTGTTAGAGTATATAGTATAGAACTATAAGATAGAATTAGAACTAGAAATAAGTCTAAAGTTCTTTCTAATCTATAAGCTTACTAAAGAAGAAGGTAGAGTATTAAAAGAGTTTATCTAAGAAAATCTACGAAAAGGATATATTAGACTATCGCAGTTATTAGCAGGTTATTTAGTACTATTTATACTAAAGAAAAATGGTAAGCTAAGGCTGTATATTAACTATAGATAGTTAAACAGTATTACTAGGAAGGATAGGTATCTCTTACCCTTAATTAGCGAAATCTAAGATAGAATAGGTAACGCATAAATCTTTACGAAGATAGATCTAAGATAGGCGTACTACTAGATTAGGATTAAGGAAGGCGATAAATAAAAGGCAGCCTTTAGGTTAAAGGAAGGACTATATAAACTATTAGTTATACAATTTAGGCTTATAAACGCACTAGTAACGTTCTAGAAGCGTATTAACAATATATTAGGAGAACACTTAGATAAATTTGTTATAGTATACTTTAATAATATTATTATCTACTTAATAACTAAGGAAAAATACGGGGAACACGTTAAATAGGTCTTAAGAAGATTATAAAAAGAATAGATGCTAGTAGCAATTAAAAAATATAAGTTCTTTACTAGGAAGACAGATTTTGTTAGATTTATTATTAAACTAGGCCAACTTAGTATAGATCTAAAGAAGATTAAGGCTATAGTAAATTAGTAAGAACTAGAGAACGTTACGCAGTTAAGATCGTTTTTAGGGTTTTATAATTACTGTAAAAGGTTTATAGCACAGTAGTTAAAGGATATTAAGCTACTTACGCGGTTAACAAAGAAAGAAGAACTATAGGTATGGGGAGAGGAACAGTAAGAACTCTTTAAGAAAATTAAAGAGTTATTTACCTAAAAACTAGTTCTTAAAATCTATTAACTAGGATTAAAGACGGTTGTAGAAATAGATGCATTAGACTATATACTAGGGGCGTACTTTATATAGAAACATTAAGATAGATAGCACTTAGTAGTATACTATAGTCGGAAGATAATACTACTAGAGTTAAACTATAACATCTATAATAAGGAGTTATTAGGTATAGTTATAGTATTAAAGAAATAGAGAGCGTTCTTATAAGGCATAGAGGAACTATTTATAGTTAAGACGGATTATAAGAACCTAATAGGATTTTTAACGATAAAGGAACTTAACTAAAGATAGGTTAGATAGGCGGAGATACTTATAAAATACTATTTTAAGATTTAGTATACTAAAGGTATAGATAATATACGGGCAGACGCTCTAGGCTATAAAGCTAAACTATAGAATAATAAAAAGCCATTAGGGGCTTTACTGCGAAAAGATATAAACGGATTAATTAGGTATAATTATTTAAAGATTATAGTAACTTAGGAAGAACTAGGAAGAATTTATAAGTTACTAAAAAGCTTTTAGGTATAAAAGATTTTAAAAGTATAACTAGAAGATCTATAGACGGATATATATAAAAATTGAGAAGTAAAGTATATCCTAAGAAGTATAGCAGACTAATTTATGGAAGAGTTCTATAAGGGAATAACTTAAGGACATAATAGAGCCAGGGGCTTAGTATTAAGACTTTAAGAGGAGTATATTATTGATAGAATTTAGGGCTTAGCGCGAAAAGTTATAAAAGAATATTTAGATTGCTAGAGAAATAAACTAATAAGGTATAAGCTATACGGAAGGCTATAACTTATTAAAATACTAGAGAGACTATAGAAAGTTATATTAATAATAAATTTAATTTACCGTCCGACCTAGTCCCCCTAATGGGTCCACGTAGACTAATTCCTATGGTAAAAACTTAATATACACACTAAGAAAAACCCATTTTTTGGGTAAACAAAAAACCCCCAAGGGAAATGTAAGAGGTAATACTTCTAGATAGCATTCGTACTATATTAACGGGGGGAAAAACACCGTTAGGTTACTGCTTAGAGACCCCTAAGGAAGGTGTCTCGAATGCCTGTCTTGCCCTATCTGCCTTTTAAACCACTTTCCCTATCTATTATTACCTATGTGGAATTATATACCTACCCTTCCCCTACTCCGCCCTATATGCATATATATATACTACTTATAGCTTCCCTACTTACAGTATAATCCAATCTTATTATTATACCTTCTAGTATAATTTACTGCCCTCCTATATAATGCATTTATATCTAGTCCTATATAACCTTTTTTTAAAACCAAAACAATGGGATAGTAATTAGTGCTAGGTGTCTTTTCCTAGGGCCCCAACCTAGGTCCTTTATAACATAAAGGAGGATATATGCCGCGTGCGGCAGGTCTAAGCTATTAGGTAATAATAAAGGCGGGTAAATAAGAGGCCTTAAAAGGCAATAGACGAGAGGCTTTCGGAAGGTGGGTAGATGAAGAGGCTTATCGCGGGCTTCAGCCTGCAAGGCGTACGTATATACTGTATAGGGTCGTGCAGCATAGCGTACCATGCTATATAGAAGGAGGACGCCGATTTAGATGCCGTGATTTAAGCAGGTTAACCGTATATAAAGACGAGTTAGTCGTGTTCCTAAGGCCTTGTTAGGGCTCACCCTCCCAACAGAAACTTCTTTCTTTGCGATCACCCGTCGCAGCGCTAGCGGTGCGCAGCCGTACGGACGTCTCTGCGTTTACTCTGGTAGTCTATTGACACGATCCTAACGGAACATCAATAGTACTGCTAGGTTCCCGGGCTCCACCGCGTGGAGGTACAGAGGCCGATTTCATAAAGCCCTAGAAAGTTATATTATAGGACTTTATTATTAAGTTACTAAAGTTAAGAAATCCTATTACCAGATAAGATTATAATATAATTTTAGTAATAGTAGATAAGCTTATAAAGTGGGGATACTTTATAGCGTGTATAGAAGAAATATTAGTAGAAGATATTGCTAGAATTTATATTAAAGAAGTATTTATAAGGTATAGAGCACTAAATATAATTATATTAGATAGGGATTTAAAATTTATAGTAGTATTCTAAAAGGTATTTTTAGCGGAATAAGAAGTTTAAGCAGTAACTTCTACCGTATATTATCCGCAGACAGATAGTTAAACGGAAAGATTAAATTAGATACTAGAGCAGTATTTAAAACACTATATTAATTACGTATAGAATAATTAGGTATTGCTATTACTAATTATATAGTTTATATATAATATAATACCTTAAAAAGAAATAGGCATATTATTATTTAAGGCAAATTATGGATATAAGCTAAGAATATTATTGTTACTATAATAAGTAAGGAAAATAAGTAGTATAGCTAAAGAGAGAATAAAGATGTTAATAAATCTTTATATAGACCTTATAGAATTAGTAAAGAAGGTATAAGAGAGAATAAAAAAGTACTATAATACTAAGAGATCTAAGGGACCAGATCTTAAGGAGGGAGATAAAGTATAGCTACTATACAAAAATTTTAAGAGTTAACGACTAAGTAAGAAGTTGGACTATATTAGACTAAAACCTTTTAAAATTAAATAAAGAATTTTACTAGTTATATTTAAGTTAAACCTACTAGCTAAAATAAAGATCTACCCTATATAGTATATTATAATACTAGAGCTAGTATATAGGAATATTAAGCCACTAGTTTATAAAGCAGATATATATAGAGGGTAAAAAGAAG
>Ga0307515_10012180_pt1 | contig 16215 bp, 19 predicted proteins | sample 17_EM_MG_FD_194513 | JGI IMG/M metagenome (GOLD analysis project Ga0307515, IMG submission 194513) | Populus trichocarpa ectomycorrhiza microbial communities from riparian zone in the Pacific Northwest, United States - 17_EM | ecosystem: Host-associated > Plants > Roots > Unclassified | place...
TAGATGGACCCGCTGTGCGACCCGCTGACAACCCGCCCAATTCAGACGGGTTGGGAGTTTACCATGGAACCGTACCCGAGTGGGCAGTTCGGGTTTATTGACGACCCGGACCGCCAATTTGGCAACAGTTCGGTTTGGACCCGGACCCGGACCCGAAGTGACGGTCCGGAACCGTTGCTAACACTAAACATGACATGATTGTTAGCGTCAATTGCATGTAATATCCAGGGGATTATTTAAGATCACCAGATGTCGTTTGGCTCGAACCAGATCGTAGTAGTATCCAACAATCGGGCGATTTTGGCGGTCATACACCCCGGTTGATCCCTGGTATGAAACGGACTACATCAGACCAACTGATCGCAAATTGCGGGGCAGTGGGAAACTCCTGCAACTGGCAGCCATACTCAGTGGGATTCATCTTGAGCATAACGATCGTGTTGGCTGCTACTTATTCCATTCTGACATGACGCTAACTATTTAGTCCTCAGGGCTTCCCACTTCCACTTGTTATCATCTTCCTCTCCTATTCCACACCAGCAGATTATGGATACACAACCACCTCCGCCAGGTGAGAGCTGATCAAATACCGGCAGATTGGCAGGAGCTACATCGAATACTGAAATTCTTGAAACACAACAAGAGCGCAGACCCAAGTTAGTTCGCCGCGATGCTGCCAATGTTGCCACCAATCACATCACCCAGGATGCACATTGAAAGATCGTCCGCAAGACTGGAAGCAGCAGAAACAAGCAGCAGCATGCAGCTGAATGTGAGTATATCCTTATTGTGGCAAAAGGTGGTCAAATGACCGTATTACCTACAGAGGGTGTCCGTAGTCAGGTACATAACAAATTCATCGCTGCCGGTAACGGAAAACATCCATGGTCGACCAACGCATATGTCGAAACAGTCCGCGAACTCGAACACCATGATGATGTGAGATCTGGGATTTTTGCCCATGAATTTTCTGATAAGCAACCCCATGAGTGGACGAAACAGGCTTCAGTCACCTTAGAGGTGGCTACAGAAATGTATATGGGAGAGGTAACAGCCGAATTTCATTGTTAGAAGCATCAACTAATGTCTTGTAGGTTTTCAACATGTCTGAAACTATGGCAAGGCAAGGTGGTCGGGTACAGCTGGCACAGTCAGACATGCGCCTGGCGTTGAATATTGCCAAAATAGCGAAGGAAGGTTTTCCTCACGCCGCAATTGAGGAAACTACATAGCTCATTAAGAAACCACGCGCCGAGGTCGGAGACGAGATGAAGCGGGGTGTTGAGTTACCTGGGCATAACAAGGTATAGGCTGCGATACAAAGACACCCGGCAATGGTTTGTCATAACCAAACGTCTGGCTGCCTACACACCCAAAATCGCAACGCAATGAATCGGCGGAAACTCAGGAGACGCAAAGGAAGTGGTCCACCTCCCCCAGCCCGACGCAGAGTGCGCACACCAGAGCTGACTCCACCTCCACCCGGCATGCCACCTGCCCCAGCCGGTAATACTTCCAGAGCTCAACCTTCTGATATCTTCAATTTGCCAGCCAGATATACTTATCCGCATACAGCTCTTCGCAGTGAGGAATTTTTCGAAGATGATGAGTATACGGAGCACGATTCCGATTGCGTTCCAGATATTGTGACTGATGATGGTTTCTACACTATCTGTTGTGTGGTAATGTGGCTAACACTCATTTTGAAGACAAAAGCAGCGGGTTGAGCAAACCTGCAACTGATAACAAGCATTGACCAAATGACACGGGATTTTGGAGATTATAATTATACAAGTTGAGGTGGCGGCTTCGCCGCCCTTTGGATGTACTGAGATAGATCATCCCAGGAATACCTTACCCATGGCTGTGAAGTTCTTGGAGGGTACATAAAGTTGGGCACACTTCCAGATATGATATCAAGTCCTGGCAGCCATTTCTCTGTGCTAGATCATGTAAAGCTGATCTAGTGACATCCATGACTTGATTTGTGTGAAGGAAAAAAGTTGAATGCACCACCTAGTGTCTCTACCAAATACCACATATATAGTGCGATGCCACCCTCCACATCAATGACTGTCTGTATCCAGGGGAATAGTCTTCTAAATAGACTATCCAGCCACTCTGTTGGTTGTTCCTGTTGAGGGACATTATGGTGCAGCAGAGGAATGGAGAAAGAAATAGAGACCACAGGAACAAAATAAGTGAGGCTCTATGACTTACTTGACTGCCAGTGATATACCCTAGGATTTTCAGTCGTAACTAAGTGAATCTAGACAGTTGAAGGGCTATCTTCAACATTCCACCATACATCTTGCAGTGTTGTAAGGGAATTCTGGAGCGAGCAGCTCTTGCTCAAGAAGCATAAGTATATGGTGACAGGATTGGACAGAACACTCAGCCTTGAGGAACCACACATATTGAATGGATCAACAAAGCTCAACATAAGTACATGTGACCAAGAGCTGGAACGAATACAGTGTGTATTTCATTGTGTGGTACAATGATACATCACCAAAAGTACAAATTGACTGTAGCCTGCACTATGTGTACCTGCGTTCGTGAACAACACATGGCATGCTTCCAGTGGACCTGTGAACAATGTGCAGTCTATCGCATCTACAGTCCATTCAGTGAACAATATAAGACTGATGGCCAGAGCTGGTGGAATACATGTGTTGCCTACATGGCTGTTATAGCAGTACGGAGTCCACTGGAGAGCCTGCTGGCATTTGAACACATTATCAGAGCCTAGTCTGAAGCCTGCTTGTTATTCTACTTGTAAGCCTGTTTTATAGCCTCCTTTAGAGCCTGATTGATGACTGCATAACAGCGCAATGCTTGATAGCTGCAGCTGAGAGAGGCAAAGATTGTGAGGAGTTGAGTTTTCCTCAGGATACATTTGGCCAATAAAAACCTATGAGTTGTTGGCACGTTTTTCACGAATGTTGAGAAACTGAATCTACTTGATTGAGCGCTTCTGGTACTGTATTCACCATCACCAAAACTATCATCATCACTATCATCACCATGGCCTTCATACCATTGACATCATCACTATCAACCCTGGACTGAATGTGCACACATACACCTACAATCTGTACGCTGCAGGGAGCAGATTATGCTAGAATATCTGATTCTTAAGATCGAATTTTGTACTTTAATACTGTAACTATGAGGCATTGCAAGATCTCATTATGGTGGGCACAATAAGGATATGGTTAACACTTTAATATTGATTGACATCATGATTTCTGCTACAGTATGCCCCCTAGTACTCACTTCCCGTGATCTGCCTCCTGGTGCCTGGTGGCTGCAACTCTTCAAGTCTCTCAATTAAATACCAAGCAGTATATATGGGAGCAGATACTCAGGTGAAATTAGGAGTGTCTTGCGTCTTGAGAGTAAACTTGGAAGCAAAGAGCCAAGTAGGCTGGGAGTATATTATGTCATGCGATTGAAAACATACATGAGAGCATGTTGATAGCCTACATAAGAGTATATATGGATGCGAGTATACCATCATCTGCAATTAGGAGTGTTGTTCAGAGCATGCTCAGAAGTGTACTTGGGAATATCCTTGGAGCCTGAGCGCTCCTATCAACCTGCATGTTTCCTATATTACTATAATATGCTGCACAGTGTTAGCAACGGTTCCAACCCGCTAGAACGGTTCCGGGTTAGGGTTGGAACCGGAACCGAACCGTGGCAACGGTTTTACCACATGGAAAACCCAGACCGTTGGCATTTGGGCCGGTTTCCACCTCAAAACCCGGCCTTTGCAAGCCCAGATGTTTCGATCCAATTAAGTATTTGAGTTCTGATCGTATCATGACATGATGTATATGCAGAGTGTGCAGTTTTAGCCGCTCTTTCACCTCCCGCTTTCAGATTTGCGATCCGACCAATATTCATTGAGTCGCTGTTGAAAACCAGCGCATTTCGGTGAAAATTCTCGCTTATTTGACACCGACTCAACGAATATCAGTCGGATCACAATTCTGAAAGCGGGTGGTGAAAGATCGGCTTAAACTGCACAATCTATGTATACATCATGTCATGATACGATCAGAACTCACATACTTAATTGGAGCCAAAGATTTAGGAACTGCAAAATGGACCCGCGGTCCGGTTTAGTGTTAGCAACGGTTCCGGACCGTCACTTCGGGTGCGGGTCCGTGTCCAAACCGAACCGATGCCAAATGGGCGGTCCAGGTCGTCAATAATCCCGAACTGCCTACTCGGGTACAGTTCCATGGTAAACTCCCAACCTGTCTGAATTTGGCGGGTTGTCAGCGGGTCGCCCAGTGGGTCCATCTATAGATTCATATAAGGCTCTTGAATTTGCCGTTTGTTAATAGTATCTTATCAAAATCGCATTTACAGCAACCAACAACGTGCTTTTGCTTGTTGAGCAGTTTCCAATGTCGATTAATTTGGTATCTGTGTTTCACCTTCAATATATGGTATTTTGGCCTAGCAAGGCGGTCAATAATACTGTTATGCACGCGAAGATCCGCGCGACGCCTTGATTATGAAATATGCAAGTCATAAAACTTTTAACGCTCCGTTGACGCTCATTTTCAGGATGCCGCAGAGTGCATGTCGCTGTTGTTTTTGCGAGTAAAGGCTGCCAATATCTCATAGATGGATGTCCGCACCCAATCGGAACATAACTTACTCAAGATGCAAAGGTATAAATCGTTGACGCTCCGTTGACACTCATGCTAAGAATGGGGCGGTGACCGTGTTGCTATCCTTTTTGCCAATAAAAGTGGCCAATAGGTCCGTTATGCATAACAACGCCCAAGTCACTGGTGAATTACCGTACTTACAAGACAACAAATCGTTGACGCTCCTTTGACGCTCATGCTAAGAATTGGGTGGTGACCGTGTTGCTATCCTTTTTGCCAATAAAAACAGCCAATAAGTCCGTTATGCGTAACAACGACCAAGTCACTGGTGAATTACTGTGCTTACAAGACCACAAATCGTTGACGCTCCGTTGACGCTCATGCAAAGAATGGGGCGGTGACCATGGTGCTATCGCTGTTGCCAATAAAAGCGGCCAATACGTCGGTTATACATAACAACGACCAAGTCTCTGGTGAATTACCGTACTTACAAGACCACAAATCGTTGACGCTCCGTTGGCGCTCATTTTAACGTATCGTCCATTCAACATCTCCTGCTGTCGATAATTGTATTCATCCTGATTTGACTTTATAGATTGTCTTGCTGCTTGATTAAGACTCAGCCATGTGGCAAAGCCGAGCGGCGTAATCATGTTGCACTGTTCACTCTCACACGACTAAAATTGATGTATCATGCCAAAAGATTCATGCCAAAAGATTCATTGTGCCTGCTATGCATCTATTTATGAACCGATATTCACAAGCTACTTCTTACCATTTGCCCATATTACATCTCCATGTAACGGCGGCACGTGACCCAGGTCCGGATAACGGCCATTCTATATAGTCAGCTTGCCACGAGACTTCGATCTCTAGCGATAATCTTACCTATACACTTATTTACTATCACTCAAGTCCACGTTTGCAACCGTATACCATCATTACCATACGTATGCCTATAAGGTCGAACGCTGGCGTACGTGCCCTTACACTATTATCGCTTTTCAGTAAACGGATACGTTTCGCTCACGGGATTTCACAAGTTTACCCCTTTACCGACGCGCCACATCCTACAGTCTACAATTGAGATTACATCCTTAAAAACGACATATCGAAGCATGATTACTGCAAGCACTGATATCGATCATTTCATCATTCAATTGAGCACCCTGATGGCAGCGGAGAAGAGGTCAGAGACCGACTCTCGCACGAGACGCGTCACCGGCGATGACGACAATTATCACGACTATAGGCCGCGACTATTCGATCCGGCCAATGAGAGAAACCGAATACGATTGAGATATTGAGTCGAACATCATTCCTACGAGTCCATTGAGTGCGATCAGCCGCCAGAGAAGCTACAATGCACGAGACGCGTCGCCACAATGACGTTAATCACGAGTACAGGATTCGACCCTACCAACGAGAGAATTCGAATACCATTCCTACAAGTCAATTGAGCGTGATCATCAGTCAGAGGACCTACAATTAATGACGCGATCTTATCCCTGAATCGGCAATACCGAGAACCGAAGGCGAAGTGAACAGACGATTGCGAGTGAATGCATTGTGTATACCTACAGCTCTAGCAACCTCGAAGAAGCCCGGAGGACAGCAAAAACAACAAAGGCAATTGGATTAATTCCAACAATCCCGAATCCGGGAATTCAAAATCGGTCAAGTCCAATAGCTAAGCCAGTGGAGGCAGCCGTGCAAACTATAATCAGCGCCGTGGCTCTGAAAGGAAGTCTGCAAAAGCCGAAAGGCAAACCGGCAATGCACTCGCTGCGGCAGCGGAGACCACACAACCATATGTGCAACCTTGGATGAGATAAAACCGCACCGAATCGCCTTAAAATCAAGAGTCATCCTGGAAGGTCGGGCTTTGATGTGAAGTCAATATCTATGTGGCACATGGAGACCTGATTCGGCGCATATCATCCAAGAAGTCCTTGTATGAAATATACCCGGCAACATGCAGCGAGTCAAAGTACAAATCGACTGCGGTGCAATGAGCATCTTTATATCCCCGAGCCTACTTAGGAAACTCGAGCTACCATACGAACCAGCATTCACCTCCACCCTGGCCCGGTGATGATGTATGTAGAGAGTCGAATGGCCAGACTCTTGGTTCAGTATTGTGAATACTTTAAACCGGTTGACAAATCGGAGGTTTTAGTTAGTCGTCCCAATGAAGGTATACGACCAGGTCTTGGGCTTGCCATGGCAAGAAACCCGGAAATCGATTGCTGCAACGGTCGATAGACAGCCCTGCGAGTGCCAAATGGACCGCAACGGGCGATGCTTCCAGATGCAGATTGGACAAGTCCTCTGCCGGAACGCCGCGGTGAGGTAACCAACATGGTGAGCCTTCTCCGGGTATACAACTGCTCGGGGCTACTGCATTCGATCATCTCTGAGCTAGTGAGGAAGTGGTCGAGGCATTTGCCATATGACTTGGCGAATGTCAAGGGTTGCTGGGAGCATTACTGGAAGGCATCACCGTAGGTGAGAGATACCCCAGGATGCTGAATGCGCGAGCAGGAGCAGCGGCGGTAGTTGCGGCAGAAGAGTGACACAGTGACGGTGCTTGAATGACTGCTACCGGCTTGCCGAGACACGAAGGGAGAAACAGGTCAACGGGGCTCGTTCCTATTGTGATGAACCATCTGATCCAGCTATCCCGGGACCCCTACCCATCTCCACTCTGCCAAGCACGCTACAATGCAGACAAGGATAACGAGAATAGGAACAGACATAGTTAAAGTGGAGATGGTAACAGATGACGGGGGTCGCATCCCAGCACAATATCAAGAATTGTCGTATCCTCGTGAGAAACAAGGACTATGTGGATGTATGCAGCCAAGATACGGCAGCTCTTGCACCGCACCTTTCGATGCATCCAAAGGGAATTCGTGAGGAACAGCGCCGTAGGAAGAGGGTGAGAGGAAATGACAGGGTACCCGGCCGTGAAGAACCACACAAATTGCGTGGATCTACGAAATCTCGGAAAGAGCCAGTGAGACCAAGAGCTGGGAAAGATAGAGTTCATCACCGCCTGCAGCAGCACCGATCTCATTTGCGAAGCAGAAGGACGGCGGACTGCGGCTGTGTGTGGACTGCCGAGCTCTCAATCAAGCCCCGGTGAAGAACTAAAATCCTCTCCCACTGATCCCGGAGATGCTCGACAGGACCTCAGGACTGCCTATTACCTCATCCAAATCAAGGAAGGCGACGGGTACAAAACTGAGCTACAATACCGATTAGAATTAAGTCGTCAGCAGAGCAACGACGTTTAAAGAGAGGGATGACCCCACCGGAGATGCCGGAATGAAGGACCAGAGTGCACTTAACGACAGAGAAGTCCAGCGGCGATAATTCACCCAGAGAGCGGGGATAAGCGTGCCTCGCCAAGAATCAACATACGCACCTAGCGTCCGGAAGATGATAAGCCCACCTAGAGAATTCACGGCCAAAGCCCAAAGTCAGAGACAACCAGAACAGACCAAGCGAAGTCCGAAAAGGCGAAAAGCAAGTCGAAACACGAAGCAAGTCAACAATCAAAGCGAGTCAAAGAAAGGACAAAGTAAGTGGAAAAATGAGACGAAGCAAGCCAAGAGACAAGCGAAGTCGAAGACCTCCGAAATCCAGACATGAAGGCTGCCAAAGGACGCGTCGGTCAACAAAGATCACCCAAAGTCTACCGAAGCTCATAAATCTACCGAAGCACGACAGCAATCAACAACCGATTTGAGTCTAAGTCGTCGACGGAGCGACGAACTTCAAAAGGGGGGATGACCGTGTCAAAAATGCGTCCTACCGACAAACCAAAAGCCCACCGGGATGCAGTCGACCGAGAAATCAACTGAGAAGTCGACCTGCAAAGTCCAACAAGTCGACCAAGATTCTACTGAAGCCGCCTTTCAAGAGCGCAACCATGAAGTCGACCGGATGGTCACCAAAGCGGACTTCGAACAACGAGTCAATGCCACTTACCGATGACTACCGCTTGAGAGATATTATACGAAGCACTGCATAAAGGCTCAAGAGAGTGCAGGCACGTTTGACCTTGGTAAGTATAACCATCTTTAAAGAAGCTTACATGTTACATGTCGACGCTGAAACTTGATGCGACTTCACACGATGCAATTGACGTACACGATTCACGGTTACGACCGATGCCGGCAGTGGAATCTCCGATCGATGCCAAGTCATGAGCGGAAGCTCTACCACCCTGACCAATTCCGACAAAGACCTACGCCGAGATATACGAGCTACAGGAATGATGGTCGTTAGAGCATGGGTTCGGAAGTTGAGATAATGGAGGACGGGATCACTTTTGGATGTTTTCTTGTTTCTCACTTCACTTCTTCACTTCTTTGGATCACGGCCCGGTACAAATGGCGTCGGCATGGGTTTTTACCATCAGCCAATGGAGGTGGAGTTTCCCCCATGCACCGGATCCGCGGAAAGGTCGCCATTGAACTGTACCGATCGGTTGTGCGACTTATGGGTTCGTACGATTGCGTACGTAGGATGATTGTTTCATTCTTTGTTTCCCTTTCCTTCCCTTTTCTCTTGTACGGTTTAGGCAGCCCAGAAGGTCCGCGCCTAAAGAGAGGGATAATGTAACGGCGGCACGTGACCCAGGTCCGGGTAACAGCCATTCTATATAGTCAGCTCGCCACGAGACTTCCATCTCTAGCGATAATCTGACCTATACACCTATTTACTATCACTCGAGTCCACGTTTGCAACCGTATACCATCATTACCATACATATGCCTATAAGGCCGAACGCTGGTGTAAGTGCCCTTACACTCCAACTGAAACTCTCGGTCAAGCTACATAAAGCTGGTGAACCATTGACGCATCCTGTCCTACATTTTTTTTCCTCCTTTATTTCTCCGCGTTTCAACTGCATTGACCGTCACCAACACCTTTTCCGCCTGTCTCTTTGACTTCCGGGTCGGCCGAACCAATCCGGGCACATTTGGGGCGGGGCTCACATCATGCTGCTCTGGGCATTCCGGATCCTCGATGCCATTGTTGTGCTCTATATCGGATTCAGCATCCGCTGCACCATCCTCTTCACTGTCATTTGGATTATCCAAGTCGCCATTCCAGATGAGCCAATCATCGGTATCCGAAATGCTTTCAGGTGCGGGATCATCGTCACTTTCGACTGGATGAAAGTTGATTCTCCGGATCCTGCGGACATTTTAGATTTGAGTACTTCCTCCAGGGAGGTCCTTTGCAGACAAAGCTGGTGGCAAAGGTGATCTTTCTGACAATTTGAATGCAGCGGCACCATCATGTTGAAAGAGTGACCAGGATGCTTTGACGATCTCTTCCTTGTCCGAAATGTATCCCACGGCGGTCATCTGCTTGTTTTGAGCGCGAGATTCCTTCGGGGTAGCTCGTAGGTTTTGGCTGCCCTGCCACATCTTCAAAAAGTCGTGAACCTTGGCCATTCTGTGCAATTTCCTTTCCTCCGCCTCTTTCTTCATTTCCGAGTCATTTTCTGTGTTCGTGGTATCTAATTCTGGATCAGTGCCTGCCAAAATCCCGGTATTTGCTCGAGCAAACTGCCTTACGACGACTTTTTTGCGAAGGGTCTCGCCTATGGTTTTTCACTGCCTCCAGCCGATAACATCTCAGCCAAGGGAAAAACAGGCCTCCACTCCGACACCATGTGGTATGATAGAGCATATGTCGCGTGCCACATTGGAGAGATAGGCGTACTTTGAGTGCGTTTCCTCCTGTTGGCGCCACCAATCGGTTATGTCCGGTATCCAAAATGTACTACCAACCTCCATTGGGTCCGAGTGGTAATCATTGAGATTTGGATTGATTTGTCCCCAGTTCTTTGGTGCTTCAGGCGGCGAATTCAGATAGAGCCTGGCAGCAGTCAATAAGCGGGCTGCGCGATCACTTCGTCCGGGTGTCGTCTCAGCCACATTGTTAGGCGTTAAGTATTCCTCATCATCGCTGAACAAATCATATGGATCAAAGGATGATTGATAGGACCCTGAAGCCGTTGCAGAAAGGACGAGATCGCTGCTTGGTACGGTTTCGAGTGTATTGACCAGCACACGTCGATGTTCGGCGCAGTATTCATTCTCGACATACTTCAGAAAGGCCTCTTAGTATTGTGTAGTGTAGGATGTCTCTTCCTCACGTTCAATATCCAGTCCCTTGTCCCACTTTCTAAACGATCGCAACTTCCTGAAAGGATCGAGGATGTGTGCGGAAATCAGAAGCATGCCTGTCGTTGGAGTCACTTCAGTGTAGTATTTGGAAAGCTTCTGTCGAGCTAACTTCACTGCGAAGATCAAGTGTTCTTTCCATTGAGTCGTCTTCTGGGCCAAAACTCGCATCACGCCATCCATGTGATCGAACATGTCATTGTATACTGTGATAACGTGATGCAATGTGACTGTATGCCTCTTCGACATCCAAAGGGCCCAATACCGAAATGGCCACAATACTTCCATGACATACGTGACTGTCGTCCATTCATCCCGAGTTGTGAATAGCGGCCGGTATTCGCTGTATTTTGGGTTTTGAAGCCACTTGGGTGTGAATTCCTGTAAACGATAGGCGCGCTCGAGCAACTCTAGTGTAGAGTTCCAACGTGTCTTCAAATCCATACTCGGAAGTCCTGCAATGCGGACTTTGGCATTTTGACAGTCAATGAACTCCTTCCGGCGACCAGGTGTTAGCCTAATTAATACAGCAAGCATTCTCTGCTACATGATGGTCAGCTTCAGGACTTTCAAAATATCATGAAATACGTACTTTCTCAATTATCTTTGCTAAACCTGGTCTCATGGCCGACACCTTGTTGATTCTTGCATTGCCCTCTTTTCAAGGTCTTTGACTCTTCCCAATGTCTGTGCTTTCATACTCTCGAAATTGCTGATTGCGCTCATGGGCTTCCCAAGACTTGGTGCGGCCTTTTACCCCGAGACTGCGCATGAATGCACCTAAAGCAACTTGTATCACGGGCGCCATGCATGGTATGTGGTTCCTCAACGCTGGCCACTTGATTCCAGAGGCCTCAAGTGTAGATTGCAGCTCCTGTGTCATCGAGTAGTTTGAGGAAGCATTATCAGTTGTAATACCAAGCAAATGGCAGTCAGTAAGCTCAAAACGATCCAGCACGTCCTTCAAATGAACGGCTAGCCTTGCTCCTGTATGTTGGCCCTTGACCTATCATAATTAATTAGCTTTCGAAACGGGAACAGAACAGGCGATCAACCTCATCGAAAGCGAGTTGAACTTCACGCAATGCCCAGTTTTGATCCATATAGTAAGCAATCACTGATGCTATTGCCAATTTGTTGGTTGATGTCCATCCGTCCGAAGCTAACCTAACTTTATTTCATAACGGCAATTGCTTTATAATTGCATCGACAGTCAGTGCATATTCCCTCCGGCAAATGTTACTAATGGTTGTAGCAGACGGGAGCACTAGGTCATCGCGTAATGCCTCATATCACCGTGGTAGCTCAAGATTTGATATCGCATTCCATGGAATATGAGCCGAAACAAATGCCAACATGATGTATCGATTTCACGTGTCTTGGTGAAATTCGGAAGTTTCAAAGTCCTGAGCTGCCAGTTTGGAACGTCTTGTCTGTCATTACAGTCAATATGGAACTACATGGATGTCGAATATGCCTTGACTCAGCGAACGTACTGTTGAGATTCCTCGACTTCCTTGCCTCCTTAGTCTGGCCAAAGCTGTTTCATCGACCGTCAAAGTAGTCAATTCAGTAACCTCTGACTCTGTTAATTCGTTCAACTTTGCGATGTGAGCTTTTGCCAGCAAGTGTTTCCCCATTGAGCTGGTCCCATGTTCTGATGGATGGCGAAGAACTTCATGACAAACGATACATATGACGCCAGGGTTGCCGTTCTCCGCCATTCCACAGTGTGAATAGAATCGCCACGAAGGCACATGTCTAGAATTATTCCAGGCAATAGGCCGCTTCGACCCTATATTCATTGAAGCCCACCACGCATCGAAGATGATTTTCAAAGTAAGGCCGCTCAAATCACGAATAATGACATGTTCATTTTTGGAAGAGATCATAACCTCCAGCAAAGAGGTGTTCAAAGATTGTGAATCCGACATGGTGGTAACAAATAGAATGCTGGGTAATCCGACTCGAAAGACTGCCGAAAGTCACGTTATAGTATCGCAAACTGCGGGTTCTTAAATACTGACTACAGCTACAAGCAAAAAAATCAGATACGTAAGACATTGCATGCATAATTGTGAAGTTGTATACAAGGACAGATTGCCACGACTGACCGGGTAAAACCTGATTTAAGAACACCACAATGCAGTACATTGCTGTATAGCGTTGTCAGCCTCCACAAAAATTGTTGATGCCTTGTGGGTGCTCAATTGTAGGAGGCGGATGCGATATCATCACTAGCAATTTTGCCATTAAAGGCTGCCGATAAGTTCATTATGGGTTATCTGCGTTCCATTGCTGTTAGATTATCCAACATGCAAGATCAAAAATTGTTGACTCTCAGTTGACGCTCATTTTGGGACATGGTTACGATCTTGTCGCAAGCTGTTTTGACTAGTACTGCGGCCGATGGTTCAATTATTGATCCAGTATGTCGTACCGCGCGTTGAGTTTCCAAGATGCAAGGTCTGAAATCGTTGAGACTCTGTTGACGCTCATTTGTAGAGCGTTGTAAAGATGTTGTAGAAAGCATTTTTGCCTAGAAAGGCGGTCGCTATTTGGAATATCGCTCAATCACGCCGCTCAGGCTTTGAATTTTCCAAGATGCAAGGTCAAAAGTCGTTGACGCTCCATTGACGCTCATTTTTAGAACATAGTAGCGACGTTGTCTGAACTATTTTCGCCTAGAAAGGCGGCCGATAGTTCAATTATGGCTTCACATCGCAGCGCAGCCCTTGCATTTGCTATGATGGAAAGACAAAAATTGTTGACGCTCCTTTGACGCTCATTTTTAGGACATTGTAGCTATGTTGTCATAGCAATTTTCACCAAGAAAGACGACCGATAGTATGATTATGGCTTAATGTCGCCGTTGCGCTACTTGATTTTCAACGATTCATGGCCAAAAGTTGTTGACGCTCCGTTGACGGTCATTTTCAGGACATAGAAGCGATGTTGTCGCAGCAAGTTTTGCCTAGAAAGGCGGCCGATAGTGCGATTATGCATTAATGTTGCTGCACAGCCCTTGCATTTTCTATGATGCAAAGCCAAAAATCGTTGACGCTCCGTTGACGCTTATTTTTAGGACATAGAAGCAATGTTGTTGCAGCAAGTTTTGCCTAGAATGGCGCCCGATAGTGCGATTATGCATTGATGTTGCCGCACAGCCCTTGTATTTTCTATGATGCAAAGCCAAAAATCGTTGATGCTCTGTTGACGCTCATTTTTAGGACATAGAAGTAGTGTTAGCAACGGGTCCAAATTCCCGGGTCGGTTCTGCGTCCGGTTCCAACCGGGAACCGAACCGTTTCAACGGGTTTCCACACAAAACCTGCTCCTCAAAAGGCTGCATTTCTTGCTCCGATCAAGTATTTGAGTTCTGATCGTATCACAACATGAACAATACGTAGATTGTGCAGTTTTGGTCGCTCATTTACCTCCCGCTTTGAGATTTGCGATCCAACAAGTATTCGTTGAGTCGCGATCGAAAACCCGCCAATTTCACTTAAATTCAACCTGTATTTCACAGCCACTCAACGAATATCATTGGGATCGCAAATCTGAAAGCGGGAGGTGAAAGAGCGACTGATGCTGCACAATTTATGTATCGATCATGTCATGATACGATCAGAACTCAAATACTTAATTGGAGCCAAAGTTGTAGGAACCGCATAATGGAACCGCGGTCCGGTTCTAACCTGTCCCTGAACCCGGTGGGTACTCCTGTTTTCCGGGTAACAACCCGGACAGGACCAGCCGGTCCGGGTCCAAACCCGGACCGCAGCCGGGAAACCCGGAACCGTTGCTAACACAACATAGAAGCAATGTTGTCGCAACACGTTTTGCCTAGAAAGGCAGCCGATAGTGAGATTATGGAATAAGGTTGCCGCACAGCCCATGAATTTTCTATGATGCAAGGCCAAAAGGCGTTGACAATCCGTTGACGCTCATTTTTAGGAGTTACAAGCAACGTTGTCGGAACTCGTTTTGCCTAGAATGGCAGCCGATAGTGAGATTATCGATTAAGGTTGCCGCACAGCCCTTGAATTTTCTATGATGCACAGCCAATAGCCGTTGACGCTCCGTTGACGCTCATTTTTAAGACATAGAAGCAATGTCGTCGGAATAAGTTTTGTTTCGAAAGGCGGCCGATTGTGCGATTATAGCTTAATATCATCACGCAACCCTCTGGATTTTCCATGTTGCAATGCCAAAAATCGTTGACACTCCATTGACGCTCCGTTGACGCTCATTTTTAGGACGTGGCAACAAGCATATAGTTTGTCTTTTTCGCTTTTACGCCGACCAATAGGTTCACTATGGAATGATATGATAATCCCGCCAATTGATTGCCAAATGTGTAAGACTGGAAATCGTTGACACTCTGTTGACGTTCACTTTAATCACATCGAAACAGCCTTTGTGCACCCAATAATTGTACGCAACCATTCATACACACATTATTGACATCCAATATTGCGTTTGCATGTATTATTGTTTGCATCCAGGAGTTTTATTACCTCTCAATTTCTGATCAGTGCTATCCACGCTATCTGAGTGAGAAATGACGTGGCCGTATCACATTCCCCCACATCTGGCCGGCAATTTACGGCATATAGAACATTTCACTAGTTTTTGGTAGATATAGCTCGACTTCCTCACCTTTCCTTATCCAGCTCCTTCTCCTCGATTTCCATGACGTACCATAAGCAATTTCAAATATCCCAACCATGTGCAGGAGGTCTGTGCGGAGAGTTATGCAGTTGGATACATTGATGGATGCAGCATGACGGTCGTCATTCAGACTGATTCGTATTGAGCACTGACCGCTCTTTCTATGACACGTATGACATCACTCACTCAAATTTTGTTAGTATATTTTGATACTAATATTGCTTTTACTTGGTCGCTTAACAGTCACATGCTGATGCAAATCGAACGTGTCAACCGTTTTGTTGGCTGATTTGGATTCTAGAACTTTCACATGGTGTGTGCGACCCTTGCACAAGCCCAGACGAATTATCACGTCTCACAATTTGGTCACCATCAGCAACAACTCTAGTTTCCGTCTGAAACACCCGGGTGTTCCGAACGGCTCTGACGGCTCTGGCGGAACCTCGTACCCTCTGACGGAGAATCAGACGCGACCAGTCGCCCAAGCGACGGGTCGCGTTGCATACCTCCCTTGCGGCGGCTATTATACCATGCCTCTTCTTCTTACGACGCGTCGGGTTGTATATTACGCTCGGCGCTCCGGCGTCAGGCTTCCTTTACTTTGCGTCCGGAATGTGGTGACGTATACGCACCATCAGAACGACACGTATGTTACACTCTTCGCAGGGGTTGCAGTTATGCAGTAGCCGTTTACACAACGC
>Ga0307515_10012181_pt1 | contig 16215 bp, 16 predicted proteins | sample 17_EM_MG_FD_194513 | JGI IMG/M metagenome (GOLD analysis project Ga0307515, IMG submission 194513) | Populus trichocarpa ectomycorrhiza microbial communities from riparian zone in the Pacific Northwest, United States - 17_EM | ecosystem: Host-associated > Plants > Roots > Unclassified | place...
CGGCAGCCGCCGCGCCACCGGCTCCCACGTTGACGGCCCCACCAGCGGGCTGTGCATCAAGACGTAGGCGATGTTCACCGCCGCAGCGTAGCCGCGACCGGTCCGGATCCATCAAGAAGACGGAGTGCGCCAGCGCACCGGTACACCCTCAACGCCTTGCCCGAGACGCGAACTCGCCGCTACCGCGCGAGTCTCAGCCCTCCATCAGCGTGGTCAGGTTCTGCAGGCTGCTGATCAGTGCGCCGGTGTAGCCGAAAATGCGGCCGCACCACTTGGCGACCGCCGAGATGATCTGCGCGGTCACCACCGGGATGGTGACGATCGCGAGCGCCTCGGCGGCCCATACGATCACCCGGGCCACCAGGTCGCAGATCAGGTCGCGGACGATGTCGCGGGTGAACTGGACCAGGTTGCCCGCCGCCTGGGTGGCCGCCGACATGGTGTCGGCCAACACCGCCAGGCCGCCGAGCCCGTCCACGTTGTTGGTCATCATCGACCGGTACGACTCGGCGGCGCCACCGCCCCAGTCGGGCAGGTCGGCGGCGAGGTTCGACTTGAGGTCCGCTGCCATGGTCTGTAGCGCGCCGGCCATGTTCGCCCACGTCTGCGCGTGCGCCGCGACCTTGTCGGGGATGCCGGTCAGCTTGTCGAGCATCTCGCGCAGTGGCTCGAAATGCTCCATCACCCAGCCCAGCCCGTTGGCCAGCAGCGCGCTGAACGGGTCGATGACGGTCGCCGCGGCGTCGCCCACGAACGACCCGCCGGCCAGGATGCCGTCAACCCAGCTGCCGCCCTGAACCGACTGGTGGAGACCCTGGAAGCCGTCGGCGAGCGAGATGCCCGTGTACGCGGTCCGGGTGGTTGTCGACGTGGCCACCAGGGAGGAGTTCGACACCATGGTCAGCCCAGTCCGCCGGCGGCCCGGATCATGCTCTGCGCGTTGTCATCGGCGGCGTCGTAGTCGCGGCCGGTGGAGTCGAGCGCCTCAGCCAGCAGCTGAAGGTTTTCCTCCACGTACGTGTAAAGCTGGTCCTGACCGCCGTGCCGACGCTCGAGGATCGCCGAGATCCACCCGCACAGCACGCCGTACGCGCTGTCGTCCTGCGCGATCGCGCTGCTCGCGCCCTTGATCGCCGTAAGCTGGTCGCGCACCGCCCGCACGTTGGCGGCGTGCCTGAACAGCTGTGACGAGTCCACCTGGAAGGCGTCCGACACGTCAGTTTCCCCTCTGACCCGGCTCGTCCTCGTGGTCCGGCCGCTCCAGCGCATCGCGCATGCGGTCGGCGGTGGTGCGCGCCGAGAGCGAGTCAGGCCCCATCGTTTCGACCGCGATGTCGTGTGCACGGCCGGCGGCCTTGGCCCGCGCCTCGCGCAGCGCGCTCAGCACCGCCCGGGCAACCACCGTTGGCTCGAAACGGTGGATTCGGTCGGTGAGCTCCAAGCCGACCAGCACCCCGGCGGAGTCGATGGTGACCTCGGCTAGGCCGTTGCCGTCCCGCGCCGTGACGCGCAGTTGTTGCATCTGCTCGCTCATGGCGGCGGCCCGCGACGCCATCCGGTCGACGTTCTCCTTCCACGAGCGCAGATACTCGCGGGACGCGTCCGGGTCCAGGAACGCCTGGGTGTCGGAAACCTCGGGCATGTGCCGGATTGTAACAACGACCAGCACAAATGGGTCACGTCGTGAAAACGACCACCCGGGCGTCGACGTTGACGATGTGCCCGTCGCCGAGGACGGCCACCGGCTCGGCCCAATGCACGTGCCCGCAGAGTGTGAGTGCCGGCGCTCGCCGTTCCAGCGTGCTGCGCACCGCGGCCCGGCCGAGCTGGCCCGCCCGGTCTCCGACCGGTCCCTCGTGCAGGAGCAGCACGTCCGGGGGCGGCATGCTGAGCTTCCCGAGGAGAGTCAGGAAATCTTTTTCCGTACGCCGCAGGGCGCGCCCAGGATCGCCGACGATCCCCGAGATCCCCGCGACCGTGACGCCGCCGAAGCCGCGGCGGTCACCGTCCAACAGTGCGACGTCCGGGCCGAGCTCCGCCACCTGTGCGGCGGTCACCTCATCGTGGTTGCCGGCCACCCCGAACACCATCGGGCATCCCGCGGCGGCGAAGGCGAGCCATACGTCGAGGACCGTGCCGGAGGCGCCGCGCCGGTCGGCGCCGGGCGCCGAGTACAGATCGCCGGTGAGTAGGACGCCGACCCGGTCGGCCGGCGGCAGCAGCCCGCCCTCCGCCCACACTCCCAGGTAGTCGGCGAGCGCGATGCCGAGCAACTCCGGGTCGCCGCCGAGCGGCGAGGGCGCGACCCCCTGCAGGTCCCCGGCGGCGAGCAGCGCGTCGCAGCCGGCCGGGAGTTTGTCGACTGGCAGCCGCTCGACGCCGAGCTGGACGTTCTGCGGGACGCCGCCGGGGCCGGCGGCTCGGTACGGGACCGTCGCCAGCAGCTTCGGCCGGGTGCCGACCAGTCGCATCGGCTGCTACTCCACGACGCTGCGGTAGAGGAACCGCCACTGCGGAAGTGGCGCCAGTTTGGTCCGCACCTCGTCGGGGCTATCGAACTTGTCGACGAACAGCAGGTAGCGGTACTCCGGGAAGTCGGGCTCCTGGTAGTACTCGTCGTCGCCGTCGCGCAGGTCGTTGGACTGGAGCCGGAGCTTGCCGGCGCCGGTCCGCGGGCGCGCCGCGAAGTAGCTGCCGCGGTAGTCGCTCTCGTGTCTCACCCACTCCACCCCGAGTGCCTCGGCGAGCCTACCGGGCTGATCGCCGAGGCTAGGCTCGCCGTATCCGTACACGTCGTAGATCACTATGTGCTTCCCGTTCAGAACCAGACCTTGATGGTCGGCTTACGGCCGGCGGCCTCTTCGATCGTACGGAAGATCATGACGTGGACCTCTCGACCCGTCTCGGCCGACGCATCGTCGACGATACCGTCGAGCCCGAGCCGGTCGAGGTCGCGCTCGCTCAGCGGCCCGGTCGATACGCCGTCGCCGCGGAACTGCACGCCGTTCTCGTGGGCGGCCAGGTTGACTGAGTCACCGCTGATCGCGATGTCATAGTCGCTGACCCGGCCTTCGTCGAACGGCGCCCCGGTATCCGCGCTTCGCCCCGTGACCGAGCTGCCCTGGAACCCCATGTCCAGGTCGGGGTAGAGCGCGCGCATTCGGTCCCGGAACCGGGCCGCGAACTCCCGGAACTGCCCGAAGTCGCGGAAGCCGTGCGGGACGCCCTGGGGCTGTCCGGACGACGAGCGCGGCCCCGAAGAGGCTGGCGGTCCGCCGCCCGCGGCCGTGGGCCGTCCGCGCTGGAACGCCTCGCGGGCGTGGCCCTCGCCCTGCTCCACATTGCCCGGCCGTCCACCCCGGCCCCGGCGCCCTCGGCCACCGGCGGGCGGTTCGTCGCCGTCGCCGCTGCCGTGACCACGGGATTTCGGGGTCAACGTCTGCCTCCATCGATGTCGGCAACGACCCTATCGGCGGGGAGCCTCGGCGTCAGTCTTGTTTGGTGTTGGTGGGGTTTAGCTCGGCGAGGCGGGCTCGGATCAGGTCGGCCTCTGGTAGGGCGGGGCCGGTGTCCAGGGCCAAGGCGTGCTCGTAGTTCTCGCGGGCTTGGGCGGGGTTGCCCATGGCGTAGTTGGCGTGGCCGAGGCCGGTGTGGGCGCGGGCCTGTTGGTCGTGGGCGCCGATGTCGGTGGCGATCGTGCCGGCAGCCGTGTGGTGGGCGAGCGCATCAGCGGCCTGCCCGGCGGCGAGGGCTGCTTCGCCGAGGCCGTTGAGCGACCAGGCGACAAAGTACTGGTCGCCGGTCTCGCGGAAGGTGGCCAGGGCCTGCTGGTGGTATTCGATGGCGTGGGCTGGTTGGCCGAGGCGGGTGTGCAGCACGCCCAAGTCGTCCAGCACGGCGGCTTCGCCGGAGCGGTTTCTGAGTTGCCGGAACAGGGTCAGCGACTGCCGCAGGTGCTCGCCGGCCGGGCCGTAGCTGCCGGACAGGAGTTCGGCGAAGCCGAGGCTGTCCAGCGCGATGGCTTCGCCGCGCTGGTTGCCGGACTGCCGGGCCAGCATCAAGCCACTCTGGTAGTAGTCGATGGCTTCCGGGAGGCGGCCGGCCCGCTCCGTGCACCTGCCGAGGCTGGTCAGCGTGGTGGCTTCACCGGTCCGGTCGCCGGCCCTCCGGTAGAGCTCCAGCGCCTGCCGCTGATAGTCGATGTCTTCCTCGTAGCGGCTCGATCGGAACGCGACGAGGCCGAGGTTGAACAGGGCGCGGGCCTGACCGGCCGGGTCGTCGACCTGCCGGAACAGGTCGAGGGCCTGCCGCAGGTAGTCGGCGGCCAGCGCGACACGGCCCGGCCCCAGGTGGGCGACGCCGAGGTTGGCCAGGGCGTGGGCCTGTTCTGCCAGGTCGCCGCTGTCGCGGGCGGCGTGGTGGGCGTGGCCGTGCATGGTCAACGCGTCGGTGCAGTAATCGTTGCCAAGGTAGCGGGACATGGTGCGCGCCAGCCGGGTGGTGTGCCGGGGCCAGCCCTGCGCCGCGGCTTGGGCGGCGACGGCGACCAGGGTCGGTCGTTCGATGTCCAGCCAGGCCACGGCGGTGTCCGGGGCGGTCAGGTCCGGGGCGGGAGTGGCCGCCGGTGGGACCTGCGGCCGGCGGTGCGCCTCCGTGGGGTGCAGAGTGTTCATGGCGGCCGCGGCGGTGGCGAGGTAGAAGTCGAACAGGCGGGTCAGCGCGGCCCGGCGCTCGGGCGGGGGATCCTGGTCGTGGGCACGCGTGGTGGCATAGGCGCGGACCAGGTCATGGAAGGTGTATCGGTTTGTGCTGGTCTGCTGGAGCAGGTGGTCGCCGCGCAGATGATCGATCCACGTCTGGACCGTGTCCAGGTCGGTGTCGGTCAAGGCGGCCGCGGCGTACGCGTCGAAGTCCTGCCCGGGGTGGAGCGCGGCCAGGCGGAGGAGTCGCTGCTGGCCGGTGGGGAGATGTTGGTACGACAGGGTGAGGGCGAGTTCGACGCCGGTGTCCAGGCGCCCGTCGTGGTGGCGTTCGTTGAGCCGGTCGGCGTGGTCGGTGAGCGTCCAGCCCGGGGTGTTGCGGATGTGCCCGGCGATCAGGCTCAGGGCCAGGGGTAGGTATCCGCAGCGCCGGGCGATCCGGGCGGCCGCGTTCGGGTCCGGCCCGACGGGCACCTCGGGCACGGCGCCGGCCAGAAATCCCAGCGCCTCGTCGGGGGTGAAGGCATCGACAGTGAGCTGGGTTGCGGGCCGCAACTCGGTGAGGCTGCGCCGACTGGTGATCAGGGTGAGACATCCCGGCGTGCCGGGCAGCAGGGGGCGGACCTGTTCGGCGGTGGCGGCGTTGTCCAGGACCACCAGCGCCCGGGTGCCGGTGAGCCGGGCGCGGTAGGCGGCGGCCCGGGCGGGCAGGTCGTGGGGGATCTGCTGGCCGGGCATCCCGAGTAGGCGCAGGAATCCGTCCAGGACGGCGCCCGGGTCGGCCGGTGGCTGGGTTCGATCAGGGTGGAACCCGCGGAGATTGACGAACAACACGTGCTCGAACGGCTCCTGCCGGTGCAGCCGGTGCCCGGCGTGGATGGCGAGCTGGGTCTTGCCGACCCCGACCATCCCCTCGATAGCGGAGATCACCACCGCGTCCCCGTCGCGCGTGGCGCGGCTCAACCGGTCCAGTTCGGCGATCCGGCCGGTGAACGTCTCCAACTCCTGCGGCAACGCGTCGTGGACCCGCACCTGGGCCACCGCCTCGGTTTCCCCGCCGATCACGCGCAGGGCCTGCCGCCACTGGGTCACGTACCCCACATCCGGGTGCAGCGCCTCGACCACCGCGACGACCAGGTCGGTGTTGAAACGCCGCCGGCCGGGCTGGAAGCAGTTCGCCACCGTCGATCGACGCGCCAGTTCACTCGCCGGGCGGCCGGCCGCGGTCCAGGCCGCGTTGACCCGCTCCTTGATCGTCTCGTAGGAGGGGTCGCCGGCCCAGATTTTCAGCAGTCGTAGCCGTTCGACGAGGTCTTCGACCGAGCGGGCCTGGACCGGATCGGGCAACGTAGCGAACGTGCCTGCCGACGTGCTCCCCGGTCCCTGCGACAACGACATCGCTCACTCCACGGATCGGGCTCGATATCTCGCCGGGTCCGAGGTTAGGCCGGGTGCCGGCCGGCGTCCAAATTCGTCCAGAATCCGCCCGCGCCCGGCCGGCTACCCAGACACTCGACGGCACGGGCGCCTGCTCACCGACGACGACGCCGGCCACGGGGGTCAGGGAACCTTGGTTCCCTGGCAGGCCGGCCCCAATGATCGGCCCCGGGCCACGCCGCCGGGGCCGATCATTTCGATGCCGTCAACCTTTGCGGGCGTCGCCTGCGTGTGTGGGGCATGACCCAGGATGCGATCACGTCGTTCGCCGCCTTCGTGGAGGAGGCGTGGCGGCGACATCTGCCGCTCGCCACGCTTCTCAGCGGCGACCGGCACCGTGGCGAGGACCTGCTGCAGGACTCCCTAGTCAAGCTTTATCTGCGCTGGGGGCGGGTGCGCAACAGCAGCGACCCGCACGCGTACCTGCGGCGGGTGCTCGCCAACGGCAGCGTGAGCCGGTGGCGGCGGACCCGCCGCGAGACGCTCACCTGGGAGACCCCGGAGCGGGCGGATCACCGCGCTGAGATCACCGAGCCGCACGAGCAGCTGCGCCTCGCGTTGATGAGCCTTTCCCGGCAGCAACGCGCCGTGGTGGTGCTGAGGTATTACGCCGACCTCAGCGAACGGCAGGTCGCGGAGGAGCTGGGCTGCAGCCTCGGCTCCGTGAAGACGCAGAACCACCGCGCCATGGCCAAGCTCCGCAAGCTGCTGCCCTCGTTCGACCACTCCGTTCAGGAGGTTTCCCGATGACCATCGACGAAGACAACTTCGCCGTCGCTCTACACGATCTGGCCCACCTTGACCCGATCTCCGCACCGCCCACGGCGCAGGTGGTGCACCGCGCCCGCCGGGCGCGCCGCAGCCGGACCGCGGCGATGACGGCAGCGGCACTGGCCGTGGTCGCGGCGGCCGGCGGCCTCGCCGTCGGCCTCGACCGGCGCGGACCCGCCGCCACCACCGCCGCAACCGCGCCCGGCACCACTGTCACTGCCCCCGCCGACACGCCCGCGCTGCAGCTGGTGGCCGCCGTGCAGGCGTCCGCGAAGACCAGCTTCCGGTTCACGATGACCACCGGCGGCACCGCTGTGGAGTACGGCAAGAAGAGGACCTTGGGGAAGGGCGTGGTCACCGGCGCCTACGACCCGCGCGTGCCGAAGGGCTACGCCACCGTCGTGGGCCACCCCTTGGATCGGCGGCTCATCGGAAAGGACCTCTACCTGCAGAAGGGTGAGCTGTGGCTCAAGAGCCAGGCCGGTCCTCAGGACACCCTGACCGGTGACCTTTTGTACACCAATGTGCTCAACCCCTTGGCGTCCGTTGACTTCGCCAGCCAGGTCGCCGCCCTGAAGAAGGCCGGCGTGGTGAAGAAGACCAGCGCCACGTCGTACGCCTTCAGCTTCTCCTGGAAGCCGGGCGACGCCGACCGCCCCGACGTCATCCCGGTCTCCGGCACGATCCAGGTCGACGCGAAGTCACATCTGGTGACCTCGATGGAATACACCTACACCCTCGCCTATCCGAAGGGCGAAGCCGACGCGAAGTTCTACGAATCCGTACGCTGGACCTACTCCGGTTATGGCGAACCGGTCGACGTCAAGGCCCCGCGCGTCACGCCGTTGCCCCCCACCGAGAAGTAGCTACGCCGGCTCGCGGCGGGCGGGGTCGAGCGCCTCGTCCGCCGCGCACACGAGCGCAGTACGAGATAGCCTTACTGCATATGGCTACCTTTCGCAGTGCCTCAGTCCTCCTTTCCGCCGACGGCACCAGAACCCCCGGCACCGCCGCGCTCTTCGCCGAGCCCGGGCGCAAGGGCGGCGTCCCGCCGTGGGCGGGCGACTTCCGGCCCGCGAACGGCGCCGGCAACGGCCCCAAGAACGCGGTCGGCAAGACCTTCACGTTGGAGTTGCCCGACGGCAGCACCGGCAAGGTCGTGGTGCAGAGCCTCAAGAGCGGAAAGGGCGGCGTCACCTTGGCGCTGATGGGCGAGGACGCGCCCCCGTTCTGATCAGGATGTCTTCGGCACGATCTTGCCGACGGTGACGAGCCGGGTGCACAGCACCACTCCCGGGTCGCCGACGCTGAGCTGCACCGCGTCGCCCCTACCTTCCAACCGGAAGTAGATCTGGTTGAGCCCGCGGCGCACCTCGAACCGGTGGGTGGCCGTGCCCAGCTGGAACGTCACCGTCGAGTCGCCCGAGCTGAGATATCCGAAATAGACCCACCACGGCCACTCCGGGACGGGCGCCTGCAGTGGGATCCGGACGGCGGGGCCGAAAGCGACCCGGTGGCCGCAACCGTCGTCGGGTCCGAGGACGCTCGGCTGGCCCTGCACGGTCGCCGGCCGGATTCGCCCGGTGTCGTCGAACATCGACGGTTGCTCGGCCTCGGTCACGAAGACCGGCCGCCGCGGCGCCGCCCGGAAGAAGTGCGACTGCAGGTTGTCCGGCCAGAAGTAACCGGCGATCACCCGGTCGGGCACGACCTCCTCCAGCAGGGCCGTGCCGGGCGGCGCCGCGGCCAGCTCGGCCTGCGCCGTCGCCAGATACGCCCGGCCGTGCTTCGTACGCCAATTGTCGTTGAACCGGGCGGTGCTCCACAGGGCGCCCAGCGCGACCGTTGCCACGACAGCGACCCCGGCGACCAGCCCCACCGCGAGGGCACCCGGCTCGCGTAGCACCGCCGGCGCCGGCCAGTTCGCCACCTCCGCCCGGTCGCGCAGACCCAGCAGGGCGACGCCGACACACAGCGCCGCGACCACCACCACGTCCGCCAGATAGCGGGGAACCAGGCCGGCGATGGGGCCGAGCACGTCGCCGAGGCGGGTCACGGCGAACAGCGTCGTGACCATGGCGACGTACGCGAGCAGCAACAGCCACGCGCGGGCCGCCGAGGCGCGACCCCGCACGGTCACCACCACCAGGACCAGCAACACCGCCCAGGCCAGCCACACGCCCAGGTCGGGCGGGTCGACCAGGGGCGGGCCGTCGCCGGCGTACGTCCATTGCCAGGGCCCGCCGAACAACCCGGGCACCAGGTTGGTCCCGACCAGGTCCGCCACGAAGCCGACCACGTCGCCGGGCGACCCGGGCCGGTCCAGGCCCTCCGCCGGCTGGGACAGGTAAAACGCCACGTACGCGGCGGCCAGCGCGGCCAGTGCCACCCAACCGGGCCAGAATCGGCGGGTCGCCGCCCGGATGCTGGCCACTGGCGGCCCGGTGCAGAGCAGGCAAGCGGTCAGCAGATACACCAGGGGGACGATCAGCAGCGCTTTGGTGTCGAAGGCCAGCCCGAGCGCCACCGCCAGCAGCACGCCTACCGCGTACCGATGCTGGCCGGTGCGCGCATAGCGCAGCTGCGCCCCGATGGCGAGGACCATGGCCAGTTGCACCGGCAGCATCAGCAGGCCGACCATCCACAGCGAGCTGACCTCCAGGGTCAGCGGGCTGAACAGGAACATGCACAGCGGCACCAGCAGGGCCCATCCCGGCCGCAGCAGAGCGCGCAGCAGTCGATAGAACGCCACGCTCACCGCCGCCTGCCCGGCGGTGAGCAGCAGCACCCAGGGCCAGGACGCGAGCCCGTCCACCCGGATCAACAGCCAGGCCAGCAGCAGACCACCCGGCATCAGGTGGTTGTTGAAGATGCCGAGCAGATAGTCGGCGGTCAACCCGGTGTCGATCGCCCGAGCCGCGATCACGAACTCGTCCTGGGAGAAGTAGCCCCGGGTGGCGATGGCGGCCCGCCAGGCCACCGTCACCACGATCAGGGCGATCGCCACGGCCCGCACCTGGTCCGCCAAGACCCAGCGGGCTAGCCGTCCGGGCTCGCCGCGGGTCGCCGCCGTGGCGGCCGAATGCTCAGCCACCCCGGACTCCGGCATCGACATGGTCGGTAGCGTGCCACAGGATTACCCGCCGTGGGGACCCGGTGACGCGGCAGCGCTGAAACCGGGATGAAGCCGTCGTGAATCCCGCCGGCCGCATTCTCCTCGTGGTCGCGGCCACCTGGGCCGCGGTGACGGAAGGACACGCGGCATGGGCGGCACAACGTCGACGTCGGCTATCGCGGTGAGCGGGTTACGCAAGTCGTTCGGCGACAAGATGGTGCTTGACGGGATCGACCTCGAGGTCCCCGAAGGGACGACGTTCTCCCTGCTGGGACCGAACGGGGCCGGGAAGACGACCACGGTGCAGATCCTGTCCACGCTGATCGGCTTCAATGGCGGCCAGGCGCGGATCGCGGGGCACGACCTGGCCACCGAGCCCGACGCGGTGCGGGCCGCGATCGGCGTGACCGGGCAGTTCTCGGCGGTGGACAACCTGCTCACCGGCGCGGAGAACCTGATCCTGATGGCGGACCTGCAGCACCTGCGGCGGCCCGAGGGGCGGCGGCGGGTCGCCGAGCTGCTCGACCGGTTCGATCTCACCGAGGCCGCCGGCAAGTTCGCGTCGACGTACTCGGGTGGGATGCGCCGCCGGCTGGACCTCGCGATGACGCTGGTCGGCGAGCCGCGTGTGATCTTCCTCGACGAGCCGACCGCCGGCCTCGACCCGCGCAGCCGGCGGATGATGTGGCAGACCGTCCGCGACCTGGTGGCGGGTGGCGTCACGGTCTTCCTGACCACGCAGTACCTCGAGGAAGCCGACCAACTGGCCGACCGGATCGCCGTTCTCGATCACGGCAAGCTGGTTGCCGTGGGGACCCCGGAGGAGCTCAAACGCAGCGTGCCCGGTGGCCATGTGCGCCTTCAGTTCGGTGACGCCGCCAGCCTCGACGCGGCGGCGCGCGCCCTCGGCGACATGTCCCGTGACGATGAGGCGCTCACCCTGCAGGTCCCCAGCGACGGCGGAGTGCCGGCGCTGCGGGCGCTGCTGGACCGGCTGGAGCAAGCGCGGATCGAGGTGGACGGGCTGTCGGTGCACACCCCGGATCTCGATGACGTCTTCTTCGCGCTCACCGGCCACCCGACGGCGACCAAGGAGGAGGTGGCGGCCCGATGAGCGACGCGATGACGATGTTGCGGCGCAACTTCCGGCATACGGTACGCAACCCCGGCGCGATGATCATGACCATTGGGATGCCGGTCGTCCTGCTGTTGCTCTTCGTGGGGGTGTTCGGCGGCGCGTTGAACGCCGGCCTCGGGCCCAGCACGCACGGCGGTGACTATGTGGACTACGTGCTGGCCGGGATCTTGCTGATGACCGTGGGCTATGGGTCGACCACGACGGCGCTGGCGGTCAACCGGGACATGACCGAGGGCATCATCGTCCGGTTCCGGGCCATGGCGATCTCTCGCGCTTCCGTGCTGACCGGGCACGTGGTCGGATCCGTCGTCCGGGCGCTGGTGGGTGCGGCCCTGGTGATCGGCGTCGCCCTGCTGCTGGGCTTCCGGTCCGCCGGCGACCCGCTCCACTGGCTCGCCGCCGCCGGCCTCATCGCTCTGCTCGCCCTCGCCCTCACCTGGCTGGGCGTCGCGGTCGGGCTGGTCGCCAAGACGGCCGAGGGCACGGGTCCCTTCACCCTCGTCGTCCAGCTGCTGCCGTTCCTGAGCAGCGCGTTCGTCACCCCGAACTCGATGTCGGGACCGCTGCGCTGGTTCGCCGCGCACGAGCCGTTCACGCCGATCACCGACACGCTCCGGGGCCTGCTGCTGGGCATCCCGGTGGGTGACAGCGGCCTCATCGCCGTCGCCTGGTGTGTGGCGCTGGCGCTGACCGGTTATCTGTGGGCGCGGGCGCTGTTCCGGCGGGATCCGGTCCGGTGAGCTGGTCGCGCGCTCGCAGCCAGGCCAGCGCGGTGCCGCGCAGCCCCTCGTGATCAAGACCGGCAAACGACAACACCCATTTCGCGTACGCCCGCGGGTCGGCCTTTTCGGCGATCTCTGTGATCCGGGTAGTGGACATGGTCGGCTGGAACCCGCGCGGCCAACCGAAACGTTCCGCCAGGGCGATCATCCGTACGCCGGAGGTGGTCTCTCCGCTGTCGAGGTCGGTCACGGCCAGTGCCAGCAGGAGTGCGCCGCAACCGGGGAAGTCCACAACGGACGCCGAGGCGATCATCGCCGGCAGGGCCACCGGCAGCGTGCCGGTGATCTCCGTGACCAGGTCGAGCCGGCCGAAGCGGGCATGGGTCACGACGGCGACCGTCCGGACCTCCCAAGCCCACCATCCGGTGTGGGCCGGGTCGTCGGTCCGCAGCCGGCCGGCGGCCTCGCGCCACAAGCGCAGGCCGCGGTCGACGTCACCGCGGCCGAGCAGGATCTCGGCTTGGGCGCAGACGTCGAACATCGCGAGGCCGACCACCCCGTCGGTGCCGTCCTGGGCGATCTCCGCCAACCCCCGTTCGGCCGCATCGAACGCCCCGCGCTGCAGGTTGGCCAGCACGATCGCCCAGCGTGCCCGGGTCGCGGTGGCTGACGCCCCGAAGTCCTCGGTGATCGACAACGCCGCGTCCAGATGGTGCAGCGCCTCCTCGCCCGGCTCGACCTGCAAGCAGAACTCACCGATCCGGGCGTGGGCGACGGCCCGGAGCCAGGGTGTGGCGCCGCCGCCGAGGACATCGAGCATCCGCCTGGCCGCCTGCAGGGCGCCGGCCAGGTCGTTGGCGTTCTCCAAAGCGGAGCTGAGCGCGTAGTTGGCGATGGCGGCGACCATTGGCCGGTCGCTGCCGCACAGCTCCCGCAGCGCCCGGATATCCGGGGCGGACAGCGCCATCTGGACGGCCCCGATCACGGTGTCTGTCGCGGGCGGCGGCAAGCGGCGCAAGGTGACCATGGCGCGCAGCGGGCGGGGGCCGCGGAGGAGGAAAGCGCTCAACGCGCAGAGCGACGCCGTCGTTCGGGTCGCCTCGGCGAGGGCCGGCTGCGGCCGGAAATGCGAAAGCACCCAAGGGGCGTCCTCGGCCAGCGTCGCGAGGCGGGCGAAGTTCGAATCGGTGAGCCACAGGGTGCCCAGTAGCGCCGCGGTGGCCACGACAGCCGCGCCGTCCTCGCGATCCAGCCCGGATCGCAGCGCGTACAAAAGGTTGTCCTCCTCGGCCCGGATCGTGCCCATCGCCGTGGCGAGGTCGTCGGCGAACACCGTCTCGTGCTGCCGCACCCCGAAGTCGGTTGCCCACGCGAGGAAGCGGCCGAGCACGCGGTCGGTCTCGCCGGCCGCGGCCCGGCGCAGCACGCTGAACTCGCGCACCGTCTCCAACATTCGGAACCGGGTGCCCGATTCGCTGTCGGCCACCTTCAGCAGCGACTGGTCGACCAGGTGCTCCAGGACGGCGTCGTCGCCGACCAGGTGACCCGCGGCGGCCGCGGTGAATCCGCCGGGGAACACCGACAACGCGCGCATCGCCTGCTGGCCGGCGGGCGCCAGCAGGTGCCAGCTCCAGTCGATGACGGCGTACAGGGTGTGGTGCCGCTGCGGTGCGTCCCGTGCGCCGCCTTGCAGCAGGGCGAACCGATCGGCCAGCCGGCGGGCGATCTCGGCCACCGACATCACCCGTACCCGGGCCGCGGCCAGCTCCACCGCGAGCGGCGATCCGTCCAGGCGCGTGCACAGATTTCGCAGTGCCGTCGGGGGTAGCTCGACTTCGGCGCGGGCCGCGCGGGCGCGCTGGCCGAACAGCTCGACCATCGTCGGCAAGTCCAGTTCCGGCAGCCGGTACACCGATTCCGAGGACAGGCCGAGCGGGGCGCGGCTGGTGGCGAGCACCCGCAGGTCCTGGATCGACGACACCAGATCCCGCACCAGCTCGGCGGCCGGGTGCAGGACGTGCTCGCAGTTGTCCAGCACGAGCAGCGTGGGGCCGGCGCCGAGGACCTTGGCGATGCCGGTCAGGACGTCCGCCGGGGCGGCGAGGCGGCCGATCGAGCCGGCCTCGCGCACGCCGAGCGCGGAGGCGACCTCACCGGCGATGTCGCCGTCGGCGGTGACGCCGGCGAGCTCGACGAAGTACACCGCCCGCTGCGGCGCCTGCCGGCCGACCGCGTGCGCGAGCCGGGTCTTGCCCAGGCCGCCGGCCCCGACGATCGAGGTGACCCGGGATGCTTGCAGCAGGTCGGTCACGGCGGCGATGTCCTTGTCCCGGCCGAGCAACGGGTTGGGCTCGAGCCGGACACCGTGCCGGACTGTGGGCGCGTCGCTCAGCAGCAGCTCGCGGTGCACCCGCTGCAGCGCCGGACCGGGGTCGGCGCCCAGCTCTTCGCGCAGCGCCTGCCGGTATGCGTCGAATCTGGTCAGCGCGGCGGCCGGGCCGATCGTCGAGGCCTCGCAGCGCAGCAACTCCACCAGCAGTTCCTCGTCCCGGGGACGTTGCGCGGCCAGCTCGCCGAGGGGCTCGACCGCCTCGGCCCGGCGGCCCGTCCGCGCCAACGACAGCGCGCGGGCCCGGATCAGCGCCCGGTAGGCAGGCAACCGCGCCAAGCGCAATGCGGAAAGCGGATCGTCGGGCGCGGCATCCCAGCCCGTGGCCGGTCCGCAAAGCGCGAGGCCTTCCTCCGCATGCCGGAGCGCCGACAAGTTGTCGCCGGCGCGGGCGGACCGCTCGGTCGCGGACGCGCTGAGCAAGACGGCCGCGGCGTCGACCTGCTCCTCGCCCAGCGCGAGGCGGTAGCCGGTGGAGGTGCTCAGGATGAGATCGGGGCCCAGCAGGGCCCGGGCGCGGGCCACCAGGACCTGCAGAGCCTTGACCGGGTGCTCGGGCTGCTCGTCCGGCCACAGCTCCGCCACCAGCCGGGCAGTGCCGCAGCCGGCGCGCAGATCACCGGCCAGGAGCGCGAGCAGGCTGGGCAGCCGGGAGCCGGTGATCTCCCGGCCGCGATAACACGGCCGGGGCAGCAACGCCAGCTCGATACCCACTGTCGTGACGTTAGCCGAACCGGCGGCCGGGTGGTGGGCGTGCCGGGTTCCGCGTTGTGGGGCATCGATACCTTGGTGGTCGGAGGCTGCTATGGATGCTGGAACGCTCACCAACGCGGTTGCCGTGTCGGTTTCGGTGCTGGCGTTGACCGTGTCGACGCTGTTGGCGGTCCGGCAGCTGCGGACAAACCGGCTCTCCGGCCAGGACACCAATCACACCCAGGTGCTGCTCAGCCTGAACGGCGAATATCGCAGTGACGCGTTCCAGGCGAGCGAGGAGTTCGTCCTGGAGCACCTCGCCGATGAATATGACACCGAGTTGGGCATCGGGCGGCTGCCGTCCGAGGCCCGGCGGCATGTCCGGCGGGTCGGGCACTACTACGCCGACTACGGGATGCTGGCGGCGCTGCCCACGGTCGACAGCGATCGCATCGTCGGGGTGGTTCATTTTCGCGTACGCGAAGCTTGGTCGGTATTGGAGCCGTTCGTCCAGGCGGAGCGACGTGCCCGGGGCAACACCTATTGGCGCTATTTCGAGCATCTGGCCTGCCTGGCCGCCGTTGTCGACAAGGAGAAGATGCTCGCCGACCAGCGCCTGCTGTCCGTCGAAAAGCTCGAGGCCGACCGCATAGCCACGATCCGGGCCGCGGCGCCGACCCGGACCGGCCGGATCGACCGACCCGCGCGGCAGGCCTCGGTCAGCCAATCCCCGGCCGAGCTCGACCGGCACTAGGGTCCGGGGTCGTGGTGCGCGCGGCGTAGGCGTGCCGGATCGCGATCGCGCCGGCCACGATGGCGATCAGTTGACCTAGCCATTGCATGACGACGCCGATCCAGACGTCGAACTGGCCGGGCTCCGCCAGTCGTCCCCAGACCGAGCCCTCGATGAGGCCCCCGCCGGTCACGAACAGGGCCGCCAGCAGGCCGGCGATGAGCGTCCACCGGTGCCTGGCCAGCGCCAGCACGAGGATGCCGGCGGCACCCAGGATGATCGGGCCCGGCGGGATCTTGGGGAAGCCGGGCACCCCGACCAGGAACTCGGTGAGCACGCCGGCGGCGGCCAGGAACAGGCCGACGGCAAGGGTCAGACGGGTGGACATCTCGGTTCTCCTCGCTGGACGGAGCGCGCCGGGCGGCTTCCCGGCTGTGTGTTCACCTTCCCGGAGAAGAGCCGCCCGGTCGTCCGCTGCAGGAGTCAGCTCGGGTACGCAGATTTGCGTACGGAATCA
>Ga0307515_10012182_pt1 | contig 16214 bp, 16 predicted proteins | sample 17_EM_MG_FD_194513 | JGI IMG/M metagenome (GOLD analysis project Ga0307515, IMG submission 194513) | Populus trichocarpa ectomycorrhiza microbial communities from riparian zone in the Pacific Northwest, United States - 17_EM | ecosystem: Host-associated > Plants > Roots > Unclassified | place...
CGCGCGGATTTTCGCGTGCATAACTGTATCATTGACTGCCTTTCTAGGCAAAAATACTATATATTGAATGTGAAACACAGATACCAAATTAATCGATATTGCAAACTGCTCAACAAGCAAAAGCTCATTAATGGTTGCTGAAAACTTCATTTTGATAAGATACTATTAACACACTGCAAATACAAGAGCCTTATATGAATCTATAGATGGACCCGCTGTGCGACCCGCTGACAACCCGCCCAATGCAGACGGGTTGGGAGTTTACCATTGAACCGTACCCGAGTGGGCAGTTCGGGTCTATTGACGACCCTGACCGCCACTTTGGCAACGGTTCGGTTTGGACCCGGACCCGAACCCAAAGTGACGGTCCGGAACCGTTGCTAACACTATCCGTGGGTGTATTCGGAGGTGAGAATTTCATTGGTGAGTGCGGATATGGATGGTCAGCCAGGATGGTAAATGCTCTGGCATTTTGGTAACCTCCATATCTGCGCTCCTTCACGTTTCTCATCTAGAAGGTCCAGACCTCAAATCCTTTCATCCAATTGTTCCTCGTCATATCGAATGTGTTTTTGGCATTGGCAATAGAAATTTCCTCTGTGGCATGAGCTGGTGGTGGGGTCTCTTTACTTGGAATTGCCTGAAGGTTCACCACTACTGCCATCTGTTGGAGCGGCACTGCACCTGGGATTGAGTAGGGAGAGACTCCGGGCTCTGTAATCGCTCCATCCAAATCACAGGGGACGAGGGCTTGGGCGGTGACACATTTCTCGAGGATATAGTTTGAGTGTTCATTGTATTTGAATGACGAGGACTCTCGGGGGTCCAAATCGAGTTTTATTACTGGTTTTGCTCTGAAATCTTGTGGGCGGGTTCCAAGAACCATTTGCACCGGTCAGTACCCAGCCAGGAGTCCCTTGTTGATCAGAATGCATCTGATGGTGTCGTAGGGGAGGATAAAGGCATTCAGGCGATTGTTTCCACAGTCCAGCTGGTACATGCATAGTTGGTCCATATACAATCTCGTATGCATATAATCTTGGCTATCTCCATGGCTGCAGCTATCCTTTAGTTCCTGTTTCAACTGCTCCCAGTCCTTGATCAAATATGGATTCATCATTTTGTTACACTCCTGGATCGATTAAGAGTAGTAGTACAGGAAGGTTGCGAAGATATCTTCAGCCACCACGTCGGTACCATGGCAGGATGAATGGCATTCGGATTCTTCAATGAACGTGCTAACATCTGATCCTCTGAAGGCTGAGGCACCCAAGGTTTCTGGGTGTGGCATTTGCTTCATTTCCTTAGTGATGGCGAGGGCCAAGGACTCACTTAATTGCCTTTCATCATGTACAAGGTAGGGTGAGGCATTGGCGGAAGGTGCGGCACTGGTGGACAATCTGGCATGGCTTGAGGGTCCATCACTGGAGGAACCGGTATGGCAACTATATCAGGCCCCAGAAGTAGATCAAGTGTGCTCAGTTGACATTTTTGATAAGTACTGTTGTAGCGGTTTGGAGATGGGATGGTGGTTTAGGTGGTGAGTTGGCAGGAATTGGTAATCAAAGGTCAATTGCTAGTTTGTGAGTTCATGGAAGGGGAGTTGGGTTAATTGACATGCTTTTGGAGATGCACTCTGTCTTTTCGTTCATTTTCTAGCCCAGCTTTACCACCTCTCAGTCTGCACTCTTAGCTTTGTACCAGAATGTCTATCTCTTGGGTTCTGCTCCCTGCGACTTCTCCCTCCATGACAAGTAGTACTCTCAATAGCATTCTTCTTGATCTTACCAGCATCAATAACTACTTTTCTTAGTATTCCTTGTGATTAGTATCATGGTGAGTAGTGGAGTGGCATTACCTCTTTCGCCAGTATTTGCTCATCCCGGTAGAAGGTAGGTGCCTGTTTTTCGAGTTTGTCTGATCTGCAACGCCAGTGCCTTCCGTCCTGGTGTTTGGTCGGTACTTGTCGTTCTCCCTGTGAGGTATGTGCCTGTCGTCCCGTCTGGGAGATCGGGATCTGTTATCGCAGTATTTGTTTGTTGAATTTTCCTTGGTATTCATACTGGTACGAAGGAGGTGACTGTTGTCCCATCAGTGAGGTCGGTCTCTTTCAATCCGGTATCAGGTCAGTAGATGTTGTCTTGGTGTTTAATCCGGTATTTGGCCAGTGGAATTCGTCCAATGTAAGATGGGCGTTTCTTCTGCGGGGTTTTTTGCAGTATAAGGTCAGTGCCTTGCGTCCAGTGTTCACTGGGCGCCATTCCTCAGTATTCATCCTGATAGATGGTCAGTGTCTTTTTGATTAGTGGCATCAATATACCAGGCTTACCACATCCGGTATTCCTATCTGACATTGTTAACCCTGTGCATTCCTTGCTTGTCTGAATGTTTACCTGGATTAGCTACTGGGGTTGTGTACCGCTGTACCGTACACAGCTTTCTGGACTAGAATGCGCATTTGGACTCCATTTGTAGTGAAGCAACAGAGCAAGAAGGCAGAGAGCCCATCTTCAACACTCTGCTGCACCTCTCGCAACATCCAAGGTGAATTTGAGACAACCGATGGTTCTGGCTGCAGGATCGTAGGAAGTGGGTGACAAGATATGATACTACCCAGTATTGAGGATCCATGCAATTGTGTCGATCCACGAAATGTTGGAGAGAGCGAGTGAGACTAAAAGTCAGGAAACATACATTGTGTATTCCTCGTATGTTAAGATGAGGTGGTGTCTAACTACCCAATGGTCTCTCGAATATATACTCCCCGTCACTCAGTTAATCCCTATTACCCTTGCACCTCTGTACACACCAATTGCCCAGTCCATCTCCAATATCCCTGTATCTCTGTTTAACCGCTATCGCTCAGTTCTCTGCAAAGCTGAGTGGCAGTGGTGGTGAGAAACGGATTTTCCCGCCACACTGGTCTGGACTGGTCCCATGCTAGACTGGTGGAATCATGCGCAACTGAGGAATATGTTGCGGTTCAAATTTATAACCATGTGCTACAATCAGCCCAGGTCCGGCAATTTTGTATCTCCCTCCACATCCTAGTGAGATAGTAGTGGAACATTATAGACTGTATTGCTGGTTCACCCTTCTGCAGTGACGACTGCTACTGCTTTCCATTTGCCTATCCACCGCCTGGAGTCGATTTTACTCGCTATTTGTGATACTGTCCATTGTTACTCCCAGCAGCCCAAAACAATCCCCCACTATTGAAAATCATGTCCTGATAGCATGCTTACTATCACAATGAGTGTAGATCATATTGGCTGCAAACACTCGAATATCTGGATCAAATGTGCATTAAATGGTACATCCTTCCCCTTTACCCATGGTTCATAGTGTATTTACAGGGCACACCTAATGGTCTGCCCAATCCACTGCCACAATTTCTGCTCCCCTTGTGGTTGGCAGACCTCAATGTTGACTGTGCTGCCAAGCAACATCAGGATTCCTACACTGGACCCAATGCAATCTTCAAGATTAGTTGTCAGTTTGCATATGCAAGACTAGCACATCCAATTCCTAAACCAGAGATTGGTGTTCCATATACTGAACTTTAAATACCAGGTGTGGGCTCGTATTGGCAGAAGCCATTACCTTGTGACAAAGGCCCAGGGTCGGAACATATGATAGTTCATTCTACAAATCAAGTCATTTTCACAATCTTCATCACATGCAAATGGGCATTTCACCATATTTGACAAAAGCTATGGTGCAGTGCATTACCTGACTTCTATCTATATTAAAAATGTCATGTATTATATGGAACACCTCCAGTTTGAATGTGCCACATACATACTAATATGTTATGTATACTTTTGGGCTCTCCAATACTACCCTTGACTTCAAAGTGATTTGATGGAATTGCATGCTATTGATGGTGACCATCACAGCCTGCATTGCCAACTTCTATGGCTTAATGTGTGTCAGGCTGAGAAATATCTATTGACCTAGATGCGGAGAAATGCCTATAAGACTTCTAACTACTGATTATCAAAATACTTCTGCTGTTTGAATTGGTGTCCTGCATCTTTGAAAAGTGCTTAATTCTGGTTCTGCTGTTTCTGTAGTCTACTTGCTTATAAGTTTATAGGGCAGAAAGTCACCTTGTAGTTCATAGATCCACTTTATAATCATCTGCTATTAGATTTCCTGTGAAACCTAAGGTGCTGGAGGCAAACCTGAAGATTGTCCAGCAAAATTTGATTTGCAATGGTTGTTAGGTTCTGATTATTCTGATTTGTTTCCTGTGGAATTGGCCAGGTCAGTGATGGATGGCCAGAAGCCTTGTTTGCCCCCTGTGGATAATGAGTCCATGAACTCATTCTACTGGGAGAGTTGAAAATGTGGGTTCTGGTTTTTGGCATGTATACCCTCCAAGGCCACAATCTTATGCAAAATGATGTCCAAGGTGTCAGATCTGCAATTTGACAGAATCAGTAAACCAATATCGTCCTGTTGAGAGCTTCAGAAGCCTGCCCACGTAATACTGTGGAGAACTTCTTCACACTGCTGTAGCTTCCACCCTGTGTATCTCCAATTAGCATTCAAAGATTTCACATAAGCTCTGACTAATTCTTGTGAAAGAATTATATATTCATACATCAGTTAAATTACAACTATGCGACATTGTTGCTTCTTCCTATAGACCATTGTTATCTCTTGTCAAACCAGGTAGAAGTCCTGTTGGCATTGGTTGGATTCCACAGACAAGTGGCAAGCCCAATCTGAATAGTCTGTAATCTCTGTGGGACTCTGTGCCAGGCTTTCCAGGGTCCTCCTTGTATCCAGGTGAGAACTTACATTTTTCCTGTTATCTAGTCCACGGCATGGGAATACATGGCCATGGGAGTTGAAAATGCAGCAACACTTATCCAGAAATTGGTCTATCACTTTCGCACCACATCAGAAGTGTGTGATATCAACTAGCTTGTTGATATTGTGCTTTAAGCATCTGGTGCTTAATTGAGCATATTTGGCATATTCAGCCACCTCTTGGTCTTATTCTACAGTCATGCTTTTCTAGCCTGCACTAATCAACATCCATTCAAGTAGCGGTATGACATTCCACTATACCTGATATTTAGGCAGTATCTGCATTATCAGACAGTTATGAGCTGCGAAGTCTAGACAATTATTGTCAATGATTTGAAGCTGGACATTATCTGTATAATTGTCACTCACACTATACATGTTGGCTCGACCTCGGAGGTCATTGTTCAGGTAATTGTTCAGGACATGAAGAATGTTAGAGTCAGAACCTTTGTCAAGTTTATTGTTGAAAACATTGTCGAAGTATGTGCCAAGGTAATTGTGAATAGTATTAGCAACGGGTCCAGGTAACCCGCCAGCGGTCTGAGTTTGGAAGGCAAAACCGGATTGGTTCAGTTCCGGAGCAGTCCAAGGACCCGACACGCTCACGCTTGGTGAGCCAAACTCAGACCAAGACCCGGCAACCCGCGGGTTCCGCCGGGTTGGGATAGACCCGTTGGTTCCAATCTCCGGTTCCACATTTCTGGTTTCACATTGATGGTCGCATTCAGATATACTACTGTTGATCATAAAATATTGCCATTGGAACATCACAGTCCATTTTTAATGTATTGGCCACCTTAATGATTAAAATGAATAGACACACGTGGCCTACCACATGATGAATATAAGCGTCAACAGAGCATCAACGATTGTTGGTCATGTATCTTGGGTAATCTCGGGGTGCGACATATGAAATACTGTCATATACAAAGTTTTGGCCGCCTTGATTGCAAACAAAGCAAGCCAAGCGCTCCCTACCCCGTATTCAAAATGAGTGTCAATGGAGCGCCAATGATTTTGGATCTTGCATCTTCGGTAATATGAGTGGCGCTTGATCACAAGCATCCATAAACAGTGATATGGCAGCCTGTATGAGCATATATATACGGAATATTCCCGCCACATCTTCCAGGACAGTCAGAACTCATTTCATTCATAGAGCTATCACTAAGTATTTGTTAGCCTTTTAGCGTACCAAAACAGTCAAAACCATGTATATAGACACTAACGGCCACATCGCGCTGTAATTAACCATAATGCAAGGCCAACAATCGTTGCCACTCCGTTGACATTCATTCTCCTGATGGGGCAGGGAGTACTTCACTTTCTCTTTTGCCTATAAAGGCAGCGAATACTTTGTTTATGACTATGTGCAACCTGTCGCCCAGTAGATTAGCCAAGATACATGACCAAGAATCTTTGACACTCCGTTGATGCTGATTTTCATGATGGGGTACGGAGCGTTTCACTTTCTCTTTTGCCTATAAAGGCAGCCAATACTTCATTTATGACTATTTCCAACGTATTGCCCCCCAGATTACCCAAGATACATGCCCCAGAATTGTTGACGCTCCGTCGACGCTCATTTTGCCACAGGTGTATCCACCATATGCAATCATTAGATTTGGCGTAATCCATCATTCCCGTTGATTTTGCAGCCTTTCTAGCGTTTTTATTTACTTTCCTCTTGATCACTATATTGTTCTTTAATAATAAATACAAATATATCCTGTAAAATATACTTTACAGTATCCCCGAATTCAGGATGATAATAATCTCCAACATGCCGTGCCATTCGATCAATGCTTGTCATCACTGCCGGGTTCGCTCAATAGGCTGCTATGGCCTTCAAAATGAATGTTAGCTGCATTACCACACAGCAGATAGTGTACTAACCAGTGCATGATGCTTCATCAGGCAGCATATCTGGATCAAAATCTGTATCGTGCTCACTATCCTGGGCAGATGTATCCCGGGCAAAAGATCCACCACACGGAAGAGATGTATGTGAATGCGCATATCCGGCCGGCAAATTGATGATTTCAAGACGTTGAGCATCGGAAGTGATACCGGGTGAGGTGGGTGGTGTTCTGGGCAGTGGTGGCATCGGCTCTGGAGTCTGCTGTCTGCGTCTGTTGGGTGGAGGTGCACCTGTTCCCTTGCATCTCCAGTGTGTCTGCAGAGTGTGTGCTGTGCCATATAGGCAAGTAAGGCATCGGGGCGTCTGGTTTTGACGATGCATAGCCGGGTGCCTTCCTATTGCAGCTGATACCTTTTCATTCCCAGGAAACTCAACACCCCGGCTGTTCTCTTGTCGGACCTCGACGCGAGGTATTGTGATCAGATATTTGGTTTCCTCAATTGCGCCGTGTGAAAACCGTCCTTGTGCCATTTTGGCGACGTTTAAGGCCAGGCGCATGTCGGACTATTCCAGCTGTACACACTCTCCCTGCCTTGCCATCGTTGCAGACAAGTTGAACACCTACAAGAAATTAGATTCTGCTTCAAACACTCAGATGTGGCTATTACATCAACCATATACGCTTCTGTAGCCTCCTCTAAGGTGATTAAAGGCTGTTTCCTCCACTCTTGGTGAAGCTTCTCAGGAAATTTGTGCGCAGAAATCACACACCTTACTACATCGTGATGTTCGGTTTCGCGGACTGTGTGGACAAATGACGTGTTCGACCATCCAGGCTTCGTGTTATGGGCAGCGATAGATTGATCACGTATCTCTCGGCATACATCTGCTGGAACTTATACGGTCAATTGATGACCGTTGACCACGGCATGGATCTACTCACATCCAACAGCGTGCTGCTGTGTATTCGTGCTGCTTCCAGTTCTACGGACGATTTCAAGATGTGCATCTTGGGTCATATTGTTGGTGGCTTCATTGGCAGCCTCGCGGTGGACAAACTAGTGTCTGCGTTCTTGCTGTGTGAGAAAACCGACGTATTTGACAAAGCGCCTGCCAATCGGCTGGATATGGATCCGCTCAGACCTGGCTGGGGTGGTTATGTATCCATGATTTGCTGGTGTGGAATAGGAGTGGAAGATGATAATGAAAAGAAGTTGGAAGTCCTGAGGATTATATAGTTAGCTTCATGTCAGAATGGAATAATTAGCTGCCATCATGTTTGTTATACTCAAGATGAATTCTGCTGCATATAGCTGCAAGTTGCAGGGGTTGCCCACCACCCCGCAATGTGCAATATGTTGGTCCGTTGTTGTTTGTTTGTTAACATGGTTAAAATATGGTGTACAACACCCAACATCGCATGATTGTCAGCTATAAATAGGACAATGTTGGAGGGAAGGGATATCTGCTGATGTTTGTCTCAAAGAATATCCGGGATGATACACGAAACTGATGCTAACGATCAAGTCATGTTGTACTGTCAGCCTAACTATTCCTGATTTATTGACAGTCAAATGGGAGGTTTTGCTTTGTTCTAGATGAGTAAACGTACCAACCTTGACATAAAAGATGCAGCTTGCCTCCATATTGTCCATACCTTGCAACATCCAACATCTCGCACAAAAACAAAGTAAACCCAAATTGCATGGGTCAATGCTCCGAAAAAGAACAGTTCGCCTCTTCCAGCAGGCAGTTATGGCACATCGACAAAGCGGTCTACCCAACGAGGTCATCGAGCGAATGAAGGCAAGAGTGGCTTGGAAGCAGAAACAGTGCGAGCCCTTGGGGCATTGCATAGCTTGAGACCCAAAAAGAAACTTGCGGGGGAGATACGACAAGAAACGCACTTCTTAAGCAATGAAGAGGAAGACAAATATATTGAGGATTATGTTAAGAGAGAAACCGCTGGGGCAAGATAGCGAGTTGAGGACGGAGAGGCAGCGGTTCAGCAGATGCAGGATGATATGAAGCATGCTGAAATTGCGGGATTGACGACCAAATAGCGCGAAAAAACTTTTGATGAGATAATGGTTGGTATCAGAGACAGTCTGAGTGGTCTTGCAAGTTCTGACAATGGGGAGGATGGGGAAGATGAGAACGACGAAGAGACAGAGCAGGGCAAGCTGAGCGAAGATGACGAACCCGGCTGGGTGATGGGCACAATCACCAAACCCGTCCAGCAGCATATGAAGAGGTTTTGGAAGAAACAGATGAAGTTCGACAAATTGACACAACCAGGATGGGGCGATGCAGCCGACGACTTCCTTGAAGTAGATACGAAATCCGGCATATCTGAATTGAGGGTTCCGGCCATTGTTAAACTCCAAACGGATGATGATGCTGCGGCACCTGCACTGACAACATTTTGAGAACCTATGGAGTGACATGAGTGTGTCCCAGGACTATCGCAAGTGCCGCAAGGGACTTATCGACCAGGAAGTAGTCATATTGGGCTGGGTTTGGTGAAACCCCAGTCGAACACAACTATATCCGGTCTTCAGCCTGCCGCAGAGCGTGATACGTCACCTTTGTCGAAAGCGAAGTCTGTTGAACCAGTAAGCTTTCACCCCTGCATATAGCCTCCAGCTAATCACCATATAGATTTCGGATTCGGACACAGACATGGTGACGGCTCCTGCGTCGGTGGAGGAATAGATAGGCAAAGTGTAATTTAAGACGTCATCGCTTTGTGAAATGACAGTTGTTTACCAATTTTGCGACGTGTCAGCTTTTTATTGATTTCAGTGACCAAATTATGAGACATGATAATCCGTCTGTGCATGTGCAAGGGTCGAATGCACCATGTGAAAGTTCTAGAATCCTAGTCATGAGGAACATCAGCCAAAATGTTCGATTTCTATCAGCCAGTGACTATTAAACGATGATGCAAAAGCTATATTCGGGACGAAATATACTAAGAAAATTTAGGTGAGTGATGTCATACGTGTCATAGAAAGAGTCGTTAGTGCTTTCGATGAATCTGTCTGAACGACGACCGTCATGCTGCATTCATCCATGTATCCAACTGGATAATTCTCTGCACTGACCTTGTGCACATGGTTGAGATATTTGAAATTGCTTATTGTGCGTCATGGAAATTGAAGGGAAGGAGCTGGATAATGAAAGGTGAGGAAGTCGAGCTATATTTACCAAAAACTAGTGACATGATCTACGTGCCATAAATTACCAGCTGAATGCGTGGGAATCTTATAGGGCCACGTCATCCCTTACTCAGATAGCGTCGATAGCAGTTGATCGGACATTGAGTGGTATCAAACCTCCTGGATGTAAACGATAATACATACAAACGCAATATTAGATGTCAATTATGTGTACGTGATTTGTTGCATAAATTATTGTGTGTAAACAGGCTGTTTTGATCAGATTAATGTGAGCATCAACAGAGTGTCAACAATTATGAGTCTTACACATTTGGCATTCAATGGGCGGCATTCGCACATACTGCCAAAGTGGATGTATGGGTCCCCGTTATTGCGAAAAGGCAAATGACATGCTCGTTACCACATCCTAAAGATGAGCGTCAACGGAACGTCAATGGAGCATCAACGATTTTTCGCCTTCCATCTTGGAAAATGCAAAGGCTGTGCAGCGACATCAAGTCAGAATCAGACTATCGGCCGCCTTTCTAGGCAAACATGGTTTCGACAACATCGCTAGTATGTCCCAAAAATAAGAGTCAACAGAGAGTCAACGACATTTGGCCTTGCATCATAGAAAATGCAAGGGCTATGCGGCGATGTTAATCAATAATCGAACTATTGGCCGCCTTTCTAGGCATAAATTGTTGTGACAACATCGCTACTATATCCCAAAAATGAGCGTCAACAGATGGTCAATGACTTTTGGCCATGCATCTGGGAAATTCCAATGGCTGAGCGGCGACACTAAGCGACAATCATACTAGCAGCCACCATTCTATGCGAAAATCATTGCGACAACATCGCTACTATGTCCTAAAAATCTGCGTCAATGGGGGGTTAACGATTAGTGACTTTGCACCTTGGAAAATGCAAGGGCCGTGCGGCGACATAGATCCAGATTCGAACTAACGGCCACCATTCTAGGCGAGAATAGTTGCGACAACATGGCCACTATGTCTTAAAAATGAACGTCAACAGAGTGTCAACGACTATTGGCCTTGCATCCTGCAGAATGCAAGGGCTGTGCGGCGACATTAAGCCATATTCGAACTATCAGCCGCCTTTCTAGGCAAAAATGCTTTCGAAGACATGATCACTATGCTCGAAAAAGGATCGTCAACGGAGCGTCTACGATTCCACACCTTTCATCTTCGAAGATCAAGCTGCTGTGCGACTTTATCGTTTCATAATCGAACTATCGGCGGCTATTCTAGGCAACAATGCTTACGACACGTTAGTGACCATGTCCCAAAATGAGCGTCAACACAGTGTCAATGGAGCATCAACCAAGTGTCAACCATTTCTGATCTTGCATCTTGGCTATTCTAACGGCAATAGCATGCAGATACCCCACAATGAACCTATCGGCAGTCTTCAATGGCAAAAATGCTAGTGATGATATCGCATCCGCCTCCTAAAATTGAGCGCCCACTCAGCATCAACAACTCTTGTGGAGGCTTACAATGCTACATAGCAATGAACTGCATTGTGCTGTTCCTGAATCCAGTTTTACACGGTCAGTCTTTGCAATCTGTCCTTGTTTACAACTTCACAAATATGCATGCAATGTCTTACAGATCTGATTTATTTACTTCTAGCAGTGGAGTCAATAGTTGAGAACCCGCAGTCTGCGATACTGTAACGTGACTTTCGCCAGTCTTACAAGTAGGATTAGCTAGCTTCCTTATTCTTACCGCCATCTCGGATTCAAAATCTTTGAACTCCACTTCACTCGATGTTATAATCTCTTTCAAAAACGAACGTATCTTTATTCGTGATTGGAGCGACAATACTTTACACATCAACTTTGATGTTTGGTGGGCTTCAATGAATGTAGGCTCGAAGCGGCCTTTTTCCTGGAATAATTCTAGACATACGCCTTCATGGCGATTCTAGTTACGCTGCGGAATTGATGAGACTGGCAGCGCTGGCATCATATGTATCCTGTGTGATCAAGTTCTTCCCCATCCATCAGAACATGGGACCAGAGCAATGGAGAAACACTTGCTGGCAAAAGCTCACATCGCAAAGTTGAACGACTTGACAGAGTCAGAGGTTACTGAATTGACTAGTTCGACGGTCGATGAACCAGCTTTGGCGATCCTGAACAGGCAAGGGAAGCGAGGAATAACAATAGTATGTTCGCAGGGTCACATTATATTTGACATCCAGCTTATTCCATATCAACGGATATGACAAACAAAACGTTCCCAACTGACCGCTAAGGACTTTGAAACATCCGAATTTCACCAACACACATGCAATCGCTACCTTATGTTAGGATTTGTTCTGCTCATAGTCCATCGAATGCTATATCAAATGTGGAGCTACGATGATCAGATAAAGCATCACGCGATGACCTAGTGCTGCCGTCCGCTATGACCCTTAGCAACATTTGCCGCAGGGAATATGCACTGACCGTGGATGCAATTAACAACCAGTTGCGGTCATGAAATAAAGTCAGTTCAGCTTTGGACGGATGGATATCAACAATCAAACCAGCCATAACGTCAGTCATTACTTACTATATAGATCGAAATTGGCCATTACTTGAAGTTCAACTCACTTTGGGTGAGGTTGATCGCTTATTCTTCTCCGCTTTCGAAAGCTAATTAAGCATGATGGATAATAGGCCAACATACTGGAGCAACGCTAGCCCAAGATTTGAAGGATGTACTTGGTCGTTTTGAGCTTACTGACGACCGTTTGCTTGGTATTACGCCTGATAATCCTTCCTCAAATTACTCGATGACACGCGAGCTGCAATCAACACTTGACGCCTCTGGAATCGAGTGGCCTGCTTTGAGGAACCATAATCCATGCATGGCGCACGTCATGCAGCTGGCTTTTGGTGCATTTATGAGCAGTCTTGGTGTAAAAGGCCGCACCAAGTCTTGGGAGGCCCATGAGCGCATTCAGCAATTTGGAGAGACTGATAGCATACACATCGGGAAGAGTCAAAGACTTTGCAAAGAGGGCAATACTAGAATTAACAAGGTGTCGGCCATGAGACCAGGTTCAGCAAAGACAATTCAGAAAGTATGTATTTCATGATATTTTGAAAGTCCTGAAACTGACTTTCATCTAGCAGAGAATTCTTGTGGTATTAATTACGCTGTCACCTGGTCGCCGAAACGAGTTCATAGACTGTCGAAAAGCCAATTTCCGCATTTCATTACTTCCGATTATGGATGTAAAAACAAGTTCCAACTCAACACTGGAGTTGCTAGAGAGCGCCGACCGAGTACGGGAATTCACATGCGAGTTGCTCCAAAATCCACAATACACTGATCACCAGCCACTTTTTGCAAGTCAAGATGAATCGACCATTGTGAAGTATGTCATGGAAGTATTCAGGCCATTTCGATATTGGACCATGTAGATGTCGAAGACGCATATAGTCACATTGCATAACGTCATCTCAGTGTACAATGACATGTTCGATCATATGGAGGCGTGATGTGAGCTTTGGCTAAAATGAAGGCACCATGGACGAAAGACTTATTCTTTGCTGTGGAGTTAGCTCGACAGAAGCTGTCCAAATACTACGCTGAAGTGACTCGAACGACCGGCATGCTTCTATTCTCGGCACATATCGTTGATCCTTTACGGAAGTTGCGATCGTGTATAAAGTGGGACAGGGGAATGGATACTACTCCTGAGGACGAGACATCCTATACTACCCAATACCAAGAGGCCTTTCTGAAGTACATGGGGAATGAATACTGTGACAAACATCGAGGTGTACCGGTCAATAAACCGGAACGCTTACCGAGCAGAAAATTCGTCCAGTCTGCAACGGCTTCAGGATCTTGTCAATCATCCTTTGATCCACACGATTTGTGCTGCGATGATGAGGAATACTTAACACCAAACTATGTGGCCGAGATGACAGCTGGATCAAACGATCGCGCATCACGCTTGTTGACCGCTTCCAGGCTCTATTCGAATTGCCCGCCTGAAGCTCCAATGAACTGGGGGCAAATTAATCCAAATCTCAATGATTACCACTCCGACCCAGTGGAGATTAGCAGTACATTTTGTTTACCAGACATAACCGACTGGTGGCGCCAAGAACAGAAAACTCACACAAAGTATGCTGATCTCTCCAATGTGGCACGCGATATATTCTGTATCATACCACGTGGTGTCGCAGCAGTGGCCAGTTTTTCCCATTCGCGAGATGTTATTGGCCGGAGGCAGTTAAATACCACAGGCAGGACCTTTCACAAAACAGTCATTCTAAAGCGCTTTGATCGAGCCAATACCAGCATTTTGGCGGGTATTATCCCAGTATCGGATACGATGAACACAGAACACGACTTTCAAACGAAGAAAGAGGCGGAGGAAAGGACATTGCACAGAATGCCCAAGGTTCACGACTTTTTGGAGATGTGGCATGGCAGCCTGAACCTACGTGCTACACAGATGGAATCTCGGGCTCGAAACAAACAGATGACAGCCATTGGATACATTTAGGACATGGAAGAGCTCGTCAAAGCCTCCGGGTCACTCTTTCAACCTGATGATGCAGCTGCATTTACATTGTCAGAAAGATCACGTTTGCCACCAGCTTTGTCTGCAAAGTACCTCCCTGGGAGACGAACTCGATTTTTAAATGTCTGCCAAATCCCGAGTATCAATCGTCATCCTCTCAACAGCAACTAGGATAGCGCACCTGAAAGCATGTCAGACACCGAAAATTGGCTGAACAGGAATTGCCACTGGGATAATCCAAATGACAGCGAAGAAGATTGCGCGGCTGACGATGAATCCGATATAGAGCACAACAATGCCATCGATCATCCGGAATGGACTGAGCAGCATGATGTGACTGCCGCCCCAAATGTTCCCGGATTGGTTCGGCCAACACGGAAGTCACAGACACAGGCTGAAATCGTGTAGGTGATGGCCAATGCAATAGAAACGAGGAGGAATAAAGGAGTGAAGAAAAAGTAGGACAGAATGCGTCAATGCTTCACCAGCTTCTTTATGTAGCTTGACCAAGAGTTTCAGTTAGAGAAACATTATGGGCGATTGGTGAGACGTAGCGTGTGAATGGCGGTTAATAATCAGATGTATAACAGGCGCAATGAATATTTTGGCGAGATACATCATTTTTAATCTTGTGAGAGTGAACAGTGCAAGAATATTACGCCACTCGGCTTTGCCACAGGTAGTGTTAGCAACGGGTCCGGGTAACCCGCCAGCGGTGCGGGTTTGGACCGGAAAAACGGTTCGGTTCGGTTCCAGAACCGTCCAAAAACCCGACCCGGAGCTTGTTGGCGGGCCAAACCCGTACCCGTACCCGTCAACCCTCGGGTTTTGCCGGGTTTGGCTAGACCCGTCGGTTCCAGTCTCGGGTTCTCCTATTCGGGTTGTTCTATTTATGGTCGCAGTCAAATATGTTACTGTTATGTGCAAAATATCAACTTTGGTACATCATTCTCTATATTTGTTTCATTGGCGGCCTTTATACTCCAAACAAGGAGAGACATGCTCCCTGCTACGTGCTGAAGTTGAGTGTGATCAATTGTTCATCTTGCATCATTTGTAAGATTTGAGATTCAGAACAGCCATATTGATTGTTAAGGCAGTCATTCAGCCGGAATATGATCAGTTTGCACATGCGACTGCGCCGGCAACATTTGGAGAGCTGATGGAGATACATGATAGTGTCAGTGGAAAATCGCAATGCCGCAAGGAACCTCCTGGGATAGAGTAGGCATATGTAAATAGCATGCCGCAAATGACCGTCTCACAAATGCATATCGGCTCTCAAAACTGAGGCAATACCCTATTCATCACCGATTAACAAATCGAAGCTTGTTAAATCTGTAAGCGTTTACCCCTGCATATATCCTCCATACCTACGTACCATACAGGAAATCGATTCAGGTAAACATAATGTATTGGCTCGTAGGTCATGTGTACACAACCTGCACAATATGTCATTATTGACGACATATCTCCGCAAAAAGTAGTTGGCGTATCTATTTCAATACGTGAAAGAAATCTTTGGATTTCACTGACTATATTGTAAGAAATGATAAGTCGTCTGTGAAAATGCAAGGGTCATACGTGCCATACGAACGGTCCAAACTCCAAAAGAAGTTGATTGACAGCTGTTGAACACAATATCGTCCTGCCTTTTACAGATAAGTGAGAACGCGCAATCTAAACTAAAGATAAAATTTACTAACAAAGTTTCACTTAGTGATGACATACAAGTCATAGAAGGAGCAGTCATTGCGCAACGCGAATCTGTATGAATGACCACCATCATGTTGCATTCATCCATACAACCAACT
>Ga0307515_10012183_pt1 | contig 16209 bp, 12 predicted proteins | sample 17_EM_MG_FD_194513 | JGI IMG/M metagenome (GOLD analysis project Ga0307515, IMG submission 194513) | Populus trichocarpa ectomycorrhiza microbial communities from riparian zone in the Pacific Northwest, United States - 17_EM | ecosystem: Host-associated > Plants > Roots > Unclassified | place...
TGTCGCTCATCTTACGCAATTTGTCATCCACTTCCGACGTCGCTTATTGTCAAATTGCAACTCCGTGATTGTGTGTTACCATAGTTTCGCCTTCGGCACACACGCTATGTGCCTGCCCTACGTGCCTGTCTGCTCTTGCTCTTGCTCTTGTCTTCTCGTCGGTCCCATCGCCCTCAAATGCAAAACCGCCCTTCACATCGTTATTCAACATCCCCTATTTCACCGTTCATCACCTTTGCACACACGAAATCGGACTTTGTGACTTCTGTTTTCTCGTCTCCGTCGTGTATCCCATTACGCACGCACGCCCACACTCATTATGCGCCTCGCTTGGCCTTTTTGTTTCTCTTTTCTCTGCTTTGCTTGATGATAGCAAACGGAGCTCACGCCTCACTTTTCCGAATTGATCCTGTGATCGTTCAAAGGACTCCTTTCTCTCCATTGACTTTCGCGCTTCTTGAACTTTTTCCCACTCCTTTTAGGGTCTGCCCGCTTCATCTCTTTCTCTACTACTCACGACCACGTACGACCTTACTCTTCGTGTTCTTGTTCGCCCCATGTCTTTGTGAACTTTTCTTTTCTTTTTCTTTTTCGTCCTGGACTGTTGACCTGTTCCTTTAAAAAGAAGTAGTTGATCCTTTCGCTGTAGCATCCCTTGTTCTGGAACTGTTTTGTGGTTCGGTTCTTCGCTTTTCTTTTTTCTTAGTCATCGACTCCGTGCTTTTTAGTTGCTTTCCCTTCGTTTAGGAGTTGCAATGTACGATAGGAGGGTCGGTTTTTGCGGAACTGAAGGTGCTTACTTTGCTCTTCGGTTTTGATTATCTCTGAGGGTCGGAGTCTGCAAGCGGAAATAATGTGCGATATTTAGACCCAATCCCACGCTTGGCGTGACGACTGTCGACCAACTGATGAATGCAAAGGAACCCTGAAACGCAAAAGAAACTAGCGCGTCGGCTGCTGGTCAGCGGTCAGAGTGCTATTGTAAAGTGGCGTACCTATCCTTTCTGTTGAAAGGTCCATTCACGTCCTCTACAGTACTTCACCAGGCAACGTGCCACACCACCTGCGTGCCATTGGTGCTTGTGGGTGTCAATAGAGGCTATCCTGTATATAGTATGTCATATAATACCAGTAGAATTAGTGGTCCAAAAGAGGAGTGGATCGGCCTCATGTGGCCAGTGGAGTGCGCCCAAAAGCCTGTGCAGAGCCAATTTCTAAGGCCCTTTGCCACCCAGTGCAGCAAACAGTCAGGATCCTGCAGATTTGCTGTGCTCACCATGTGCATGTATGTTATCTACATATGTGATAATTATTATGTGGTTGTCCGATCTGTTTTCACAAGGCAGCAATGCAATCTATATCAAGTTTGAGGAGTAAAGTGTAAATTGCATAGAGCCCCCCACACAATGCCAATCTCCAAGTAAATGGCTACAACAGCTAAAGAAGATGTTCAAGATCCTATGCGTCTTGCTGTGAAGTCCTATACTGAGCACCTTGAGGCTGGCCACCCAGTTTCATTCCATGCTTGTGCAAACAAGTTTGGGGTCTCCAGGGAGACACTATGCCAGTGTATTGCAGGCAGGAGGACATGTAAGGAAGCCAATGATGATATGGCATGGTTTACACCTGAGGAGGACCAGGTTCTTATCAGGTTTCTCATGGAGATTGCTGAGCATGGCTTCCCTGACACAAAAAGGTACCTCAGGGAGTGTGTCAATGCCCTTCTAAGGGCAAAGAAAGTAGATTCGACCTTATCTGTTGGTATCAATTGGGTTGATTGCTGGCTGGAGCACCACAATACCATCAGATGCTGCTCCAGCACAATTGGCCACCAAACCAATGAAACGGACAAGGAAGCGCCATGTGATGAAGAAACATGAGGTCACTGACACTCTAGAGGGGCCAGTTATGGTGTCTACACAAGCTAAACGCCCTTGCAGAGGTGTTGTATGCAAGAACTACTGTGAGGACTTAGATTCTGACTATGTTCCCTGACTCGAATTTGTAATCAAAAATCATTGTATATTCATGAAATACTATATATGATTTTTTCCGATTTTTTCCTTCTCTTGTCCAGTACTGGCACTGGGTGGCACGTTGGGTGGTGGGCCTCGGAAGTGGCCCGAAAATGGCATCGCCACTGACAGCTCTGACAGTTCACCACTGCCCTTCTACCGCTCACAGTCCACTGATCTAAGTTCATACTACATTGTATTATAATATAAATAATCTGTGCTATGTACATGAAGTGCTACAGTGCCATCTTCTTAAGTGGCACGGAAGGTGGTGAAGTACTGTATGGCCTACTAATCACCTGAACTTCCGTAACAGCACAGTTTGGTACGCACCCACCTACTTGAAGAAGGAAGTGCCAAATCAACACAATGGAAGAGGCTATCGACCGAGGCGGTCATCATGCTCGACCGGCATCGCAATACTATCCGAGTGGAGGCCCTTTTTCTAATCCGCTGGTATGCCGCTGAGGAATGGACGAACAACAGCCCACAATAGATAGCTTTGGCTATGTGATAGCACGAGGAGTTAAAGGAGCAACCCTGCTAATGTGAGTAAGTCGCGAGGATACCCATCGTCTTCACATACATGCACCGATCCGCTTGTGTCGCAGTAGCACACCTGGCTAGTATTTGGCTGTACCTTCTTGCCTAAATTGATTTAGGCCGCCCTCCACACCCCCACCTCACCGCACTTATCCTCTGTTCCATTCTTGCAGACGCGAATGTGGTTTTAATTTAGCTTGTACTCAATCTTGTTTCCCTTTAATTCTCCATTGATCAGACTGCGATTCAATACGGACATTCGGCTTGTAGCAACTATATAGGATCATGTACTTCGCTGGTGCAAGTCTCCGGTCTGAGTCTCGCCCTAGATTCCATTCTTTCCATCCTCTTTCTATTCGATCTAAGCTACGGCACCTCAAGAATAGCGGCGTGAAGGCGATACCCTCGGGAAACATCCGCTCATCCGCTCTTGTATCTTAACAAATCGGACGGAAGAGGAATGAGCCGGACTCACATTCATGTTGCGTCATATATGAGCTGCGCTTGCCAAGGGGCGGGTGCCAGAGGCGTGTAATACCCAGGGGGTGGTGGTTCCAATATCAAACGCGATCACTACACGCTGGATGCAATGACTTTTGTTTGAATTTATTGCGTTGTGACTATTCCAAAGTAAGCAGCAAGGGCTTCAAGGGCACAAACGGGCACTTCAGCAAGTTGATACGGATGGGTTGTAGGAGATGATATGCATACTGTTTACAAAATGGCGTCTGCTCACGAGAGTGGAGGGTAGAACGAAAGGTTGTCAATTACTATATCGTCGGGACTACCTGGCGATGTAGTTATGGTGGACGGGAATATCTTGAATGTGAAATACAGGAGGGAACGATGCTCCCGGGGAAGGTACAGAGGAGCAGGACAGAATTTGTATCATCTAGCGGTCGTCCAAGCGATTAAAAAGATTTGGGCGCAATGTATGAGAGTATAAAGGCCGGAGCTCCAAAGGATGTTGTTGAAATCTCGACGCTAGAACCTGTGGAAAATGGTGAACCTGAATACTGGGATCTGACAATGACTTGAAGGCGTTCACCTGTGTGCCAAGGGGATAGTCTAGAGACGAGGGAGAGGATGGGTAGTAGAACCCAAGTCCGTGTTGGGTTCACTATGAAGGACCGTGAGAGCCAACGAAGCAAGCTGTCAGCCGTAGAGGAAGCATGCCACGACAGGCTACTCGAATGACTGTGAGTTGGAAGTAGGTCCAATTGCGGTCATCATACTCAGCCCGTAGGAGAGGAGTGGATACAAAGTCGTTCCCGGGTTATCTGAAGTGGACTAGCTGGGTGCTAGCGAGCTAAGGTTCACGAGCTCTGAGCTTCGTTGCGACTCGTAGGTGAGATTCGACCGTTTCCATTGTATCGAGACCTCGGTGGGAGTTCAGGCGCACTACGCGGGCGTAAGGCTGCTTTCCCGTTTGCTAGGAGTGTCGTTCTCGAGGAAGAGAACCACTGTATGCTTTTGACTAAGACGACATCTTAGTATACTACCCGAGGCCCAACACGTGCCATAACACTGATCATTGGCCTACCTTTCCCCTGTCGGCCTTCTTGATGCTACTTGGGTATCCTGCACTTCTCGTCACACCATTGTTTCTCATGGATGGCCGTCCTGATGATTACCACACTTGTGAACTCCCACTCCTTCCTCCAGAGCTAGATGTCCATGGCACATATGCACGCACCAGAAACTAAACGAGATGCAGGACTTGGTGCGCGGTAGCCAAAAATCCTTTCATGCTATTAGGGCTTGCATTCGTTTGCCTGATAGGGTAGATACGGACTTTGCTGTTGCTAATGCTGCTGTGATGCTTAGAGAGAACTGGTCGGGAACGGCTGAAGGAAATGGCACATGTATAAATGAGACAGAGTATAGACCACATGGACAGCTAGGTGGTTGGCACATGGATACCATTTCGAATCGGATACAAGTAAGATCTGAGGCTTTGCAGAGGCGCACCAAGGGCATATGAACTACCCTTCTATTCTGACCTTCTCATTTTCCATGACCAATACTAATGGAGCCACTTCCTCCCAGTCATCTTCACGCAACCAAATGTAGCACTTTTCCAGGGAATAGCCGGCCAATCTTCTATTGTCCATCATCTGTCGACATGGTTGGATGACTTCCCCCCTATATGCATCAAAAAACCGAAGCCCCAACACCTTCACATTAGGACAGGGCAGTTTCCCTGTAATATGATTGACCACAGAAAGCGAGGTTAGAAATTCCTGTGCCCTTATACCTGAGAAGCTCCCAATTAACACCAGATCAAGTTGTTCCACCTCATCTTTGGATTGCAACAACTCCAGCATTCGGTGGTGATTGTGAAGAATGCGAAATTTGTATACTTTTGCATGGATCCGTTGAAGTGCACTGATTCCTCTCCTGTGATATTGAGAATGGCTCCATGTTATTGGAAACTCCCATGTGTTTAGGAGTGGAAAATGGAAGTTGGATTGCAGGACGGGCAGTTCCCAGAGCTTTTCCTGCTTGAACACTATGTGGGTACAGGCTGGCATCTCCACCTTTCGTTTGAATGTTTCAGGCCAGCCAAGCTCATCTACCCCAAATTTCTGTAAACGTGTAAAGACTAGCCCATCCATCCAGGCAAGGGTCGAGTTCCTAAGGGACAGGTTTTGGAGGGTATGAACCAAAGGTAGGTCAACGTCGAAGGGTGGGACATGGACAGTGGATAGCTCGAGGTCTCTCAGTTCATTAAAAGAGGGGAGTACGTTCAGTACTCGCCTCTCAGTTGAAAAGCCAGCAATTATAAGCACTTGGAGACGAGAAAGAAAGGAGATAACAAGGGCATTCTCCAAAGCAGCACTGTTCCAGGTCTTTGTTTTTAGGCAAAGGACGTTGAACTGACCAGACTGTGGGATTCTAAGACATGTAATAGCCTTTATTGGTGGTGGTAGTGTTGAGTTCAATGACTCCCAGGAATTCATAGGTGACTTGTAAAGGACATGGAACTGAAGTGGGGCTGCTGTTTTCTCTCGAGACCAACTCAAGGCAAGGAGTGGGGGGAGGAAGTCATCGTTATACCCTGGCCGTAACCACTGTTGGTACTTCAGTGCCAAAATCCTCAAATATGGGCAGATAGTGCATCTCCATTCTGTTGTGTCCTCCCTGAACAATTCCCTCCAGTCAAACGTCAAATTAACTGCTGCCTGGTTCCCAGGCTTGGCAAGAAGCCCGGTGAAGAAGCGCTTTCCCAATGCAGATGGTCTTGGGAGGTCTAGTTTGAGCTCTATCAGCTCAGGGAGCAGCTGTAGTACTGCTAATAGTACCCTCTCCTTGCATGTAACACTGAGAGAGAGGGATCTGGGTTGCAATGTCGTCCCAAATCCTGCCCTGACAAGCTGAGCCACCTGTCCATTGCCTGTGTATGGGCTCCACGCACTACTCTTGACTCTCAGATAGTCAAGTCCAGGCGCAAAGAACCGCGCAATAGGAGAGATATTCCAATTCTCAAAATGAGGCTTGGTGCATGCTGGTAGCTGAACGTCATGACGCGGAGAGGAGTCAGTGGGTGGAGCAATGATCGTGCAGTCCTCAAGTTGGGAGAACACCTGGCCCCCCATCCACCGAATCGAGACAGATTTGAGGTACAAATGGTGGAGAGTGTGAGCAAGTGGAAGGGGAGAGTCGTTGTCAACGATATGGAGGAGTAGATTGGTGAGTTCAAGCACTTCAAGTCGCATGAAATGAGGGAGGAGGTCAACTGGCTGGTTCATCTTTGGAACCTTGGCTATGAACGTGGTAAGAGAACAATATATTGAGGATTGTCCTGGTTGGAGGAGATAATGAACAGCAGGAAAAGAGTGAATCTCCATTGACATGAGCGTTCCCACTGCTGCTGTGGAAACGTTCTGCAGGAGTAATTTAAGGAGAGGAGAGAGTACCGGTTCTATAATGTTGAGGTGCCTGAGCTGCCTCATAGGCTCGAGTCGCATGGAAAGGAGAGCATGATTGGCTTGAGCATCTGGCTCATCTTGGGGTAAAGAGGCGATTATTAGGGTCTGCCATTGAGATGCCTTGTTACCAGCCATAGAAAGGGATGGTTGCAGTCGTTCTGTCATGCTTATTACCATACCGACGTCAATCTTTACGGCTAATGGGTGTGTACCTGCCCTGCTCAACAAATACTGCACAGTCTCTGGTGTAGTCCCTGCTCCCAAATCAAGAGAAGTCCAGAGACTGGCCATTCCTTCAATTATGTTACACCAGCGCCGGCAAGCCTGCATCAATCCTCTTCGCAGCTGCCCAACGTCAAGCGCAATGTAGAATATCTCTGCCATAAGTTCAGCTGGAAGCCGATGGATCGGTGTTACAGAGCACTGCAACTTATAGTGTTGTTGCTCGAGGGTCTCAAGAGCAGGTTTGTCATCGGTGATTTGGGCGCGGGATTGATAGTATGCGGCATACAGCCCCGCTGCGCGGACTCTATTTTGATCAGAGAGAAGCAAAAATAACCAGTCGAGTTGTGCACCGAGATCAAAATGGGACGGAGGTTCATGAGTCATGTACCAGCTGCGAGCGAGGATGGTTCCGAAACAGCGCATGATATTCTCGCTGGATCCTCCGTCGAAGAAACAAAGTGATGACATTCCTTCCGTATTGGAAAGCACGAGGATCACAGTACGCTGAGAGGGAGTGAACAATTAAGACGTGTGGGAGTGGATACTTAGCGCCTGAAAGGAAACTTTAAGTTTGCCCCCTCGATGGATTCTCATTCGTCAACGTACACGCAAGGTTGCTTCCTTGACGGAACTGCTCCAGTGCAGTCGGTATCCTAGTCTTTGTACTAGAATGAGCTAAAGCTCAGTATGCGATAGCTGAGTGTATTATAGGACACTACCTACAAGGGGCCACTACCTTAGGACATGATAACATGTACGTATAAGCAGAAAATAGAGTCACAAGTTCAGCACGCGATGTCAGACTGAGCATGGATGATCCTACAACTAGGCTTTTATAGGAGGCGAAACCAGTCAAGGCAGTCATGGACGCTGTACTAGAAGTCATCGATACGGAATGGAAAGACAGAAGCCAGGCATGAAGAATCGAATGTAAGGCCTTCCTGGAACTGCGCGTTGTTCCGCCTATCAACGCGTGTGTAGACCTCCATGATACGATTTAAGTGTAGGGATGATGATCTTGCCCAAAATCCTGCCCGAGCCTCTCCCCTCAGGGCGAGAGTGGCCCTATTGGAGACGACTTAGCCAGAAGGCACGACGCGTCGGAGTGAATAGACTTACTCTGACGAGCCTTAAAAGGTGACACATAGTGTCTGGGTCCGACCTACACGACGAGTGGATGAGCATAAGCCGATAGTTGACCCGAATAACGCATAGTGAATCGTTTTCCATAAAGCCACTAAATCAGTGTAGTCACGTCCTCCCAGCCTTTGGCTGCTTCCGAACCACTGTCGTCGACGACGTCCCGAAGCTCGTTGGCACTCTGCCGATGAACACACCATAACACACCATAAACCACATGGGCTGAAACTCTCTATGGGAACGCTCAATAGGCCTGGCGAGAGGATGGCGACAACTTCGCATCGGTGATAGCCGTGTTTGGTGAGCTGAGTTTGTCTGAAGAATATCATGAACAAAGTCACCCCGTTCCCATTACGGGGAATAACCCCTAGTTGAGCACCTGAGGGAACAAAAGTTATCGTCCTCGAAATTTATGCCACTGAGATTGACGATGTCAGATTCCGTGTAAAACGGGCAAGGATACAACCTACTTCTTCCCGTAGAATGGAATATCGCCGAGGAAACTGCCCTGTGGACAAGTATCAGAATCGAGGGCTCGAGTTAAGGAGAGCTCGTCCAGTGTACCTTGCTTCCGCTCCACAAGAACATTGGTAGCGGTACCGGGATAGGCACGTTAATGCTACCCGACCTCGACTCCCTTCTCAAACTTCCTTGCAGTGGCTCCACTTTGCGTAAAGGTGGCCGTCCCGTTACCGTAGCGGTTCAAGTTGATGGCCGCAAGCGCGTCGTCTAAGGTGTCAGCCGTGATTGCCACCAAGACCGGCCCAAAAATCTCCTCCTTGTACACTTGCATTGTGGTACCAGCTTCAACGATTGTTGGGCCCACAAGGTTTCCGTATTCGTATCTAGCGACCGTGATATTCCGTCCGTTAAGGTGGCTCCGGCCACTGAGTTGATGAGACCAACCACTCGCTGCTTCGAAGCGGGGGAGATGAGGAGACTGCTGTATTTTGGTTTGGGTCAGGTTGGGAAGCCGGAGATGATGAAAGTCCCACAGGTCTGCGCCTTGTTCGAAACCGCCGTTAACCTTGAGACCTTTCGCTCGTTCCACAAGTTCCGGAATCCATGATTGAGCGTTACCCACGAACACGGCTGAAATGTGGATAACTTAGGTGGACAAATATGCAACGACACGCCACGTCACTCACCCACGGAGATTGCCATGCATCGTTGGCTAGCAACTGCGAACAAGTGTGTCAATCCTTCCTGAACGTCGAAACACGCCGAGTTCAACGAAGTTCCAAATCCAGCTCCAATAATCGAGTTAAGAGCAAGGTTCTTGTTAGCTACAGCACAATCAGTCGTTTGGTCATCGGTAGTCGGTATGTATGATACCATCAGGCATGATCAGAGCATGGTTCTTCGCTCCAAGATTCGCCTACACCCGCTTTCCATTCAGAATGCCCCTAAAAAGGAGTGTGGATATCAAACTCAGATGAATGAAACGAGAGCCGACCTCTCGTAGATGTGCCTTCCAGCCTTATCACCTCCGACAAAGCTGATAGCTTTGATATCCGGATGGTCGCATATCCGATTAACTGTAGGGAACGACATTCAGCACGCCATCGGGCAAGCCTATTCCAATGCCCCATCAGAATCTAGATAGGCAAAGAGAAGAGACACGCAGCACCTGCTCGCTTGCAGAGCTCTGCTAGTATCATTGCAGTTTCAGGGTCTCTCAGACGACTTGAGCATCAATTGTATTGCCTGTCACAGTGGCGAGAGGTATCGACCATAGAGGGATCATTGCAGGGAAGTCGAAAGGTGCAATGTTGTTCTTCGTGTTAGCTCCTTGAAATGTGTGACCGACGGCGAACCAACCTTGCGCAAACCCCCAGAGGGAGCCGCCTTGTCTCTATATCCATGTCTTTCAACACTTCGATCTTCTCACCCAGAAACGCGGTAGCGGCTCCACAAGCAGTCTCAGCGACTAGGAGCCCACGCAGGACGTTGCCGTGATCATCTAGAGAGATAGAACTCGTCAGTATCCAAAGTTACGGCCTCAAAAGGTAAGTACGACACACCTCCTATCGTCTTCGTTTGCTTAAGCACAATAGATGGCAAGTTCGTCCGCATGTTCCCGAAGAAGACTCTGCAACCTGCGTGATTCATCACTTTCCTACCCTTCTTAACTCCAATCACAACTCACTCAAGTGCAAACTTCTGCCTCGTGAGTACACTCGCCCGACGCCAGCTTTCAAAGGCCTTGGCAGAACCGACAGCCCGCTCAAACTCCTCCTTAGTCGTCTCCAGCACGCTGGAAAGTAAGGACTGCGTGATAGGATCGTTCATGTCATTCCATTTGTCGGCTTTGCTTTCCTCAACAAGACCGCCGATGAATTCATCGTCTTCCCGCCTACACAACTCGCCCCCTGCCAATGGGCCAAGATGGCCTCGGCACGCGGACGTGCGAGCGAGGAGAGACCACGACGGTGGAGGGTAAAGACACGAACGACGAACGGCGAACATTTTTGGAGATTGGTGGTGGGAGTGAAAGAAAGCGGAACCCTAGTCAAAACTCAATCACTTTCTCTTCGGTCCCTCGCCGAGTTCTGTCCTGCTCCTCAGTACCGCATCGGTCCCCCGTGTATTTTCCATTTCAAGATATTCCCGTCGACCACAACTACATCGCCAGATCTTCCCGACGAAATAGTAATTAACAACCTCTCGTCCGGCCTACCCTCCGTTCTCGTGAGCAGGTGCCATTGTATTGGGAACAAAATACATATCCTCTCCTACAACCCATCCGTACGAACTTGCTCGAGTGCCCGTTTGTGTTCCTTGACACCCTTGCTGCTCAGTATGGAATAATCGCAATCCATTGCACCCAGCATGTAGTGATCGTGCCTGAGGCTGGGTCAGCCGTTCGAAATATTGCATATAAAAATGGTAGCGCGAATTGGCGATCGTATAAATAGCTCAGAGATAGTATTAATAAATCATATCGCACAGCAAAGACCTTGTGGCCCGGAATGGAGATCGCTGAACGGTCGCGAACGATATATTTAAGGTGATAAAAAAATAAAATGAAAATAAAAATAGGACGTATATAAATGTTGGAAATAGCTGATGATTGGTGGAGTTAGGCGCGTTTGATCACCTTATACTGAGCAAGCTGGCTGAAAAATCCAACTGAAATCACCCCGGTTTCCGGCCGGGGCAAGGTATAAATCCTTGATCACTGGGTACAGCACCATTTATATGGATCCACACCTCTTGCCGCTGTCCATTGATAACCCAGCCCTGCCGCACCACGGAATTACGCGTGAAGTCGAGTAGCTTCTCTAGTGCCGAGAGGGGCGCTGCAGGTGGGTTAACTCCAGATTTTTGACTATTCCAGAGCGCCTCTGGAAGGACTCCATGTGATAAGCAACCCAGCGCGGTCGGGTCTCGATCAATAATGATGGTTAGAACTAGCTTCAATAACCGAAAGAGCAACTAAGGCCAAACTACATGCGGATGTTCAGCGACAAAAAAGGCTAAGAAGGCGCATTTTTGAAGATTCGGGCCCATGAGGTTCCAAAGGCAAAGTCGTCAAAGTCAAGAGAAACGGAACGATTATGAGATGTAAGGGGTATTGTCAGGAGGGCAGATGAATGCAAACCTCTACGACAATCGTGGGGTACCCAGTAGAGTAAGCGGCCCACTGAGTCCCTGACCCAACCATCCATGTCAGGCTTTGCAAAAAAATCAGCATGCATTGGGTTACAAGAGACGGTGCGCTGCACGTGAGAAGGGTAATCAATAGACCGAACCAGGTAGGTTTGGCACTCACGAAGCTTGCCGGCTCCTGTACTAACCTCAGAATCCCAAGTTCTAACAGTGCGGTCGTCGGATCCGGAGATGATGCGCCGCCCATCAGCAGAGTAAGCGACGGACCGCACATAGTCAGTATGCCCCTTGAGAGGATCGCCGACCTCAGCGCCAGTCTCGGCGTCCCAGATTCGAATGGTGCGGTCGTCGGATCCGGAGATGATGTGCTGCCCATCGGGAGAGTATGCAACAGATTTCACACCGCCATTATGCCCTCTAAGATGCTCGCCAATCGAAGTGCCAGTCTCAGCATCCCAGATTCGAATGGTGCGGTCGTTGGATCCGGAGATGATGCGCCGTCCATCAGGAGAGTAAGCAACAGACCACACCCGGGCAGTGTGCCCATCGAGAGGATTTCCGACTGAAGCGCCAGTCTTGGCATCCCAGATTCGAATGGTGTGGTCATCGGATCCGGAGATGATGTGCTGCCCATCGGGAGAGTATGCAACAGAAATCACACCACCATTGTGCCCTCTAAGATGCTCGCCAACCGAAGCGCCAGTCTCGGCATCCCAGATTCGAATGGTGTGATCGGAGGATCCGGAGACGATACGACGCCCATCAGGAGAGTAAGCAACGGACCACAAGGTTTTAGTGTGCCCATCGAAAGTATTTCCAACTGAAGCGCCAGTCTTGGCATCCCAGATTCGAATAGTGCAGTCGGTGGATCCGGAGATGATGTGCTGCCCATCGGGAGAGTATGCAACGGATTTCACACCGCCATTATGCCCTATAAGATGTTCGCCAACCGAAGCACCAGTCTTGGCATCCCAGATTCGAATGGTGCGGTCGGAGGATCCGGAGATGATGTGCTGCCCGTCGGGAGAGTATGCAACAGAATTTATACAGTCATTATGTCCTCTAAGATGCTCGCCAACCGAGGCGCCAGTCTTGGCATCCCAGATTCGAATGGTGTGGTCGCCGGATCCGGAGATGATGCGCCGCCCATCAGGAGAGTAAGCAACGGACCACACAAAGCTAGTGTGCCCATCGAGAGGATTTCCGACTGAAGCGCCAGTCTTGGCATCCCAGATTTGAATGGTGTAGTCGTCGGATCCAGAGATGATGTGCTGCCCATCGGGAGAGTATGCAACAGAATTTATACCACCATCATGCCCTCTAAGATGCTCACCAACCGAGGCGCCAGTCTCGGTATCCCAGATTCGAATGGTGTAGTCGTCGGACCCGGAAATGATGCGCCGCCCATCAGGAGAGTAAGCAACGGACCGCACATTATTAGTGTGCCCATCGAGAGGATTTCCGACTGAAGCGCCAGTCTTGGCATCCCAGATTCGAATGGTGCGGTCGTCGGATCCGGAGATAATGTGCTGCCCATCGGGAGAGTATGCAACAGAATTCACACTGCCATTATGCCCTCTAAGATGCTCGCCAACCGAGGCGCCAGTCTCGGCATCCCAGATTCGAATGGTGTGGTCGTCGGATCCGGAGATGATGCGCTGCCCATCGGGAGAGTATGCAACAGAATTCACACCGGCATAATGCCCTGTAAGATGCTCGCCAACCGAGGCGCCAGTCTCGGCATCCCAGATTCGAATGGTGCCGTCGTCGGATCCGGAGATGATGTGCTGCCCATCGGGAGAGTATGCAACAGAATTTACAGCCCCACTATGCCCTGTAAGATGCTCGCCAACCACAGCACCAGTATCTGCATCCCAGATCCGAATCGTGCTGTCGCGGGATCCAGTGACAACGCGGGTCCCATTTGAGGAATAACACGCACTCCTGACGGACCCCTTGTGTCCAGTCCACTTCAATGGCGGTGCTGGCCATGACGACAGGTTCCCGGCTCGTACCTTGATGGCACTAGTGAATCCCCCGCTCAAGGTCCTCGATAAAGGCGATTGTGAGGGCAAGAATGGTAGTGTCGAAATATAGACGTGTGGAGCGCTGATGGAGATAGGGGTGTGAAAAGTGATCAGGAAATGACGAATATCCTGAATTCTCTCAAGAAGCGTTGAATCTACATCCTACAGCCAATTCGAATCAGCTTGGAATGCAAACTAGTGGCAAGCTGGATGTACTCACTCTGACCCAGGATAGCAACCTTTGAAGGCTTTGAGCGCCAATTGGGGCCATCCCCATAATGCTCAACACTTCAACCCAAAATAATGGGTACAATCCCCCAAAGAAAGTCTTCAAGCCTCCCAACACCAATACGCGCTCATCGCGGGTAGCTGAAGAGCAAAGATGGTTCGACCAGTGGAGACAGCTATACTGCAAGGGGTCGGAAACATTCTGTTTCAGCCGGGATGGGAGATCTCTGATGTCTGCATTGGCGAGCCGGGAATCTTCGAGATTGCAGATATTGAAATGGAGCCCTTTTATCATCGTCTCAAGGCAGGCAATACCCTGCTGTGCGTGCGCCTCCGTCAGGTTGACTTGATACTCAGAGCGATCGCTGAGAAAGAAATCGGAAATTGACAAATGTCGGACACGAATTGCCCCATTGGCCCCCTCGTCTCGATATAGCAAAGAGCTGAGGGCACCCACCCACTTTATGACTAGATTGGGTTTCACTCCCGTCAGCTCTGCAATCGGCTCTTGGCAAAGTGGGCGGTATTGAGCCGTTGTGATTACAACAATCATCCGCCAAAACCCACCACTCTTGCTGTGCGCTTTCAGGATACTCGAATAGAGTCCGTATAGAGATTCTAAGCCGGTCCCGGCTGAGCCTTGCAGGGCTTCCTTCAAAGACTCCTCAGCGTCATCGCATTTCTCAAGTGCGAGAATAAGAGTCTTGATGAAGATGAAAAGTCCGTTCGCGCGAGAGATGAGCTTGTCGAAGTCCGATGCTTCTGGCCAAGACTTGGGGAGTCCCAAATGCGGGGCCACCAAGGCGAACTGGCTTCGGGCAAAGGTTCGCAAATCATCGCTGGCTTTCTGATCCGCAGTCAGATCATACGATGAATGCGACGAGCTGGTGAGACCACGAAAGAAGCGTTCGATATCGGCTTCGGGCCTACTGGTGATGATAATCTTGAGCCACGGAGCTAGTGCGGCTGCGTCGGTCAGGGCCTTTAGGATATCTTGGCGACTTTGATAGTTGCCACACTCATCAAGCGCGTCAATGACAAACGCGCAAGGATGCTCATTGGGGTGGCTAGGCGTCGAGCGGATAAAATCGAGGAAGTGTGTGTCTGTCATCGACTTCGCTGTGAGGGTTGGTCTACTATGAAGTCGTTCTGCCACAATCCTTCGAAACGTCGGCGAGTGTTCGGCGAGGTTGTAGATGAGAGTTGGAAGGATGTTTCTAGGCTCGTTCGAATTCGTGTCATCTCTCTGGCAGAAGAACGCTCCAATGAGTTGATTTCGCTCATCGAGTGTTTGACAGATTGAATGAGACAACGATGTCTTGCCGATTCCGGGTAAGCCGTAGATCCAGTATGTATTGCTCGGCCCCGATCCATTGGCTACCCAGGCGGTGACTTGATTGAGGATAGATTGGCGGGTGCCTTCCATACAGCAGAGCGCCCGATCGTAGCCAGACCTGGTAGGTTTAAGGCGCTCTTTAAGCAAGAGGTCTTGCTGGACTAACTCTATACGAAACAAATGAGAATACACTATCATCAGATTGGGGTCAATGCTTACTGGACTCTTTAACGAGGCGGAGGGTCTCAACATCCATTGCACGGTCGAAATCTTCAATGACCTTGGTCAACTCTTTGCTCATTTCTTCGATCCGATGCGGGTGCGCCAGCCCACTCAACGTCCTCTCTGCGATCATCAGCATTGCGAAATTCAAAAAGGCCGACTGCTCACCGAAACGTCCACGTTTGACATAGTCGCACGAACACTCTGCGACCATTTCCATCACTTTGAACATTTTTGAGATTGTCTTCTTCAAGATTTCTGTCTCTTCATCGCTGATCTCGTCTGCGACTTTGTCCGCAAAAAACAAAATGCGCTCCAACCGATCCAACAGGTCTAATGGCATCTGGTCGTACTTGTTCTGTTCCTGCAAAAGCTAGAACAGCCGGGCGTCACCTCTGCTTCTGACGCGCAGGAGCGGGAACAAACCTCAAACGTGACTTGGGTGACACTGAATGCAGCCTTTGCGATCTCATTCAACTAAAATGTGTCAACATCTGATGGTTTCGATATAGGAGACTGAGAACCGACCTCCGAGAATGCAGCTCCGAATTTAATACCCTTTTCCAGGGCCTTCTCCGTCGATTCTGTCATCAATGGGGAGTAATTACCTAACAATTCTTCGAGTTGAAGGAGCGAGGAGCGTAGATCATTCACCTATGCGAACAGTATAAGCAGCACGCGGTGGACAATTGTCAGAAGACGAACGGTAACTTCTGCAGAGAACTGTAGTTCCAGAGGACAACTATGCTTCCCAGCAACAATGTCCGCTGCGGCCTCCCGGTCAGTACTGAAAGGACTGGTCGGTGATTCAAACTGACCCCGTACTAGGAACTCGTGGGCTGTGGTGCTCCAATAATCCTCGAAAAGGGCTTGAAAGTCGATCTCTTCGCTACCCTGCTCCTGCTTCCCCCACTTGAGAAGACCGCTCT
>Ga0307515_10012184_pt1 | contig 16209 bp, 17 predicted proteins | sample 17_EM_MG_FD_194513 | JGI IMG/M metagenome (GOLD analysis project Ga0307515, IMG submission 194513) | Populus trichocarpa ectomycorrhiza microbial communities from riparian zone in the Pacific Northwest, United States - 17_EM | ecosystem: Host-associated > Plants > Roots > Unclassified | place...
ACGTCGCGGGGGCTAGTCAGGAACGCTCCGAGGACCATGTCGCCGGCGTTGGACACGACGATACCGATGTCGAGGTCGTCGGTGGCTTCGACGATCGTGTTCAGAAAGCCGGATGCGGCCAGATCGACTTGCAGGCAGCGGTATTCGACGCTGTATCGGGCGGCGAGGTCCCGGCCGACTTCGTCGAGGACGGGCCGGCGTCGGGCCGCGAGTACCACGTTGAGTCCGTTGGCCGCGAGCTGGCGGGCGAACTCCCGGCCGATGCCCGAGGACGCTCCGGTGACCAGGGCCCAGGGCCCGAACCGCTGTCGGTCGATGCGGCGAAATTCGCTACGCATAAGACGCTCCTTCGACGGCCCACGAGAGAAGGCGGAGCCACGGATCGCGGGCGTCGGTTAGGGGTTGAGTGCTTCGCCGGTTTCGAGCAGTGTCTTGAGTCCGCTGAGCACGCGCATCCATCCGGCGCCAGCGACACGTTCCGCGGTTTTCGGGGCGTGTTCGAGCTGGTCGTGGATGACGGTGAGGAGGCTGACACCGTTGTGGTCGGCCGTGATCTGCCAGGTCACCCGGCTGGGTGGTTCGGTGGCGAGGTCGGGTTGGTAGAGGGCACGGTAGCTGACGGCGAGTCGGTGTGGTGGGTCGGCGTCCAGCACGATGTCGTCGCCCCAGAGGGTGGTGCGGTCCGGCGAGTGGTACCGAAACCGTGCGCCGGTCTCGCCCGTGGTCTCCACGAGCGCGCCGAACAGGTAGCGGGCGCTGTATTCGGGTTTCGTGATTGCGTCCCAGATCTGCTGCGGCGTGACGCGGATGAAGCTGTGGTATGTCTGCGTCACGGGTGCGATGGCGGTGGTCACCGGGGCTCCTTGTCGATCGCTGGGCGTGGGCATTCGGGTTGGGTCTACTCAGACGGCACTGGTACAGGACGTGTGGCGTGGTCGGCGAGAAGGTGAGTGGTGCGTGCGGTGGCAATCGCGGAGAAGACGGCGAGCCCGAGCGCGGAGCCGAGTTGCAGGGAGGTGTTGAGCAGGCCGGCGGCCAGGCCCGCCTGGTTGGCGGGGACGCCGGCGTTGGCGGCGGTGGTGACGGTGACGAACACGGCGCCGAGCCCGATCGACATGACCGCGAGGCCGGGCAGCAGGTCGGCGAGATAGGAGCCGTGGGCCGGGACGCGGGACAGGTAGAACATCCCGGTGGCGGCGACGACGGCCATGACAAGGGAACCTCCACTCAGTCTGAGTTAGTTGGCTGACTAACTCGGACGTTAGCAGGCCGGGCTGCGCTTGGCTACGCTGTGAGTGAGATGACTGACTCAAGCAATCGTGGTGGCAAGCGGGAACGGCTCGTCGCCTCCGCCGGCGACCTGCTGCACCGCCAGGGCGTGGCGGCCACCACCATCGCGCAGGTCGCGGACGCCGCCGACGTCCCGCCCGGCAACGTGTACTACTACTTCAAGTCCAAGGACGACCTGGTCCGGGCCGTGATCGACGCGCGGGCCGACCAGGTACGCGCGATGCTCGACTCACTGCAGGCGCGACGCAGCCCCGGAGCCCGACTCAAGGCGCTGGCACACCAATGGGTGGAGATGCGCGATCTGATCGCCCGCTACGGCTGCCCGTTCGGCACCCTCACCGCCGAACTCGACCGCCGCGAGGACGGCCTCGACCGGGAGGCGGCCAAGCCGATCGGCCTCATCCTCGACTGGGCCGAGGACCAGTTCCGCCAGATGGGCAGGCGCGACGCACGGGAACTCTCGGTCAGCCTGTTCTCCGGCGTGCAGGGCGGCGCACTGCTGGCCAACGCCTTCCGGGACCCGGACCTGATGACCGGCCAGGTAGGCCACCTGGAACGCTGGATCGACTCCCTGTGGTGAGTGTTACCGGGTCAACCGTGCTCGGCGGAACGCGCCGGCATGCTCAAGCCCGCACCCGCGCCGTACCGCATGGTGCTGTGGGCCGAAGCCGTCGACGCCGAGCAGGCGGTCATGGTCGCCGCACACGACTGGGACATCGCCAGCGCCCAAGCCGTCGGCATTTACAACGCTTTCGTCGCGTGCGGCGACCGCGTCCCACTACCGGGCTGGCCCGCACCCGACCTCACCGGCCCCGATCTGATCCAGGCCACCACCAACCCGAGCGTGACGCCCGATGCAGCGGTCGCTAGGCGTCTCGGACGGGCTGGTAGGCGAGCAGGACGAGGCTGTCACCGACAGTGCGGGTGTCGACGAGACGCATGGGTGTCACGACGCTGGCCTCGCCGAAGAGCCGCTCGCCGGTCCCGACCACGATCGGGTAGGTCATCAGCCGCAGTTCGTCGACGAGGTTGTGCTCCATCAGCGTGTGCACGAGGCGACCGCTGCCGTAGACGACGACGTCCCCGTTCACCTGGTGCTTCAGCTTCTGTCGTCTGGCTCGAGCCACTTCCCGACGCCGTCATCGGCGGCGCCATCGACACGCCGCTCGGCCCGGAGGCCCGCTACGAGCAGACCGAACCCATCTCCCTGGCCTTCGTGACCGCCCTGCAGTTCCTGCCACCACGCCAGCTCGCCGTTCTCATCCTGCGCGACGTCCTCGGATTCCACGCGAACGAAATCGCCGATATGCTGGACGCAAGCGTCGAGTCAGTCAAAAGCGCCCTCAAAGGGGCGCGCGCCGGCCTGCAGCACCAACGGGCTACGACCGACCACCGCGAATCGCCGCCCTCCGGCTCGCCCTCCGAGGACGCGATCGTGGCAAATTCGTTCGCGCGTGGGAAGCCGCCGATCTCGACGCGCTGGTGGCCCTGCTGACCGACGACGTCTTCATGTCGATGCAGATGATGCCCTTCGAATACCAAGGGCAGAGACATCGTGGCCGGCTTCTGCGCCAGCATCTTCCGCACGGGGCGCAGGTTCGACCTCGTCCCCAGGCGAGCCAACGGTCAGCCGGCGTTCGGCGCCTACCTCCGTGCCCCCAACGGCATCAGCCACGGGACCGGCTTCTACCGTCCTCACCCTCACCGGCGACCGGATCTACGCATGACCCGCGTCGAAAACAGCGTCCGGCCTGCGTTCGGGCGGGCCTTCAACCCGCCGTGAACGGCGGAGCACTGGCCCGCAACCCGGTAGCCGGTCGGTGAGCACCTCGTCATAGGCCATGACCGGCGACGCCAAGCCGGCCCGGGTATCCGCGGTGCCGGCGGCGAGGCCCGGGTCAGGTCGTGGTGGTGGGCAGGTCGAAGATGGGGAACAGGTCGGGGTCGGGGAAGCCGGTGATGGTGGCGACCTGGTCGCCGGTGATGGTGAGGACCATGATCCCGTAGCCGCGGCAGTCGCCGGTGTGCTGGTCGGGCAGGTACGCCGCGAGGGTCGGATGCCCGTTGGCTCGGGTGACGACCAGGCGGATGAGGTCGAGGCGTCCGTCGGCGGGCACGGTGGCGAAGAATCCGGCGACTGCGTCGCGGCCGACGATCCGGATCGCATGCGGCGGCATGCTCAGCGTGACGTCGTCGCGCAGCAGGGCGGCCAGGGCGGGGATGTCGCGGGCGTGCCAGGCCCGCAGGAACCCGTCCAGTACCTGTTTTTCGCGGGCGTTGAGGTGCTGCGTTCCGGTGTCGGTCGCGGGTGCGGTGGGCAGGGCTGCGCGGGCGCGTTGCAGGGCGCTGTTCACCCCGGCCACAGTGGTGTCGAGCAGGTCGGCGACGTCGCGGGCCGGCCAGCCGAGGACCTCGCGCAGGATCAGCACCGCCCGTTGGCTGGCCGGCAGTAGTTGCAGTGCGGCGACGAACGCCAGTGCGACGCTTTCCCGCCGTACGGCGATCGCGGCCGGGTCTGCGTCGTGATCGGCCAACTCGTCGAGCAGGGTGTCCGGGTACGGCTGCAACCAGGCCACCTCAGTCGTGGAGGTCAGTGGGTCACGCCCCCGCCGGTTGATCATCTTGAGGCAGGTGGTGGTGGTGATCCGGTACAGCCAGTGCCGCAACGGCCCGGTGCCCTGGTAGCCGCCCAGCCCCCGCCAGGCCCGCACGGTTGCCTCCTGCACCGCCTCCTCCGCGTCGGCGTACGAGCCGAGCATCCGGTAACAGTGCACGTGCAATGCCCGCAGGTGCGGGGCGATCAGCGCCCGGAACGCTTCCCCGTCACCAGCGCGGGCAGCCGCCAGCACCGGCTCAATGTCAGGGTCGCCGAGCGCCGGTTGAAGACCACGCGTCGCACTCACCGGCCCACGGTAACGCCCGGGTATGACGACACCGATGAGTTCACCCCCGGATCGGGATCAGACACAGACGAGGGGGTCGAGCAGGCCCCGGCACATCGGATGACAGAAAGGGTACGGCTGATGGGTGCATCGTTCGTATGGTTCGACCTCACTACCACTCCCAGCGGCGGCGACGGCGTGCGTGACTTCTACACCCAGTTGTTCGGCTGGACGATCAGCCCCGGCATGGGCGACTACCAGAGCTTTGTCACCGACGGCGAACAACCCTGGGCCGGGATCGTGCCCGGCGACCCGGCGACCGCCGGCCGGTGGATCCCCTACCTCGTGGTCGACGACCTCGACGCGGCCGCGAAGCAGGCCGCCGCCCCTGGGCGGCAGCATCGTCCGGGACAAGAGCACCGGGCCGGCCGGAACCTCGATCGTCGTGACCGATCCCCCCGGGGCGGCCGTCGCACTGTTCACGCCCGCCGCCGGGTAACCACCTGACCGCCGGTCGTGCGGGTCGCCGTCACCAACCGCCACCCGCACGGCCTACGGCCGAGATTCAATGCCCCCTGCCGACCTACACAGGAGCTGACACCGCCGATGACCGGTGAAGAACTGTTCTGGGACCTCGTCGAACCGATGTACACCGACCCGGCCGTGCAACGCTCCACCATGATGGGCCTGCCCTGTCTACGCCTCGACGGCCGGTTCTTCGCCTCCCTCGACCGGCACACCCACGCGTTGCTGGTCAAGTTGCCGCAGCAGCGGGTCGGTGAGCTCATCGCCGGCGGCGTCGGCGAACCCTTCGCCCCAGCCGGACGGGTGTTCCGGGAATGGGTCGCCATCGCGCAGCCCGACCGGGAACAGTGGCAACGCCTGCTCACCGAGGCACGCGACCACGCCGGCCCATCCGCGCCGACGACCAGCCCGGTCACGCCGGCCGATACCATCGCCTTCAGCGGATTCAGCGCCGCCGGACTGGCGTTCCTGGCTGGGCTCGAACGCGACAACACCAAGCGGTACTTCGACGCCCACCGCCACACCTACCGACAGGGACTACTCGAACCATCCAAGACATTCGTCGTGACCCTCGGCGCTGACCTGCGCCGCCGAGTCGCCGAACATCTGCAGGCCGAGCCGCGGATCGGCGGCAGCCTGTTCCGCATCGCCAACGACCTGCGCTTCGCCAAGAGCAAGCCGCCTTACAAGCCCCACCTCGACCTAGCCTTCTGGCAGGGCGACAGCGGACCACGCCGCGACCCGTCGGTCATCCTGCGGATCACACCCACCGAAGTCCACCTCGGCGCCGGCGTATTCGCCCTCACCGGTGTCGCACTCGAGCGCTACCGCACCGCGCTCCGCGATCCGGCGCTCGTCGCCGAACTCGACACCGCCGTCACCACATTGGCCGCCGCGGGCGCCGAGCTGAGCGAACCAACCCGGACCCGCCCGCCATCCGGCTTCAACCCGGCCGAGCCCGCAGCACGCTTCGCCGTCCGCGACAGCCTCCACGTCATCCGGCGCCTCCCACACCCTGCAGCCATCACTACCGCGCAGTTCGTCGCATGGTGCGCCGACCAGATCACACCGTTTCGACCGCTTCACCAATGGCTGACCCGCCGCGTCGGCGCCCCGACCCTGACCGCTCTGAAGGAACTCCCATCGTATGCCGACCGCGCGACCGCGCGACCGCGCGACCGACCGGCCGGGGCTCAGGGGCCGGACCACACCGACCGAAGCCGTAGGCGCCAGCCGACCGCTCGATACTGAGAGCCGTATGGGTTGTTTACGACATCGCTTGGACGTTCGTCATCTGGAGATCCAATTCAGGCTGACAGCGGCCGTTCCCGGCCACGCGACGAAGTTCTCGACGTCGACGGTGTGTGATGGCGCCGATCTGCCGGTGCACGGCGGCTTTGTCCCGGCGCGGATCTAGTCCCAGAACGCTCGCACGGCCGCGGGTGGGGCGCAGGAAGTCCAGCAGCAGGCGGATGGTCGTGGTCTTCCCCTTGCCGTTGGGGCCGAGGAAGCCCATCACCTCCCCGGCGCGGACATCGAGGGTCAACGCCTCGATGCCACGATGTGTCCCATAGAACTTTGTCAGGTCCTCGGCGGACACCGCGATGTCGCTCGTCATGGCCTCATCGTCGTGGTTGGCACGCTCGGGTATCCAGGTCGATACCCGGACGAGATCGCGAACGTCTGGTGCCGGAACCCGGCAATGATCGCCTCGTGCCCCCGGGCTGCGGCGTCAGCGATGTTCGGCCTCGGCGTGATGACTGGCGTGGGCGAGGCGGCGGTAGCCGGCGCCCAGCATTGTCGCGAAGCCGATGACCGGGGTGTAGGGCCATGCGGCCGGCAGACTGGGTTGGTGCGCGACGAACAGGACGTAGATCAATGCGGCCGGTGCGGCGATGCTGGTCCGGGCAAGCCACTCGGTGCACCAGGCGGCGCAGACGGTGCGGCCGACGGCGACGATCACGACACGGCCGGCGGGAGTAGGGAACAGCACGGGGGAGGCGAAGCCGCACGCGGTGACCAATGACGGGCCGGCGACGATTTCCCTGACCAGAACGACGTGGCGTTCTTCGACGCGTGGGCCGGGCATCGCTTGCCTCCCGCTGGGTTTCGGGCGATCAAACCATGAGGGTCAACTCCCACGCTGGCTGCTGATCTGTGAGCGCTCAGGTGGTCACTCCACTATGGTGAAGGACCTGGTGTGCCGGGAGGTCTGGTCGGCGGCTCACTTGCCGACACCTGACGAACGATGATTCCGTGGATACACCCCCTGTTCGTTTCCTGTTCTTGTTCGGTCGGGGAAGCTGGGCCGAGGCTCGCCGGATCACCGATGTCCTGCGCACCGAAACCGTCGGTGGAATGCTGCTGCTCGGCGCGGCCGTCATCGCCTTGATCTGGGCCAACTCGCCGTGGTCCGGGCTGTACCACGACCTGTCCGGCCTGCGGGTCGGCCCGGCGGCCTGGCATCTCGACCTGTCCCTGCCGCAGTGGGCGGCAGACGGACTGCTGGCGAGCTTCTTCGTCGCAGGTCTGGAGCTCGCGAGGATCTCCCGTGCGTGCTCAGGTCGGCGGGTCGTCACCGACGCTCCTAACCCTTGCGCACAGGTCTATCCACAGGTTTATCCACAGGATTGCCGGAGCGGTCGGCCCTGCGGACAGCCCGCCGCCCGGCGGCCGGCGGCCGGTTCGGACACCACGTCCCTTACCTGCGCGCCCAACGCGTCGGGCATCTGCGCCAGGATCGGCCGCAACGCCGCCGCGGCGAGCGACCACCGAATGCATACTCAGCCGGCTACTCGGCCTGCACATCACTACCGCGACCGACCGATGCCGCAGCCGGCACGCCGACCCGGTCACGCCGCGAACCTCGCCCACCAGAGTCGCCGTTGACACCGCGACTCGCGACGACCCGGCAGGACCGGCGTCAATACTGTTGCGGTGAGCGGATACGCGATTGATGATGCGGCGCTGCGGCGGATGCTCGCCGAAGCCCGAGCGCAGTACACGATACGGCCCAGCGACTACCTGGAAGGAGTAGTGACCGCCCTGCTCGAAACCCTGGATGATGTCCCGTTTGTCGACGGACGCCGCGACGACGAGCAGGCCGCCCAGGCGTCGGGACGCACGGCGCATGCCAGGGTCCGTGACTTCCTGCATGGGCAGAGCGCGACTCTGGCGTGGATCCTCGGGGAGACGGCGGCGCCACCGGTACAGCCCGTGCTGAGCGAACCAGCAGCTGAGCAGGGTACGGAAACCTGATCCTCGGCTCCGAGGGCCCGGGTTGGCGACGGGTCATGCCGTCGGTGTGCTGCTAGGTTGATCGTAGGTGTGCCGGGAAGTCTGGTCGGCGGTCGATGCCAGCTGACCAGTTCCGGGAGTGCGTATGGCGGGACGGCTTGACGGGTGAGCGCGCTCGCCTGGATCGCGGTGGCGGTTTTCGTCGTCGCCTACGTGCTGATCGCGACGGAGAAGATCAACCGGGTCGCGGTCGCGTTGGGCGGGGCGTCGGTCATGCTGGCGCTGGGCGCGACGAACCCGGAGCACGCGTTTTTCTCCGAGGACGCCGGGATCGACTGGAACGTCATCTTCCTGCTGCTCGGGATGATGTTGATCGTCGGGGTGCTGAAACGCACCGGGCTGTTCGAGTACGTGGCGATCTGGGCGGCGAAGAAGGCCCGTGGCCGCCCGTTCCCGATCATGGTGATCCTGATCGTGGTCACCGGGGTGGCGTCGGCGGCCCTGGACAATGTCACCACGGTGCTGCTGGTGGCGCCGGTGACGTTGCTGGTCTGCGAGCGGCTCGGCGTACCCCCGGTGCCGTTTCTGATCGCGGAGGTCCTGGCCTCGAATATCGGCGGCACCGCCACGTTGGTCGGTGACCCGCCGAACATCATCATCGCTAGCCGTTCGGGGCTGAGCTTCAACGACTTCCTGAGCGTCCTCGCGCCGTTCATCGTGCTGGTCCTGGTGGTGCTGGTTCTGCTCTGCCGGATCATGTTCCGTAAGGCCTTCCACTACGACGCCGAACGCGTCAAGCGGGTGATGGCGCTGCGGGAAGGCGACGCGATCCGGGACCGGCGGCTGGTGGTTCTCAGCCTCGCTGTGCTCGCCGCGGTGCTGGTGGCGTTCGGCCTGCACACCGTTGTGGGTTTGGAGCCGTCGGTGGTGGCCCTGCTCGGCGGGCTGCTGCTGCTCGCCCTGTCGCGGCTGGATGCGACCGAGGTGGCCAAGGACGTGGAGTGGCCGACGCTGATCTTCTTCGCCGGGCTGTTCGTCATGGTCGGCGCCCTGGTCGCCACCGGAGTGATCGACACCCTGGCGCGTGCCGCGACCGGCGCGGTTGAGGGCAAGCTGTGGCCGGCGACGCTGTTGCTGCTGTGGGCGTCCGCGGGTCTGTCGGCGATCGTGGACAACATTCCGTACGTGGCGACGATGAGCCCGGTCGTCGCGGAACTCGTCGACGCCGCCGGCGGCAACGACAAGGCGCAGGTGCTGTGGTGGGCTCTGGCGCTCGGCGCGGACCTGGGCGGTAACGCCACCGCGATCGGCGCGTCGGCGAACGTCGTGGTGCTCGGCATCGCCGAACGTTCGGGGCACCGGATCTCGTTCTGGGGCTTCACCAAGTACGGGCTGATCGTCACCGCCATCTCGGTGACCCTGGCCGTGCCGTATCTGTGGCTGCGGTTCTTCGCCTTCTGAGCCGCCGGTCAGGTGCCGAGCATCCGGTCCAGCAGCCCATCCAGAGTGATCGCGCCGGTCATCACCCGATCCTGGTCGACGACCGCGACCAGCGGCACGTTCGAGCGGGCCATCACCGCGGCGACCTCCAGCAGCGTGGCGTCCGCGCTGACAGCCGGCAGCTCCGGGCGACTTTTCGGGAGCAGGTCGGCCACGGTGCGCTCGCCGATGCCGTCGAAAATGACGTCGGCGGCGGCCTCGTCGATCACCCGGGCCAAAGCCGGGTCGTCCTGGCAGTACGACGGCAACGCCATCCGCAACACCTGCGTACCGGCCAGCACGGTCAGCGGACGACCCTTGCCGTCGACCACGATCAGACCGGGCAGATCCTGCGCGGCCAGCACCTTGGCCGCTTCCTTGGCCGAGGTGCCTTCGCTCACCGTGCTCATGGGGATCGCCACATCACCAGCACGCATCCCGCGTCTCCTCATCGTGTCGCCCATCCCATCGTACGGCCCCCTGCTATCGAGGGCTGCGGGCGCCGGCTCAACCGCGCAGGTCTCTGCGCTCGTAGGCGCCGACGCCGACCACGCACAGGGCCACCGAGATCGCCATCATGCCCGCTACACCGGCCCAGTCGGGCGCCTGGTCGGGTACGGCGGCGAGATGCGCGAACGGGGACAGCTTCACCACCCACGCCGGAGCGCCGGCGTCGACGGCGAGGACCAGCAGCAGGAACCCGCCCACAGCCGGCAGAGCACCGATCCCCGCCACGGCGCGCGGCAGGACACCGAGCGCGAACACGGCCGCGCCCAGGCACAACGCGACGACCGGGAGCACGTTGAGACAGCCCGCCAACGCCCTGCCGAGGCTCAGGCCCGCCCCGACGATCGCCGTGCCCGCCCACGTCGCCAGCCCGGCCACCAGCGTCAACACCACCGCCCCGCCGGCCGCGGCCAGCATTTCCGCACCGGCCGACGCCCGCCGGGTGACCGGCCCCGCATACAGCGGGGTGAGCAGCCGGTCGGTCTCGGCCGCGGCACTCGCGGCGATCCGGACGGCGGTGAACACCCCGACCGGGACCGCGAGCAACGCGAACAGGGTCGCGGCGTATCCCTCAACCCGGCCCAGGCCGGCGAAACCGGCCTGGGCGGCGAGGTCGGCAAACCGGGGATTGTCGGCCAGGAAGTCCGTCATCGACTTCGCGATCAGGCCGATGAGCAGGAAATACGCTGCGACACCGGCGGACCAGCCGGCGAGCGGACGCACCGTGCGCCGCACCGCGAACCCGTACACCGAGCCCAGCAGCGCCAGCCGCGGCGCCCGTCCGGTCGCCGGCGCAAGCCATCCACCGCGCAGGTCCCGCCGCTTCGCCGCGGCCGGGACCACCGCCACCAGCAGTACGGCCGCGGCGGCGAGGACCAGCAGCGGCAGCCACCGGCCGGTGTCGTACGGGCGGGTCAGCTCGAGCAGGCCGAACGGGGTCAGCCACCGCGCCCAGGCCAGGGCCGACACGCCGTCACCGACCATGCGCAGCAGCAGACTCGCGCCCAGCACCGCCACCGCGCCACCACTGGCCACCGCACGCGCCGGGAACACCTGCGCGGTCAGCCCTGCGACGCCGACGAAGAACACCCCCAGCGTGGCCAGGCCGGCACCGTGCAGCATGGCGCCGCCAGGATCGGTGCCAGCGGCGACCAACGCGACGGCCACCGCGGCGCCCGCCACGCCGGTGGCTGCAGCAAGGACTGTCACATGGCGGCGGACAACACCGTGTAGCGGGACACGTCCAGCCAGCAGCAGATCCCAGTGGCCGGCGTCCTCCTGCCCGCGGGTGATCCGGGTGGCGGCGAGCAGCCCCCAGACGCCGATCAGGACGGCCAGGAAGGTGCCGGTACGCCACACCGTGAACCCGCCCGGGTCGTCCAATGCCGTCGGTTCACCGAACAGCGTGCGGATCGCCGGATTCCCGGCCAACGCGGCGAGCGACGCGGCCTGCCCGCCGGTGGCCATCACGTTGTCGTACGTGGTCGCCACCAGCACCGACATGCCGGCCGCGAGGACGGTGACGACGAGCGCTGGTCGACGCACCTGCCTCAGCGCGAGGGCGGTCACCGCCTTTCCGGGCGACGCCGGCGCCCCAGGCCGGGCGACGCTGTCCAGGGCGGTCATCGCGACGCCTGTCCGTAGTAGGCGAGGAAGATCTCCTCCAGGGTGGGCTCGCGTACCGCGAGGGTGGCCACGTCCGCGGCGGCCAAAGCCTGCAAGGCCGGCCCGGGCGCTCCGGTGAGCACGAACCGCAACCGGCCGGCGCCGACCGGTTCGACCTCGGCGACGCCCGCCACCGCGCTCAGATCGGGCGCCGCTGCGGCGAAACCGACCTCGACCTCGGTACGGTGCAACCGGCGCAGTTCGGCGACCGAGGCGACATCGACCAGCGTTCCGGCGCGCAAGATCCCCACCCGGTCGCACACCGCCTCGACCTCCGCGAGCTGGTGCGAGCTGAGGAACACCGTCTGACCCCGGTCCCGCGCCTCGAACACCGCGCGGCGGAACTCGCGCTCCATCAACGGATCCAGCCCGCTGGTGGGTTCGTCGAGCACCAGCAGCGGCGCCCGGGTCGCGAACGCCGCCACCAGCGCCACCTTCTGACGATTCCCGGTCGAATAGGTACGAGCCGGCCGGGACAGATCCAACGCGAACCGCTCCACGAGTTCACCCTGGTAGGCGGCGTCGATTCCAGGCCCGGTGCGGGCCGACAGCTCCAGGATCTCCGCGCCGGTCAACTGCGGCCACAACGCCACGTCGGCAGGCACATGCGCCAGCAGCCGGTGCGCAGCGGCGACGTCGGCCGCGTCGGTGTCGAAGACCCAGGCACGGCCCGAGCTCGGGCGGGCCAGACCGAGCACCAGCCGGATCGTGGTGGACTTCCCGGCCCCGTTCGGGCCGAGAAACCCGAAAACCTCACCGGCCGACACGACCAGATCGAGGCCGTCGAGGGCGAGCAGCCGCCCATAACGCTTACTCAAACCCTCGGTACGCAATGCGACAACGCTCATTCGGAGCCTCCGGCCGACAGCAGGATATGACTGCCGACCAGGCTTCCCGGCGCACCTGAGCTGACCCTACCCCCGGCGTACAAGCCGCACGGTTTCCCGCCCTTGACCGCGGCCTGGCGGGCCTGTCCAGTGGCCCGACTCGGCTCGCCGCCGGCGTCCGGTAGGTGATGCACACCGGGGTGGGGCGGCTTGCCGGTAAGGTGGGCAGAGGTGCGCCGGGAAGTCTGGTCGGCAAATGAGCTGACCCGACCCCGAAAGATGGAGCGCCTGTGAGGCACGCACCGCGCCGTCCCCGTGATGTCTTCAGCCGCGGGTCGTGGGCCGAGGCCCGCCGCATCGCCGACGTGCTGCGTAAGGAGACCATCGGCGGCGCTTTGTTGCTCGCCGCCGCCCTGATCGCGTTGATCTGGGCGAACTCGCCGTGGGCCGGCGGCTACGCGGCGATGCTCGCCTACCCGCTCGGCCCGCCTGCCCTGCATCTTGACCTGTCGCTGGCCGGGTGGGCGGCCGACGGACTGCTGGCGATCTTCTTCTTCGTGGCCGGGCTGGAACTCAAACGGGAGTTCGTGGCCGGCGACCTGCGCGATCCACGCCGGGCCGCTGTCCCGGTGGCGGCCGCGATCGGCGGAGTGGCCGTCCCCGCGCTGTTCTACGCGCTGGTCAACCTGGGCGGCGCGGTCCGAGGCTGGGCGATCCCCACCGCCACGGACATCGCGTTCGCGCTCGCGGTCCTCGCCGTGGTGGGCCGTCATCTGCCAGCCGCGATGCGTACCTTCCTGCTGACCCTGGCGGTGGTCGACGACCTGCTCGCGATCATGATCATCGCAGTGTTCTACACCGCGCACCTGTCCGCGCTGCCCCTGCTCGCCGCCGTGCTGCCGCTGGGGTTGTTCACGCTGCTGGTGCAACGGCGGGTCCGGGCCTGGTGGCTGCTGTTGCCGTTGGCTTTCGCGGTGTGGGCGCTGGTGCACGCCTCCGGTGTGCACGCCACGGTCGCCGGGGTGCTGTTGGGTTTCGCGGTGCCGGTGCTGCGCAGCCGCAAGGCCGGCGGCCCGCAGGCGGGGCCGGGTCTGGCCGAGCATTTCGAGCACCGGTTCCGGCCGATTTCCGCAGGGGTCGCGGTGCCCGTCTTCGCGCTGATGTCGGCGGGCGTGACGATCGGCGGTTTCGGCGGTCTCACCTCGGCGCTCCGTGACCCGGTCGCGGTCGGGATCGTGGTCGCTCTGCTGGTGGGCAAGCCGGTCGGGATCACCGCCGCGACGTGGCTGGTCGCGCGGTTCACCCGCGCGAAGATCGACGCCGGCCTTGCCTGGATCGACGTGGTCGGCGTGTCCGTGCTCGGCGGGATCGGGTTCACCGTGTCACTGCTCATCGGCGAGTTGGCCTTCGGCGCCGGCAGCGAACGCGATGACCGGGTCAAGGTCGCCGTCCTGGCGGGTTCGCTGGCCGCGGCCGGGTGCGCCGCGATCGTCCTGCGGCTACGTAACCGCACCTACCGGCGTATCCACGAAGCAGAGCAGATCGACAGCGACGATGACGACGTTCCGGACCTCTACCAGACCTGACCGGCCCGGCCCGAGGGCGGGCCTGCTATCGATGACTGATCCGCCCGGCCCGGCCAGGAAGTGGAGGACCGCGTGTTGCTGTTGACGTTCGCCGCCGTGCTGCTGCTGGCGGTGCTGATATCGGCTCTGGGGCTTCGACGAGCAGGCGGAGACTCCGGCCTGGCACGGCGTGCTGCGCCGCAGGATCCGTACGGCACGGCGCCGATGAGCAACCAGTCCCGGGTGTCTGTCCCGGCGCGACATGTCGAACAGGGCAATCGCCTCGTGGCGATGATGCGTGCTGGTCGAGAAAGCGGCTGGCCGCCGCCGAGGCGGAGATCGCTGAGCTCAAGGCTCAGGTGGACCGCGACAGCCGGAACCCTTGTCCCAGCCGCCGTCATCGCACGTCCGGGCACAACGGCGCCCTGACAGGAGCCTCGAAACCCGCCACCAGCCTGGCTACACTCCGGCGATATGACCGAGTTCTTCGACCACGTCGAGCGGGCACAGCTCAGCGACCTGCTCGACGAACTCGGTCCGCAGGCACCGACGCTGCTTGAGCCGTGGACGACCCGCGATATCGCCGCGCACCTGGTCCTGCGCGAAAACGACCACCTCGCCGGCCCCGGGCTCGTCCTGCCCGGTGCGTGGGGACGCTTCGCCGAAAGGCGCGCAAAAGCCCTCGCGCTCAGGAACTTCACCCGGCTCAGCACGACCCTCCGGTCGGGACCACCGCCAGGCTTCTTCCGCATCGGACGGGTGCGGCGCGGCCCCAACCTCAACGAGTTCTTCGTCCACCACGAGGACGTACGCAGAGCCAACGGTCGCGGTCGGCGAACCCACGAGCAGGCCATGGACGAGGCCCTCTGGTACAACGTCACCAGCGCGCCCTGGTTCCTCGCCCGGCGACTACGCGGCGCGGGACTCGAGCTGCAGTGGGCGGGGACCGCTCGGACCGTTCGGGCACGGCGAGGCAAACCCACTGCCCGCATCGCCGGACCTCCCGGCGAACTGCTGCTCTACCTCTTCGGCCGGCAGAGCGCGGCACATGTCGAGGTGAGCGGAACCGACGCGGCGATCGAAGCCGTACGACGCACACATTTCGGCATGTAACGGCAGTCCTCGGCCGTCGTCCAGGATCAATACGCAGCTAAGGCCCAGCCCACAGCCTCAACCCTGCTGACCAGTCACCTGGGGACTAGTGTCACGGTCGGCCTGGTCGCTGCGGTCCACCTGTGCTCTTGCTGAGCGAACTCCACGCCGAATGTTCGTGCCCTCCAGCGCCGGGGATCGAGCCGAATGTCGCGCAGCCGCAGGCGACGAGCCGGGGACAGACCTGCGTGACGACGAGCCAGCGGCCCGTGCTATCCGGGTGGAACGGACAGCGCGGGTCACGGATCGAGCAGGCTCGGCGCACCCGCGCCGGTCGGCTCGTCGATGGCGTGCGTCTACGCAACCGTGAGGCGGCGCAGCCGACTCGGCCGCCGTCGCGAATCGCCGGACCACCCGACCCAGGTCGCGGTTCGCGCGGTGTCCGCCGGCCACCGAAACGCGGCGAGGACCGCATCGGCGATGCATCGGCGGCCGGCCCCGCCGGGGTTCCCGACGAGCCCGGCGGCCGGTACCGTCCGGATACGAGGAACGAGGTCAGCTTTGCTTAGACCGGCTGGCGGTCTAATCAGCGGTTGTGCGTTCCAGGTCTGGGTCTTCGCGGTAGTCGCTCGGCAGGTCGACCATCTCGGTCTCCGGCTGGTAATCGGGGTCTAGCCGCACCAGGTCCCACTCGTTGATCCAGGCTCGCACGTACTGGCGCATCCGGGTGGCGCCGAGGCGCTCCAGGCCGGCCACGTCCGGCGGTTGCCAGTCGAAGGCGGCGCCGTGCAGTTCGCGTACGCGGCCGTACGCATGTTTGAGCTCGAGATCGTCCGGCGGGGTGAGCAGGTGCGTCTCCCGGTCGATGATCCGCATGCCGGCCTGTGCCGCGGCGGCCAGCGCGGTCGCCTCGGGGGTGTCCTTCGCCCGCAGTTTCGCCGGGATGAGCTCGCGGTCGTTGCGGCCCGTAATGACGGCGGCCTCGAAATCGTCCGTCATCGCGAACACCGCGGCGATGGGGGCTGTGCCGCCGTGCTCGCCGCGAATCCAGCGGGCCAACTCCGCGTACGATTTCGCCCGCTGCTGCAGCGAGTACCGTCCGATGAGCTCGACCTCGTCGAAAAGAATCACCCAGGCGGG
>Ga0307515_10012185_pt1 | contig 16209 bp, 2 predicted proteins | sample 17_EM_MG_FD_194513 | JGI IMG/M metagenome (GOLD analysis project Ga0307515, IMG submission 194513) | Populus trichocarpa ectomycorrhiza microbial communities from riparian zone in the Pacific Northwest, United States - 17_EM | ecosystem: Host-associated > Plants > Roots > Unclassified | place...
ATGATTGAGTAATAGCTGAATAGCTTCTTGTGTCGGCGGACCGGGCTCATAACTGTCAGATAACTCATATAGAGCTATTCATTGATGAAATGGGTTGATTGATTGATGATCTTGATCGTGTCTTGATCGTTGCTTGACCTAGGGCCCCTGGGCTTAGACGAAGATATTTACAATGCACGTGACTCGTGCACGTCCTACGCCTCCGAGAATACAGATTATCTGACAAATACTACCTCTATAGTAAGAGCCTCCTTAGGCCTAAGTTTGGAAGGTTAAGAGCCCCATACTAATCTCCTTTAAGACAGATATTAAAAAGCTGTTATAAAGCTCTTAGAAGCTATACGGGAGGAAGCTATTAATAAATATATTAGAATCCTTTAAGGGTAAATTTAGATCTGGTAGGGTCTAATCTAAGCTAGGTAAATTCTTTTACAACCTAGTTAAGGCTAAGGGCTTTTTAGAAGCTACTTAGTACTTACCTAAGAAGGTATAGAAGACTTAGAGAGTTATCTACGCTATAAATAGAAAAAGGATATAGACTAACTGGCTAAGGCCTTTAATAGTTTAGAACTCCGTTATAGACCTAACGCCTAGTAGTTAGATAATTAGGTTTATAAGGTAGACAACTTCTTTAAGATGCTAATAATACGAGATAATACTAAAGAGCATATATGCTAGATTATTAGTAAGATTAAAGACCGATTACTAAACTAGATCGCACTTAATTAGCTTAATGAAGAGCAAATTACTATATAGCTATAGCTATAAACCTTCCTAAAGAAATAGACTTAAGATCCGTATATTGTATAATATAATAATATAAAGCTATTCTAGAATAGGACACAGCTAGACCGCTATAACTTCCGCTAGTTTATAAACTTTATAGAAACTTATACTTAGTAGATAGATCTAAAGCCCTTTAAAAATAAGAACGGTAGTATTTATAAAAAGGAGAAGATCGGGTTTATCTAGGCTAGAATTAAGCTAGCAATTCGTAATAAAATAAAGTGTATAAGAGCCCTATTACGGATTACTATATATATAGATTTTAAACAAGTAGTTCTAAACACTAAAGATATAGTAAGGAACCAGACCTCTTCCGGTAAGAAGCTAGGGGGTTACTAAAAGCGTAGGTACTTTAGTAGTAATATAGGGCAGACCTAACCTTTAAAGAAGCCGTTTTTAAAGAGAACTTTAAAAGGGTTAAAGTTAGGAACTTTAAATAATGGGAAAGACTTCTAGGGTTAACCTAATATCTATCTAGTACCTTTATAGGAATACTCTAAAAAGTCAAGAGAAAACTTTAGAGGTATATCCTATTAGAAAAATAAGTAGGGTAATAACTGCACTAATAATCTAAAAAAAGAAAAGCCCTAGTCGCAGACCTTTCCTAGCTATAACTAGGGCAAAATATAGAAGGAAAAACTCTCTATATTACTATTAAGCTAGAAATAACACTCCCTATAGGTAAGGTATAACAGTTTTAAGCATTATATAATAACGGCGCTAAAATTAATCTTATATAATATAATTTGATAAAAGAGCATAAACTTATCCTATTGTAAAGGTGGCGGAAACCTATTATAGGCTTCCTAAATAAGCATTAGATTAAGCTATATAGTGCCTATAAGCTTATAGTATTAGTAGCCGACATATATAACTGTACTAAGGTAGTTGGCCTATAACCCTTTTAGGCGGCTAACTTTATAGATTATAACCTTATCCTTAGATACCCTTAGCTTATAGAAGCAGATCCTAAGATACGCTTTAAGACTAGAGCCTTTAAATAGTAGAATAATAAAAATTTAAAAGGGCGTATATTACTAATAAGCCTAAAGGATATCTTAGAGAATATAGCCCTAGGCGAAATAGTATACACTTTATACCTAAAGGAGTATCGGATCTAACCCCTATTTAATAGCAAGATAGGTATAAAGCCTAGTATAGGTAATAACCCCTTTATAACGGAGACCCTATAGAGAACTACTAGATAGGTCGCGGAGACATTATAAAAAGGCAGTAATTTTAAGGATCTTATAAGATACTTTAACCGCTATAGGTTACTTTAGGTTAAGTAATATACGGAAAGTATACTACGGCACCTTAAACGCTATATTAAGGAGTTTCTTACCCTCTACTAGCTACTGTATAAAACGGTTTAATATACAGTAGTAACTATATATAAGCAACTACTATAGCATATAACTCTGCCCGTAAGTATTTTAAGGGAGCTCTAGGACCTACCTAATAATAACGCGGAGGATAAACGCGACCCTAATTTATTAAATATTCTAGTAGGCCTAAGGGACTTACTAAGGGTATTTTTAGGTAGGAGAGCTAAAGTCCTACCGTAGAACTTAAAGTATAATTATGTAATTAATCTAGAAAAAGGCAAGCAACCGCCGAACCTTTTTATTTATAACCTCTTGCGTAAAGAGCTTAAGATCCTACGGAAGTACCTTAATGGCTTACTAAAAAAGGGATGGATCTGGCCTAATAAGTCGCTATTAGGCGCGCCAATCCTCTTTATTCTAAAACTAGATAGAACTATAAGGCTATACATAGACTATTACGGTCTTAATAAGATTATAATTAAGAACCGTTACCTACTACTACTAGTTAGTAAAATGCTGGATTAACTATCTAGGGCGAAGATCTTTATAAAGTTAAATCTATAAAACACCTATTATAGGCTCTATATTAAAGAAGGGGATAAGTAGAAGACTGCTTTTAAGACCTAATACGGCCACTTTAAGTATCTAGTAACGCCTTTTAGGCTAGCTAATACGCCTATAATATTCTAATTATATATTTATAGAGCCTTAGGGGGATTAGTTAACCGTATATATATTATCTATTTAGATAACATCTTAATCTACTTAGAAGATAAGAATTAATATAAGTAATACGTCCGCGAAGTGCTAGAACGTTTAGATAATTAGGGCCTCTACGCTAAGGCGTTAAAGTATATCTTTAATACTAAGCAGGTCGAGTTCCTAGGGTATATTATAACGCCTATAGGTGTAGTTATAGACCTAGTAAGGGTGTAGATAATCTAAGAGTAGCTAGAGCTAGAGAGCTATTAAGATATTTAAGTATTTTTAGGCTTTACCAATTTCTATAGGCGCTTTATCTATAACTACTTAAACGTCGCCTAATACCTATCTAACTATATTATAGAAGCTTCCTAAAACCTAACCTAAGGAGTAAAAAGCTTAAAGGCGGTAAGAAAGAAAACTAAGAAGGGACTAACTAAATAGTATAAGCTATAGTTATAGCCCGGAAAGGTTTAGGAGGCCTTTTAGGAACTTTATATAAAGTTTACGGAATCTTTATTACTATAGCATTTTAACCTAGATTAGCCATTAATAATAATTACTAATATATTAAATTTTACCCTTACTAGTATCCTGCTATAACCTAATAGGCATCTAGACGCTACCTAGCTCTATTAAAAACCAATAGCATTTTATAGTAGAAAATTCTAGGGACTTAAAGTTAGGTATTATACCTACAATAAGAAACTGCTGGCTATAGTTAACTACTTTAAATAGTGGCGACACTACCTTAAGTACGTAAGCTATACCACTCGTATACTCTTAGATTACTATAATTTACGCTACTTTATAACTATAAAGGAGCTTATACCTTAATAAGCTAAATAGGTAGAGGAGCTTATATAATTTAATTTTAAGATTAAATATAAGCTAAGGGAAAATAACCCTACTAATAGACTATTATAACAGCTAGACTATGCTAAAGGCTTTAAAACGGGAGAAGGAAAATAGATAATAAATATCTTACTCCCTATATTATAAAATAAGCTCCAGGTATAAAATGCTTAAGTACCTATAGCTCTATACACTAAGTCTTAGGTAGTATAAGCCCTATTGGTTTCTACTAACGTTCTAGCTAGTACCCGGTTTATTGCCGGTAAGGGTCTAAATATACCTAGATAGGATGTCCCTAATATATTTTTAGAACCTAGTAATATACTATCCCTAATTACTAAGCTATCCCCTTAAACTAATAGTAAAGCTATAAAGCAATTAAAACTTGAAGCCCTATAATAACTAAAGGACTTTAACCTTATAGCGGCCTTTCTAATATACGCGTATTAAAGAGTTATAAGATCTATAATACTATTTAGTCTTATACTTAAGGCAGTATAGGATAAAATAGCTTTTACCTAGGAACTATTTAAAAGGTTAACGGATTTTATCTATAAGGTGTAATAGAGGGACGCTTTTTATACTAACCTTAATGCGGAAGTAGACCGGAAACGTAATGGAAAGGAAGCTGTTAGGCGCTACTATTAGGAACTAGACCCAATGGGCCTACTATATAAAGGTAGTAAAGTTTAGGTGCTATAAGAAGTAAATCTATAGTAGAAGATTCTTATAAAGAATTATAATAATCCTCTAGGTGGCCACTATAGTTAAGTAAAAATAGTAAAATTACTTTAACACAAATACTATTGGCTAAGGCTTAATTAGGAAGTAAAGGAGTATATTAGCTATTATAAAAAGTGTTAAGTATATAAGATCTATAGGCACAAGCTATAGGGTCTACTTGAATTAGTTTCCTTCGCTAGTAAGCTATAGTAATATTACGCTATAGACTTTATTATAGATCTCCCGCTATTTAAAGATGGCTAAGAATAAACATACAATTTAGTCCTTGTACTTATTAATAGGTTTTTAAAGTACGTCTAATACCTTCCCGTTAACAAAACGATTAATATATAAAAGCTCGCTAACCTAATTAAGGAGAAATGCTTTCTTAAAGTAGATTAGCTGCACTCTATTATTACTAATAGGGGCAGCGTCTTTATAAGTTAGTACTAGTTAAATCTATATTTCTATTTAAAAATAGACTACTATTATAGTACTACTTTCCACCTATAAACGGATAGGTAAATGGAACGCTAGAACTAGGAACTGGAGTCTTACCTATGGATATATTTAAACTATTAGTAAGATAACTAGTATAAGCTACTTCCGTATACAGAGTATGCTTATAATTTAAAATAATATATATTATATAAGTATGCACTAATCCAGATTGCCTATAGCGTCTAACTATTTAGGTTTAATGGTATACCTAACAATTACTGGCTAAGGCCGTATAATTAGTTATAGTATCCTACTGGGAAGTTTAAGGATATCTACTAGAGAGTATAAGGATACCTTTAGGAATAGGAGGAGTAATAGAAGTATATAAAGCAGAGCCTATAAGATACCTAAAAGTAGCAGAGACTTTAGTATAACTATAAGCACCAGGATAAGCATTTTGGAGTAGGCAATAAGGTTCTATTACGTTTAATAAATATTAAGATTTATTAACTATTAAAGAAGATTAATATAAGATATCTAGGCCCCTTCTAAGTTAAGGAACGAATTAGTAAGCTAGCCTATCGTCTCTAGCTACCCCTATCTATAGCCCGTGTATATCTAGCATTTTATATAAACCTACTAGAGCTATAATATAGACTACCACCGGAAAAGAACTTCCGTCTAGGCCTAATTAAATACCCTAAGGTAGTAGGCAAGCGGTATAAGGTTAAAGCTATACTATATTATAAATCTATTAAGAACAAGCTTTAATTTAAAGTTAAATAGCTAGGCTAGCCTACTAAGAACTCTATATAGGAACTAGAGGATCACCTTAATTATTATAAAGATATTCTAAAAGAATATTAGGACTAAGGTCTACAATCTATAAATTATAGATAGCGCTCTAATACTATAGTGTTATCGCGACCTATAAAGAAAGCTCGCGAAAAGAGTAAATAGGTTAAATTGGATATAAAACAAATAGGCTTTAGAAACTATAGGGATAGGGCTACGGCCTAAGGCAGAATGGGTCCTTAGCCTTTTTATATATATAGCATAGAGTTAATAGGGCATTTTGCTAGAATTATATTCCCATTTATTAATCTATACTAGGAATATTATTCCTAGGGCTTCTAAGCCCTTTTAAAAAGCCTTATAAGGCCTTCCCGAGCACCTAATCGAGGTCCTTAATTGCTACTATATATAAAAACAAATCCTAAAAGTCTAAACCACAAATGCCTAATCTAAAAAGCCACTACACCTTATTATTATTAGGAGTAGGATTAGTATCTATTAGGCTACTAAGTAATAGCTAATAAGAATGGGATCTAGTGCATTAATAGGTGTATAAGTAGGCATAAAAACAGGGGTAGGATGATGAGGTGTAGCTAGAGTAGAGACTCTTAAATACTTAACACTAATATTAGGTCTAAACCAATACTAATAAAGCTCTTATAGCGTAAGCTTATAGTTAATAAAGATATACTTAAGCCCAGAATAAACAGAGACGTTAGCTGGCTAGTATAGTCTAGAACCACCGAGACCTTACTACGGTAACTATTAGTTACCTATCTATTAGGTACCCGAAGGGTAATTTACCTAATACTATATTATATTATGCTCTTTTAAAACTTAACGCGTATACGCGAACTTCTTCCTATAGTAGACAGCGACCTTCTTTTTATTACCCCTATCCTACACCCTATCCTTAGTATACTAACCTTACTTTCGCATTAGGCGTTACTAGCTAGCTTACTAAGAATTATAGGCGGTATAGATAGCCGTGGTATAGTTTTAAATACAACTAAGATATTTAGTATTGGCGCTAGAATAAGATAAAGCCTAGGTAATATAGTAGTTAAGGACATTACAGGATTGTTACTACTTAGGCCTAGGCTATTAAAGCTTAAAGTTAGTAATGGAAATCTATTAAAAATAGAAAAACTCACCTTAACGTAACTACCGCTCTTAGTACGTATATATTAATTATAAGGGCTAAAGGTATTAGATCTAATACAGTGTATCTTATTATAAGCCTCCAAAATCCTATTATTAGATTTCTAGTCTTTTAAAGACGTATAGGTAAAATTATTTAGGTAGGACCAGCACTAGTTGTAAGTTAGCGGAGGTTGGGGTTCTATATATAAAGGTAGGGCTAGGATACGCTATAGAATGTACTTAGAAGAGCAGTTAGTAGGAGAACGAAGAGGTATATTAAATTAATAATGGAAAAGAAGAAAATCTTAATAATATATTAAAGATACGTCCAAAATTGGATAACGGTTAATGGCGAGAAGTAAGGTATTTAAAAAAAGGAGCAGCTTAATAAGTAAGGTGTCTTTATACTTTACCTTCTAATACCCTTTTAGTAAATAGCCGCAACCTTACTAATATAACTCCGTTATAATAGCGCTATTTAGAAAAAAGGAAATACGTGTATAAGTTATTTAACCATTACTTCCTTATAAAAACTAACTACGCGGCTAGGGGAAGGCAATTAAGACGTTAAATTAAAGATATATATAGGTTAAATTAGACCTAAAACGGTACTATAGTATTAAAGAACAATGTTATAGACGTTTTTAATAATTGCATAATAGCTACAGGTGCTATTATAAAGAGTCCCTCCTATTTACTGGGTAGTAGAGCTACGCCAAATATACGGTATAGGATTATTAGATTTAAAAGCATACACACCAAATCTTAGGAGATAAGTCTCCTTAATTAACTAATTAATACCTTAACTGTATCTAATAGCCTAAAGGCAGATACGGGAATAATATATTAGTAACGTAGAGGATTATATAAAACAATTATAGATTATATTTTAACAGTTAAAGACAACGGCAAGCTAAGGCTCTATACGTTAAATCCCATACTAAAAGGTTCTATGGAACTATACTAGAACACTAAATTGCCTATAATACTTATAATTAATTACAAACCAGTATAAAGGCTTAGAAGTAGAGTTATATAAAAATCCCTATATTAGCCTAGGTAGTTACTAGTATACTTTTAATAGGCTTCTAATAGGTCTTCTAGCAATCCTTACGTCTTTTCTCCAGTTATATATTTTCCTTATTAAGGTTTTTTAGGAGTTTAAAGCAGGGGTTAGATAGATAGATAATATATAGTAGTATACCAACACCTCTTTAATATCTCTCCGAACCTCTTCTGGGATAAGCCCTTATAATCTCCCTACCGCAAGGTAATGGCGATTGGGGGCTAACTATAAAAAGGGGGGGGGCAATATAAGGGATATTATTGCGAATATATTGGGTTGCCCTTAGGACAACCCCCAGACGCCCCTTAAATAGTCGCCGGTTACGTGCTAGAGGCATATGCCCGTAGTATATAGTCTCCACAATCCTAGAGGCCTTACCTCCTTAAGGATTTGTCTCTCTTACCAATCTATTCTATTTTATAATCGTGTCCTTATAGCCCTCTATCTACAAGATCCCCTCACAGTCACGCAGTTAAAATTATTCTTAGGGTTTTATAATTACTATAGAAGGTTTATAGCGCAGTAGTTAAAGGATATTAAACTATTTATATAACTAATAAAGAAAGAAGAACTATGGGCATAGGGAAAGGAGTAAAAAGAGTTATTTAAAAGAGTTAAAGAATTATTTACCTAAGAGCCGGTTCTTAAGATCTATTAACCAGGACTAGAGACGGTTGTAAAAATAGATATATTAGACTATATACTAAGGGCATACTTTATACAGAAATATTAGGATGGATAGCACCTAGTAGTATATTATAGTTAAAAGATAATACTACTAGAGTTAAACTATAATATCTATAACAAGGAGTTACTAGGTATAGTTATAGCGTTAAAGGAATAGAGAGCATTCTTATAAGGCACTAAGAAACTATTTATAGTTAAGACGGACTATAAGAACCTAATAGGATTTCTAATAACGAAGGAACTTAACTAAAGATAGGTTAGATGGGCAGAGATGCTTACAGAATACTATTTTAAGATTTAGTACACTAAAGGAACTAAAAATGTAAGGGTAGACGTACTTAGTAGAAAAGCTAAACTATAGAATAATAAGAAACTATTAGGAGTAATATTACGCAAAGATAGTAACGGGCTAATTAGGTACAACTACCCTAAGCTAGCAGTAACTTAAGAGGATAAAGAACTAAGAAGAATCTATAAGACACTAGAGAGCTTTTAGGTATAGAGGATCTTTAAGGCATAACTAGAGGAACAGTTAAAATATCTAGGGGAAAAGATACTATATAAGTATAGAGAGGCAAAGTATATCCTAAGAAGTATAGTAGAATATTTCATAGAAGATTTCTGTAAGGGAATAACTTAAGGACACAATGGAGCCATGGGCTTAGTATTAAGACTCTAGGAAGAATACATTATTAATAGAATTTAGGGCTTAGCGCGTAAAGTTATAAAAGAATATCTAGATTACTAAAGGAATAAACTAATAAGGCATAAGCTATATAAAGGATTATAACCTATTAAAACACTAGAAAGACTATAGGATGTTATATTATAGGACTTTATTATTAAGTTACTAAAGTTAAAAGATCCTATTACTAGGCAAGATTATAATACAATCTTAGTAATAGTAGATAAGCTTATAAAGTGGGGATACTTTATAGCATGTATAGAGAAAATATTAGCGGAAGATGTCGCTAGAATCTATATTAAAGAAGTGTTTATAAAATATAGAGCACTAAGTAAGATTATATTAGATAGAGATCTAAGATTTATAGCAGCATTTTAGGAAGTGTTTTTAGCGGAATAAGGAGTTAAAGCAGTAACTTTTACTATATATTATCTGCAAACAGATAGCTAAATAAAAAGGTTAAATTAGACACTAGAGCAGTATTTAAGGCACTATATTAATTATGCATAGAATAATTAGGTATTACTACTACCAGTTATATAGTTTATATATAGAGTAACACCTTAAGAAAAAATAGGAATATTACTATTTAAGGCAAATTATAAATATAAGCTAAGGATATTATTATTACTATAATAAGTAAAGAAAATAAGTAGTATAGCTAAAGAAAGAATAAAGACGTTAATAAATCTTTATATAGACCTTATGGAATTAGTAAAGAAAGTATAAAAAAAGAATAAAAAGGTACTATAATGCTAAGAGATCTAAGGAACCAGATCTTAAGGAGGGAGATAAAGTGTAGCTACTATATAAAAATTTTAAGAGCTAACAACTAAGCAAGAAATTAAACTACGTTAAACTAGGACCTTTTAAAATTATATAAAGGATTTTACCGGTTATATTTAGACTAGACCTACTAGTTAAGATAAAGATCTACCCTATATAGTATATTGTAATACTAGAGCTAGTATATAGAAATATTAAGCTACTAATTTACAAAGCAGATATATATAGAGAATAAGAAGAAGATAAATAGTAAGTTTTAAAGATCGTTAGTTATAAGGACATTAATAATAAAATATAGTATAAGGTTAAGTAGATAGGCTATAATAAGACTACTTAGGAGCCACTATAAAATTTAAAAAATGCTATAAGAAAGGTATAGGAGTATTAGAAGAGATTAGGTTAGGTAGTATTAATAAAGAAGGATTGCTAAAAAACGAGTTACCTAAGGGGGACCTAAGAAGAGCAGTTGCTAAACTACTTAGATTTATTTCCTTCTTAGTTAGAAAAGAGTCCGTTTTTTTATTACTAAGTTCCTATAGACCCTATTCTATAAGTTTCTACTCCTTAAATTGGACCTTCTTATAAACCTTTTTAAGATAGATTAACTAAGCGGACGCCGCTAAATAAGACTTAAGGGCCCGTTACTAAGCATTAGTAGCCTCTTATTTAGCGTCCTAAGAATGGCGTAACTCCGCTAAAGTAATAGATAGTTTATTATCTAGCCGCGTAGTAATAAACTAAATATAAAACCTTAAGATAAATTAACTAGGGAACCAGACAACTATTAAGAGTAATAGGTCGCGTATATTTAGTATTAGAGATAGAGTAAATATTATAGGATAAATAAATATTCGCTTTAGTATACTCTAAATAAGAGGACGGTTATTGCGAAGATAGGTTTGCTAACATAATATAAACTAACCCCTCTTTTAAGTAACAAGAATATAGAGATAGTATAATCTTACTAAGAGACAATATTATAGCAACAGTGCAAATATAACGAGCAGTTAATAAAGAAGAAATTACTTTAGGTATAATAAGTAATAATATTAACTAAATTAATTAGATAGATATTACACCTCTAATAAATAACTTAGAGATATTTAGAATCTTTAAGAACGAAGATAAAAAGGAAGGAGATAGTATTATAGACGCTTTAAGTATAATATTATAACTACTTAGAAAGGAGTTAGAAGAAGCTAGTTAGTTAATTTAGGTATACGCTAAGAAAAATTTTACTAGCATTTTTACAGCATTTAGCAGCATTTAGCGGCTAAATATATATTCTATACACTATAACATATAGCGTATAGTATTGACTAAAGTACGGCATACTACCGTATTTAATAATATAATGCAGTATACTGCTATATACTACTATATTTAACAATATAGTATAGCTAACTACTATATTTAACAATACGGTGCAGCTAACTGCTATATTTAATAATTCGGTATAGCTAACTGCCGTATTTAATAATACAGTATAGCTAATTACGCATTTTGCACTTAATGCGCAATTAATATATAATGCCCTCCTTATATATTCTGTATATAATGCCCTCTTTATATATTTTATATATCTTACTCTTTCTACGCACTTAATAGTATTTGCTTAGTTTATATAGTTAGTATAAAATTATATTATTTTAGATAATTTAATATATAGTAATAGTTCTCTTTTACCTACCTACCTACTAACCTATCTACCTGCCTACCTACCTATTTGCCTACTTACCTATCTATTTACTTACCTATCTACCTACCTACCTACCTACCTACCTACTTACCCACCTACCTACCTACCTATCTACCTACCTACCTACCTGTCTATCTGTCTATTTATTTATCTATCTATCTATTTATCTGTCTATACCTACCTATCTGTGCCTACCTGTCTATATCACCTTAATTTAATTTATTAATTAAATTGTTTATTGTGTTCGCTAGCTAATTATTTAAACGGTTATTATATAGCTCTGGCAATGGTTATATAGCAATAATAACGATTATTTAGCTCTAGCGACGGTTATCTAGCTTTAGCGACAGTTATTTAGCTCTAACGACGGTCGTTTAGCTCTAACAATCGTCTAGCTCTAGTAATAGTTATCTAGCTTTAGTAGTAGTTGTTTAGCTCTAGCGACGGTTATCTAGCTCTAGCGACAGTTATTTAGCTCTAACGACGGTTATTTAACTCTAACGACGGTTATCTAGCTCTAATAATAGTTATCTAACTTTAATAACGGTTGTCTAGATCTAATAACAATTATCTAGTTCTAGCGACAATTATCTAGCTCTGGCAACGGTTATTTAGCTTTAATAACGGTTGTCTAGCTCTAATAGTTATCTAGCTTTAGTAATAGTTATCTACTAGCTATTATTTTAGTGTCTTCCTAAGTAGGGAAAATATAAAGAAGGGTAAAAAATAAGGTAGTTACCTAGGTGTATATAGGGGGTATACTTAGCAGAGGTATATGTAGAGGCTATTAGGAATATAGTGGGGACCTAATATAAAGCTTTATATAAAGCCTCTATACGCAGAGCTTTATATAGAGCCTCTATATGTAAAGCTTCGCGTAAAGCCTTATATAAAGCCTCTATACGTAGAGCTTTATATAAAGCCTTATATAGAGCCTTATATAGAGCTTTATATAGAGCTTCGTATAGAGCTTTATATAAAGCTTTATATAGAGCTTCGTGCAGAGCTTTATATAGAACTTTGTATAGAGCTTTATATAAAGCTTCGTATAGAGCCTATTACGGCTTAAATAAATGCCTTTGAACCGAAGCTTGAACGAATGCTATATTACGAAGATACTAAGCTAAAGAGAAGGAAAAGGGGTTGCTAGGACCGATGTAAACAAATATATAGGGTAAGCCGCCAAGGCGCTAGCTTTGGGCGGGCCAATTATAGGTCGGTAGAATATGGCAGAATTTGGCAGGTAACGTGCGATAGCGCCGTTATATCACCCCCCTCTTTAAAAGAAAGCCTACCCTTAGGCTTAGTTAGAAATAGGGTAGTATTAGGCTTATAAACATAGGATTATAAAATATAAGATAAGGAGATAAAAGGGACATAAATCCGTCTAGACTAAGTATAAAGGGCGATTATAGGCTAAGTGGAAGCACTAGGCTAGAAAGAATAGCCGCTAAAAGTCTTGGCATAGATCTAACTAATTAGACAACTTTAACCGGTGGTTAAAGTTCCTAAATATCTAAAATTTTATAGTACTGGTAGAAAAACGGCAGAATATGGCAGAATTTAGCAGATAGCTGTATTAGGGCTTTAGGGCGTTTTTATTCCTATATTCTTCCGGTAACTTATTATTTTTATTATCCTAGCATTCTATCTATTCGTCTAGGTACTTTAGGGGTCTAGGCGTATTAGGGTATTAGTTATAGAATTCTTTAAGCTTTTAGGGGCAGCCTATAAAGTTTTATATAGGGTACTAGGTTGGGTTAGGATTGTAGCCCTTCTATTAGATATAGTATTTTAGCGCTCCCCGTACTATCTTATAGGCTAGTATTTTATTAACCTCCTATTCGTTGTTACCGTTTACTTAAACTAGTAGGGGAGGCTCGTTCTTTTATCTAGGTAATGGGTCGTTTATAGCTTTCCGTAACTTATCTAGCAAGAAAATAGGGTAAACCCTAATTAAGTCTAGGAGCTTTATCTTATATAAGTTACCTATCTTCTTAAGAACCTTATACGGTCCTGCCATCTAGTAGTCTAGCTTACGGCTAGGTCGTTCGGTCCTCTAATTCTTTATTATAACCCAGACTATATCGCTAGGGGCAAAATCGGGCTCTTAATGGTATTTATTCGCCTACTATTTTATTAACCTCTAAGCTTTTTCTAGGTTCTTACGGGCTACCATCTAGGCCTCCTCCAATTGTTTGGCGTACTATTAGGCCTTAATATAGGATAGCTTCTCTTATATAGTCTGGGGTTTTTCTAGCCTTTTTTAGTTAAAGCTTATACGGGGTAAGTATCCCATTTCTAGCTGAATTAGGGTAAACCCTATAGAGTTATAGGGTAAGGTTACTTACGCATAGTCTATTAAGGGTAGTAGTTTAAACCAGTTATCCTAAAAATAGTTAATAAAGGGCCTAAGCCTTTAGTCTAGGTACTAATTTACGATCTCTATCTAACTGTTTATCTGGGGGTAATAAGCTATAAAAAGCTTTAGCTTAATGCCTAGGATCTAGGTAAACTTATTCCAGAAGGCCGATATAAACTATAGCCTATAATTAGATATAATAGTATCTAGTAGTCCGTAGATTTGGTAAACGTAATAGATATATAGCCGGGCTGCCTCTTTAGTATCAATGTTCTTATAATATAGAATTAAAAATAGGCGTTTACTAAAGCGGTTAACTATAACTATAACCATATTATATCCGTTACGGTCCCTAAGTAGTTTATAAAAGTCTATAAAAATATACTGCTAAGGGCGCTCTAGTATTAGGAGTGGCTTAAGTAGTTCTAGGGTCTTATTCTATAGGATTATAGCTCTCTAGTAGTCTTCGCAGTTCTATATATATTAATTAATATCCACAACTATTCTCGGCTAGTAGTAGCGGCAGTTAATAATTTTACAGGTCTTGTTCTTGCTAGGGTATACCATAAAAACTTAGCAATAAGCTTCGCGGATTAGTTTAGTCTATAGATTGTTAATATTAGGGACTATAAGCCGCTCCTAGTATAGGAGAAATCCTTCCTCCGTTTTAAAATCGGGGTCTCCTTTCACGGCTTATTCGCGAAGGGCCCTTAAGGCGTTAGCCGTGCGGTTTATAGTTAGGAGGTAATTAACTAGCCCTATTAGCTTATCTAAGGACTCCTCTATTAGTACTAGCTCGTTTTACTAAAAGTCTAGCTCCTTAAGGATCCGCGGGTTAAGCTGTTCTAGATAGAAGAGGGCGCGCGTCTAATATTAGGTCTTTAGCTCATCCTAGGGTCCTATATCTTATTCTCTTTAGGTTAGGGCATTAGCCTTAGAGTTTTGCTTACTAAAACAATATATAATTATAAAGAAGAATTAGGAGAGTATTTCGGCCCACCGGGCTTATTATTTTATAAGCTGCTTTATAGTTATAAAGTACTCTAGGGCTTTATAATCTATATATATCTTAATCCAGGAGTTTATACCTTTAAGCTCTGCGCGCTATTAGAAGAGTAATTAAATAATAGCTAGTATTTCTTTATTATATACTTTATAGTTATACTTAACCAGGTCTATTATCTTTAAGAAAAAAGCTATAGGGTACCATTCGCTATCTAGATATAACTGTAATAGGATTTCCGCTACAACCCTATTAGAGGCATCCGTTTTTAGCATTAATTTAAGGTCTAGGTTATAGTGACAAAGGATTAAAGAGGAGATAAGCCGATTCTTTACCTCTTCAAAGGCCTCTATATAGCTATTATTAAAGACAAAAGGCGTGTCCTTTCTAGTTAGTTGTATAAGAGGTTTTACTATAATTCTATAGTTATAAATAAACCGGCGGTAGAAGTTACAAAAGCTAAGAAAGGACTAGATTCCTTTTACTATATAAGGGGGCTTCTAGTTATAGATTGCCTCTACCTTCTTAGGGTTAACCTTAATTCCTTCCGTAGTTATAATAAACCTAAGGTATTTTATACGTTTTACCCTAAACTCGCATTTCTTAATATTAACTTGTAAGCCCGCGTTCCGTAGTCTCTCTAAAACCTCCTTAACATAAACTTAATGCTTAAGTTCGTTATCCAAGTATATAAGAATGTTATTTAGGTATACCGTGCAGAATTTATTAAGGTAATTAAAAAGAACGTTATTTATATACCTTTGGTACGTAGCTAGTCCGTTTATTAGTCTAAAAGAAAAACTTTATATTTATAGGAACCATAATAAATATAGAACGTTATTAAATCTTTAAATATAGGGTCTATCCTAATTCGGTAAAAAGCTTAGCAGATATTAAGTTTAGTAAAGATCTTTACCTAGCTTAGATGTATAAGGGTCTTATTAATTAAAGGAATAAAATACCGGTCCTTTTAAGTAATAGCGTTTAGCTTTTAATAGTTAATATAAAAACAAAGGCCTCTATTAGGCTTTTTTATAAACAGAATAGGGGAAGCAAAAAAGGCTTAATTTAGCTTAATAAACCCTTTATCTAGGTTGTCAATTAAGTACTACTTTATTACTTTTAGCTTATCCGTTAATTAATAGTAG
>Ga0307515_10012186_pt1 | contig 16208 bp, 7 predicted proteins | sample 17_EM_MG_FD_194513 | JGI IMG/M metagenome (GOLD analysis project Ga0307515, IMG submission 194513) | Populus trichocarpa ectomycorrhiza microbial communities from riparian zone in the Pacific Northwest, United States - 17_EM | ecosystem: Host-associated > Plants > Roots > Unclassified | place...
CCGTGCGTGAATAGCCGGTGCGGCTGGTCGCCCCCAGATGCTCCATGCCGTCCATGCCCAGGCCCAACGCCGGATAGTGGTAGTGAGAGGTCAGCGGCAGGCCCTTGGCATGGGCCCAGGCGATGACCTCCTTCTGGCGCTCGCCCGACAGGCGGACATAGGTCTTGATCAGGTCGTAGGACAGCGCCTCGGCCCGCTTCATCTCCAACGCCATCTGGCCCGGCTCGGTGACCGGCCGCATGAAGTTGTAGAAGATCCGCGAGCCGTCGATCGCCTCGCCCGTGGCGTAGTAGCGCGGACCGACCCGCTTGCCGGACTCGATCGCCTCCTGGTCCTCGACCGTGTGATAGGCCGGTCCGCCGGGCGAGCGGGTGGTGGTCACCCCCAGCGACAGCCACAGGCGCCCTTCGCGGTCGCCGTAACCGTAGCCCTGCATCTGGCGGTGGGTGTGCATGTCGATCAGGCCGGGCATCACCGTGCCCGTCGGCGCGTCGACGACGGTCACGTCGGCCGCCACCTCGCCACGCGGCGCGACGCCGGCGATGCGGCCGTCGGAGATCAGGACGTCGACGTTCTCCCGCACCGTCGGCGACTTGCCGTCCCACAGGCGGGCGGCGCGGACCACCATCCGCCCCTTCGGCCGGACATTGGCCCAGGTCAGGCCGTGCGGCACGGTCTTGGGCGCGCCGCCGGCGGCGGAAATCAGCTTCAGCTGGCCGGCCGCGAGATAGATCAGGCTCTTGCCGTCGCCGCTCCAGCTGACCGCGTCGGTGACCTCGTCGTTGAGCGGCTTGGGCGGGCCCAGCAGCTTGCCGCTCTCGTCGACGGCCGACAGATGCAGGCGGCTGGCGAAGACATAGGCCAGGGATTTGCCGTCCGGCGACCACACCGGGCCGTCGTCGCCGCGCGTGCCCAGCGATCGATCCGGCAGGATCGGGGCGTAGGTCCCCTTTCCGCTCGCCACCTCGACGGTCAGGATTTCGCTGAGGCCTTCGCGGAACCGGGCCGAGTACGGCTTGAACGCGGCGTAGGCGATGGTCTTGTCGCCCGGCCCCCAGCTCGGCTTGCCCGGCTCCCAGAGGTCGCCGTAGACGCGGCGGGTCTCGCCGGTCGTGGCGTCGGCGACGAACAGCCCGCCGTTCTGGCCGAGGAAGGCGATGGACTGGCCGTCGCGCGACCAGGCGCCGGACACCGCCGCGCCGTCGAAATGGGTCAGCTGGCGGCTGGAGCCCGTGGCCATGTCGCGCAGCCAGAGATCCAGCGAGCCGCCCTTGTCGGTCGAATAGGCCAGGGTCTTGCCGTCCGGCGACCAGGCAGGGTCGACCTTGCTGAAGGCGTCCTTCGTCAGGGCCTTGGCCGGACCGCCGCCAATGTCGAGCAGGTAGAGGTCGTTGAGCGCCCGGAACACCACCTGGCGACCGTCGGGCGACAGGGCTGGACTACCGATCCCGATCACCGCCCGGGTCTTGGCCGAAAGGAAATCGCGGCTCTTCTTGGTGTAGCGCGGCGTCAGCACGGGCACGGCGGCGGTGAAGGCCACGGTCTTGGCCTCTCCTCCGGCTGTCCGGCGCTTGATCTGGCCGTCGGCCGTATAGAGAAACTCGCCGGACGGAAGCCAGGACGGGCGGAACGGGAAGACGTCCTCGCCCTGGACCACCACGCCGGCGGCGTTGCGCAACTCGGCCTTGCCGTTCTCGATGGCGGTGAAGACCACATCCTGGCCGTCCGGCGTGAAGGCCGGGCTGGCCAGCGAGGCGGCGCTGAACCGGTCGGCCGAGGCCTTGACCCTGGCCACCGTTCGCCGCGCCCCATCCAGGCCCTGGACATCGATACGGACCTTGTCGACCGTGAAGGCGATGGCCTTGCCGTCCGGCGACCAGGACGGTTCGAACTCATCGGTCGGTCCCGAACTGAAGGCCGTGATCTCGCCGCTGGCGATGTCCAGCAGGTGGACGCCGTAGCGTCCGCCCCTATCGCTGGAAAACGCGATCCTGCGCCCGTCCGGCGACCAGCGCGGTTCACGGCAGTCGAACGCGCCCTTGGTCAGCTGTGTCAGGCCCGTCCCGTCGATCCCGAGGGTCCAGACGTGGAAATTGCCGTCGCGATAGGACTGGAAGGCCAGGGTCTTGCCGTCCGGCGACCAGTCGGGCTGGGCGATCTCGTAGATCTCCTCGGTCAGCCGCCTGGCCGCGCCGCCCTCGATCGGGATCAGCCACAGCATGGCGTAGACATCGAAGGCCACGGTCTTGCCGTCGGGCGAAACCGCCGCGCAGATGTTGGTGCCCTCGGTCGCCGTGACCCTGCGTGTGTCAGCGGCTAGCGGCTGGTCGGCCGCCGTCGCGCCGGGCGGCGTCAGGGCGGCCACGCCCGAGGCGGCGATCACCCCGCCGCCGATCGAGAAAAGCCGGCGGCGGCTGACGCCGCGCGAGGAACTCTTGGTCATCATGAACTCGCGAGAAAGCCGGTCCGGGCGTTCGGCCCGGACCGGTGGGCCAAGCCTAGAACCGGGCGGCGACGCGGGCGTAGTAGAAGCCGCCGCTGATCCCGTACGGAGAGTACTGGTTGTAGTAGGCGAAGGCGGGCGTTCCGCGGTTGGCGGCGCGAACGCTGTCGGGATAGGCGTCCAGCAGGTTGTTGGCCCCGACGCTGAGCGTGATGTTCTCGGTCGCCGCGTAGCTGAGATCCAGGTCGACGATCAGCTTGGGGCTGACGGTCTCGTCGTTGGCGGCCAGCGAGGTCCGCTGGATGACCTCGCCGTAGCGGGTCAGGCGCAGGTTGGTGTCGAACTTCCCCAGCTCCCAGTCGGCGCCGAGGATGAATTTCTCCTTGGGGGCGCCCACGGTCAGGTCGCCGATCTTCACCCGGTCGATATAGACGATCCCCGCCGCGGCCAGGGCTGGCGGCGGCTGCACGACGCGGGTGAACTCGTTCTTGGTGTGGTTGGCCGAGAAGGTCCAGCGCACCGAGCCGAAGTCGCCGAAGTCGGTGTGGTAATCGGCCACGAAGTCGATGCCGCGCGTCTTCGTGTCGGCGAAGTTGCCGTAATAGAACGCCGCCTGCTGCGGGTTCAGCCCTTGGCTGGCCAGGGCGTTGCTGACCGCCGCGTTCGGGCCCAGCGTGCCGCTCTGCAGGATGCGGTTGTCGATCTTGATCTGATAGACGTCCAACGTGATGTTCATCCGCCGCACCGGCTGGAATACGATCCCGACCGAGTAGTTCACGGATTTCTCGGGACGCAGCGGCTTGGCGCCCAGAGCGATGGCGGCGGGGTTGTCCGGCGGCAGCAATTGCACCGGATAGAGCTGGGTGGTCGTGGCCGGCGGCACGATCACGCCGATGGTGCTCGACGAGGCGTAGTGCTGCTGCTGCAGGGACGGCGCGCGGAAGCCCGTGCTGGCCGTGCCCCGGATCGCCAGGTTGGGCAGGATCGCGTAGCGGCTGGACAGCTTGAAGGTCTTGGCGTCGCCGAAGTCCGAATAGTGCTCGAAGCGGCCCGCCAGAGCCACTTCAAGCTTTTCGGTCAGCTTCTGCTCGACATTGAGATAGGCGCTGACGTTATCGCGCGAGAACGCGCCGGCCGAGAACGGCGGGAAACCGGTCACGCCCTGCGAGCCCCCGGCGAAGACCACACCCGCCTGCGGGCTGCCGGCCGGGGCGACATAGCCGCCATTGACGTAGGAAGCCGGCTCGCCAGCCACGATCTCGAACTTGTCGTCGCGATATTCCAGACCCGCCGCCACGAACAGCGGATCGGCGAAAAGGCCGGTCGCGACCTCGCGCGTGAGGTCCAGGTTGCTGGTCCATTCCTGGAACTTCAGCGCGCCGATGTAGAAATAGGTCGGGCTGGCCGGGCCCAGGGAGGCGTTCAGCGAATTCTCGTAATAGTCGACGTCATCGCGACTGAAGGTCGTCGACAGGTCCCAGTCGAAGCCCAGGAGGCCTGCGCCCTTGGCCCCGAAGGCCACCTGGAAGTCGCGGTCCTTCAGGAACAGGCGCGGCGTGTAGCCGTCGGGATTGACCGCCGTGATGTTGTTGCTGGCGTTGGGGTTGCGGAAGGTCAGATAGGCGGCGGTGTTGCGGCTGGAAAAGGTGCCGAACGAGTAGAGATCGACATCGTCGGTGATCGGCGAGCCCGCGCTATAGCCCAACGAGAACAGTTGGACCTGCGGCGAGCCCGGATGGCTGGTGTGGCGGTTGGCGGTGGCCTCGCGCGGATCCGGCGTCGAACCGGCCGTTCCCACCCGCACCGGCTGGCCCAAGGCGTTCAGCGGGAAGTACATCTGGGTGGTGTTCGGCGTCTTGTCGCCGCGATCCGTCGGATCGGTGATGCGAACGTCACCCGTCAGGTTCAGATAGCCGGCATCGCCGAGCTTCAGGCCGATATTGCCGGAAAACTGGCCGGTCTCGCCGTCGCCTTCGGCGGTCTTGCCATAGAGGGCGGTCATCGAGCCGCCCTCGGAGTGCTTCTTGAGGATGACGTTGATCACCCCCGCCAGAGCGTCCGAGCCATACTGGGCCGAGGCGCCGTCGCGCAGCACCTCGATCCGCTCGATCGCGGCCGAGGGGATCAGGTCCAGGTCGGGCGGCGACTGGCCGTTCTGGGTGGTGCCGTTGACGAACAGGATGGCGGTGTTGTGCCGGCGCTTGCCGTTGACCAGCACCAGGGTCTGGTCGGCCGACAGGCCGCGCAGCGACACGGTCTTGATCGCGAAGCTGGCGCCCGCGCCGCTGTTGGAGGTGTTGGCCGAAGGCACCAGGGCGGAGATCAGATCCCGCGTCGACTGCTTGCCGCTCTTGGTCAGTTCGGCGGCCGAGATCACGTCGATCGGCGCCATGCTTTCGGTCACCGTGCGCGAGGTCGAGCGGGTGCCGGTGACGATCACTTCCTCGATGACGCTGGGCGCTTCGGGTTCCGGCGGCGCCGGGGCGGGCTCGGGAGCCCCGGCCGAGACTCCACCGCCGGCGCCCGACCATCCGGTCCGGATGAGGCCCGTGCGCGGCGGCGCCAGGACGATCGTCTTGCCATCGTTGGAGACCACCGTCAGCCCCGTGCCGGCCAGCAGTTGATCCAGGGCGCGATCGATCGGCAGGGCGCCGCGCACCGGTGCGGTGCGCCGGCCTTGGGCGGCGTCGGATTGGACGAGAATCTGCACGCCGGCCTGCCGGGCGAACTGGCGGATGCCCGCCGCCGCCGGCTGAGCCTCGATCTTGAACGGCAAGGCCTGGGCCAGGCTGGTTCCCGCGCTCAGCGCCCAGACGGCCGAGGCCGCGCACAGCAACCTCCGCCTGGCGGAACGTTTCCAGTCACGCATCGACAATCCCCCATCGTTCCGAGGCCCGCCATACGCGGCCTCCTGACAGGACGAGGCGCCGGAGCCGCCTTTCCGGCGGGCGGAGACCGGATTGGTCCGCTCACGGCTCAACACGCCCGCTTTTGCGCCAGCTTCGATGCCCGGCGCCCGTTTCGCATGCGTGTCGGCACGGCCGCGCGCCACGGCGGAAGTCTTTCCCGCCGAGACCGGCCCCTTCAGAAGTTCCATGAACACCCCCGATCAAAATACGGAGGACAATAGGCCGATCAATGCGAGCCGGATTGAGTCAATATACGTGCTTATGAAGTAAGTTTTACTCATATCGCCAGAGCGAATGAGAAACATTCAATCAAGTCATGATCAGTCCGGGAAATATAGGCTTACGAAATATGAGCGCGAGCAATCCTGATAGTGCGATCATCGTCGCTGACCACGGCGCCGAGCGTGGCGGCCACGGCGGCCGCGAAACTTTCGGGTTCGTTGGTCTGGAAGAGGCCGACGAAGCGCTCCCGCGCCAGCCCTGGATCATCGATCACGATCTGGCGGCTGTTGTAGCGATTGAACAGGCGCGCCGCCTGCTCGAGGCTCTCGCCGTCCAGGGCGATCTCGCCATTGCGCCAGGCCAGGCTGCGCTCGATCTCGGACGGCGATTGCGCCACCGAGGGCGAAACGGTGCTGGCCAGGATGATGCGGCTGCCCGCCGACAGCCGCCGCCTTGATCCAGGTCTCGACCACGCCCTCGGTGACCATCACGTCGACGCCGGCGCCGGCCTCGTCGCCACGCCGCACGGAGAAGGCCGTGCCCACGGCGCGGACGCGGACGGGACCCGCCGCCACGACGAACGGGCGCTCCGGGTCCTTGGCGACCTGGAACCAGGCCTCACCCTCCTTCAGGAGCACCCGGCGCGATTTGGGCTTCATCGCCACTTCGAGCGCGGTCTTGGTGTTGATCGCCACCAGCGAGCCGTCGGCCAGCGGCACGCGACGGATTTCGCCCAGGCGCGTGTCCAGGCGCTGCGGCCGCGCGGCCCATAGGCCGACCCCGCCGACCAGCGCCGCGGTCGCCGCCCCGCCCACGCCCGCGATCAGCGCGCGACGGCTGGGGCGCTCGGCGGCGACGGCCTCGACCGTCGGCGCGCCGTTGGCCAGGGCCCGCCCCCGGTCCAGGAAGCTGATCGCCGCCTGGGCCCGCAGCAGCGCGCCGGCTCGGCGCACGTCCCCGCCCAGCCAAGCCTGAAGTTCGGGCTCATGCTCGACGTCCAGCCCATGCGCGTCGACGCGGACGGCCCAGTCGGCCGCCTCATCGTCAATCTCGCTTGCGGACCGGATGGAGGTCATGGCTCCTGCCGACTGGGGGTTGATCTTGTGCTGCCGCCTCCGATAAGGCGCGCAGAATTAAACGCAAGCCCCGCGCCGATTGCATTTCGACGACGTTTTCGGTCACGCCCAGTCGAAGGGCGGTCTCTCTCTGCGACAGACCGTGGATCCGGCGAAGGGTGAAGATCTGTCGACACCGCTCGGGCAACCCTTCGATCAGTTGTTGCACCCTCCCCAATTCGCGACGGCCCGCGACCACGCGCTCCGGAGAAGGCTCATCATCTACGACGTTCAGGGCGTCGATTTCCGTGACGCAATCGATGCGAACGATGCGCGCGCGGCGAATTTTCTCGATGGCGATGTTGCGGGCCGTCCGGAAGAAGTAGGCGCGGCCGTTGACGATATGCGCGACGCTCTCCAGGGCGGCCAGGCGACAATAGGTCTCCTGAATCACGTCGTCGATGTCGGCGGCGGCGGCGCCTGACCGGCGCAGCCATGCGCGCGCGTCGGCTTCGTGCGGAAGAATCTGCCCTCCGACGAAGGCCACGATCTCGGCGCGGCTCTGTTTCAACGGCCCCTCGACGACGACAATCCAGACTGGGCGCACCTTCCGGCCAGCCTGCGACGTCAGCAACACCCGTCCGAGCCAATCACCCGGCATTCGCGGCTCGCCGCCGCCGCATGAAGCAGAACGTCATCGTCGGCGCCTCGCGCGCACCATCGCGGCCGGCCAATGAGCAACGGCGTCCTCGACCTGTTGGATGACAGGTCCGACACCTCACGCCTCCTGCGTGGAAAGGTCCCTCGTCTTTGTTCTTTCGACGATCGCACCGTCCGCTCGGGTATCCGGCGCTTCGACAAGATTCTGTACGCCCCCCAACAAGTCAGGCGCGACCTCCCATGCGAAGAGGACGCGGCCGCTAGGCTGCTTGAAATCGGAGCCGGCGGCTTGAACAGGATCATCCGACTTTGCGGCGCTCTCTTCGCGGCCGTGATCTGGCACGCCGGCGCCCTCGCGGGACCTATCGTGGCGACGAAGGACGGCGCAATCGAGGGCGTGGACAAGGGCGGCGCTTCGGCCTTCCTCGGCGTACCGTTCGCCGCCCCGCCGGTTGGAAACCTGCGATGGCGCGCGCCCGCGCCCGTCGCCAAATGGACAGACACCCGACCAGCCAACGGGTTCGGCCCCGATTGCATTCAGGAGCCGATGTCGTCGCCGCCAGGTCCCGGCTTCGTCAATCCCTCCAGCGAGGACTGCCTCTATCTCAATATCTGGCGGCCGCAGGTTTCCGGCGAGCGACTGCCGGTGATGGTCTGGATTCACGGCGGCGCCTTCATCATGGGCGCGGGGTCCTTCCCGAGCTATGACGGCGCCGCCTTCGCCCGGAAGGGCGTGATCCTGGTGACCCTGAACTACCGGCTCGGTCGCTTCGGCACGTTCGCCCATCCGGCCCTTCGTCGCGAGCAGGCGGGCCACCCTGTCGCGGACTTCGGCCTCCTCGACCAGATCGCGGCCCTGGCTTGGGTGCGGGACAATATCGCCGGCTTTGGCGGAGACGCCTCGAACGTCACGATCTTCGGGGAATCGGCCGGCGCCTCTTCGGTGAATTTCCTGATGGCCTCGCCTTTGGCCAAGGGCCTTTTCGCCAAGGCCATCTCGGAATCGGGAGGCTCGAGCAACAACCTCAAGACCTTCGCCGCGGCCGAAGCCGAAGGCGCGGCCTGGGCGAAGACGGCCGGCGTCGCCGACAACGACCTCGAGGCTCTACGCGCCCTGCCCGCCGACAAGGTATGGGGCGCGCCCGTCACCACCGTGGCTTCCCCCGTGGTCGACGAAACGGTCGTCACCCAATCCACCGACGACGCCTTCCACGCCGGCGCCGTCGCCCAAGTTCCGTATCTCGTCGGCGCCAACAGCCGGGAGGAGAGTCTGCTGCGCTGGCTGCCGGGCCTGGACGAGGCGTTTCTCAAGACCTTGGGTGAACGCGGCGATGCGGCCCTCTCGCTTTACGAGGCCGCGGGTCTGGATCGCAAGACCGCCGTGGCCAAGCTCTGGGGCGAGGCGGCGATGGTCGAGCCGGCGCGGTTCCGGGCCCGGCAAGCCGCGCGGCGGGGCGCCGCGACCTGGCTCTACCACTACGGCTACGTGCCGGACGCGGCGGCCGGGACCACGACCGGCGCGGGCCACGAGGCTGAAATCGAGATGGTCTTCAACAACCCCGACCAGAGATGGCCCAAGCCGTGGTCGACGCGCGACGCGGCGATGGCGGAGACGATCCAGGCCTATTGGATCAACTTCGCGCGGACCGGAAACCCCAATGGTCCGGGCCTGCCGACCTGGCCTGCGTACACACTCAAGGACGACACCCTGATGGCGTTTTCCACGGCCGGCGCGGTTGCGGCCGAGCGGTTCGGAAAGGGTCGCCTCGACCTGTTGGAGGCCGCCTATGCCGAGCGCAAATCCTGGGCCCCGGCGCCGTAACACCGGTGCCTCTAGCCGGCGAACATGGCCTTGCGGATGATGGCGTGGACACCCCAGTTGCCGTTCGCCACCTGGGTGACGCCGAAATCGACGCCTACCGAAAGTAGCGAGATCGCCTCGTCCTCGCTGAGATTGCGCGTGGTCATCAGAAACCGCCGCGCCTTCCTGAACGCGTCGCGCATGGCCAGGTCGAGCGAGGACTTCTTGTAGACCTCGCTCTGCGCCGACGGCCCCATTTCCTTCAGATATTCAGGATGGCTGAAGCCGAAGATCACCCATTCGTCCTTGGTTTCGAGGAGCGGATAGTCGAGATCCTTGAGGGGTTCGCGCGCGGTCTTGGCCGGGTGAAGGATGATCTGGATCACCGCGGTGATCGAGCATTCTATGGCCGTGCCGCACAGTTCAGAATCGCCCTGCGAAGCGTGGGGGTCGCCCAGCGAAAGCAGTCCGCCGGGCACCGCCACGGGGAGGAAGATGCTCGCGCCCGCGCCGAGCCGCCAGTTGTCGATGTTGCCGCCGAAATTGGAGGGCGGCACGGAATCCACCGGATCGGGGTGGTTGGGAGCCATGGCGACCACGCCGAAGTGCGGCCGGACGGGCACCTCGACGTCGCGCAGCACGTCGAAATTGCGCACCACGGTGTCGAAGTCCACGGGCACGCCGGGATAGTCGATGCGATCGTGCACCACGCCGAAAGGATCGGTCTGCGGCGTCCAGCGATAGTTATAGACGGCGTGCGCGCAGGCCCGGCCGTGCTGGTGCTCGACCTCGTAGATGGTCACCACCTCGCGCGGCTTGGGCTCGGTCAGCAGGTCGTTGTAGTGAAAACCCCAATAGGCGGCGGCGTTGCTGCCGAAGGTCCGGCCGAGGAAGCGGCTGTTCTGGCTGGGACGCGGCGTGATCTCCAGGATCTTGACCTCGACCACGTCGCCGGGCCTGGCGCCGGCGATCGCGATGGGTCCGGTGCAGATGTGAACGCCGAACCCCTCCCCTGACCCGCGCCCCAGCGCCGAGCCGTCCACCGGTCCCGCGCCGCGCCGGTCGACCGCCTTGCCCTCCGCCGTCCAGCGAAAGACGCTCTCGGCACCGGGGTCGCCCTCGATCATCCGCTCATAGTCGTCATAGGCGTGATGGGTCAGGGTTTCGATGGTGACGTAGTCGCCGGACTCGATCTCGATCACCGGCTTGAGCGCGCGACTGAAATAGCCCCAGTGGATGGTCTCCGGCGAGGCCGGCAGATGATGGTGGCGCACGCCGCGTCCGACGGGCGGCGCCACGACCTCCTCGGTCGGCGCGGCCTCCGCGATCTCCGCATCGTCTTCCTCGACCGGCGGCGGGAGCGTCGCGCCCCGCTTGAGTTTCCGGGCCGAGGCGGGCGACCCGCGCAACAAAACCCGGCCGCCATCGTCATTGGCCGTCGGCGTCTTGCGGTATTCGCGCGGGCTGACGCCATATTGCTCCCGGAACGCCCGGCTGAAGGACGCGGAGTCGTTGAACCCCCATTGGAAGAGGATTTCCGAGATCGATTTTTGCGCGTGCAGCGGGCTGCCCAGGTCGAGCCGGCAACGCTCCAGTCGCCGCGCCTTCAGGAAGTGGCCAAAACTCTCGTCGATCGAGGCGAAGAGCTTCTGCAGATAGCGTGACGATATCCCGTGCTCCTTGGCGACCTGCTGCAGATCCAGGTCGGGATCGCTGAGCCGCATCTCGATGGTCTGGAACACGCGGTCCAGCAACGAGGCCCGACCGCCGGCCGAGCCGCCCCGGTCCTTGTCAGGCGCGGCGTCGAGCAGGAGGGCGGCGATGAACTCGGGCAGGGCGGCTTCGACGGGCCGCATCTGGTCGGCCCCGACGTCGTCGAGGGTTTCGGCCACCGAGGCCAGCAAGCTCGAAAACATGCTGCCCACGCCCGTCGCGCCGTCCAGGTAGGTGATCGCGGCCGGAGCCGGCGCGCGCGACTTCAGGGCCGGCAGGGATTGCGGAACACGGGTGATCAGAAGCCGGCTGTCGCCCTGCAGGTCCAGACGCGCTCCGACCAGATCGCCGCCGCAAACCATGTCGCCCTCGGCGAGGGCGCGCACCGTCGCCCCGCTCGTCACGGTCAGTTCGCCGTCGAGCAGCAGAACCAGCCAGATGCAAGGCGTACTCTGGCTGAAGTCGATCGCCAGGGACTGCCGCGTGCCGGCGATGCGGATGAACTGCATGTCCAGAGCGGAGCGGAAGGCAACCAGTTCGCCATAGATCTCGGACTGGCTGTCCAGAAGTTCGATCGACAGTCGCTGCAGCGCGAAGCGCCAAGCTTCCTGGCGCTGTTCTTTCGGATAGGCGTTGGTCGTCAAACGCACGGTTGATGATCTCGAAGCAGCTTTCCAGCCGGTGACGGAACCGCCCGCCGGCCGGACTTGGATCGAATGTTCCCTTCAAATTCAGGCGACGCGACGGAGGGGCAATCACAAAGCCGGGCGGCGGCGCAATTGCCGAGGATTGATGCGGATGGGTCTTCGCCGATGCCGTTTCGAGGCAAAACCCACGATCGGCTTGCGTCGTGACGCCCTGCGCTCTTGCACCAGAGCGCACGCCACCCGCCGATCCTCGCACGAGAGCCCGGTTTGTTCGTCAGTCCCCGGCTCTCGGCTCAAAAGGGGCCTTGGGTGGCGCAGCGCAAGAAATGGGACGCCGGACGTCAAGATGAATCCGGCCCTGGGCCCCAACCTCGCCGGGCTGAAGCTTGCTCGTCCGGGCAGCGTCAAACCGGTTCAGCCTAATGCACAGGGGGCATGCTGATGCGTTTTCAATATCCCAGGATGACGACCACCAAGGTCGCGTTGCTGCTGTCGACCTCGATCTCCGCGCTCGCGGTCTTGACGACACCCGCCCTGGCGGCCGACCCGGTCGTCGATGAGCAGCAGGCGGCCCAACTGGAGGAGGTCGTGGTCACGGCCGAACGGCGGCCGGTGGACCTGCAAAAGAGCGCCCTGTCGGTCTCGGCGGTGACGGCCGAGACCCTGACCCAAGGCAACATCACCGACATCACGGGCCTGAACGGCCTGGTGCCCGGCCTGGTCGTCGCCCGCAGCGGCGGCGGCGAACGCGTGATCTCAATCCGAGGCATCGGCTCCGAGACGCCGGAAAACACCAACACCCAGCCGGGCGTTTCCTACCACGTCGACGGCGTCTACATCTTCAACTCGATCGCCGCCAACGCCGCCTTCATCGACGTGGCCCAGGTCGAGGTGCTGCGCGGTCCGCAGGGCACGATGTTCGGCCAGGGCTCGACCGGCGGCACGATCAATGTCGTCAGCAACAAGCCGACGCTGGGCGACTACACCGGCTCGGCCAATCTCGGCGGCGGCAATCACGGGCTGTTCAAGGGCGATGCGGCGGTCAGCGTCCCGCTCGGCGACACCGTCGCGATCCGCGGCGCGGTCCAACGCTACAAGCATGACGGCTACGCCAAGGCGACCGGCGTCATCGGCCATCCGGACTACGAGCTGGACCAGGCCGACGAGACCGGCTGGAAGCTGTCGGGCCTGTGGAAGCCGATCGACGACCTCTCGGTCACCCTGAGCACGATCCAGTACAAGAGCGACACCAACGGCCCGGCCCAGAAGAACATCCTCGACCCGAACCCCAATCCGCGCGAGCTGACCCAGGACTATCCGGGCCGGTCCCTGGTCGACACCAAGCTCTATTCCGCCGTCGTGAAATACGACCTGCCGTTCGCGACCCTGACCTCGATCAGCAGCTATCAGAAGCTGCTCAGCGAACAGTCCTGGGACGGCGACGCCCTGACGGCCGACCTGTTCTACGCCCAGACCTACAGCCCGTTGACGTTCAGCGGCTACCGCTACGACCACGTCGCCCTGTGGCGCAGCAAGGGCAAGTCCTACACCCAGGAATTCAACCTGACGTCCAAGGCCGAAGGGCCGTTCCAGTGGATCGCCGGCGCCGTCTATCTGAAGTCGACCAACTCGCAGTACATCGTCGAGTACAACGCCAACGACAACAACCTGGTCACCCCGCCCCTGCCCGAGGATACGGCTTGGAATGACCCGCGCGTGGCGGCCGTGTCCTATGCCGAGCTGTCGGCGATCACCCGCAAGTCCTGGGCGGCCTACTTCCAGGGCACCTACCAGATCACCGACACGCTCAGCCTCACCGCGGGCCTGCGCTACAACGACGACCGCTACAGCGGTGAAAGCGCCAGCAATGGCTCCGCCACGTCCGGGGCCTATCTCCAGCCCGCGCCGACCGAGGGCCTGACCACGCAGGAAACCACGGGAAAGATCGCGCTGAACTACCAGTACACCCCGGCCAACATGGTCTATGCCAGCTATACGCGCGGCTACAAGCCGGGCGGGATCAACAGCTCCGCCGCATCCGGCAACGCCTATTCGATCAAGCCGACCTTCCAGCCCGAGGTCGTCGACTCGCTGGAGGTCGGTTCGAAGAACCGCTTCCTGGGCAATAGGCTGCAGCTGAACCTCTCGGCCTTCGTCTACGACTACAAGAACATGCAGTTCCTGGAAGAGGACCCGATCCTGTACGGCGAGGGCGCCAGCAATGCGCCCAGCGCCCGGATCTATGGCCTTGAGGCCGAGACCTCGTGGCTGGTCTCCACGCACTGGCGCCTTGAAGGCTCGGTCTCGTTGCTGAAGGGCGAGTTCGACAAGGACTATTACGCGCTGGACCAGGCCAAGGCCGAGGCCGCCCAGAACGCCGCCGGCTATCCCGGCTACCTGTTCTGGAGCAACTTCTTCCCCGCCGTGCTGGCGCGCGACGCCGCCCGCCAGAACATCAACGGCAACGACGTCCCCAAACTGCCCGACGTGCAGGGCTCGGTCAGCGCGACCTACACCAACCGCCTGGGCCCTGGCTTCCTGACAGCCAAGGCCGAGTACACCTATCGCGGCCAGTACCAGTACCGGCTGTTCAACGAAGGCGCGATCGACACCGTGCCCTCCTACGACGTCGTCAATCTGTTCTTCAAATACGAGCCGGACGATAGCAAGGTCAGCGCCTCGCTGTCGGTGACCAACCTGTTCGACTCCACGGGGCTGAACTCCCGGTTCAGTGACCCCTACGGCAGCGCCCAGGTGACCGACACCTTCATCCCGCCGCGGCAGTGGATCGCCTCGATCGGCTACAAGTTCTGATCGATCGGCACAGCGTGGGGGCGGCCGTTGTCGGCCGCCCCCACGACGTCGCGTTGAGACGCCCATGACCGAGTCCCCACCGCCGCGCCAAGCCGTCGATACGCTGATCTCCGGCGCCTTGCTGGTGACCATGGACAGCGAACGCCGCGTGATCGGCGACGGCGCCGTGGCGATCCGCGGCGACCGCATTGTCGCCGTCGGCAAGCGCGAAGCGGTCGCCCTCCAGGTGGACGCCCGCCAGACCGTGGACGGGCGCGGCTTCGTCGTCACGCCAGGCCTGATCAACACCCATGTCCACGTCACCGGCGACCCGCTGATCCGCGGCTTCATCCCCGAGGATCTCGACTTCATGGAGGTGGTGTTCGGCTGGGCGACCCGACTGCACCAGGCCCAAACCCCTGACGACCAGCGCCTGGCCGCCCAGTTGGCGGCGGTGGAGATGCTGCGTAGCGGAACCACCTGCTTCCTGGAGGCGGGCACCATCCTGGCCCTGGACGAGGTCGCCGACAGTCTGCGCCAGACCGGCATCCGCGGCCTGATCTCGGAATGGGTGATGGACCGCGCCTTCGATCCCGCCGACGACCAGACCGCCCTGACGGACCGCGCCCTTCGCACCCTTGAGGACGAGATCGTCCGCCACCCTCTGCGCGACGACACCCTGATCGCCGCCTGGCCCAGCCTGGTCGGCCACCAGACCAACACCGACACCGCCTGGCGCTTCGCCAAGCAGTTGGCCGACCAGCATGGCCTGGGCGTATCGGCCCATATGAGCCCCTCGGCCCTGGACGCCGCGTGGTTCCTGGCCAATACCGGACGCCGCCCCATCGAGCACCTGGCCGAGCTGGGCGTGCTGGGATCCAATGTCAGCCTGACCCACGCCGCGCACCTGGAGGCGCGCGAAGTCGCGTTGCTGGGGTCGAGCCGCGCCAATGTCGCCCACTGTCCGGCTGCGGCGCTCAAGGGCGGTTATGGCGTGACGGCCATCGGCCTGTTTCCAGAGATGGCGGCCGGCGGCGTCAACCTCACCCTGGGCACCGACGCGGCGGTCAGCGGGGATCTGATGCGCTGCATGACCCTGGCCGCTGGCCTGTTTCGCGATGCGCGCCAGGACAATCGCCTGTTTCCACCCGCCTCGATCCTGGAGATGGCCACTGTCAACGCCGCCCGCACCTTGCAGATGAGCGACCGGATCGGCTCGCTGGAGGTCGGCAAGAAGGCCGACCTGGTCCTGCACGACACCGACCGGCCCGAATGGCGACCGCTGCTCAATGTCATCGCCCAACTGGTCTGGTCGGCCGACGGGCGCGGCGTGCACAGCGTCTGGGTCGACGGGCGCCGGGTCGTGGAGGCCTATCGCGTCACGACCCTGGACGAACACCGCCTCTATGCCGAGGCCCAGGTCGCCGCCCGCGCCCTGATCGCCCGCACGGGCCTCCCGGACCGGCAGGTCTGGCCCGTCCTCTGACGGCTTCGGAAGCGGCGAACTGCTTCACCGATCGTCAAGCGATGAGGCGCGAAGCGTCAAGCCTGAGCATCCGAGCGAGCGCACCTTTGGGACGCCGGAAAAGGCGCGCCTTGTCGCGTTCGACACCCTCTCATGCCGCCCATGGCCCTGTGGAGGCGACCGAACGCGTCAGCGGCGGTGGGTAAGGAGTGTAAGCATGTCGCGTAGCATCTTGATCATGATCGTGGTGTCGCTGGGGTTCTTTTTCGTCACCGCGACCACGTTCACCTCGCTGGGCTACGTGCTCTACACGATGGTGGCCGACCTGGGCTGGTCGCAGGCCGCCGCCGGCATGAGCTTCTCGTTCCTCGGCCTGGCCTGCGGGCTGAGCAGCCCCCTGGCGCCCATGATGATGAAGTGGATCGGCACGCGCCTGACGATGTTCCTCGGCGGCGTCGTGCTGGGCGTGGGCTTCCTGCTGGCGGCCACGGTGCATGGCA
>Ga0307515_10012187_pt1 | contig 16208 bp, 24 predicted proteins | sample 17_EM_MG_FD_194513 | JGI IMG/M metagenome (GOLD analysis project Ga0307515, IMG submission 194513) | Populus trichocarpa ectomycorrhiza microbial communities from riparian zone in the Pacific Northwest, United States - 17_EM | ecosystem: Host-associated > Plants > Roots > Unclassified | place...
CTATCGAATTGTTTGCGAGCCGTTACGAGATAGTTTCGCCACTGATTGTGGCCGACCAGTTCATCCCTCTTCTGGGCTGGGTTAGAATACGAATAGAGATGATGCGAATGCGACCGAGGAGGATGACGTATAGCAGTCATGCCGCAGGGGGGGCCTGGAATAATACATCGCGATGGCATCATAGCCAGCTTCTGAACAGCAATCTTCCTCCGAGGCGGCGGATTCGGGCAGCGAGCTAGTAGCCGCCTGTGTATGATGAAAACCCCGGGATTTTCCCTTCCTCGACTCCGATGAATGCGCTCTGCATCATCCATCACCACCGGTTCCCGTTCGCTCACACAAAGGGCGATAAAGCTCTTCTCAACTTCAACGTGGATCACAACAGAATTAGTACGACAGTGATCGGATTTCAAATCCGGGATATCATGACCATACATTACATGTGTGGACCAGGCGAGCGGATAGAGAGATATTTGTACATACAAAAAGAATTACAGGATCCATACCAAAGATAACAGTCCAAAGGGCATGATGAAATCGGCACAGAAACGCGTGATACCGTAGCAATTGAGAAGAGCAAGAATAGGAGACGACCGAGAACACATCAATAGAACCAGAACAGAGAGCAATGGATGATTATACTTTTCGTGAGGTGGTGGGTATAACGTACGACTGTGAGGAGATTTCTCAGCAGATCCGAGCGAAGACGAGTTTGCCGACGCCGTTCCCGCTGCTCCTGTCAACTTCGATCCCAGTCAGGTGGGTCTTTCCGCCCAGCCAGTCGACGCGGCGGACACCGCCCTCCCAGCCCCCCATTACCGAGCAACGCTTCTCGTACGCACGCGTAACTCTCCGTTGCGCCTTGCTTCCGTTACCGAGGGCCTCCCACTCCTCGGGGGTAACACGAGCCAGGAGTGTCGTGTGAATGGCATAGAGGACATCCAGGTTTGTAATTACAGTCCCCGTAACGGAGGAACGAGAACTGGAGCGCTTAATCTTCTTATTTGAAGAGGAAGGCGAACTAGCTTTAACGACGATCGTCCATGGGAATTTGTGAGATCTGAGAACAAGTTGATCGGGAGCCGCGGTCGGTGGATCTGTGGCAGGTTGGGCAAGAGTGTGGGCTGGGACGGGAGAATGGGTCGTGCAATCCAAGACGGTCCGAGCTGACGGGGTCCGGCCTACGTCGTACTGGATGGGTGCGTGATGGAGACGTGAATAGGCAAAGAGAGGATGCATGTGGAGGCTGGTTGGCTGGTGGAACGTAACGTGTGATCGTGTGTGGGATGAGGAATCTGCGGTGGCAATGGGTCAGGTTTACGAGAGATGATGAAGATGGTGATACACGTACGACCAACACTACTTGTCGTGCCGGTGCCAGCCCAGGTGTTGTTACTCTTTAGAGCAGGGCGTGACGGCATCCTTGGTGTGTGAGAGTGAGACGCAGATCGGGAAAGTGGTTGGACAAAAGCGACAGAGGGAGTCCCAGGGTGAAGAGATGCAGAGGAGCCAGTGCGTGAGCTGGTGGGGGTATACATATATGGCTCGCTTGGGGAAAGTATTTGGTAGTGCGGGCCTAGGGGAACAATATTAACAAAAAGCCGGACTTTATCCGGATGAAACTTACCAGTTCCAGGCCCGTTGTACTGGGCATTCGAAGACTTGCCCTTGGAATGCGACCTAGAAGTGCTGCTTCGCTGTAAGGTTGGTCGCTGCGCTTCTTCGTTGGTTACGTCTCGGAGTGGAGAGGGTGCATGTGATCGAGTGGCGGAGTGGCTTCTCTTAACGCCAGCAGAACGGGAAGGGGAGGATTCGGGAGTCGCAGACCTGGAGGACTTGTAGTTGTAGGCGACAGCGGGTGCTTGCCTAGAACGAGAGCGGGATTCGCCCTGAGCCTTGGAAGATTGACCCTGCCCTCCGAACAAATTGCGTAGGTAGGTTGACATCTTGTGAGAGTGGTATGGTAGTGGGGGCGGGGGGGGTGGGTGATGTCGCGGTGAGGTCGAACGACGGGGCGCAAGGAGAGCCAGAGGTGTCGGGCACAAGAGTCTTATAGTGATCTATGAGAACGAGCGCTGCTTGGTTGGTTGCTTGTTTCCGATTTCCGTAAGGTGGATATTTGAAGGCATTGTGATGATGATGAGTCTGGGCCAAAACCGCGAGGGACCCCGAATCAGTCGTATCACAGCCATTGAATCCAAACAAGTCTTAGCCCCTGGACACAATCGCACAGTCTTCCGGCGCGGGTACGTTTTTACGTGCCCTTAAGTCCGTGAGGTCTGAGGTAAGGGCGCGTCGTGCAAGGAAGACCGGTCTAGAAACTCAACTCGTGGCGAAGCCTAGCGTGCCTCCTGGTGGTGACCGATGAAGAAGAATCCCCGTGTAACTGACGAGAAACGACTCGTGGCTGCAGCGTGGCGGGTGAGGAAGGGGCGGAGGAGCGCGTCGGGGATGAAAAGGGGCGCGGCCTTCGATCAGTAACTTTGAAATGTGGGGGCGATCCTCGGCACAGGCTACATATGTGGGAAGAGTGCGAATCGAAATATCTGTTTGACTTTGCTCAATGCCTAATACACCACAGCAGAGGTTCGACGTTCACCACCCGCACAGCAGACAAGTAACGTTATTTAGTAATAGTTGTAATAATAAATCAACTCGTTTCAGCCTCGGAAAAACTCTCGGACAAAGGGCTCGGGATACACGACACGCCCCTGCAGGGCTCGCATGTCACCCGACCAGGCGCGCCTCTTCTGCACGAACAACCGGCGTGACGAAATAGAAAGAGGGTGCATTCGGGCTCCAACTTTTGACATCTGTCTGGATAGATTTACGGAGTGGTGACATTCCGGAAAACATACCGTGGCTATCCATCAACAGGGTAGGCGCTAACGGGGTGTCCGAGTCGCGCGAGAAGTCGAGTAACACGGAGGCGATGACATACGAAGAAGAAAACCACGCCCCTGAGAAACCCCGACGAACGAATGAGAGCTTGGCCGGTGACTTTCGCTATCTCCAGATAACAGGGCGAGGGTCTAGAACGGCGCACGAACGGCTACGACTGCCTGTTGAGCGCATAAGACAGTACGAAGCGCAATTAAACGCATGAAATTGCTGGATGTACGTTTACCTCAGAACGAAGCGTTTCGAGTCGAGCGGTTTGTCAAAGACACCCTGACAGTCACAACGTAGTTTTCCCGGACCGATGCGAGGGTTGTGATGAGATGTGTGGTCAGCAAAGAGGATCACGGGTCGTAGAACACTGCGCCTGACAAAGGTAGGATGTCTTGAAGCTGATGTGTCGTGTTTCCACCCCATCGAATGACCAAAACCTGACGCGGTCGCGGGCCGCGGCCAAAGTTAGACGTGGCGGGATTGGTCCTTGATTGCCCCTCGGCTACGTGCTCGTGACTGACTGGGGCGCCCTGGGTGGCAGGGGGAAGGCATCCTGGAATCTCCGCAAGTCTCCGAACTCCTCTGCGTGCCATGTGGAGCTGTATCACTGTATGACGAGGACTTTGCGCGGCGCTCTCCCTATCTCTTTGCTAGACGACCATGTTGCGCAAGTTTGGAAAAACCGTCCGCGAAAAACTTGACCACATCGAGTCTCGTTTGCCCTCTCAGGAGAGTTCAAGCACAGGCCAGCCTGGAACTCAGCTATCCAGCTACCGAGACGGAGGAGATAGAGATATCCTACCGCCAGCGGCGGACTTCCCAACGAGGGCAGACTTCTTTAGGTTTCGTAAACAGAGAGGGGTGAACCTTGGTGCGTTGTATGGGATTCCTATCAGATAGGACGTTGCATCTAACTTCTTCCAGGGTCGTGGTTTGTGTTAGAGAGCTGGGTTGCAGATCGCCCATTTCGGGAAGCTCGCGCTCCTGGGCAGAGTGATCTGGACGTGGCTGGCGGAACACATGCTCGAGAAATTTTACAAGACCATTGGCGGAATTGGATCGTTGAAAGCGATTGGGCCTGGCTAGCTCAAACGGGAATCAACACTGTCCGCATCCCGGTAAGCCTTATGGATCCCGTGAACCCTATCCCTGCACCCCCGCCCTATCCTTCTCCCGGGGCTCTTGCGTTTTTCCGTCTCAGATCTCACTCCCCGAACGCCTCTCTGCTTATGAAGCCCCTTCGCGTCTCTCTCGACTGGCTCTCGTTTCAGCTCTCCCCGGAAGCTGAATAATACACCAGATCGGTTTCTACCACGCTTGCGGTGCCGATCGTTCCGTGCTACGTGGCACAGAGTTCGCAGACTACGCATCTATTTTCGATGACGCATGGAATCACATCCTGAACGCTATTGTCGCCGCCAACAAGCACCAAATCGGCGTTCTCCTGGGTAAGGGCTCGATCGCACAGATACCGCTTCACCTTTCTTCGACAGAGATCCTGAGATCATATCTATATAGACTTGCACGCGGCCCCCGGAAAGCAGGTACGTACTTCAGATCGCCCTTACCACCAGCCCAAAAATTGCTTAACCCGCAAACACTCTAAAAATGACAAAGAACCGCGACGCTCACTCCGGGTCCTCCGATCCGAATCCCAGGTTTTTCGATGGTTCCTTCAACATGCGTCATACCACCCACGTTCTGACCGTGATACTAACCCACATCACCAAGTTCATCAACTCATTCAACCCACCGTTACCAAATTTCGTTGGTATCGAGCTTTTGAACGAGCCAGCTCCAGGCCACCACCACACAGCCGCGCTGAAGCACTGGTACTCCGATACGATAAGATCGCTCCGCACAATCGACGCTCATGTTCCTATCGTTATCGGCGATGGTTGGCAAACCGATGATTACGCCGGGTACCTTACCCACGCAGCCGGCCCGCTTCAACACCCCCACCTCATCCTCGACCACCACCTCTACCGATGCTTCACCCAGGAGGACCTCGACGTGCTCGCGTACGACCACGCGGGCCGGCTCTGGGATCTCAACGGAAACATCAGACAAACGTTCGCTCGCGTTACCGATAAACTCGAGTCAGCTGGCTGCGATATGATCGTTGGCGAATGGTCAGGAGCCCTCAACCCAAAGTCGTTAGACCCCCTCCCGAACCAGGACCATGCACGATCACAATTCATCCAAGCACAGGTTGACCTGTACGACCAGTACTGCGCAGGCAACTTCTTTTGGACATACAAGAAGCAGTGGGAAGGAGATAAAGGATGGTCGTTCCGAGACACGGTCCGAGCTGGCCTGTTTCCGAAACTGATCGGCCTGCGCCTCACGAGACCTCTGGAGCATCACTCGCACCAAGCAAGACTGAATGTCAGAGAAGCTTCGAGGAGTAGGTCATTTGGTATGCCACGGTCTCTGTTTACCACCTTCATCGCCATCCTTAGTGAGCGCTGACGTAATCGACCCGCTTAAGCCGAACATGAGACCTATTGGCGCCAGTACCCTGGGAGCTATGAACACTGGCGATTCAACGAGGGGTTCATACAAGGCTGGGACGACGCCTATGCCTTCTTCGCCTCCGCGGGCGGAAATGTACTTCCCGAGCTGGGCTTCAAGGGCGCCTGGTCAAAAATCAGAGAACACGCGCACATCGGAATCCGGGGAAGTGGGCCATGTGTCTGGGAATACAGTGAGTAAGAGCTCCCGGTGCTCTCGCACCCAATAATCAACCACTATATTAACTCGGTCATTCATTTGCCACAGGACACGGTTTCATTCAAGGCGTAAACGCGGCTAGACTGGATGTTGCCGCTGTCTGTTGTTGTTGAGGTCATTGATGGATCTCTAAACTATGGACCGTGTTCCGGTGATGACATAGTAGTGTAACTTCTAACTAGTAAAATGTCCTTAACGTGAGCGAAAATGGTGTTGTACAACGTCAAAGGTAAAGTAAAACTGTGACTTCTTTCTGCGTTATTGGTATATGTAAGTATATGGATGGTGGCAAAGTCTTGAGATAAATGGAGCAAAGAGTGGTCCGTCTGTCAAAGAGGAACAGCCTAGGAAGAGAACACGAATAGTCCAGTATGGAGGAATAGGGTAAATCATCTGAGGAAAGGGAGGAAAAATACATTAGAACATAAAAAAAGAAAGAGACCAAACCGGTCAACGTCGCCGCTTGAGCTTAAGCTTGAAGGAGTTAGGGCCTTGTTGTGGGGCAGGTACCAACCCCGCAAACAGCGTGAATTCCCCCAAAGAATCAATCCTCCGGGGGTGGTGGTACAATTCGTCTGCTTGACGGGCAGAGTCGCACTCCTGGACCCGAACGCTCCTCGCCGCCACAGTCTGCTGTCTCCCAGCGGTATCGAACCGGTCCCACTCGCCCCGGGTGATCTGAGGCCTCAACGCCGCATATATCGTGGCCAACACGTCGAGGACAGTGACTTGAATGTTCGGCGTCATGGGACGGACCTCAATCTTCCAAGGGAGGTGCGAGGACTGAATCTCGAGGAGCGTCGTTGGAGGCATAGTTGCGCTCTGGACGAGTTTGGCTCGTTCTTCCTGCGGCCATTGTTCCGCATGGGTCTCGAAGGGGCGCCTCACGTCCCATAAGTGTGCAACTTGGGCTAGCAACGGGGTTATGGCGATGGCGCCGACCGTTGGGGCGCTGGTTCCCAAACCGGTGGTGGGGACGTTTAGTGGTTCTGGATACACAACTCCTCCTGTCTCCGGGTCGACGAAACGTACGCTCATCGCGTTTTTTTGTTTGGGATGAGGTGTGGGTGGAGAGAGGGGAACCGCAAGGGGTGGTTAGAGAATTTCTCACCTCCCTTCACTTTATTAACGTCGAATTGGCCATGGCGGAGGTATGTGCGGTCTGTCCAAATTTGGCCACTGGACGCACCGCCCGAGGAACCGGTAAGGTAATTTCGACAGACTTACGGGAGCGGGGAGAGAGAACAAAGGGAGGCATAATAGATTGGGTCCTGATCCCCGTTGATCCACCCCGAACAATCACTAGATAAGCTTCTGGTGGACCGCGGAAAACCCACGGAAATCGCAACACCAACATCGCGAACCAGTCGAACGGTCATCGTTACTGCAGGTGCGAACGAGTACACACAGAGATACACCCAGAGAGAAGGCCGCTTTACAGCTCCGACAGATGCAATCAAGCGCAAATCCAAGTCAATATCCACGAGGGGTTCCCCGTTTGTACGCGCTTCAAGTCTGAGAAACCTGCCATACGGAGAGACGTTCCATAATGGGTTGAATTGCTTACGGAAGTGGAGGCGGTGTGCCAAAGAGCATATGGTTGCTGCGCCGTGACTTACGCGTCTCCTAGGCCCCCGAGAACGCTCGCTCCGTTCGTTCAGAAGAGGTTGCTGACGGTACCTGATCCTCCCCGGCAAACATCATATGATGTCTAATGCTCGGTCTGGTGACACAGACGTAAGGCAGCGTGGCGGAGGATTCGTTTGCGCTGTGTCAAAATCAGCCGAAGAACCCATGCGAATGAACGATTAATTCAAGCGGGACTAAGTGACGGACAAAGTAAACACCATCGGCCGTGTACTCTCTGATAGGGGACTAGGAAACTCGGGACAGCCTACTTCCCCGTCATAGACTTCGGCTGGGAGCAGTAGTCAGTACCTAGGACCAGAGTACCGAACGGAGCACCGACCTTGACCTCATCGCCCAGAGACCGGATGAAGATACTGGGCCTTTTGGCTTGTTTCGACGCTTCCTCACCCTCGTCCCACACATCGCAAACTGCGACCGCCAGTTTGGTTCCATCATGACTGAACGAAATGGAAGAAATTGGAGAATGGTACTTCGGGAACTGGCGGAGTCTTTTCTTCGATTCGTGATCCCAGATCGAGACCATACCGTCCGATCCTGCGGAAGCGAATGTATTGTACCTGGTAGGGATGAAATTAGGAATATTCCGCGGTTCGGAACTGAACTCTGCTTACAGTGGATGGAATGCGAGCGCATTCACGGCCCACACGTGGTCGACATCGTCTATCGTCTGCCGATGGCATTTGAATGCGTACTTCTTGTCTTGGATCTCTGGGGCGGGGTCAACGTACTCCACCGCGATCCGCCCTTCGACAGATGCCGTGGCATAACCTGAAGGTGCTGTTAGGGCGCTCGATGGGAGCCCAGATGATCCGTTCCCGACCTTTTTGATCACTCATGCAAGCAACTGCGCGCGTCATGTACTTGAGACTACTCTCCCGCTGGCTCACGGGAGATTGCATGTTGCGTACGTCCCAGATTTGAAACAGCCGACTCGCCATGGCAACTACAAGAGTGTGTCCGACTAGATCCATATGGTAAATCCGTTCTGGAAGCGCGTGAGAGGAAGTTGCTTGAGAGGATTTGGATTTGGGATCCCAGAATTTCAGAGTCCGATCCCAGGAACCGGAGACCAAGGAATCTGCGCCGTAGTGAGCACCCTCGCAGATTGCTTGTGCCGCCCAAACGGACGTACTGATTTCTGTAGCATAACGTACGGAGGAGATTGAGTCATCGTGGTTACCGAGATGGAACGTCTGCTCCGTCTCGAGCTCTAACCTATTTTGTTGTGTCAGTGAAAAGTCTCATCGCTGTGGGTGGTTATGTACCCCCTGATGTATGTGTCAAGACCTCCGCTAAACGCGTGCGAGGCGTCTTGGAAACAGCAAGACAGGACAGCCGCCCTCTGGTCAAATTTTGCTTTTTGTTCGTTGGCATTCACGTCATAGAATCTGACGGTCTAACGAACGGGTCCTTAAATGGAAGCTTGGTCTGCTTCACGGCACGGAGAACTCACGGTATCCCATGACGAAACCAGCAGATGAGCCGAGTTGAAAGGTGAGAACCGAATGGATGAGATACCGTCAAACGGCGGAGACGAGAGTTCCGTCTGTTCTGCCTCGTGACTCGGATCAGTTCTCTTTGCGGTTAAGCAGAGGTCAGGAATACCTTGCATGACGACTATCTCGGAAGGAAGATGGAGGGCGAACACGAGGTTTCGGAACGGGTGCAAGAGTCGTGACGGTTGCGTTACCCCGCGCGTCACGGGGTACTAGGACTCTCAACAACCGCCCCCTCAGATACACGTTCTGTACTCCCAAATCTGACGATGATTCACCTTGAAATCTACCCAAGCCTCACCGGATCCCTCACAGGAACACTCGCTCTAAGAAAACAGTCCTACCAACGATGTAACAAGATAATGTTCCGACGGTACCGGGGGTTACCGATGCGTCGCATACGTTCCGCCGCAGATTCTAGCAACGACTGCGGAGATAGATCCGGGGCGATGGGTCGGAGGGCTGGGTTAAGACGCGGACGTCCGCATTCATCAGAAGGACGTGTTCGGGGAAGTTAGCAGAGCCTGATCCATTCCCCTCTTCTATATTTTCATGTTCGTGACAAAGTCAGTGATAGAACCGAGCTAGCCGACCACTTGAGAGTACACGACGACCACTGAGGGCATTGTGACACTCCACTATCGGCAGTCGGTTGCGATCGCCTCCTCCGCCTCACGCCCATTGAAGTCTTCGGCGTTTGGTGACGGCGATGTCCTGTTTTGTCACTGTTCTTTTGCTACGGTCCCCGCCCAACGTTGCACACCGAACAACGAAAGGCTACAGGAACTCCCTGACCCTTGTCTCTCGTCCTTACCCTGCCGTGTGCTACCCTCTAAATGCGAATCCGTATTCCATCACTCTCTCGCCATAAAGCCACAGCATCGGTGGATCCGAACGTGAACTTCGTTGTCAAACAAGCATTCCCAAGTGATCTTGGTTATGGCTGGACCGGAGACGTGGCGAACGGGCCAGTTGACTACAAGTCATATACCTCAGAGGACGCTTTCTGTGAGGCACTCAAGGCCACGGCCACCACTGATATCGTCGCCACTCCCAATGGGATTGTGGCTCACACGTTGACTCTCCAGCCGTACACAAAGCCTGCCTCGGTTGGTAACGAGGACAGGCACACCGTCCAATACTGGGAGTTGCCTTCTGGCCAGTGGACCTTCGTCGGCGTATTCGACGGTGCGTATGAGGACACCTCATCTACATACTACTACGATTTAAGCTCGAGATGCGACGTAGGACACTCCGGTCACGAAACATCAGAGCATACCGCCCGATTTCTCCCACCTATGATCAGGTCGCACTTGGAGAATGCCCTCATCAACGATCCAAATACCACCCTCGATGAAATCGGTGACGCATTTTCCAAGGCCATCCAGGTTTTCGACAAGTCACTGGAGGATGACCTCAAAGCTGTACTTCCTGAAAACTTCGAGAGCCTCAGCGATGAAGAACTGCAGGTGGCGATCAACGACCAAGCGACTGGCGGTCGCGTCTACACGAGGGTGATTAGATGTATGCGGGGCGCCTGTTCAGTCATCGCAGTCATCGATCCTGCGAAGGAGAATCTGTGGATCGTCAATCTTGGCGACTGCGAAGCAGGTCGGTATATACCTTAACTTAGGACAAATACGGAGCTGACACGTAACTTCCGCCAGTGCTTGGGGAAAAGGGGTTATCAGGAGATCCCAAAGCGTCTATTCTGACTTCTATACACAATGCCACGATCGCCGCTGAGAGGGAGAGGATCCACGAAGATCATCCGGGAGAGGAAGAAGCTACGCTCAATAATCGCGTCTTGGGTGCCTTGGAGCCCACTCGTGGTGCGTCATATCTTGATCTGACTGTTGCCAACTCGTTGATCCTATGCATGATTATCGTTGCCAACGATACTCAGCCATCGGTGATCACGCTTTCAAGCTACCCGCAGTTTATACAGAAAGGGTTTTCCTGAATGCGCAGCCCGGTTTCCGCGTTCCTCGGATCGTCCGACAGGTCGCAGAGAGGAACAAGACCCCTCCCTATGTGTCCTCTATCCCAGAGGCCAAACATCAAAGGCTGGACAAGTCGGTGACGAACAAGCTTATTGTCGCGACCGATGGCCTGAGAGATCTATACGAGGGAAGGCCGACTGCAACCGAGGATCTGATTGGACGCTGGGTCCAAGTCGTGATGGAAGAAGACGACGGATTTGGCGGACACAAAGCGCTTTCGCTTGCAAGTGACGGGTTGGGAGAGGAGCTGAATACAAAGAGTATGCGGTTGACTATCGATTTGGACCAAGCCTGGCTAGACGACACGACAATTGTTGTGATAACGATCTGAGCTATGATCCGGTTCTGCCTGTGCAGGTCAAGGGTTGCACATTGATATTGCGCCTCCACACAGTACAATACCATTTTCGCTGTCACTCGCATTGCCACAGGGAGAGCGCGTGGATGAGCGGCCATGCTATTTTCATGAATCTATTCCGGATCCGGGCTCCGGTTCAGATCACCGGCCACAGCCACCAATTTTTTCTCACTCGTCCCTCGACGGTCCGGTGGGATATAAAAACATAGGGATGGGCAAGAGATCGTCCTCCCACCCCCGCGCGACTCTTGACACGGCCCTTCCATGAGCCAATACCCCCCACCATTCTACTACGGCTACCAGCCATATACCCAAGTCTACTCCAGTCCGCAGGGCACCTACACCTGGACCCCAAACCCATCACCATATCTCCTCCCCCCACCACATCCCCATTACTCGCCATATCGCGTACCCTCGGGCTCCTCTCCGACCACACCCCAATCCCTCTTTTCGCCAGTATGGACGCCAGCGCCGTACATGCCGCAGTTACCAGCACACACAAGCGCGATCCAGGTTGCGCCGTGGTTGATCCCCAACCCGATTAACCCGAACCTGCCCCAAACCCTCTGGGACCTCACCCAACCCCCTATGATGATCAAGCGGCTGACGGGAAAACACATCGTGGTCGACATGAAACCCGAGTTCAACGAGGACGCTACGTATCCCGCCGTTTCGAAAGCACACATTCGCTTGGCCGGTGCTGATCTCGTTCATCAAATATGGGGTCCAATCGTCATCAGGAATGAAGGAGACAAGCCGCTCTCTGTTGGGGATGTCATCAACGGGATCTATGCGTTCTTCCAGAAGCCGGTTCTGCGACGGGAGATGGACAAGATCAAGGAGTTTGACGAGAAGAACTACGATACGATGGTCGAGGCGATGGAGAAAAGGTGTTACCGCGAGCCGGGATTACCTGGCCGAGCATGGAAGGAGGGAATGAAGAGGGTCGATGCTCTCGGAGCATACATCTCGTTCGGAGGTCTCGCCGTCATCGAGAACGAAGATGACACCTGGGAGTTCTCCCTGCTGGTGTTGAACCGATCCGGTAACTGATTCATTCCTCGACGATGGACATACATGTGTATACAGGTCGGATATCATATTCTAGCTTCTGTACCGCTTGTCGTCTTATAATTTTTCTTTGTTTTTTTTCCTCTGGGACATATAGGAGTATAATGATAGACTTGAATTTGAATCCTCGGAACGTTTGCGGAGAGATCGTACCCGGCGTTGGCGGCTGTGATCTCATACATTGAAGTCGACTCTTTGCTTGACCACGACATATTCCGATCCGTTGGCTCTTGTGGCTCCTCACTTGCGTGTATGTCGTATGTCCCACCCAAAACTTCTTCCATACCCCCCTGTCCCACTCACTCTCCCCTGAATAGAGCGCAGTGTTCCAATTTTTCCAATTTCGTACTCCGTCTCCTAATCGTCGTCATACACCTCGTAATGCCGATGCTCCTGTCTCCACCGTTTCCGATAAAAACGCAGCGTGTCCATCCGAAACCACAAACCCCCACCTTTCACCGTCATGACCTCTATTGCAAGTGCCGTCAAACGTACCGTCGGTGAAATGACTGCCGACCAGAAACAACTTGACCTGCTGCGGGACACCGTGGACCCTCAGAAAGACTATCCCTCCAAAGGGATGACGACTATGCATGGTATGCCCTTCTATAACACCGAAACATGGTATGAATCTCCCCTCCCCCCTCCTATTCTCCCGGGCTGAGCGTTGTGTCCGATGTCAGGTTGAAGGCTACGCACCCCGAGGGCACCGGTCCTGCTCTTCTCGAGGATCAAATCGCTATGGAGAAGATTCACCGGTTCGACCACGAGCGTATCCCTGAACGTATCGTGCACGCCCGCGGCGTCGGAGCTCACGGACACTTCCACGTCTTCGACGACAGAGCTTCCAAATACACCTCCGCCCCTGTCCTCACCGACCCCTCGAGATCCACACCGGTGTTCGTACGCTTCTCGACCGTTCAGGGCCCCCGAGGTAGCGCGGACACCGTGCGTGACGTCCGTGGGTTTGCTACCAAGTTTTACACCCCTGAGGGTAATTGGGACATCGTCGGGTGAGTCCTTCGGTTTCCGCTGGCCGCGATTCGCCCGGGTCTTACACACATCCTCCTCCCGCAGAAACAACATTCCGGTCTTCTTCATACAGGATGCCATGCAGTTCCCCGACTTCGTTCACGCCGTCAAGCCCGAGCCTCACAACGAGGTGCCCACCGGCCAATCAGCACACAACAACTTCTGGGACTTTTTCTCCCTTCAGTCTCAAACCGCCCACACCGTCTTCTGGGCCATGAGCGATCGAGGGATCCCACGGTCATTAAGGATGATGCAAGGCTTCGGCGTCAACACGTTCACGCTCATCAACGCTAAAGGGAAACGCCATTTCGTCAAGTTCCATTGGACGCCTGAGCTCGGAGTCTGCAGCTTGATGTGGGATGAGGCTCTCAAGATCTCCGGTCAGGACCCAGACTTTCACAGGAAGGACCTCGAGGAGGCTATCACCAACGGTGCATATCCCAAGTGGAAGTTGGGCATTCAGGTGGGGCCCCGCGATCTAATCTTATCTGTCTCATCTATAATGAAACGGCGTCCGCTGATCTCGAACATCCCCTCTCCTTCCCCAACGGATAGGTCTTGCCCGAATCACGGGAAAATGAATTCGACTTTGACATCCTCGATGCGACAAAGATCTGGCCAGAAGAGCTTGTCCCCGTTGAGTACATCGGGGAAATGACCTTGGATCGCTGCGTGGACGAGTTCTTTGCCGAGACTGAGCAGGTCGCGTTCTGCACCAGTCACATCGTCCCCGGTATCGGGTTCAGCGACGATCCGCTCTTGCAAGGAAGGAACTTTAGTTATCTCGACACTCAACAGAGTAGACTCGGCACCAATTGGGAACAGGTGCGAACTGTTTCACCATCTCTCTATTACCTACCCGGGCTCGCGTTTCAAGATTATGAACCTCGTGCTCACTTCTCCTTTTCCAGCTTCCGATAAACAGACCGGTTTGTCCGGTCCTCAATCACATCCGAGACGGCCAGCATCAGTCCAGGATCACCAAGGGTGTGAACTACTGGCCGAATCGGTTCAATGCGATCCCGCCTACGGACCAAGACAAGGGCGGTTACCACGAGTACGCTCAGAAGATTCATGGGATGAAACTTCGCACTCGCGCTCCCAAATTCCAAGAGCACTACAATCAGCCAGAGCTCTTCTACAATTCACTCTCTGCGGCGGAGAAGAAGCACCTGATCGATGCCTTTTCGTTCGAGCTCAGTCATTGCGACGACCCCGTCGTCTACAATGGCGCTGTCCCCCAGGTGAACGAGGTCGACCACGAGCTGGCCAAGGCAATCGCCATCAACGTCGGAAGCGACACGCCTCCAGAACCAAACCGCAAGCCCCACGGGAAGAAGGCCAAACATATCTCTCAGACAGAATTCATGCCGGAGAAGCCGTTGATCAAGTCGAGGAGGATCGCGATCCTCATCGCGGACGGTTTCGAGGCGGATGTTGTCGAAGGACTGAGGGCTGCGATGAAGTTGGGAGCTGCCTCGACGTTCATCATTGGACCTAGGAGGGGCAAGATCTCTGGTGCGACCGGGACAACCTCCGTCATGGCGGACCACCATTTCGAAGGACAGAGGAGTACACTGTTCGACGCGTTGTTCATTCCCCCGGGTGCCAAATCTGCTGAGACGCTGAAGAAGGACGGACGCGTGATCCATTGGGTCAGGGAGGCGTTTGGCCATTGTAAGACTATCGGTGCAGTGGGCGAAGGTCTGTGACGTCCGACTCCGATGTGGGTGCTGCAGCATTGACGTTCCCGCGCAGGTATCGATGTCGTCCGCAAGGCTCTGCAGGACGTCGAGGGTGTTAAGCTTGCCCCATCGAAAGGTCAGGCCGATGACGTGACGGACTCCTACGGAGTCGTGACCGCTTCGAAGATCACCTTGTCGTCCGCCATAGCAGACGTGCTGGTAGTCGGCAAGGGCGAGAAGGGATTCATTAGCAAGTTCGCCTATGAAATCAGCAGACACAGGTGTTTCGAGCGGGAATTGGATGGAATCAACGTGCAGGTGGCCTTCTGATCGAGTTCATGGTGGGCTAGGACGTGGGACGTTGGACTCGGTGAGGATCATCTGATGTAAGGAGGACGATCCTTGTGTGCGTATAGTACCTGGTTGTATTTGTACTCGATATCGCCTACGCAATTGTACCATCGCTTGTGTAACGCGCGGTAATTACGAAAACGTATGAAAGATGTCATCCACGCGGTCGACAAAACGACAGCATCGGCTTCAATTTCGACCTTCATATCCTTATCAACAAATCTCGCCCCGACGATCATGGTAGCCGCAGGTCTGACATCACCCAACGTCTCTTTCAACGCCCTCCCGACCGCCTCGGTGACGAACATCCGAACCCGAGCGACGTCTTCCTTGTTGCCGCGCAGGCGCTAAACGGAATTGATTATCTCTCTGAGGATGACGACTCGGGCTTGGAGATAAGCAGAATCTGGGACTGTCGAATTTTCCCCCGTTTCGGGGTCTATCGAGGTCGTGCCAGATACGAAGATGACTGTTGTCCTTTTCGGACCGCCCTGGAATACCCGAACTGTAGGTGTTAGAGGGTGGTGTAGGTCGACGCCCTCGAGGCGGCGCGGGTTCGTCTCGAGGCTGGACTCGGAGTGTCTGCGAAGCCCGGAGGTTCATGCAGTTTGCATGAATGGCGCCGCAGCCGCGCAAGTGTGTGGATGATGCGTGATGATGTCGATGATGATATTAATAATTATGATGATAATGGTATATGTACGGATGGGATCAGAAGTCGTTAGTTTGAATGCTCGTTACCAAGTTCGAACTTTCGTTGAATGGGAAGAAGATAACGTTTTTCGAAAATCTGCGCCACGCGTACCTGGTGTAGTCTCCTGGAGTCGGACTCGTGGCTGGTGTCCAGGCCGTTCATTAACGAGGAAGCTATTGGATCCCGAGGGTGGGGCCTTGTCCTGGTTCTCGAATCTCACGGCCAGCGAACTACGGTAAGGTA
>Ga0307515_10012188_pt1 | contig 16207 bp, 16 predicted proteins | sample 17_EM_MG_FD_194513 | JGI IMG/M metagenome (GOLD analysis project Ga0307515, IMG submission 194513) | Populus trichocarpa ectomycorrhiza microbial communities from riparian zone in the Pacific Northwest, United States - 17_EM | ecosystem: Host-associated > Plants > Roots > Unclassified | place...
AAACTGGGGCGCAGCGTGAGCATGCTCGCGGCTGCGTTGGTCAGCGTCCTGGCGGCCTGCGGTTCGGGCGACGACACCGTCACGTCCAGCCCCGCCAGCTCGACGGATTCGGGCGGTTCATCTGGCTCCGGCAGTTCATCCGGTTCCGGCGGATCGCTGACCGTCAGTGCGGCCTGCTCTGCGGTCAACGTCAAGGCCAGCAACGGCACCTCGACGAACGTGCCGCAGAACCCCTGCGTGCCGACGCTCGCCTATGACGACACGAGCGTCACGCTGGTCTGGAACAAGCCCGACAACTATGCCAGCGTGGTCGACTACAACGTCTACCTCAACGGCACCAAGATCGGCAGTGCAGCCGAGAACAACACCGCCCATTCGGTGGCCAAGCCCTACATCGACCGCTTCTACGCGGAAGACACTGCCGGTTTCCACACTCGCATCACCTTCCACAACTTCCGCGCGACCGGGCTCACGCCGGATACCGACTACACCTTCACGGTCCGCTCGGTGGACAGCACGGGCAGCGAGTCGGCCGACAGCGTGGCGGTCGTCCGCCGCACCGCGCCGGCCTTCACGCGGGTCTACAACGTCGCGACACTGGGTGCCAAGGGCGACGGCACGACGCTGAACACCAGCATCATCCAGAACGCCATCGACGAGTGCGCCAGCACGTCCACCTCGGCCTACGGCTGCAAGGTGCTGGTTCCTGCCGATGCGGCCAGCGGCGCGGTGTTCCTCACGGGCGCACTCTTCCTCAAGAGCAACATGACGCTGGAGGTTGCCGAAGGCGCCACGCTGCGCGGGTCGAGCGACGCGGCCGACTACCCGCTCGCCAAGGGATATCAGCTCTACAGCTACTTCACCAACTCGACGGACGACCGGCGCCCGCCGTCGTTGCTGAATGCGCTCAACCCCGCACACATGAACGGCAGTGCCGCGCTGGCAGACCACCAGGGCTACGACGAGACACGCGGCGTGTTCAGCAACATCCGCGTCACCGGCAAGGGCAGCCTGGACGGCAATGGCTGGGCCCGCAGCGGCACCGACACCGTCGATGAAGTGGGCAACCGGCTGGCCTTCTTCGAACCCGGCAACGCAAGCAAGTGGAGCACGCTCGGCGTGCTGGCTAAGAGCCAGCTGCTGGCCGCCCAGGCGGAAGTCGGCGGCACGCTCGATGCGACGCAGAACGCCAACTACTACAGCAATCGCCGCTCGAGCCTCGCGACCTTCCGCGGCGCGAGCAACGTGTACTTCGGCGACCTGAAGCTCACCAACCCAGCGTTCCACGGCGTCATGTTCGTCGAGAGCGAGAACATGGTGTTCGCCAACAGCGTGACGCAGACCTTCGACGTCAACAACGCCGACGGCGTGGAGTTCGGCAACAGCAGCAATGCGCTGGTGTTCAACAACTTCATCGACAGCGGCGACGACAACATCAACTTTGCCGCCGGCCAGGGCAAGAACTACGAGGGTGTCACGCCCCAGCAGAACGCGTGGATCTTCAACAACTACATGCGCGAAGGCCATGGCGGCGTGGTGGCCGGCAGCCACACCGGCGCGTGGGTCCAGGACATCCTCGCCGAAGACAACGTGATGTTCATGACCGACAACGGCCTGCGCCTGAAGAGCACGCCGGCCACCGGCGGCGGCGCGCGGCGCATCGTCTTTCGCGACACCCCCATGCGGTCTGTCGGCACGAAGAACGCCGTCACCGCCGGCGGCCAGACCTTCACCAACAACACCAACGGCAACCCGTTCATCTTCACGCTGTCGTACAGCGCGGGCAGCAACGTTTTCGAGAACGCATCGGCCTCGGCCCAGTTCCGCGACATCACCGTCCAACGCGTGACGGTCGACAACGGCAGCACGAGCACCGGCGGCGCGATGATTTCGGTCGACGGTTACGACGGAACCGATGCCTCCTTGGGCTATGCCGAGACCTTCGAGGAAAACCTGGTGTTCGACACGGTGAAGATCACCAACGCCAAACCGGCCAGCATCAGCCGCCTCAAGAACGCCACGTTCAAGGACGTGACGGTCACGAACTGGGGATCGGCGAGCACTCCGTGGGCGATCAGCAATTCGCCCGGGCTGACCTTCACCAACGTGTCGCCAGCGCCCCCAGTGATCCAGCAGCAGTGACTACCCGGCATGAAGATGGTCCGCCGCTTGCAAGCGGCGGGACAGGACTCACCACCAACGCCCACCATGCACACGAATGATGAGATCGCCACCGCCACGCCCCTGGCGGCCATCGAAGTCCGCCAGAGCGGGGTGCATGGACACGGCGTGTTTGCCCTGCGCGCGCTTCGTGTCCGGCAGAAGATCGGAACGTACACCGGCCGCCGCTACGCGCCGGACCAGGAGCACGACTCCTGGGACCAGCAGCTGACCTACCTCTTCGGCCTGTCCGACGGATCGATGATCGACGGCGCGCAAGGCGGCAACGAGACGCGGCACATCAACCACTCGTGCGAGCCGAACGTCGAGGCGATCGAAGACCGTGACGAGGCAGGCCGCCTGGTCATCACCATCCGAGCCCTGCGCCGCATCCGCGCCGGCGAAGAACTCTTTCTGGATTACGCGCTTGACGTCGGCGGGGAAGACCCGGCCGAGTACCCCTGCCGCTGCGGGTCGACGCATTGCCGCGGCACGCTGCTGGCCCTGTCGACCGACGAGGCCACCGCAGAGGGGTGAGATGCCGGGGGCTTGCGAGCAGCTCGCCTATCGGTGAACTGCGCCGCCCGGGCCTAAGCCGCCCTGCCCTGTGTCCAGCACCCCATCTCCCACCACTGCACTGAGCGCGTCCTCGCGAATCAGCACGCTCGGCAGCGCTTGACCGGGGTAGCGCAGCAAGCACCAGATGCCGGGTTGATCCGCACGGGTGCCGGTGTGCAGCACCTCAGCAACAGCCTTGGGGCTGCACTCGTCGATGCCCGGTGTGAGCACCCGTTGGCCGATGACGAAGCGCCCCTTGGCATTCGTGAGCGCCGCCGCGAACGGCGAGGGGGAAGGCGAAGGCGATGTGTCTGGGAGGGTGGTTGCGACATGCCGCCGCAATGCCAACATCTGCAGCACGTTCCTGGCGTGGTGATCGAGGCCTGGATCGGCGGCAGACATGGCTGGCGGCAATGCGTTGATCGGGCCCGTTCAGCAGCTCAGGCCGTTTGCCTTCATGACGACGACGAACCCAGGTGGCCCGGGCCGGCCTGCTTGGGGACCAGCAGCGGAACCTTGCTCACGCCGTAAGGGCTGGCGACGGCACCCGAGGGGGCCGACTTCAGGGCGTTCGGCACGGCAGCGTCGAGCGAGAAGTTGTTGGTCTGCGGCATGGGGTCCGCCACATTGGGCACGCAGTTTCGCTTCAGCGCCGCACTGCATTGGCTCGTCGTTGCGCTGCTCATTGGTGCCAAGGGCGCAAAGACATAGCCGTGGCTGCTGTTCTTCAGAATCGGCTGCTTGACGGTCTTGAAGTAGTTGCCTTCCATCAGCACCGTCGACGTGGCACCGGGATTGACCGCGTAGTTGGAGCCGTCCTGGAAATAGTTGTTGACGAAGTGCACGACCTGGTTGCTGCCGTGGATGTCGGGCCCGCGGCCTGAGAAGTCATGGATCCAGTTGCTCGCGAACGTCATCGAATCGCCCTTGCCAGCAAGCAGCACATTCCAGTAGTGCTTGCCGTCGCACATGTTGGGGTACTCGCTGCGGCCGTCGAACTCATTCCAAGACACCGTCACGTTGGACGCAGCCCCACCCTGCCAACCGGTGACCAGCATCTGCCGGCCGATGCGCGCGAAGCGGTTGTGATCGATCCACACACGGTCGGTGTTACCGAGACGGATGGCGTCGCCGGCAAAGATGATGCCGGGGTTGATGTCACTGAAGGTCAGGTTGCGGATGATGACGTTGCTGACGCCGCTGGCCAGCATCAAGCCCTTGCCCTTGATCACGCCGGTGCTTCCCACGCCGATCAAGGTCTTGTTCGAACCGACCAGCATCGACTCGGCTCCGGCCTTGTCGTACGAAATCTGGAAGGTCGGCAGATTGCGTTCCTTGCAGTGCGCCTCGTTGGGGTTCATCAACGCCAGGCGCTCGGGCTTCCACGGCGAGCTGCACGACGAGTAGTTGCAGGCCATGGCCGGCAACGACTTCTCGGTCCCGATGAAGTTGATCGTGGTCGCCACTTCGATGATGCGGCGGGTGTCGTCGGTGCACCGGCCACCCACGACCTTGTTGCACAACGCCTTGACGAGGTCGGTGGTGTTGCTCACCCGCACTCTCTCGGCGCCCGACCCGGTGCCGCCGGTCACCTGGCGCCCATAGCCGATGGCTGCGGCGGCATTCGGCGCCGGGACGGCGAGCGCATGCGCCCTCTCGTCGTCACTCTCGCTGGTGTCGACTGACGCGTCCGACACAGCTTCGGCAACGGGCGCAACGGCAGACGGCGTTCCCTCGTTCACCACAGTCGCGTCAGCCGAGGCCACGACCTCCACCGCGTCGCCATCAGCCGACTCAGCCGACGAATCCGCACCACCGCACCCGGACAAAGCGGCCACACACAACATGGCGGCTAGCCACAATTTTCTGTTCGTCATAACCTTACTTCCCCATGGTGTTCGGTGAATGAATGTAGGGTTTTCGAAACCATTTGGATCGACCAATCCCTGACCAATCCATGCCGTCGCCCACCGAGTTGCGGGGGCGAATGCGGGCATGAACTGACGAAACCCTGATGAGGGTCGTGCCTCAGATCAGCGAACCATGGCTCACGGTCACCGTCGCCCGCGTGAACGCGGGCTGGCCCTGGGCGTACCGGTCGCGGCAGGCCTGCGGGTCTTCGAGCGCTTCGTGCAGCGCCGAGTTGAGTTCGTAGAACGCCGTGTCGAGTCCGCGCTGCTCGAGCAGTTTGCGGTACCCGAGGTACTGCGAAACGCTCACCACCAGTTGCGGGGTAGAGAGGCGGATGGTGCTCTTCTGATTCTCCGGCTGAGCGAACGAGCTCTCGCAGTCTTTCAATGACAGCGAGTGGTAGCGGCGGCAGTTCGACGGCCGGTCTTCGTACACGCTGCAGTCCCCGCCATCGCCGAGAAATGCGCAGGGCTGCGATGCGCTGGAGTTGGTGGCGGCGTCAGGGCTGCTCATGCGCTCGACGTTGCCGGCCAGGCGCGCCACGACTTCGGTGCGGCGCTCCGGCGACATGCGATCGATGGCTTCCACCAGCACCAGAACCTCCTGCGGCGGCGCGGCGACCCGCGTGTGGCAGCAATACGAGCAGCCCCGGCGGCAGGCCACCTCGTCGCCAACGTCGGGCGCCTGCTCCAGGCGGATGGCGTAGCGGCGAAAGTAGCGCTGCGTGGGTCCATTGCCTTGTTCGGGCAGCACCGCATCGGCACTCGCAGCCGTGTATTCCTCGATCATGGTGCGCATGCCGAGCGCTTCCATGTCCTGTGCCGAGAGCTTCGTCACGGGCTTGGCCGAGGTCGGCTCGTTCATGGTGGCTGCTTGCATCGCTGCGGTCTCCGATTGAGGGCTGTGGCTCTGGGATGAATGCTAAGGACGGGCAGGCAAAAAGACTCTCACGCTTGCGCGGCGCAAACCTCAACAATGCTCAACGCGGCGCATGAGTCGTGACGCCGATCAGCCCAGCGGATCGGACAGCAGCACTTCGATGCGGCGGCTCTGCGCGGCATCGAGTACGCCGCTGGCCAGCGGCGGCTCGCCCTGGCTGCCGACGCGCGCCGTGAGGCGCTCGGCCCCGACCCCGCGTACCGCCATGAAGCGCAACACCGAACGTGCCCAGGTCAGCGGCTGTTTCGCACTGGCAAACGCTTTCCCGGTAGCGCCGCTGTACCCCACTACCCGCACCTGCACGGAGGGGTGCGACGACAGTGCGACCACCGTGGCCTCCATGAATTCGCTGAACCGGGCTTGCAAGGCGGCGTCGGAGCGCTGGATCGCGGCAGTCGCCTCGACGCGGATCAGCAAGCGGTTGTCTGCAGTTCGCACTACTTCCACATCGCCGTTGGCAAGCGCTGCCTGCTGCACCGCCTGCGACACCGAAGCGATCGCCGGCGTCCAGGCATTGCCGTCGATCACCGACACCGGGGCCGACGGGGCGCGCAGTGGTGGGGCATTGGTTCCCGGTGTCGAGCCCTGAAGCTGCGGACCGGGTATCGCGCCAGGCCCGGCACAACCGGCGGCCAGCATGGCGAGCGCCACCCAGACGGATTGCCAACCGCGAGAGCGAACAACAAGACGGGTCATCACGACGCAGCTCCTTACTCGAACGGCTCGGTGACTCTCAGCCCGCCAACGCCTGCGGGCCCGTGCCGACGTGAATGACGTCGCACAGCAAAGGCAGGTCATCCAGGCCGAACGACGAACGGCTGCTGCCCCCGAAGTCCGAGATCGGCCAACGCGACTCCTGCGAGCCGAAAGCCGGTGCTTCTTCTTGCGGAACAGGTTCGCCGAGACGGCGGTTCGACGCCAGCTGCAGCAGCATCTCTCCACCGAGCAGCCGCAGTTCACGGCTGCCCAGCTCGGCACGCAAACAGGGCCGCAACTCGCGCTTGTGGCTTTGGGCGTAGCGCAACATCTCCTGCTGCAGCTTGAGCATGGCCGCATGGGCGGCGGCATGCGTTTGCGCATGCCGCGCGAGCGCGTCGGCGGCACGCTGTTTCAGGCGTTGGTGATGCACGACCATGGCGGGCGGCACATTCGCCACCACGGCCAGCAAGGCTGGATACATCATCCGGTCTTCGGCGAAGAGGTAGGCCTCGATCCGGCCGGCGATGCTGCGGCCGCGTTGATGGCGCAGGCTCTCGTCGCGCATCTCGGCATAGGTTTCAAAGTCGCCGGCGATGCGGCTCAGCTCGCGTTCGATCAGATTCAGTAGGTTCATGTCGCGCCCCTGCGTATTGCGTCAGGAGCAGACTAAGAGCCACGGGCCTGGCAACCCGGGTGCGGGCCGAAGCGATCGCTTTCTGCGCGAAGCCGCCGGGCACCGGGCTGCCGCAGCAGCCCGGCCAGCACATGCTCAGTGCTCCAGGAACCGCTGCGCATCCAGTGCGGCCATGCAGCCCGTGCCGGCGCTGGTGATGGCCTGTCGGTACACGTGGTCCTGCACGTCACCGGCTGCGAACACGCCCGGCACGCTCGTCACGGTCGCCAGGCCTTCGAGCCCGCCACGGGTGACGATGTAGCCGTCCTTCATCTCCAGCTGGCCTTCGAAGATGGCGGTGTTGGGCTGGTGGCCGATGGCGATGAAGCAGCCCGTGAGGGCGAGCTCCTTGGTGCGGCCGTCTTCGGTGCTCGCGAGGCGAACACCGGTCACGCCGCCGCTGCCACCCAGCACCTCGTCCAGCGTGTGCCACAGGTGCAGCTCCATCTTCCCGGCCTGCACCTTGTCCATCAGCTTGTCGACCAGGATGGCCTCGGCCCGGAACTTGTCGCGCCGGTGGATGAGGTGCACCTTGCTCGCGATGTTGGACAGGTACAGCGCCTCTTCGACCGCGGTGTTGCCGCCGCCCACCACGCACACCTCCTGGCCGCGGTAGAAGAACCCGTCGCAGGTGGCGCAGCCGCTGACGCCGCGGCCCATGAAGGCCTCTTCCGACGGCAGGCCGATGTACTTGGCCGACGCGCCGGTGGCGATGATGAGGGCGTCGCAGGTGTAGCTTCCCGAGTCACCGGTGAGCGTGAACGGGCGCTTGGAGAAGTCGACCTGGTTGATGTGGTCGAACACGATCTTCGTGTTGAAGCGCTCTGCATGCTGCAGAAAGCGCTGCATCAGTTCCGGACCTTGCACGCCCATGACATCGGCAGGCCAGTTGTCGACCTCGGTGGTGGTCATCAGCTGGCCACCTTGGGCAATGCCCGTGACCAGCATGGGCTCGAGGTTGGCCCGGGCCGCGTAGATGGCCGCGGTGTAGCCGGCGGGGCCGGAACCCAGGATCAGAACCTTGGCGTGTTGCGATGCATGCATGGGTTCAACCGCCGGAGAGCTTGAACTGGTCCAGATGCTGGCGGAACGCCTCGGCATCCTGAAAGCCAACGACACGCGCCTCGCCCAGCTCATTGCCTGCCGGCGCGAAGAACAGCAACGCAGGCGGGCCGAAGAGGCCGTACTTGCGCATCAGCGCCTTGTCCTGCGCGTTGTTCGCGGTCACGTCGACGCGCAGCAGGGTCACGCCGGCCAGGCGCTGGCGCACGGCCTCGTCGCTGAAGGTCAGGGACTCGAACTCCTTGCAGGCCACGCACCAGTCAGCATAGAAATCGAGCATCACCGGTTGGCTCGATGCGTGCACGGCGGCATCGAGCCCCGCCAGGTCGGTGATCGTGCGGAACTCCAGCTCGGCCCGGCTCGACGCCGACGCCACGGCCTGGCCGCCCGTGCCTGCCATCGAGAGATGCTTCAAGGGCTGCAGCATGTCGCGCCCACCGGAGGCAATGCCGGCCAGCTGAAGCGTCGCCACCACGGCGAGCATCAGGCCCACGCCTTTGGTCAGCGCACGCCGCGGTGTCACGGTGTCGGGCAGGCGCTCGAAGGCACCCAGGTAGACGGCGCTTGCCAGCAGCAGGCCGGCGGCGCCGAGCATCAGCGCCCACGAAGGCAACACCGGCGAGAGCATCCACAAGGCCACGGCCAGCAACATCACCCCGAAGAAGTGCTTCACCCGTTCCATCCAGCCGCCGGCGCGCGGCAACAAGGAGCCGGCCGACAAGCCCACCAGCAACAAGGGCACGCTCATGCCGCTGGCCAGCGCAAACAGGGCGGTGCCGCCGAGCACGACATCCTTGGTCTGGCTGATGTAGACCAGCGCACCCGCCAGCGGCGCTGCGACGCAGGGCCCGACGATCAGCGCCGACAGGCCTCCCATCACGAACACGCCGGCGTACTGCCCGCCCTGCAGCTGGCCCGACATCTGCGTCAAACGGTTCTGCAAGCTGCTGGGCATCTGCAGTTCATACACACCGAACATCGACAGGGACAAGACCGCCAGCAGCAGTGCAAAAGCGCCCAGAACCCAGGCGTTCTGCAAGGCCGCAGCCAGGCCCTCGCCCATCAGGCCGGCCGCCATGCCGAAGGCCGTGTAGACGAGCGCCATGCCGAGCGAATAGGCCAGTGCCAGAGAGAAGCCGCGCGCCTTCGACACCTTGCCGCTCTGGCCGACGATGATCGACGAGAGGATCGGAATCATCGGCAAGACGCAAGGCGTGAACGACAGCAGCAGACCCGCAAGCAGGAACACGCCCGCCACCGTCAGCAGGCTGCGTGACTGCAGCGCACTCGCAAAGCGGCCCAGCTCACCCGAAGCGGCCGGGGCTGCACTCGCACCCGTCGATGCAGCAGCCGCAGACACCGGCGCAGGCTCGGTCGGCGTCGACGCATCCGCCTCGGCAAGCGCGCTGATGTTGAACGCGGTCGCACCCGTCGCACCCGCAACCGGCTCGACCTTGAAGGCCCGCTTCATTGGCGAATAGCACAAGCCCTTGTCGGCACAGCCCTGGTTGCCCACGATGAGCTTGAAGGCAGCAGCAGGCGTGGCCGACAGCGGCAGCACCATCGTGACTTCGTCGCGGAAGTACTCCACCTCCTTCTTGAACGTCTCATCGAACTTGGTCTTGCCCGACGGAATCTGGAGATCGCCGACCGGCACCGCGGCAGGCTGCGTCTCGACGTTGAGCCTTTCGCGGTACAGGTAGTAGCCGGGCGCGATCATGAAGCGCATGGCAATGTGCTGCGCGTCCATCGGCTGCACGGACAGCTTGAATGCGTCTTGCGGTTCGAGAAAGTCTTCTGCCGCCACGGCGAGCTGGTGGGTGGAGCCCAGCACCAGCAAGCTCAATGCGGCAAGCGATCTTCGCCAGGCCGCGGGGCACCCAGCTGTACCAAGGTTGTTCATCGCAATCGTTCCTGTCAAATCGAGAGATCGAATCGCAGATCAGTTGAGGGCCAGCGCGGCTTCACGCTGGTGGAGTCGGCCTTCGCCGTCCACAGCGAGGTAGCCGACGTTCTGGGCGGCGAGATAGGTCAAGGCGTCTGGCCCCTTGAGCATGGCCACGGTCGTGAGCGCACCGGCGGCAAGGCAGGCCGGCGCGACGACGCTGACGGAGCGCCATGCCGTCACCGGCCAGCCGGTGCGAGGGTCCAGCACATGGCAGTAGCGGGCGCCGTCGAGTTCGAAGTAGCGCTCGTAGTCGCCGCTCGTGGCCAAAGCGCCGGCGGCCAGCGGCACCTCGGCGAGCAGGCGGTCGCGCTCTCGCGGATGCTGGATGCCGAGTTGCCAGGCTTGGCCATCGGGCCGCGGCCCGATGACACGGATGTCTCCACCCAGGTTGACCAGGCCGTGGTTCACGCCACGCTCCTGCAACACCGAGGCAGCACGGTCGGCTGCGTACTCCTTGCCGAAGCCGCCGAAGTCGAGTTCCATGCCGCGCAGCGGCAGCTCGATGCGCGCACCGCGCCACACGACCTTGCTCCAGCCGACCAGCGACATCAGCGCGTCGATCGCATCGCCTTGCGGCAGCCGGCCGGCGCGAAAGTCCCAGGCCTTGCGCAGCGCGCCCGAGGTGATGTCGAACAGCCCATCGCTCAGACCATGCAGGCTCGCGGCAAAGTCGATCAGGCCTGCCGTTTCGGCATCCACCTCGACCGGCCTGCCGCTGCCTGCCGCCGCATTGATGCGCGAGACGACGCTTGCGCTGCGGTAGCGCGAGAACTTGGCTTCGATGCGGCGCGCCTCGTCGATGGCCAGGTGCGCCAGCTGCTCGGCCTTGCGGCGCGCGAGCCCCGCGATGCGGATCTCGCAGACGCTGGCCATGGCCGAGAACTCAAAGCCGAAATCATTGCCGGCGCATTTCGACGCATCTCTCGGAGCCGGCGATACCTGGACCATCGCCGAGCCTCAGAACTTGCGGCTCGCGCCGAGCTGAATGAAGCGGGCGCGGAAGGTGTCCACGCCACTCGACCCCGATCCGCCGAGGTGCCATTTCGAGCGCTGCTCGTAGGCTTCGAGGTTGAGGTCCACGGTCCACGCGGCGTCGAGCTTGTATTCCGTCTTCAGGCCCAGCGTCACGGCACCGAACGACGAGAGCCGCTGGTCGCCGGAGTTCAGCTGCCCGGGCTGCAAGGCCGGCACGATTGGGAAGCCGCTCGCATCGACGCGTGCATCGGCATAGAAGTCGGCGGCGCTCTGGCTGTACAGCCGGACCAGCGGCGTGAAGGCTAGCGCCGCCGTCACCGGCTTCACCCATTCGCCTTGCAGGGTGTGGGCGTCGACCCCGAAGTTGTCCCGGTAGAAGCGGTAGCTCGTTCGCAGCGTGGACTGGTCGCCGAGCAGGTGGTGGTTCCAGCGCGCGAGAAGCGCGTCTTGCTTGCGCTGATCGGGCCGCACGTCGAATGCCTTGTAGGGGTCGTCGTAGTAGCCGTGTCCCGCGCTGTAGGTGAGATTGAGCTGCACGATGTCGACGCTCGACAGCGCCCGCGTCACACCGGCGATCCACTCGACGGTGTGCTTCTTCTGGTCGTGCGTGTCGCCGGAGAATCCGCCGCCGGTGGGGTCGATCTCGTCCGACGACCCGCCCACACCTAGGTTCCAGGTGGTGTTGTTGTCCGCACTCGACCAGCTGCCGCTCAGGGACAACGCGTTAGAGGCGTAGTCGTGCTCCTTCGACCGGCTCACGCCCAGCGCGTAAGAAGACCGTTCGAAGTAGCGCGTGACCTTCACGTCGGCGGCCTTGCGTTCTTCATGCATCACCGATGCGCTGGAGACCGACGATTGCCAGCGCGGCGTGGCGCCCGACAAGGAGTCGACCACCGCCGACCCTTCGATCGCCCACTGCGAACCGATGGGCGTCATCAGGTAGAGCGAAGGCGAATTCACCTTGATGCGTTTGAGCCCGGGCTGCGAGTCTTCGTAGTGCAGGTACTTGAACGCGATGACGCCGTTGTCGGGCGCAGTTTCGGCGTGTGCCGGTGCGATCCAGACACCGGGCAGGGACAAGGCCGCCAGGACCACGGCGCCTTTGCCGCGGGCCGAGACCGGCGCAGATTTCTTGCGTTGGAGCGCGCGCTTCATGAGGAGCTTTCCGGTTCGGTTGATCAGTTGCAGCCGCATCCGCCGCCACCCACGCCGTATCCGCCCGACGCGTTTTCCTTGCTGGTGTAGATGTGCTGCCTGAAGCGCTCACCCAGTGCGTCGCCACCCATCGTCATCTCCGGCTTGGCGAGACTGCTCTTCTCCCAGGCTTCAGGCGCCGTCATCGATGAGCAACCGGCAAGCGCGATCACACAGGCCGCCCACAGCGGCATCACTTTCTTCATGTCGTACCCCTTGAGTTCAGTTCGTCTTGGCGGCCAGTGCGGCGGCCAGCTTCTGTTCCAGGTCCTTACGGTCTTCTTCACGGAAGCCCTGGTGGACCAGCAGCACCTTGCCGTCCTTGCCGATCAGCACGGAGGTCGGCATGCCCTTGATGCCGAATCGCTTGGCGGAGTCGCCCTTCGCATCGAAGGCCAGAGCAAACTGCGCCGGCACTTGCGCGAGGAACTGATCAGCATCGCCGCGCTTGGCGTCGAGGTTGACGCCCACGATCTGCAGGCCGTTGGCGCCGTACTTGCGCTGCATGTCGTTCATCCACGGAAAGGATGAACGGCACGGCCCGCACCACGAAGCCCAGAAATCGAGGTAGACCACCTTGCCTTGCAGGTCCGACAGCTTGTGCGCCACCGTGGCGCCGGCGAGGTCGATCTCCGGCGGCGCCTGGCCGACGTCGACAGCGAACGCCGGTGGAGCAGCGAGCGCCAGGCATAGGCCGGCAGCCATGGCAGCTTCGATGAGCTTCATGCAGGTTCTTTCTTCGGAGTTGGGGTGACTGCGCCAGGCAACAGGCGCAGTCGAGGTTTGGCGCAGCGCAAGCGCTTCACGCCAAACGACAGCGAATGCTGTTCAGTTCATGAGCAGGTCGGCGTCACGTTGTGCGCGTGCTGGAACGAGGTGGACGAACCCACCGTCACGGTCTGACCCGCCTTCAGCTGCTTCAGCTGCTCGGGGGTGAACGTCACCGTGTGGTCATGGCTTGCCGAGCCGGCGATGCTGTAGGTCTTGTCGACGGCCGAGTCGAGGTCGGCCACGGGGATCGACAGCGTGTGGCCGTGGTTGCTCGAGATCGCTGCGCCGCTGGAGCCACATTGAGTGAGCGCCGCGCCAGAGGTCGCTCCGCCGCCGGTGGGCGTGCTGCTGTCGTCGTCACCACCGCCGCCACATGCCTGCAACAGCAGGAGGATGGCACCTCCGGTGGCCGCGCCCAGGAATCCCTTGCGGGTCATCGTCATCGTCATTCAATCGCTCCTTGCCTCGATGGGCTGTTCAGTGCCCGGACAAGCGTCCGGGTCCGGGAAGCAACCCGGCCATCGCGTACTCGCGGTGATGTGGTGCTTCTGTCGGTGAGTGCTGCCCGCGCGGCGAAGGGTTGCGACGGTCGCGAAAAATATTCCGGAGCCGACTTTCGCGTGTCCGCGCTCGCTTTCGCGTTCGCACGTCTCGCTTGACCCGCGATGACCGGACACTGGCCGCACCATGACGCTTGCCAGGATCCCGCCCGCCAGCAACGCGTTCAGCGGCAACGCCGACCACGGGCACGACCCGCGCGACGACACCACGCAACCATCAGGCCCGCTGCCGGCACCGGCCCTGAGTGCCGAGGTGGTCCGCCGCTTCCACGCGCTGATCGACGAAGTGACCGGCGAGCTGATGCAGGATGCGCGGCTGGACCGTCACAACTGCCGCGCCGACGCCATTGCGCTGCTGATCGCCGCCAGCGAGCAGGCCGATGCAGCGTTCGACTGTGGTGAAAGCCCGCTCATGTACCTGCTGCTCGAAGAGCAGCAAAAGACTGCAGCGGCCCTGGGACATGCCGGAGACTCCGGCTTCGCTCCCGCGTTCTTGAGAGCCTGAGGAGATTGCCATGTCCATCAATGGCCTGAGAAACCCGGCGAGCGCTGTGCCGCCACCGCCGCATGCCGCTCTCGAGGCAGATGCGAGGACACCCGCCGCGGGAATGATCGACATGCATCGCACCGCGTTGCCCGACCGTCCACCGCAACAGGTCGGCGAAGCAGCCACATCTCCGCGTGTCGTCTTGGCGCAGTTGGGCGCCCATCGAGCGGAGCCCTCCGAGGGCGCCCTGGGAGATGCAGCCCAGACGATTGCCGCAAAGGTGATGAGCGAGTTGGACAGCGGCAAGCTCGCGCTGTCGGCAAGCCATTCAGCCGGCTCCCTCAGAGCCGCGGCAAGCGTCGCGGCCGCAGGTGTGATGAAGTTCAGGAACGAACTCTTGCTACGCGGATAAGAACCGTGCCCGCAAGGGCAGATCGCAGAATGCCCTTGCATCGAGGGCTGCAGGACGCTGCCGGTTCAGGCGTCGATGCCGCGCATCTCACCCGCGTCGCGCACGATCAGCCCCGAAGATGTTTGGCGGCAGCGACGATGTCTTCTGCTTGGAGAGCGGCGTTTTTCACGTTGCTGCCAAGCGCCCTGGCCACGCCAATGGCCTTGATCTGGTTGAGCGTTTCCCGCTCGCGAACGCCCGCCGCAGCGTCCACAGGAACTGGTGCGTGTTCACGGACCGTCGTTGCCGGGGCCTCGCCGCTTGGCGTGCTGAAAGGCCTCTTGAACCAGCGCGAAAGAAATGCCAAAACGCCCCCTTTCACCGGTTTGGCGGCCAGCTTGCTGTGGTCGATAGGTGCCTCCATCTTGGCCTTCACACGCGCGGTGAATTCTTTACTGATCGCAGGAGTCGGGGCAAAGATCAATCCTTCCCGATAGGCGTAGGTGCCAGGCAACTCCTCCAGCTTCTCTTCGAACATGCGTTGCATGGGTTGGGGCAGAGCGCCTTGGAGCCGGCCCATTTCTGCATGGGCTTGCGCTCCGGTCTGCTGATCGTAGGCGTGTCGGGTCTTGAGTGCGTCGGGCTTGGCCGTGAACTCTCCATCCGGCGCGAAGATCGCTGGGCCCTCGGCCCATGGGTCGATCACGACATGATGGTCGCGGCCGCCTTTGTCTTTCAGTTCAGCCCAGGAGTGGTCCGCCTTCTTGTGAGACGTGGCGTGTACCTCTTCACCGGGGCCTAACTTGCCCGCGTGGAGATGCGTCGCCACGTTGGCATGCTCTGAGCAATTGCCTGCCTGCGCGATGACCGACGCGGCAACAGACGCGACATCGCGGCTCGCGACTCCCTTGGCGTGAGCTTGGACTTCGCGGCCCAGGCGCCGTCCGGCTTCGGCATGGCGTGTGCTCTGGCCTTGCGTTGCCTCAATGTCCACAGCCACGTTGCCGCGTCCCATGCCGAGCAACTGCCGCGACTGCTCGACCGTTGCGTTGGCTTCCCGCAGCCTGCCCAGACCAGCTCCTTCGACCGGCCGGTTGTCCACCGCCCTGCCCAGCAGATAGCCCGCCAGTTTCATTTCTCCAGCAGGAAGCTGCTGCCGGGGCCGCTCCAAGGCGTTGAGTTCCTGCGTCCTTTCGTCAATCCGGCTCTTCAGTACAAGGTCTCCCAATCCGTCGCTGATCGGCTGACGCGAATTCGGCTGCGGGGAAGGCGTATCAACCGCCCCGGGGTTGATGGGGGAAAAGTCCGCGGAGAACCATCTGACAGGCGAAACCATAGGCGACTCTGAAGGGCGACTGGTGAATACCTGCAACGTCAACGCCACGGCTGATCAGCTACCGCGGCGCAGTTGAAACGGATGGACGCGCATGGCCCGCTTGCTAGCGCCACCTCGCCGGACTTCACGCGCCCGCTACCTGCACCAGCGTGTTCAGCGAACGATTGAAGTCCCACAGGTCATCGGTTTCCTGGCACAGGAAGGCCCGAATCGCGTCTTGCTTCTGCACCGCTTCGTCGGCCACCGGGTCGTTGCCGGGCTTGTACTCGCCCATCTGGATCAGCGGTTCGATCTCGTCGTACTTGGCCATCAGCTTGCGCAGCTTGCCGGCGGCGGCCTGGTGCTGCTTGGGCACGATCTGCGACATCACGCGGCTCAGGCTGCCCAGCACGTCGATGGCGGGGTACTGGTTGCGCGCGGCGATCTTGCGCGACAGGATCATGTGGCCGTCGAGAATGCCTCGCACTTCTTCGGAGATCGGGTCGTTGCCGCTCTCGTCTTCGTAGAGCACGGTGTAGAGCGCGGTGATCGACCCCTTGGCGC
>Ga0307515_10012189_pt1 | contig 16204 bp, 8 predicted proteins | sample 17_EM_MG_FD_194513 | JGI IMG/M metagenome (GOLD analysis project Ga0307515, IMG submission 194513) | Populus trichocarpa ectomycorrhiza microbial communities from riparian zone in the Pacific Northwest, United States - 17_EM | ecosystem: Host-associated > Plants > Roots > Unclassified | place...
GGCGACGAGCTGCACCCGATGCAGCAGGCCTTCATCGAGTGCGATGCCTTCCAGTGCGGCTACTGCACGCCGGGGCAGATCTGCTCGGCGGTCGGGCTCGTCAACGAAGGCAAGGCGCGCACCACCGCCGACCTGCGCGAACTGATGAGCGGCAACCTGTGCCGCTGCGGTGCCTACCCGCAGATCGTGCAGGCGGTGGGCAGCGTGTTGTTCGGCCCCGGCTTCCGGCCTGCCGCTGAAGAGGCCGCGCAACGCAACGTGCCCGGCACGGCACCCACGTGAACCGCTTCGAATACGCCCGAAGCGGCAGCGTCCACGACGCCTTGCGGGCGATCCGCCAGGTGCCCGTGATGGTCGACGCACTGGGGCCGGAGCCGCTTGGCACCGACCCGCCGATGAAGTTCATCGCCGGTGGCACCAACCTGCTCGACCTGGTCAAGGAAAACGTGATGCACCCGCGCCTGCTGGTGGACATCAACGGCCTGCCGCTCGACCGCATCCAGCCCACGGCCGAGGGCGGCCTGTTGCTCGGCGCGCTGGCGCGCAATGCCGACACCGCCTACCACCCGCTGGTGCAGGAGCGCTACCCGCTGCTGTCGGCCGCCATCCTGGCCGGCGCATCGCCCCAGCTGCGCAACATGGCGACCAACGGCGGCAACCTGCTGCAGCGCACGCGCTGCTACTACTTCTACGACGCGGGCGTGCCCTGCAACAAGCGGCAGCCCGGCAGTGGCTGCCCGGCGCGCGGCGGGCTGAACCGGATTCACGCGGTGCTGGGCGCGAGCCCGCAGTGCATTGCAACGCACCCGTCGGACATGTGCGTCGCGCTCGCGGCGCTTGAGGCGGTGGTACTCGTCAGCGGGCCGCAGGGCGACCGGCGCATTGACTTCGCAGACTTCCATCGCCTGCCCGGCGACCGGCCTGACATCGACACCACACTGGCCGCAGACGAGCTCATCACCGGCATCGCCTTGCCGCCCGAGGGCTTCGCCCGCCACTCGGCCTACCTCAAGCTGCGCGATCGCCAGTCGTACGCGTTCGCGCTGGTCTCGGTGGCGGCAGCGCTGGAGATCGACGAGGCCAGCGGCGAGATCCGCGAGGCCCGTGTCGCGCTCGGTGGCGTGGCGCACAAGCCCTGGCGCGACCGCGAAGCCGAGCGCAGCCTCATCGGCAGGCGGCCGGTGCCGGCTGCCTTCGAGGCCATGGCGGCGATGGTGCTGGCCGACGCGCAGGGGTACGGGCACAACGATTTCAAGATTCCGATGGCGCACCGGGCCATCGTGCGGACGCTCGAGCGTGCATGCGGCGTGGAGGTGGCATGACATGAGTGCTTCATGGCAGGAATCGGTCTTCGCGCGGCTGAACGAACAACCCGCGACTCCCGTCTCGCCTTCGGCGCCGGTGCCCGGATCGGGCCGGGTCGACGGCGTGTACGTCACCTCGCAGCCGCAAAGCACGGTAGCGATCGGCTCGCCGATCTCGCGCGTCGACGGGCGGGCCAAGGTGATGGGCCAGGCGCGCTACGTGGCCGAGCACACGGCACCCGACATCTGCTACGGCGTGGTGGTGTGCAGCACCATCGCGCGTGGCCGCATCACCGCCATCGACAGCAGCGCGGCCATGCGGGTGCCGGGCGTGCTGGCGGTCATGACGCACGAGAACCGGCCGCGCATGCGCTCGATGCGCATCTTCCACAAGGACATGGACGCACCCGGCGGCAAGCCGTTCCGCCCGCTGCATGACGACCGCGTCTACTGCAGCGGTCAGCCGGTGGCGCTGGTGATCGCAGAGACCTTCGAGCAGGCGCGCTATGCGTCGTCGCTGGTGCGTGTGCACTACGCGGTCGAAGATCACGACACCGACCTGATGGCGAACTTCAAGCGGGCCCACACGCCCAAGGGCATCAAGGCCGGCTTCTCGCCGCCGCCCAAGGCGCGTGGCGATGCCGACGCGGCGTTTGCTGCCGCCCCGGTGCAGATCGATGCGCAGTACCACGCCGGCGTGGAGCACCACAACCCGCTCGAGATGCATGCCACGGTGACGATCCGCGGTGAAGACGGCCACCTCACGGTGTACGACAAGACGCAGAGCTCGGAGAACAGTGCCTTCGTGATCCGCCATGCGCTAGGCCTGTCGTCGAACGAGGTGACGGTGCGCAACGCCTTCATCGGTGGCGCCTTCGGCTCCGGGTTGCGGCCGCAGTACCAGACGCTGATGAGCGTGATGGGCGCGCAGCTGGTGAAGCGCTCGCTGAAGGTGGCGCTGACACGGCAGCAGATGTTCAGCATCGGCCACCGGCCCGAGACCTGGCAGCGCGTGCGGCTCGGTGCAGACACCGATGGCACACTGCGCGCGCTGGTGCACGAGGCCGTTGCGGAGACCTCTCGCATCGAAGACTACGTCGAGGTGACGGTGAACTGGTCGAGCCAGCTCTACGCCTGCGACAACGTGCGCCACGGCTACAAGCTGGTCGACCTGGACCAGTACACGCCGCTCGACATGCGCGCACCCGGCGCGGCGCACGGCGTTCACGCCATCGAGGTGGCGATGGACGAACTGTCGTACGCGTTGAAGATGGACCCGCTCGCATTGCGCCTGAAGAACTACGCCGAGCGCGACCTCAACAGTGACAAGCCTTTCTCCAGCAAGGAGCTGCGCGCCTGCTATGCGCAGGGCGCGGCGCTCTTCGGCTGGGAGAAGCGGCCGCTGGCGCCGCGCTCGATGCGCGAAGGCCGCGAGTGGGTCGGCTGGGGCATGGCCACCGGCATCTGGGACGCGATGCAGGCCTACGCCAAGGTGCGCGCGGTGCTGCGTGCCGACGGCTCGTTGACCGTCAGCACCGCCACCTCGGACATCGGCACCGGCACCTACACCGCGATGACGCTCATCGCCGCCACCTCGCTCGGCCTGCCGCTTGAAGCGGTGACCTTCGAACTCGGCGACTCGACGCTGCCCACCGCGCCGCTCGAAGGCGGCTCGTGCACGGTGGCTTCGGTCGGCTCGGCGGTCGACGTGGTGTGCGAGAAGCTGAAGCGGCGGTTGCTCAAGATCGCGAAAGGCATGAACGGTTCACCGTTCGAGAAGGCCACGCTCAGCCGCGTGGCGTTTGTCGACGGCGAGCTGCGCTACCGCACGGCCAGCGGCGAGACGCATGCCGTGGGTCTGGGCGAGCTGATACGCGCCGCCGGCCTGGATCGCATCGAAGAGAAGCACCTGCTGCTGCCCAACGTGCTCAAGCAGCGCAAGTACGTGCGCGCCACCCACTCGGCGGTGTTCGCCGAGGTGAAGGTCGACGAAGACTTTGGCACCGTGCGTGTCACGCGCGTCGTCAGCGCGGTAGCGGCCGGCCGCATCATCAGCGCCAAGACCGCACGCAGCCAGATCACCGGCGCGGTGGTCTGGGGCATCAGCCAGGCGCTGCACGAAGACACCAAGATCGACCACGCGCTCGGCCGCTTCATGAACCACAACTTGTCGGAATATCACATCGCCGTGAATGCCGACATCCATGCGATCGACGTGCTCTTCGTCGAAGAAGACGATCGCGTGGTAAGCCGGCTCGGCGCCAAGGGCGTTGGAGAGATCGGCATCGTCGGCGTGGCGGCGGCGGTGTGCAACGCGATCTACCACGCCACCGGAACGCGCGTGCGCAGCACCCCGATCACGCCGGACAAGGTGATGCGCTGGGGGCATTGAGCCCACTGACAGCGGCGTTCGAAACGCAGCTTCGGTAGAGTTCCACGTAAGCCTCGGCGCTGGCTGACCACTCGAAGCGCTGTGCCATGGCGCGGCGCTGCAGTGCCTGCCACGCCGTGCGCTTGCGGTACAGCGCCTGTGCGCTGTCGAGCGCGGCCTGCAGCGCGGCCACGGTGGGCTCGGGCATCACGAAGCCGGTGCCTTCGGGGTCGCGCGTCACGTCGCGCACCGAGTCGGCAAGCCCACCGGTCGCATGCACCAGCGGCGGCGTGCCGTAGGCCAGGCTGTACATCTGGTTCAGGCCGCAGGGCTCGAATCGCGAGGGCATCAGGAAGCAATCGGCACCGGCTTCGATCTGATGCGCGAGCACTTCGTCGAAGCCGATCTTCACGGCGACCTGCCTGGGTTGTGCGACCGCGGCGGCCGTCAGTGCGTGCTCGAAGACGCGGTCGCCGGCGCCCAGCACGACAAGTTGGCAACCTGAAGCTACCAGCCGGTCGAGGCAGGCGAGTACCAGGTCCACGCCTTTCTGCTCCGTCAGGCGGCTGACTATGCCGAACAGCGGCTGGCCGCTGTCGAGGCGCAAGCCCATGCGGGCCTGCAGCGCGTTCTTGTTGGCGGCCTTGGGCGCGAGGTCACCAGCACCGTAGCGCTGGGCGATGAGCTTGTCGGTCTGCGGGTCCCACTGCTCGCGGTCGACGCCGTTGAGGATGCCGTGCAGGTGGTCGGCGCGCAGCCGCAGCATGCCGTCCATGCCGAAGCCGAGCGCCTCGGACTGGATCTCGCGCGCATAGGTGGGGCTCACGGTGGTGATGGCGTCGGCGTGGCGCAAGCCGGCCTTCAGCGTGGAGATCTGGCCCCAGTGCAGCAGGCCGGGGTGCTCGACCTGCAACCAGTCGGCGGGCAGCGCCAGCGTCTGCGCCAACTCCACCGGAAACAGTCCCTGGAAGGCGAGGTTGTGGATCGTGAGCACGCTGGCCGTGTGCGGCCCGACCACCCGCGGCGTCATGGCGGACAGGTACGCGGGTGCGAGGCCGGTCGGCCAGTCGTTCGCGTGCAGCACGTCGACGCTCCAGTCCGACCAGGTGGTGTCGTCGGTGCAAAGGCTCGCGGCCACGTGGCTCAGAAAACCGAAGCGCAGCGCGTTGTCGGCATGGTCGCGGCCGTTCTCGTCGACGTACGGGCCGCCCGGCCGGTCGTAGAGCGAGGGGCAGTCGAGCAGCCACAGCTCGAAGCCGGCCTGCGCCACGCAGGCGAGCCGTGCGGCAGGCCACACGCCGAAGGCCGGCAGGGCGATGGTGGCCGATGGGCCGGGCATCATGCTGCGCAGTGGGCCGTAGGCAGGCATCAGCACGCGGACCTCGTGGCCGAGCTGCGCCAGCGCGGCGGGCAGTGCGGCACTCACGTCACCGAGCCCGCCGGTCTTGACCCACGGCGCACACTCGGGCGTGACGAAAAGAATGCGCAACGGCGCGCGTGGCGCAGCGCGCATCGCCGCCGCAGCGGCGCCCGTCTCGGCAAGCTTGTTCACGACGCGCTGTTGGGTCGGAAGTAGCGGCGCGGTACGACGACGACGCCTTGTTCGCTCACATGGAAGCGCTGGCGGTCGCGCTCCAGGTCGTACCCGATCATTTCGCCGGGCGGGATGATGTTGTCCTGGTCGACGATGGTCCGGCGCAGCTTGGCGCCGCGGCCGATGACGGTGCGGTCCATCACGATGCAGTGGTCGATCACCACGTCTTCGTGCACGTTCACCGCACGCCGCAGCATGGCGTGGTCGAGCAGCGCGTTGTTGACGACGCAGCCCGAGCCGACCACCGAGCGCTTGATGACGCCGCTTTCGATTTGGGCCGACTCCGACGGGTCGGGGCTCGCGTAGATGGGCCAGCGCGGGTTGGTCATGCGAAAGCGCGGCCTGGCGCCGAGCGTGTCGAGGTGTGCGGCGAAGTAGGCGTCGATGGTGCCCACGTCGCGCCAGTAGGCCGGCTCTTCGAAGTCGGCCACGCCGGGGATCACGTTGGTGGTGAAGTCGTAGGCAAGCAGCTTGTGGCTCTTCACCATGCGCGGCAGGATGTGTGTGCCGAAGTCGCTCTCGCCGAGCTCGTTGGCGCGGTCCAGTTCGGCGGCCAACACGTCGGACGAGAAGATGTAGTTGCCCATCGAGGCCAGCGCGTAACCTGGCCGGCCCGGCATCGGGCGCGTGCTCTCGGGTTTCTCGACGAAGTTGGTGATGCGCAGGTTGTCGTCGGTCTCGACGATGCCGAACGAGCGCGTCTGCGAAAGCGGCACCGGCAGGGTGGCCACTGTCACGTCGGCCTGCTGGTCGAGGTGAGCGCGGATCATCTGGCGCACGTCCATGCGGTAAATGTGGTCGGCACCGAATACCGCCACCAGGTCGGGCAGGTGTGTGTCCAGCAGGTGGATGTTCTGGTACACCGCGTCGGCCGTGCCCTGGAACCACTCGGGGCCGTTGCGCATCTGCGGCGGCACCACGGTGACGAAATGGTCGGGGATGAAGCGCGCCAGCGTCCACGACTGGCGCACGTGCTCGATCAGCGCCTGCGACTTGTACTGCACCAAAAGGTAAACCGAGTAAATCTCGGAGTTGATGAGGTTGCTCAGCACGAAGTCGACAACGCGGTGCTTGCCGTTGAACGGCACGGCCGGTTTGCAGCGGTCGGCGGTGAGGGAGTAGAGGCGGGTGCCTTCGCCCCCGGCCATGACAAAGGCGAGCACGCTGGCGGCGCGGCTCATGATCGGTCTCGATTCGTGGTGGCGAAAAGCGGAATAAGGAAGCTCATGCCGCCACTGGGCAAACGGCGTGCCGCTTGTCGATGAACAACAATCCGGCGCATGGCGACCTTCATTGCAGAGAACCCACGACGCATCATCGGTGCGTCGCTCGCCGGCGCGGCCGTCGGTGTCCTCGGTGGCCTCATCGGCCTGGGGGGAGCCGAGTTTCGCTTGCCTCTGCTGATCGGGCTGTTCGGCTTTGCCGCGCTGCATGCGGTCATGTTGAACAAGGCGATGAGCCTGGTCGTCGTGACCAGCGCACTGTTCTTCCGCATGGGCACAGTGCCCGCGCAGACGATTGCCGACAACTGGCCGATCGTTCTGAACGTTCTTGCCGGCAGCCTGGTTGGCGCGTGGCTAGGCGCTGGGTGGGCAACGCGGCTGAGCAATCGCCGGCTTTACCAGATCATCAGCGTGATGCTGCTGGTCATCGCGGCGGTGCTGCTGTTTACGCACGAGGTCCACTCGAACGGCGCCATGTTGCAGGGTCCGGCTCAGGCGGTGGCGGGGATCGTGGCCGGTTTCGTCATCGGCGTTGTCGCCGCGGTGATGGGGGTGGCAGGCGGCGAGCTGCTCATTCCGACACTCATCCTGCTTTTCGGTGCCGACATCAAGCTGGCGGGCAGTCTCTCTGTGGCCATCAGCCTGCCGACGATGGTTGTGGGCTTCATCCGCTTCAGCCGGGACAGTGCGTTCGAGGTGTTGCGGCACAACAGGCGCTTCCTGATCGCTATGGCACTCGGCTCGATAGCCGGCGCAGCCATCGGCGGGCAGTTGCTCGGCGTCATTCCGAATCACGTGCTGCTGCCGGTGCTTGCCGCCATCCTCGTCATATCGGCGGTGAAGGTCTGGCGGCACAAATGACGGGTTGGGTGCAGGCAGGGCTTCGATACCTCAGCCCGAACGGTGTTTCTTTGCCATCGCTCCGTTGCCAATGCTCAACCGGGCAGCGCCTCTTTCAGAGCCTCAGCTCGCCGGTCTCCACCGCCCGCTGCGCCAGCAGAAACGCCGCAGCGTTCCACGTCTGCCCCGCCATGCCCATGGGCTTGAGCGTGCGGCCATGGAACCACTCGGTGAAGCGCCAGTCGTCGAGCGAATTCACGCGGGCGAGCTTGGCGAGCTCGGTGCGCGCCAGATCGCGTTTGCCGGAGCATGCCAGCGCCATCACCCAGTAGCCGCCGATGAACGGCCAGATGCCGCCGTTGTGGTACTGGTGCGGCTGGTTCTGCTGGTGCCGGTCCATGTAGCTGCGCCAGAGGTCGTGCTCACGCTCCATCGGCGTGGTCACCACGCGGATCGGGTAGGGGTCGCTGACGCGCGTGGCCATCAGCGTCTGCAGGATTTCTTCGGCACGAGAGTCGCCGGCCAGCCCGTTGAGGATCGCGAGCACGTTGCCGAACACGTCGCCCTCATCACCGGCGAACGAGAGGTTCACGAAGCTCAGGTACAGCACGCCGTTCTGCATGCCGCGGCGCGCGTAGTGGCGCAGCAGGCGGCCGCGCCGGTATTCGGGCAGGTCGTGCTGGTAGGGGTGGAACAGGTGGTTGAAGTGGTGGTGCGTCTCTTCAAGATGGGGCAGGTCGAAGAGGCGCTTCACGCGGTACCACAGCGCGTTGGTGTAGAGCACGAAACCCGAGCGCGGCATGATGTCGGCCCAGTCACTGGCCTCGTTCTGCTGCAGCAGGAAGAAGCGCTGGTGCTCCTGCGCCAGCAGCCAGTCGACGGCGCGTGCCGCAGGCCCTTCCCAACGCGCCTGCACTTCGGGGCCGAGGCCGTGGCGTCGCAGGTGCTCCACCGCAATCAACCACCAGAGCGTCGCATCGATGCAGCCGAGGTACCAGAAGTCGGCGTCCTGGCCGGCCGGGTCCACGTACTTCGGGATTTGCCCGTTCGGCGCCTGCAGCTTGGCCAGCGAATCGAGGCTTGCGATGGCGCCTTGCTCCAGTGCCTCGACGCCGCTGCCACCCATGGCCATCACGCAGATGGCCGCATCGCGGCCGAAGATGCGGGTGTAGCTGCGGGCTTCGGCAGCAGCCGTGCGGCGGGCGGCCAGCACACCTTGCGGCGTGAGGTTTTCTTCCAGCAGGCGCAGCGATTGCTCGGCGCATTGCGCCACAGCCTCGGCGTCGGTGCGGGTGTCGACGTGGATGGGTATCTCGTGCGGCAGGTTCACGGGCAGTGGGCGCAGCGGATGAGCGGGTGGGAGTGGCGTTGCAGTTTACGAACGCAAGCCGGCGCCAGCGCGGCGATTCCCTACTGCCGGGAAGGAGAGCGCGCCCAGAAGGCCGCCACGGGCAGGTGGGCGAACGCGCGCGCCAGCGGCAGCCGGCCCTGTTCGATGCGCAGGGTCTCGCCGGTGATGACGTTTTCCAGCTCGCTGCCGTCGGGAAGTCGGTCGAGTTCAAGGGTGGTGTCTTGCCACACCAGCTCGTGCAGCGGCAGCACCTCGGCACCGTCGAGCAGGCGCATGAACAGGCGACCGGCCATCACGATCAGCGTGGCCTCGCCGGCGCTGCGCGCATAGGCCAGCACGTGCTCGCACTTCGCACCGTTCACCACGAGCGGCGTGTAGCCGGCGGTCTGGAAGAAGGCCGGCTCGCGTGCGCGCAGGCCGAGCAGGCGCCAGGTGAGCCACAGCTTGATGCGGCCGTCGTGCAGGTCGCTGGCCATCGCCTCCAGCAGCGTCGGCAGGCCCGCTTGCCCTGCAAGGTCGGACAGTTCCTCCAACAGGCGCATGCGCAGCTCGTAGTCGACCGGGCGGCGGTTGTCGGGGTCGACCAGGCTCAGGTCCATCAGCTCGTTGCCCTGGTAGAGATCGGGCACGCCGGGCGCGGTGTACTTGAGCAGCACCATCGAGAGGCTGTTGAGCGCGCCGAACCAGGCCAATGTCTTGCCCAGCGCCTGCAGGTCGGTCAGCAGCGGGTTCGGGCGCACGCGTGCCAGCGCGCCGTTGACGAAGGCGCTCAAGGCGTTCTCGTAGGTTTCGTCGGGGCGCGTCCAGCTCGTGTGCTGTTTGCTCTCGCGTGCGGCCTTGAGCATGTAGGCGGCTATGCGTTCGCGGTACGCGGGCAGCGTCTCGTCATCGAGCCCGCCGGCCGGCAGGCTGCCAAGCAGCGTCTGGTACAGCAGGTATTCGTCGGCCGCCGATGGCATCGCAGCCACTTCGCCGGGGCCGCGCAGGTTGGCGGCCAGCGCGTGCCAGCGTTCGAGCGCGGCTTCCCAGGCCTGCGGCATTTCGGAGAGCACGTCGATGCGCGTCCGCACGTCTTCCGAGCGCTTGTTGTCGTGCGTCGAGGTTGCGACGATGGTGTGCGGCCAGCGCGCCGCGCGGTCGGCGCTCGCTCCGTGGAAGGCGCGCGGCGTGATGCCGAACACTGACGGATCACCGCCCACCTCGTTCAGCGACACGAGCCGGTGGTAGCGGTAGAAGGCGGTGTCTTCCACGCCCTTGGCCGCCACCGGCGCGCAGAACTGCTGGAAGCGCAACGCGAACTGCCGCACCGAGTCGACCCGCTCGGCGTCGGACCCCGCAGGTGCCTGGTTGCGCAGGCAAGCCTTCACGAAGTCGAAGATCGACAGGTCGGGCAGGGTGCTGCGCTTGCGTGCGTGGGCGATGGCCCAGTCGATGTAGCGCTCGTCCTGCACCGAGGGTTTGTCGACCACGTAGGTGCGGTAGACCGGCATGCACGCGGCCACGCCGGCGAGTGCGATGCGCAGGCTGTTGAAGGTGTAGTCGCGTGTGCTGCGGTCGGCGCGTGCGATGCGCAGCAGCACGGTGGCCAGCACCGTGAGTTCCGAGGCCAAGGCGCCGCGGATGACGGCGAGCTTGCCCTGATAGGCCAGCTCACTGAAATCGTCACGCTCGCCGCTGAAGCGCTGCCAGATGCCGGTGAAGGCCTCTGCCGCTTCGTAGTCGACCAGCACGCCGTTGGCGACCATCGCAAAGCGGTAACCGGTGGTGCCGTGGATGGCCCAGTCTTCGGGCACGTCTTCGTGCGGCGCGGCGATCTTCTCGGCCACCACGTAGAGCGCGTTGGTCGGCCGGCCCTGCACGTGCAGCCCGGCCCGGCGTGCATAGCCTTGCTGCAGCCGCGCGAAATACTGCGCCGGGTCCTGCAGGCCGTCGGAGTGGTCGATGCGCAGGCCGTCGACCTTGCCGGCCGCGGCCAGTTCAAGCGAGAAGTGCTGCGTGGCCTCGAACACAGCCGGGTCTTCCATGCGCAGTGCGGCCAGTTCGTTGATGTCGAAGAAGCGGCGGTAGTTGATCTCGTCGGCCGCGACGCGCCAGAACGCCAGGCGGTAGGGCTGCCGCTCGTGCAGCGCGTGCAGCGCATCGCGCTGCGCCGGCGAGTTGAGTATCTCCACGGTCGATTCGAGCGCGAGACCGGCAGCAGGCTGTTCGGCCACCAGTGCGCACAGCCGCGCCTTCAACAGCTCCTTGTCGCGCCTTCGCTCGGCCAGCGCCTCGGCCTCGCGCCGATCGGTGCCCGGCAGGTGTGCGAAGGCGGCCGCCAGGCTTTGGAGCTGGATGCGCACCGCATCGTCTGTCGCGTGTTCGGCCGCCTGCACCAGCAAGCCTTCATAGCTGCACGGGTCGAGCGGAAAGCGGTGCTCGTGGTAGCGCAGCACCAGGTTGCAGCCCTCGGGTTCGAAGCTCAGCCGCAGCTCGCCGCGGTCGAGCAGGGCGCCGTAGTGGTCGCCCAGCACGGGCACCAGCACCTTGCCTTCGAGTTCGCGGTTGACGGGGTGCCAGTCGATGTCGAAGTGGCGCGAATAGGCCGAGGCCGGGCCGTTCTCCAGCACGTCCATCCACCAGGCGTTGTCGGCACCGAGCACACCCATGTGGTTGGGCACCATGTCGAGCAGCTGGCCCATGCCGTGCGCACGCAGCGCCTCGCAGAAGCGCTCGAAGCCTTCGAGCCCGCCGAGCTCCGGGTTGATCTCGTCGTGAGCCACCACGTCGTAGCCGTGCGTGCTGCCGGCGCGTGCACGCAGCACCGGTGAGCAGTAGACGTGGCTCACGCCCAGGCGCTGCAGGTAGGGGAGGATGCGCACCGCGTCGTCGAAGCCGAAGTTGCGGTGAAACTGCAGCCGGTAGGTGGCGCGCGGGATCACCGCTTCGCTGCGCGGTGCGGCGCCGATCGCGGGCGCAGGGCGCGGGCGCAACTCGGCCACGCGCCGGCACAGCGATTCAAGTGTTGCGTCGCCGGGCTGCGCCTCCAGGCTCAGCGGCAGCTTGCGGCGCCAGTTGGGGTGCTCGTCGACCGTGCCGGGCAGGTTGGCCTGGTCTTCGATCCGCAGTGCGTCTTCCATCTGCACCAGCATCACCTGCGACGCGGTGCCGGCCGCGTAGGCGTGGATCGCCTCGCACAGCTCGGGCGTGAGGCGCGGCGTGCTGTCGAGATCGACGCGGGTGCCTTCGGGCAGCAGGCCGGCACCCTGCAGCGCCTGCAGCAGGCGGATGCGGTCTTGCGCGCGGGTCGCAAACTGCTGCTCGTACACGGCATCCTTGGGGAACAGCCCGAGCTTCTGCCGCACCACGAGGTCGTGCCCCGTCCACCAGCCGGCGAGCGTGGGCAGGTCGTGCGTGCTGACGGCCATCAGCGCGCGGCGCGGGTAGTCGGCGCCGCCTTTGAAGGCGCCGTCTTGCGTGCGCTCGAAGTACAGCAGCCGGTACGACAGCATCTCGTAGCGCACCATGGCCTGGCGCATCTCGTCGGCCACGGTGCCGAGGTCTTCGCCGATCACGATGCAGCGGTGGCGCTCGCTCTCCAGCGCGACGATGGCCATCAGCTCTTCGAGCGGGTAGAGCACGTAGCCGCCTTCGCGTGGCGACTGATTGGGCGGTATCCAGAACAGGCGCATCAGGCCCATCACGTGGTCGATGCGCAGGGCGCTTGCGTGGCGCATGCTGGCGCGCAGCGTCTCGATGAAGAGCGCATGGCCGCTGGCTCGGGAGCGGTCGGGGCGCAGCGGCGGCAGGCCCCAGCCTTGGCCGTTGGGGTTGACCTCGTCGGGCGGCGCGCCCACGCTCGCGGCGGCGGCGTAGGTGTCGGCGTGGCCCCAGGCATCGGAGCCGGCGCGGTCGACCGAGACTGCGAGGTCGAGGTACAGGCCGGCGCCCATGCGCAGCGCCTGGCAGCGGTCGCGCGCGGCCGACAACTGCAGGTCGGCCTGCCATTGCAGGTAGGCGAAGAACTGCACCTCGGCGCGGTGCTCGGCCACGAATTGCTTCACCGCCGGTGCGTCGGGCAGCAGATACGCCTGCGGCCACACCGGCCAGCCCCAGACGCTGGGGTCGGCGGCATGGAAGTGCGCCTGCAGCGCCTCGAAGACGGCGTGGTGCCGCAAGGCTTCGCCGCGCTCGGCCTGGAACGCGAGGAAGGCGCGCGCCCGCGGTGTGCGGTGCTCCAGGTGGCGCTCGACGAAGCTCGCGTGCAGCAGGCGCAGCACCTCGTTCTTCACCTCGGCCACGCCGACGTAGTCGACCTCGTCGGTGGCGCGCAGCTTTGCCAGCCGCTGCTGGAACTCGGCCGACGCGACGCGGCGCTGCGCGGCCTGGCACTCGCGGAAGTCGTCGATGGCTTCCACGTCGAGGTACACGGTGTTGAGCATCAGCCGCGACGAGGGGCTGTACGGGCTGATGTGCCGCGGGTTGTGCGAGAAGAGTGCGTGCAGCGGATTGAGCCCGACGAGGCTCGCGCCGCGTGCGGCCCATTGGTCGATGGCGACGCGCAGGTCGCCGAAATCACCGACGCCCCAGTTGCGATCGGAGCGCAGCGCATACAGCTGGATTGCCGGGCCCCAGATGCGGCCTTCGCCTTCGAGCGCCGCGGCGCGGTAGCAGTGCGCCGGTGCCGCGATCACGAGCGTCTGCACCGGGTGGCCGTCGATGCCGAAGCGGTGGTAGCCGGCCGGCAGCGCCACCGGCATCTTCAGGCGGAAGTCGCTGCGTGCCAGGTCAGTGGCATAGCCGTGGTGGCGCGTGCCGTTCTCTTCGACCAGCGTCCAGCGGACACGTGCTTCGAGCGCCTTGAGCCGGATCGACCAGCCGGCGTCACCGGCGCGAATGGCCAGCACCGGCGGCAGCACCTCGTCGGCCTCGGCTTGTTCGAGGCGGCGCTCGGACTCGCGTGCGGCCTCATCGCTGCTCGCGTCGACACCCAGTTCGGCGAGCAAGGCCACGATGCTGTCGCGCTGAATCTTGTGCTCGTGGCCCCAGATGTCGTGGAAGCTCTGCAGCACCCCGACGCGGGCGCACAGCCGCGTGAGGGCGTCGTTCTCGTCAGCCATGTCCATTCACCCGGGTCACTTGCACGCCTCCGGGCTTGAGCAGCAGGCCGGTCTCTGCCGCGTCGACGTTGTGCGTGAAGATGGTCTCGCCGGCCGGTGCCGGGCCGTGGGTGACGGCGGTGTCGCCGAGGTTCGCGACCAGGTGCCACGGCGAGCCATCGCCGAGGAACCACTCGACGCGGATCAGCCCGCCGTCGCAACGGTGGCTGCCGCCGCGTTGCAGGCCAGCCAGGCGCGGCTGCAGGTGCTGCTTGCGCAGCGCCAGCAGTTGGGCGATCACTGCGAGGCGCTCGCTGTGCGGCGCCACGTCGCACTCTTCCCAGCGCAGCTTGGAGGCCTGGAAGGTCGTGGTCGCGTTGGGGTCGGGAATGCGCTCGCGCGAGTTTTCATCGCGGAAGGCGGCGAAGCGCGCGAACTCGGCGCGCCGGCCGTTCGACACAGCCTGCGCCAACTCGGGCCCGAAGTCGCAGAAGAAGAGGAAGGGCGTGGAGGCCGCGAACTCTTCGCCGCAGAACAGCATGGGCACGTGGGGTGACAGCAGCAGGCACGCGTACACCGCGTCGAGCCGCGGGGCCTTGCACAGGGCCGACAGGCGCTCGCCCATGGCGCGGTTGCCGATCTGGTCGTGGTTCTGCACGAATGACACGAAGGCGGTGGTCGGCAGCTGCGCGCTGCGCTCGCCGTGCGGCGCGCCGCCGCGGTAGGCGGAAGGCTGGCCCTGGTAGGCGAAGCCCTCGGCCAGCGCGCGTGCGAAGAGCTCGATGGGGTTGCCGGCAAAGTCGCTGTAGTACGCGTCGGTCTCACCGGTCAGCGCCACGTGGGCCGCGTGGTGCAGGTCGTCGTTCCACTGCGCGGTGGCGCAGAGCGGTATGCCGCGGTCGTTGCGGGTCAGCCGGTGCGCTTCGTTGCGCTCGTTCTCGAGCACGAGGTGCACTTCACGCGTGCGGCCAGGTCCCTCGCGTAACGCGTCGGCGATCTCGCAGGTGATGTGGTTCGCCGAGTCGTCGTGGATGGCGTGCACGGCGTCGAGCCGCAGGCCGTCGAAGTGGTATTCCTCGACCCAGTAGAGCGCGTTGTGGCGGAAGAAGTCGCGCACCGGGCCGCTGTGCTCGCCGTCGAAGTTGATGGCGGCCCCCCAGGGCGTCGGGTGCGCCGGGTTGAAGAACTGCGGGCAGTAGGCGTGCAGGTAGTTGCCTTCGGGGCCGAAGTGGTTGTAGACCACGTCGAGCAGCACCATCAGCCCGAGCGCGTGGGCTTCGTCGACGAAGGCCTTCAGATCGTCGGGCGTGCCGTACGACGCGTCGGGGGCGAAGGGCAGCACGCCGTCATAGCCCCAACTGCGGTGGCCCGGAAAGTCGGCCACCGGCATCAGCTCGATCGCGGTGATGCCCAGCCGCGCTAGGTCGTGCAGCCGCCGCCGGGCCGCACTGAAGCTGCCCTCGGGCGTGAAGATGCCCACGTGCAGCTCGTAGACCACCGCCTCGTGCCAGGGCCGGCCACGCCAGTTGCCGTCTCGCCAGCGGTAGCTGCGCGGGTCGACGACCTGGCTCGGGCCGTGCACGTCGTCGGGGTTGAAGCGCGACGCCGGGTCGGGCACGGCCAGGCCATCCGGCAGCACGTAGCGGTAGCGCGTGCCTGCACGGACGTCGGGAGCCAGCAGCTCGTGCCAGCCGCTTTCGAGCGGCTGCATGGGCTGCCGAGCGGCACCTTCGATGTCGAGATGGACCTGGGCCGCGCTGGGCGCCCAGAAACGGAAAAGGGTGCCGCCTTCAGGGCGCAACTGCGCGCCGAACGGCAGCTCATGCTGGTTCGTCATGGCTCGGCCGCCTTTCGAATGAACACTGCCAGCGAGCGGCAGTGCAAGGGGTAGATGTCTCCCGGCGCCAAGACCTGGGGCTCGACCGACCCCGACGGATGCGTCGTGTCGATGAGCGTCTGCCAGGCCTCGCCGCCGAGTTCGGGCATGCGGAATTCCACGTCTTCGTGGTGGGCGTTGAAGAGCACGAGGAAGTCGTCGTCGAAGATCGGCCGCCCGTGCCGGCTGACGGCGTGCAGTGCCGCACCCGAGAGGTACATGCCGAGGCAGCGCGCGAAGTCCTGTTCCCATTCGGTCTGGGTCATCTCGCCGCCATCGGGCTTGAGCCACACCAGGTCTTTCAGTCCGTTGCCCTGCGGTGCTTCTCCGGCAAAGAAGTCGCGGCGGCGGAAGGTGGGATGGCTGCGCCGCAGCGCGAGGAGCTTGCGCACGAAGCCGAGCAGCTGGGTCTTCTCGGGGGTCATCGACCAGTCGATCCAGCTGATCTCGTTGTCCTGGCAGTAGGCGTTGTTGTTGCCGTGCTGCGTGCGGCCGATCTCGTCGCCGGCCACCAGCATCGGCACGCCCTGCGACAACAGCAGGGAGGCCAGCAGGTTGCGCTTCTGC
>Ga0307515_10012190_pt1 | contig 16204 bp, 24 predicted proteins | sample 17_EM_MG_FD_194513 | JGI IMG/M metagenome (GOLD analysis project Ga0307515, IMG submission 194513) | Populus trichocarpa ectomycorrhiza microbial communities from riparian zone in the Pacific Northwest, United States - 17_EM | ecosystem: Host-associated > Plants > Roots > Unclassified | place...
ATTCTCAGGGGGGGGGGGGAATCCACAATGGGCGTCCTATGGCAGACCGATATTCCAGCTCTCACACTGATAACGCTGTTGGTGTGGGGGACTGGGTCGGACGTCGATACGAAGGTCCGATGTTGTCGGCTTGCTGTGTTCATTGATATCCCGGATCTTCGTATGTCCACGAGAGTTATAGTAGCGAGGAGTGTGTGATTGATAGAGAGGGCTATCATAGCCAATCATTAATCACTGACTCCTCGTGAGAAAAACCACCGGGTACGATCCCGATGACTGGCCTAGGCATTTAGCTCGTTAGTCGGCAATCTATGTACACGATGACGAGAAGAAACAGCTGACCTGGGGTGATGGGTTTGAGATTTGGGAGTAGTGCATTCATGATCCGTCTCGTCCAATCTCGGGTTAGTACTCAGTGAGGGGTTGGTGGTCCGCGGTTCACCATGTCAGTCCGTGGAACCACCGCACAGATTTTTACCGGTGACCGGTGACCGGTTGGCCACCGGACCTCCGACAGAACCTGGAGACTAGACCCACACTTTTCCGCCGTGGGAGGTGTACGTGCTTGTGGGAGACCTTCCCGGACCGGCCACGTCCCCGCGGTCGAGTCGCGCAGCCACCTCGGCATGTGCATGTGTGTGATTTGCGAGCCCCGGCTCCTTCAGCTGGCTGGAACAGCTCACTGGGACAGAAATCCCAGGGAGAAAAGGCGAGCGTCGCCCGCTGGGTCGGGACCAGGGCAACATTGGTAATGCTGTCAGCACTGGAGACGCGAAAGGAGCAAGGACGGAGGAGGCTCCCGATGCAATAAAGAAAGATCAATCGGCAACCGTGGGCTCTGGGGGTTTTCTCGCGGTCGCACTGTTTCCTACCACTCAATCCGGCGGGCGTCACGAGACAAAAACAGAAGAAGGTTGCGCACGTACACCTCCAAACATTGATCCCGATCCAGAAACAGATCGTCGGTTGGCAAGGACACCGTCAGACCTTGTCCAATTCCGTAAAATCTGAACCGAAGTTGGGGGCGCGCCGAAAGACAAGTCTCATATGACGAAAGCTCTCCACGAGAGGCTCAGTCGATGGAGGTGTTCACAGAAAGCGCTCTGACATTGGCAGATTTAGATCGGTACGAGGATGAATACTAATGGATACACAAGCCTCTCGAAATCTTACTTGAGAATGGCTGGGTCATCCGGCTTGACGAACGGCCATGGCCCAGCATCCTCCCCCGGAATTTCATCGCTCGTGAAACCCAACACCTGATACTGCTTCCCCATGCCTGTCAAGTCCGTAAGCCTTTTCGCGGCCTTTTCGATCTGATCTGCACGTTCTGGAGAGGCCTGGGATTTGAGAGTTTCGACTCGTACGCCGATCCCCATCGGAATCAGGAAGTCGGCTTGCGATATGGGCCCGTGGGTCAGAACTGATGACCGGTTGTCAGGGAGGAAGATTCATGAGGAAAAGGAGGGGTACATACGTAAGTCGGAAACCGCCTCCTTAAGGAACGCAAAGTCTACGTTCACAGTCAAGTCGCATTCGCCGGGTTGATGAAACACGTCAACGAGTTTATGACCTTTGAAAGCCTAGTAAAAATAGTTCAGCCAGCCACGAGAGGGATGCAGCGGGTCGGTTTACCCTAAACGAATCTCCATGCAAATGATCACCGCCGTAGTCGACTAACAACGCTGCACCGCCCAGGCCAGGGCCTTCGGTCTTGGTCGATAGCAGTTTTCCAATTTGGTGAGCGACCTTGAACGAGGCAGGTGAGACTTCTACGCGAGTCCCAATCGAGAGGTTCTTGAACCTGGGAGAAGCCAAACCGAGGAGAGAAGAGGACGCGCTGGGCTGGGAAGCGACTAGGCGGAAATTAGAATTGGTTGCGGGGGTATTACTTTTTGTTTGCTTGTGGAGGGTGGTGGTTGAGCCATAGGGTGGGAGAATCGTGGTTCCAGGTTTGGATGTAGTTGAGTCAATCTTAATCTCTTGCCATCCATTTTGAGTTTTCTGTATGGTGGTCAGGGCCTGCCCGGGGTTTGTTCGAAAACAGGAAACCAACCTCTATCAAATGGAACGGCAGGGCATCAAAAAACTCGTGCGCAAGAACCATAGTGTATTGCTTATCCGTAGGGACAATGGCATCCAAATTATCGTGCCAATGAATACTCCAGCCAAACTCCTCAGCGAAGGGCTTCAGGGCCTGTTCTTGCACGGACCGTAGAGGGTGACTAGTCTCCACTAGGTGTATTTCCTGTATCGCCGTCTTGGATGCCTGGATTTGTGAGAATACCTACGAACCTGAACGTCAGCTGAATACATAAGAGGGTGGAAGAGGCGAGTCCCGTACCCTGAGAACGTCGGCCATTAATGTTCCCTTGCCCGGTCCAAGCTCGATTATACGGATAGGAGAGGAAGTCCCACTCGCCAACCACCGTGTCAAGAACCAGATGCCAATGAGCTACTTAGAACGTTAGCCGAAGCGTGAAATGAAACTATGTCTGATTTGCAGACGGACCTCCCCAAAAACTTGGCTGATCTCCGGACTCGTGATAAAATCTCCTCGGGCTCCAAGGATATCGCGTAATGGCTTCGTGTAATATCCTTCTGTCGGATGGGCGAGACATAGGGTCATATATTCCGAGAACGAGACGGGGCCGTTTGCCTTCAACCCTGGTCATTGAGTCACTCAACACCGTAGCTGCGAAGACAACACGGACATACCTTTATAGTGTCCAAGATGATCTTCTCAACTTTCGTGGCCGGGCGCGTCTCACTGGCCGGGCTGACACCGATAGCGGGGCCATGAGTCGCGAGATTCCTCCCAAATTGCAACCCGAGTCGGCTCCCAGCCTCGATGCTGTGCCTGTGGTTCGCAGTTCTGGGTAAAACGTGGGCCCAACGCGCGGACTGACGAAGGCAGTTCATTGTACAGGAAGCGGACGGGTCCGAGGTTGTGAGTCGGAACGAGCTCCGTTGACTCTACTTCGGAAGCGAGTGGGTCGATTCAGGCCGACTCTCGATCGCTCCGCCACTGCACCAGCTCAATTTTCCCGTTTATAAAACATCGGCCTCGTCCTCCTCCCTCAAACAAAATCTTCAGTAACCCAAGCCCTTCAAAGCCCATTAATCATGGCTACACGTGCGCGATCCTTTAACCCATATTCTCCACTTGATCTTGACGAGAGGGACTACCAACCGCAGGCATCCAATTTGAAAACAGCAGCGATATCGGAGTCTTCGCCAAACTCACAAACAGCTACTGCCTCTGCGCGTTGCAGGGCAGCACAAATTTTTACTCGGCTTTTGAGTCCGAGCTCGGCGATGTTGTTCCTATCGTTCACACCTCCATCGGTGGAACGCGGATTGTTGGTCGATTAACTGCTGGTGAGCCTCGTAACCACTGTCTTGATCCCTAAGGACGATAGTGCTCAACCTCGGATCACGACGTAGGGAACAGACACGGTCTCCTCGTCCCATCAACAACGAACGACCAAGAGCTTCAACATCTCCGAAACTCTCTCCCAGATTCAGTCGCCGTCCAACGGGTAGAGGAGCGATTATCTGCCCTGGGAAACGTCATCGCGTGCAACGACTATGTCGCCCTCGTACACCCAGACGTTGATCGCGAAACAGAGGAGATCGTTGCCGACGTGTTGAAGGTTGAAGTCTTCCGGCAGACGATCGCAGATAACGTCCTCGTGGGAAGCTATTGCGCTATATCCAACCAAGGAGGACTCGTACACCCCAAGACAAGCGTACAAGATCAGGATGAATTGAGCAGCTTGCTGCAGGTGCCCTTAGTGGTATGTTGTTAGACTCTCCTATGGGTTGAGGGGTTTATGATCTGAATTGGGGTATCTCAAGGCTGGCACAGTAAACCGTGGTTCCGATGTGATAGGAGCAGGTCTCGTTGTCAATGACTGGTGTGCATTCACCGGTTTCGATACGACGGCTATGGAGATCAGTGTGATTGAAGCAACCTTCAGTCAGTACACATCCCTCACACTTTGCTCCCACGTCGAATATTCATCGCTGATCCCTCCCCTCAGAACTCCAGGGACAAGATCAAACCGCCATCATTGGCGGCATGCGCGAGTCCCTAGTAGACAACTGGGCCTAGTGTTCGCAATTCAACGGTTATCATCTTGGCGTCGATACCCCTCTACATCCCCCATTTTCCTGCACAAGCACCTTGACGCTCTAAGCCTGTATTCTAGTACGACACTTGTTACATCGCACACCCTTTTCATCATTCCATCTTCATGTCTCACTTGCAAACACACATCTCCCGGAAGAAAGATAGTACCGAGCTGAGCTGGTAACACGGCGCCTGAGCTAAGGGATCCAGCTATCGTCAAATCATTGTCCATCATCCATCATCCACGGTGGGCCAGCGCTCAGCCGTGGAAACCACAGGCCCTGCATGGAAGTTTGGGAGTGCGTCGATCAATTCGGGAGTTCCCGAAGCATGAACCCAAGAGGCGACGACAGAGGGTACGCCAGACGTCCGAGCTCTGAATAACACCCCTACGCCAACTGAAAGTGTGGTACGGGCGTCGGTCATTAAAGGCACCAAGCTTCTGAGGCCACGAGGTGTCAAAAACTCGACAGTACATGTGAAACCATAAAAGAACCGGAACAAGTCCGGGAACTATAGGAGGCCGAAAGCCTCTGGCCAGTGATGGGGATGTCCGGGACGAGGCCAGTGGCGCGCACGCAGAGGAGATCACTATAGCTCGAAGAAGTGTCTTGCAATTGTGGTCCGATGAGATGAATCACTCTCACCGGACTTTGTAGGGCGAAAATAGATTCCTTGGTTCGACGGGTGTTGCAGAGGAGAGTCAAATCACCCCCTGGAAGGAGCATCAGGGAACGGAGGAAAGGCCGAGGGAAAAAAAAAACAGTGATGCGGGTTTCAGGCGGGGGTTGATGGAAGCTAACCTTGCGAAATACAGGATGGGGCTACAAGGGAGAGGCAAAAGTTCCGTGCACAATGAAAATGCTGCAGATAACAAAAGATAAAAAGACAACCCGGGGCAATATATACAACCCAATCGGAAATAAAAACAAAAAAGCACGGATTTAAGACGCTCGGGTCAGGATAAACCCTCTCCCGTATTGAAGGGAGGAGTAGTCTTCATGACTTCCCTCCCCTCCTAGCCTCCTTCTTCGGTTTGATCCTCGTGAGGGACAGGGTCCTATGAACCATCCACTTCGCTCCGTTTGCGATGATCGGTGTCGGAGGTTTAGATCCTAACGGTCCAGCCAAACGAGTCGAGATTCTCAACCCCATCTTCGTATCTTCGTCATCGCTGTAAGCGAACGCCTTTGCAGTAGAGGAGGTTATCGATGCGAAGGAGATGTCGGTTGACGTAGGGGTCTGCGGAGGTTCGGGCGTCGATGCGCTGGTCATCATATCAATCTCCAGCACCTCAGGCGTAGGAGCAGTCGAGGTCGAACTCCCAACCCCAGCCCCTGGAACCATAACCTCCTCACAGATCCCGAGTCCGGCAGCCTCAAAAATCTCCGCAATCGGAGCACGATCGCGTGGGCTCCGCATCTTATGCACAAACGAAGATTTCAATCTTTCATCAAAACCAGGTCAGTCATCGGCCCGTCGATGGTAGGGGAACTACGATACCCTGGACCGAATACAAATTCTCCGCCCAACCGTTTGAGATCATTATGCACTGCCCTCGCGGCAGCCGCTCTCACCGCGGTCCTAAACGACGTCCACCGCCCGTCACGCTTGGAGCGGCCTTCAACTTGCACGTCACTAGTTTTGTATAACCCGAGAGCATTGTACAACTCCAGGGAAGGGTCTGTGTAAACCTTAAATGGAATTTTAACCATTCCTAAAATCCAATAATATCAGCCTCGTGGGCCTCGAAACGCGGATCGAGGCTTACTTTTATATACTTTGATTGGCCCAGGCGCACCGTTCCCAATCACAACTAAATCCACTCCTTCATGCTCCAAAACTTCTGGGGTGACGCTGTTCAAGATCGAACGAGGGTAACGTTGACAGCACAAGCACCAAAAATAGCAAATGAAGATCACAACAACTTTGCGATCCCCGAACAGAGCACCAAACAAGATCTGTTCACCATCCTCGCCTATGATCCTCAAGCCCGCGGCAGTTACGAGGTCAATGCTGGTCGGAGAAAGAATGTCCACGGGTGGGCGAACCGGCTCTGTGAGGCGGATTGGAAGCATTTGAGAAAGAGGCGATAAAGGAGTGGAGGGCGAAGCTGCGGAAGGTGAGATCATCGCAAGGGGAGCTGGGATGGGATGTTCGGGAAGGGTATCTTCGGGCGTGGGATCGCAGTTCGGTCGTTCCTCCCCAGTCGGTTTACTCGGTGTGTCCGGCCCAGAATCCGAGACAGGTCGCGAGGCAGTCAAACGATCTTTCGAACAGCCCTGGACGAACTCCTGGAAAAGAGGGTAAGAGAACCGATCGGGCTCTCGCCAGCCAGGAACCGTAGCCATTCTGATGGGTCTAGGTGGCAAAGGGCGGGATTGCGCGTGTCCAGGAACCTCGGGTAGCGGCCTCCTCTCGACCCTCTTGCAGTCCGAGGTCGTGGGTCCATCAAGTCCTGGTGTGACCCATACAGGTTGTTGTGATACAGACGTCGTGCGAGTCGTCGAGGAAAATTGTTCGCCTGGTGTTGTTGGAGCTTGATCATCGTGAGCGCCAGGCGAGGAAGAGTCAGTGGTGGAAAATGAAAGGGAGTCTCGTGAGGGCGGTTCCGATTCGCTGGGGGTCGTGAGGGCCGTGGCTTCTTCTGGGGGCGCGAATTGAAGCTCTGAAATAGGGGAACATGGAGAAGGGTATAGCTCCAGGTCCGGTGAGTTAGCGGTGTTTCCATGCTCTTCGGAGACAAACACCAGCTCAGATAAGGTAGTGTCGACAGAGATGGGTCGCTCGCCAAATTGACCTGCAATGACGTTTGCTGAAACCCACGGAGGGGTGGTATCGAGGTGGGCGAGAGTTGGGATTGTATCCAGTCGTCGATCCCAACTTCCCTCGATCATCGTCGGCCTTCGTGCGCCTTAACCCTCTAAAAATTGACGTAGAACTGGATGACGGATGGCGGATAGACTGCGAAATAGCCGAGACGGATGATGTCGGTCGACAACGCTGAGGTGATGTTCAAGGGGGAAAAGAGGCGCACGGGAAAGGGGAAAAAGGTTCCACCGTGTAGTATGTACTTGTGCCCGCCGTCGAAGTTGAAGAAACGGCCGAAGTTGTTGATGCGGATGAAGTGAGGTGCGGTCGTTGATGGCCTATTGGTGAAAACTCCTGTGCTGGACCCTCGGGGATATATCGCAGGGACGACAAACGGATCACTCCGCGAGGGAGGTGCCTTGGATACTTTTTGGAAGCGCCGGGGTCGCCTGTACGGTATGAGTAGCGTGTCAGCGCTCAGCGCTCGGCTTCTATGTGTCCACTTGCCAACGCGGGACCATACCAGTATGAAAAAAAAAGGAATTTGTTGTGGAAGGTTATATGACGAGTCGCCTGAAACATCTTGACAGCAATCCATACCTAATAGGCTGGAACCGCCAATCGTGGATCCTTTGGTCCCATCAAGAACGCGGAAGGGGGAAAATCAAGGGTTTCAGCATCGGGTGTTCACAAGATGAGTGCAAACTTCCGTTCTGCAGGAATGTGGTCGTTACCGCGCAAAGATGGTGGTTTCCTGGGTAAGGGTCGGATCGCGTCCAAGTTTATGACTCAGGAACACCCCGGCCTTAGTGGGTAGAAAGATGTGTTTGACAAGATGGGGGGCTTCCGTTGACCGTTGCCTGGCAATCCTTCCCACCGACTTGGTGGAGGCAGATACAAAACTTGCAGTCGATCACCTTGGTGACAGCTCCGATCGGGTGTCAAGGTCTCCTCCCCTCTCACCACAGGACACAGATTACGTATCCGTTGATTAAATCCCAAGTCTATCTTAGAGTGCAAGCCAGCGTCTTCGCCGGATTACTGAAAGGGGTGAAGGGTTTGTATTCTTTCAAGCTCGATTGAGGTCCCTTACCCTGTGGCAAACGGTTCACTCCCCGTAGCGTAATCATGGGCCATTCAGCGGGCACGGGAACACTTGTAGCTCGTGACCCGCGCTGTGTAACCGATGTGCGCAACACCGCCCTCATTGTGAAAGCTACGGTTGAATGCAGGGATCCAGGTCGATACGAGGAGGAATCCACGAGGCTGTGCACAGCAATGATGTTCTTCAGTTTGACCGTATGAACTCTGTATTTTTTCCTGGCGTTTTCCCGCCCACCATCAAGGATGTTGGTACCGCCTGATCACTCCATCTCCGCGAGGGTGAGTGCTGAGCGCTGAACGCTGAGCATCCAGCCACTGATCTGATTTAAACGAATGAATTATGACGGTCAATACAATCATGAGCCCCAAAGCAAGTTACAGTGTGGGGTGGGTCGAAACAGATACTGCCATGCACCTTGAAAAATGAATGGTAGGGTACTGAAACTGAAAGTAAATCTACGGAGTGTTCCAGTGTGAATGGGTGATGAAAGGCATATCCTTGCGAAGGTCGGGAGAATGTTATCCCACCCGGATCAGCTCGCGCGCAGCGGAGTTTCTTCTGGCTGATTAACAGTGTCCGAACGTTGGCCCACCGGTCTCGGGTTGGAGCGTCAGCTGCAGTGTGAAGCGTGTTTAGTGGTTGCAGGGATGTGCCCAATGGTGACGAAAGCCTACCATGATTGTCTGCGCGGTAGTATACACCGCCGCCAGCATACCGAATACCATAAGGGCAATATCACACGCTTTCTCCCTCCTCGTGCGTGCACAAGCTTTGTAATGAAGCATCGGCGGGTACACGTAGCAGAGGGGGACACTAGATTGGAAATTGAAACGTAAGGATGCGTCAGAGAACACCGATACGACAGTGGACCTACCAGGCGAAGCTCCCGACGAAGGACACAAACTTGTCCAAGTCTTTGGCCCCAGCCCAACTGATGGCCGTGCAGAGCACAACAATAGAGAAACGAAACACGTTCTTCTGCCACTTGACGGAGAGGTCCTGCTTCCCGCTCTGGGTGAAGATGCCGTTTTCCATGATCCTGAGGGCTGGGAAAAGCTGCAGAGGGGTGGATAACAAGATGGCCATAGAGTATAGGAATTGCACCTGTCACGGAGTTGAGTCCCCAGAAGAGAATACGATCTTCAATTTAGGGGGGCTCACCGCTTGGACCATCTTGCTCCGGGGATCGAGATTCACAATCACGACTGTTTGGATCTGATCTCCAAAAGTCAAGTAAGCAAGCACACCGGCACCCCCAAACAAGACTGTGATTTCAAACACGCCGCGGTTAGACTGGAATGAGCCAACGTCATGAAACTTGCTACTCACAAATCAGAAAGATCATAACACCACTCAAAACCTTGGGGAATTTCCTAGGTTCCTTCATAGCATCGGTAATGGGGACGACCAACCCGATGCCCTCTAAGTGGGATGTCAATATTCTAGCCAGCCAATGCATGCGACGGAGGGATCCCACCGAAACTGAAGACCGCCGTACTACCCACAATGAATCAGTAAGGCACATGATGGCGGATGGGAGGAAGACATGACCTACCCAATCAAGAGCGGGAAGTCCTTCTCATTAAACATTGCTACCTTGGCAACCCCACGTTCGGCGATGAGCGAAAATTCGCTGGAGAAGATATAAATCAATCCAGCCAAGATGAAGACGTCAGCCACAAGAGCTGTCGTGCTCAGTTTCGCAAGGTTACGTATGAGGGCGAACGGCAGGAAAATAACGAGCTGCATTAGGATGAAATACTGGACGGGAATGACCGTCATGCAGTTCGTGACCGCCATGACGAAAGCCTATGAATGACGTGAATACCTCGAGTAGAGGAAGTATCGTGAGATGACCAACTCTCAAATTCTCCGCCACAAAGATTGTATAGGCAGAAACGAAACCCAGTTGGGAAATGGTGATAGAAGATAAGATAGCGGTGCGCATATATGGACCATAGAGCGCTCCTCCGATATCTAAACGAATGGTTGTCAAGGGGAAGATCCCTACTGGTGCCACTGGACATACCACCAAAACTGCCGGAGACGACAAACTTGGTCTCGATCAACAACAAGAATGACCATAGCGAAATTAATGCAATGAACACAAGGACAAGACTCGAAAACAGAATCCCTCCATTGAAGAACCTGGATGAAGTTCAGTATGTGAACTGTGGACAGGTAGAGTTCGAATCAACTCACGCTTTACCCAGAAACAGCACGCCGGTCCCGACGAAGGCCTTTAATAACTGTCGAGGTACTCTAAGCATCTGCATGGATACAACAACAACAATTCAAGACACACCATCAGCACCGCGTCCGTTACGGATGCTTCTCCATGACCAGAAACAGAGACCGCTCTCTTTCTCCTCATACGGGGACCATGGCGGGAGCCCTTAGAAATGGTACCCTGTAATAGGGGAGTCGTCTCATCGCGGATTTTGGTCGGGTCAGATTCAAAGTGAATAGACGACGAAAGCTCCGCTTGAGTGAGGGCCCTATGCAAACCCGCCTCCTCATCCTGGAGGAGAGCTTCTTCGTCCTCCTCTTCGATTTCTTCTAAATCCTCACCAGCCTTGATAACGACACATTAGATAACGCATAGAAGAGATGGGCGTGCCGATATTCACAAAGTGACCCCAAAGGAATAAGAACTCGATGAAGCTCGAGACCATCTCGGGTTGTTCTTCCCCCTGTTCGTTGGCCCTCATGAGCAGGTAGTTCCTTCTAAATCCTCCCGGTTCGTGGATGTTGGCGAAAGTGGGGTTGGCGCCTGAGCGCGTCGACCCTGCGAAAGAGGCAGACCGAGGGCGCGCTCCTCGACGTTGGTCAGTTTGCCACTTATAAATGTCATGGGTTGAGTCCGCGCCAGGGGTATGGAAAGGTATCGGGAAAGGTTCGGAGTCTTCTGGGTCACGAACTACACTGGGAGGTTGCCATTTGGATCTTGAAGGTCCTTCGCCTCGATCGTTGAAAGAGCCAAATGAAGACTTCCTGTCCAACTGTTGCTCGCGTTGCTCGCGAGGAACCAGGTGTCTTCTGAGGATTCTGACCTTTTCCTCCTCGGTGAGTTCCTCGAAAGGGTTTTCGTATCCACTAGCGGGGGTTCTTGTACCACTTCCAGGACCTCCTGGGGCTGGCATACGGATTCCACCGATGATAGGGGTTCCGGCCAGACTAGGGCGATGCGAACCGGGGCCGTGGATGCCGGTATTGGTGCTGGATGAGCTGATTGGGATGTTCCTCGGCGGGATATTGGGTATGGGTGGAGTGCCATATTGCATTCGTAGGGCCCGGATGCCCGGAGAGCCTGAGATAGGGGAGCCCTCGAGGTTCGGGCTCTGGGGGGTACCTGGGCGGATGTTTACTGGCTTCGTCGGGGTAGACATGTCTGTGCGGGGAGGAAAAAAAAAGCGGAGGAGAGTGAGACGGACGGAGCCAAGAATGCACGTGACCCCACTCTCTTGTTTGTTTTCAGGCGGCGAATTCCATGTTTGGTCGAAGCACAAATGAAACTGGGATGACTCGCCCCACCACCTCCGTTATCTCATCTGCAATCGAGAGAGTGCAGCAGCAGGTGGTTTCTGCTGCTATAGTCCACACCAGCCACGAGCGGTGGCCGCTGTCCCCGACGCAGTCACTCCCCAGATCACCCCTGCGCATCAGCGTTCTAGACTCATCCTTCAATCCTCCGACTCTCGCCCATCTTGCTCTCGCGAACGCTCCAAATCCTTCTTCCTCGGCGTCCGATTACGACGCCAAGTTGTTGTTGTTGTCTGTCAGAAATGCAGACAAATTACTTCAGGAAGGCGATGCGACCCTCTGCCAGAGGATCGAAATGATGTCTCTCTTGGCCGCAAGAATCCATCACAATAACCCCAGTTCGCCTTCGAACATTGCAGTTGGCCTCGTAAACGAGCCGACGTTCATCGCCAAGTCATCGGCCTTACGTGGGTTTCTGGGTAATCGTCTCGCGGAGCTGAGATCCAATCCGTCGCATTCTGTGCCCATTCAGCTCACATTCTTAATGGGTCCGTCACACTGTGCACACCGGGTTCATTTGACTTAGACCGTCCGTATCTGTTCGATGACATCCAGGCTTTGATACCCTCGAGCGTGTACTTGCCCCACGATATTACCCTTCAGAAGACGAAATGCATCGATTGCTGGGCATGTTCCTCTCCCAAGATGGCGACAACGCGCGGATCGTTTGCGCAAGGAGATCTGTGAGCGGGAAGGACAGTGAAGCGGAAGGCCTGTCGACAGCCAAGGCCTACCTCGAATCACGCCGGGTGGCCCTCATCGACATCAGCAGGTCGGAGATGTCGTTGAGCTCTAGTGCGTTGAGGGCGCAGTGCCGTAACGGTCATCAATCGTGGACGACTGCGACCACACCAGAAATCCGCCAGTATATCGTTGATCACGAATTGTATCATTCTATTTGACCGATGCAGACTACAAAAGATGAAAGAGAAACGAATACAGCAGGGTTGCGCAGGAAATGACATGAATGCAAAGAATTGGTGACAGTGAAACGTGATGGATTGTAAGAGCAGGCGAGGCATCATGCAGTCGAGGCTTGAGCAAATGCGATGGCGGTGGTCTGAAGGTCTCGAGTTAGTCATAAAATTTGGTGGGAAGTTCCAGGTTGACTTACCTCAGAGTGGCTGAGGGAGATGTGGATGGTCTTAATACCCTTGCTGTCAGCGGCGGCCTTGGCATCTCCATGGAGGATAACTCGTGGAGCACCACTCTCGTCCGGAAGGATCTCAATCTCGCGCATTGCAGCGCCGGCGCCCCTCGAAGCAATACCGAGGGATTTGAATACGGCCTCCTTTCCGGCCCACCGAGCGGCGAACGATGACTGTGAGGAAGGTTGGGCTTGGCAGTACGTGACCTCGGCTTCGGTGAAATTCCTTTCAACGAACGTGGGGTTGTGGGAGGGAACGGCAGAAATGAGCTCCTGGTCCACTCCAACGCCAGAAACTGAACCGCTATCGGAAAGGAATTTGGAGATCGATTGCACCTGGTCGAGGGCGGACTTCTGCTCGGTTACGAGCTTTGTAAAGGTGTACTGGCCGGTTCGAGTGCTCAGCGTAGCTCGAGCCAGCGAGTTCAACAACACTTTGCCCTCGACGTCGGGAGTGTAAGGTGGACCGTCCTTAATCTTGACGAGGGAATTGTGGGTCATCATCTCCGACATCGCCTTGTAGGACTGCAGATAACGGAGGTTGTTTCGCTCCTTGTAAGCCTCATATGCAGAGGGTTCGAGAGCAGCCAACAGATAGCGGGGATGAACTATGAGAGCAGTTCCCCCCACCTGGCCGAAACCGAACGAGGACATGACGCCAGCACGAATTCCATCGGTATAGATTGACTTCGAGGGGAACATGAGGTAGGTGTGTTTGCGGAACTCGGCGTCGATGTTATCGCTGTTGCGGTTTCCAGGGACGATACCAGTGTTAACAGACTGCAAGAGACCAATCATCTGCCAGGCAGCAGATCCACCCTTTGAATGACCAACAAGGCTCTTCTGAGCAACGATTGGGATAGCGTTGCCGGGAGTACGAGAAATTTGGGTGAAGACGTCGTTCCAAATGTGAGTTTCGTTACGCTCGTTGGCTCCAGTACTGGTTCCGTGGATCGAGAGAACACCGAGGTCGTCTGGCGTGAGACCCCAGACGGCAAGCGCGCGGCGAAGTGGAGCAATCCTTGGATCTGAACCCTCCAGCATCCCGTAGGTAGCCAATGCCTCCTTCTCTTGACGAGCACCCTCGCGTTCGACCTCCGCCAGCCTCGTGGCAAAATATTCTTCGTCGACTTCTCCCTGAGTCTTGGCATCCTGAAAGTCCTCTCGGATTTGATCGTTTTCAAGATTCATCCAGTCCGAGACCTGCTTGCGACGGAAGGCGAGTTGGCGAGACCGGTAATTGATGTCTAGGATCGGCAGAGGGTGTTTCGAAGGGATCTCGCGAGCGATGGAGAGTGCCCCCATTCCTGGAGCGGGAATAGATCGTCCAGCCTTGTCGCTGTAACGCGGTTTGGATCAGGACTTACACGGGTACGAAAAAACGAGGGTCTTACGTGGATGTTGACGTGAAAGCGATGATACCGCGGATAGGGGCACCAAGTTCGAGAGCCGTCCTTGCAGACATAAGGATATGGACGCCAGTTCCCTGGGACTCCATGAAGCCCGCACGAGTGGTGGTGGCTGGTCGAGACATCTCAGTTGGCTCGCGACCCATAGCAAATTCAGTTTCGCTATTGCTGGTAGCCTTCATGTTAGCGAATTCGTAGGATCCTTCCTCGCTGATATCGTCGAAACCACCGGCGATCATCACTTTTGCCTTTCCAGACAACAGGGTATCGCAGGCGATCTCGATGGACTGTAAGGCGGTTGCACTACAGAAGTTGGTCAATTCATGTTGGATTCTCGTTCAAAGTGTTCACTCACCAAGCACCAACGGGGATCTTGATCGGGCCGCTGGAGGACAGAAGGAGCAAATTGACCCATCCAGCGGTAGTGTTGATGAAGCTATCGGGGCAGGGTCAATGGCATGCGGTCTGGTAAATGCGTAAAACTTACGTCTCTTGCAAGATGTCGTTCTGTACCTCCTTCTCCTCGCGACGGTCCTTGAACATCCGCTGCAAACTTGTCATACCACCCATACCGCTTCCCAAACTCGAACCAACTTCGGAGGGATGCATATACTTGTAGAGCTCGTAAGGATCAGTGATGCCGGACATGTTCAGCGCCTCCGCAGTACAGACGAGAGCCCATAGTGTGGCGCGGTCGACTTGAGAAGCAATATCGTCAGGAATACCATATCGACCGGCTTCCCAACCAGTAGGAATTTGCCCAGCAACGTGGCGGTTGAATTCGAAAGCCTTGGGAACGAGAATCCGAGAACCTTTCTTGAACTTCACGAACCACTCTCCACCTTCGCCCGTCCAAATGTCGCACTTGGCACCATGCTCGTTCTTGAAGTTCTTGGCGTCAGCCTCCGAAACTTCCATGGGCTCCAAATCGTGGACAAGTTCGACTTCCTGGTGGAATACTTTCTTCTTGGGGTCATATCCGCGCCACAGCTCCGGTTCTGTGCATGCACAATTAGATCTGGGTCAATAGGAGGTAACACGTTTCTTACCGATCAACCTCACACCGGCGTGTGCCAAGATGTCCTTCTCGAACTTATTCTTCACGTCTTTCTCGTCGACAGGTTCACCGGACTTCGATTCCACCCAGCCGACGTACAACGAACCATTCTTGAGGCGACCATCGAAGTGCTTGATGTACCCCATGATCCAGGCCATCTCAACCCAACCTTCCAGCGTGAAATCACCGCGAACCTCCATCTCCCACCGAGTCCTCGAGCTGCCCCAGGGACCAACCTCGGCAAATCCAGTATTGACAATCACCTTGTCCAGGTCAACAAGATTACGGAGTTTAGAGAGATCTTGCAATGACTCGGCTGGGGGGAGGATGGGGAAATCGAACTTGAAGTTGGCACGAGGGGTAACATAGACGGTTTGGAGGACGCGCTCGGCCTCGACGCCATTGATTATCTTGAAGTCAGACGCGTTATCCCTGGCAATGGCGCGACGGGAGTCGCTCTTCTTCATGATGTCCGATCGGATGCGGGAGGTGATGTCGGCAAGGTCAGGGAGACGGTCCATGCCGCCATTGAGATCAGCCCAGATGGGTTCGACTTGAGTGATACTGAAGAGGAGTGGGTGCATCAAACCGAGGATGTTGAAAGCCATCTCCTTTGCAGAGAACGTCCTGACACCGTACGACTCGAGCTCCTGGGAAACCAAACTGGCGGCATTCATCAGGCCGGTGCCACGGGTCCATCTGCGAAATAAGTCAGAAGGGCAGTAAAAAGCTCGTTTTATGAACACGCACCCAATGACGGCACCGGCGAGGCCGAGGTATTCACCCCAGCTCTCAGCGCTCCAGCGGTTGAAGAGAGTTTCCAGAGAAATCTTGGACTCTGAATACAGACCATCGTTGCCGAAGAGGCCGTGGTTGGGAGAGAGGGGAAGGATCACTTGAGTGGGACGGGTGACAAAGTTCCGGCTGGCCTTCTTGTTCTTTACCGCACCCATGAGGCGCAGAATGTTGACCAACATCATTCGGTGTGCGAGCTCGG
>Ga0307515_10012191_pt1 | contig 16203 bp, 13 predicted proteins | sample 17_EM_MG_FD_194513 | JGI IMG/M metagenome (GOLD analysis project Ga0307515, IMG submission 194513) | Populus trichocarpa ectomycorrhiza microbial communities from riparian zone in the Pacific Northwest, United States - 17_EM | ecosystem: Host-associated > Plants > Roots > Unclassified | place...
CATGCAGGGTGAGTTCAGTAACGGTGTCAAAATATTGTTAAGCCTAGGCCTTTCTACACGTAGATTCTCACTCCACCAATTGTGTCAGCAACCCTAACCCGGTATATTGCGTGGCACATGGGGATCTCATTGCTGATACCGGAAAACCATTTCGTGGTCGAGGAATCCCCACGCCAGAAATGCCCAGCGGCGGAGCCTGAGCAGCGCAGTGGGATCGACGTCCCCAACAAAACCCGCTCGAGTGCTCCAACCAGATTGGTCCATAGCCTACTGTGAATGCATACTGGCCTTCCGGCCTGTTAGATTGAGCACAACAGTCCTGAACTCGGACCGTACACTACGAGGATCTCTTCATCATTCAAACGGGGCACAAATGCTCTAGAGGTTTATGTTTTGCCTATGCGATCAAGTGGCTTGCATCTGTGCTTGTGCCGTGCGTCGTACATTGACTCACACCAGCGGGGTATTCCTGAACGAGTCGTGGGCTATAGCTAGCTTAAACCGGTCCTTTAGTAGTAGAGAATGCACGTACGCTTTCACACCCCATACCCACAACGAAAGGATCCGGTCATTGTCTGATCCTTGTAAGGACTCGGCTATATTTCATATTACGTGTTAATCGGGCCATCGGGTATATAGGGATCCAATCTCGATTGTTTGTCAAGGCATCGTTTACTTTACCCTCATCCGCACGTCTCTCAATAATACGACAGGATACGAGGAAAAAATGTGTAAAATTAGCTCGTTTCTTAAGCTTACTATCGCACAGCTCCTCGTTACCCGTCGTATTATTGAGACGTGTGTACAAAGAAAGATGCGATGATAGAAGGTGCGGATGAAGGTAAACGATGCCTTGACAAACAATCGAGATCGAATCCCTATATACCCGATGGCCCGATTACATAATATGAAATATAGCCGAGTCCTTACAATCCTATTGTGGCACAAAACGCTCAAGAAGCAGATCAAGAATCATGTATTAAACATGACCGTATTTGAAGCAAATGAGGCGGTGGGGAGATGTTACTGCAGCAGTTGGATAGCACTCGCTTTCGAAGTATGGCCAATTTGATGAGTGATATGCGGTCATTAAGAGCTGTCTTTCCTCCAACAGGTCGCGCAGACTTGACTCTGTGGTTAGTTTCCTCTGCAAAATCCTCCTCACGACGATGGAGGGAGATCTCTCTCCTTAAACAGGATAAGACAACAGCGTGATAGCAATATTGCAACAAGTCCGACTTTCATCATCACCAATGCAAGTCGCACGCAAATCCAGAAAGGTGGATTACTTGTGTCGGGTTGCTACCAAGGAAGCTGTAACCTCGCAGCATTATTGTCACTCCCTCGGTTCTCGCCGCATAGACACTGTGTGCGTTTTCCCTGACCAGCCCCAAGGAGTTCGGAACTGCGAACCGTCGCATTACCAATGCTGGCGCGAGGACATATGTCGCTGTCATGTCTCACTTATTAAGGCGCTGCCGCCTTATTCAGCTCTGACCAAGATGGCTTCGCGCGTAAATATAAACTCCACGCGCGCATATGTTTCGTAATCCTGGCCCCTCCGCTGACTCACACGCGCACACCGTTTATGATGACGTTATATAAACTCGCCATCTGCTCTCTTCAATTCGCCTACTTTCGAACCGACGGTTTCCCATCGTCCATTCAAGAGATATCAATACCTGCATTAGGAACAATGTCCGTCCCAAGTACTCATCGTGCACTTACCGTAGTCGAACGGGGCGACCAGGCGACAAATAAGCCAGGAAGGGTCGAAGTCCAGGAGCGCCCAGTGCCTGCTCTGAGAGAGGACGGTGTACTCGTCCGTGTGAAGAGTGTTGCGTTGAACCCCACGGACTGGAAGGTGATCCTCTCCCACGCATTTCTCGTTCGGAGACTGACGCGCTTCCTTGACGGACTCAATCAACTCAATCATGCTCTTAATGCCGTATCCGCTGTCCACCTAGCACCTGGACTATTTGCTACCCGAAGGGGCAAGCATTGGTTGCGACTTTGCTGGAACCATCGCCGCAGTGGGGGAAAAGGCCAAGGACTCAGGGTTCAAAATAGGCGATAAAGTATCAGGTTTTGTGAGGGGTGGCTATGTGGAGAAAGACAATGGCGCATTCCAGGGTGGGTAGTTATCTTGTTGCAATGATTGTTTTTATTGAGACACGCGGTGGCCCGCAGAGTACGTCAGTACGACTCCTCAGTCGATTTGGCACAATCCCGTCTTGCTGCCATATGACGACGCCGCTCCGATGGGTGGGATTGCACTTTCGACAGCCGCTCAGGTGAGTCGTAGGCTGTCAATGAAGCTCGAATATTATTGAATGAATGGTTAGGCTATCTTCCATCGATTCAATACACCCTACACAGGTGTCCACAAACCCGAACCCGTATGTTCATCACCTTTCTCAGTTCAATTCTAATCAATCTGCAGTTCTTGGTCTGGGCGGGTTCGACGGGTGTAGGGATGTACGCTATCAAGCTTGCCTCCCTCCTAGGCTATCGGGTTGTCACCACCGCATCTCCACACAATTTCGAACTCGTGAAATCGCTTGGTGCCTCAGCCGTTTTCGACTACAAGGACCCGGATGTTCCGACAAAGATTCAAGAGTGGATCAAGGATCAGAACATCGGCCCGCTGACCAAGGGTTTAGATACGATATCGGAATCGAAGGACAGCACGGCTGCAAACGGGGCGGTAATTGGGAGTTCAATCAGGTTATCGCTACAAGCATTTGGGGACTCTGAGGGGACGCTTGTGACACTTTGTACGTCACCATTTGTGTCCATGGGCTTGTTTCGACTGACAGGTGATACAATTGTAGTGCCTCCGGCCCCGGAATTCAAAGGACAGAAGGTCCAGACGAATCATATTCTCATCTACTCTGCACTTAAACCCAATAATGACGACTTTAAGCTGATGGCCGAGTGGTACCAGCTCCTGCCATCGTGGATCGAAGCGGGTAGGCTCGGCGCAGGCGTTGTGCCACTGAACAAGCAATTCCACGGGTTGGAACAGCTGGATTCAGCGTTGGACTTTGTGCGACGGGGACGGGTGAGCGGTCACAAGGTGGTGGTTAATTTGGAGGCGAAGTGAGTGGCTGAGGACCGCCCTTCTACACGATGTACACAATCTGAGGTCTGGACTCAGGAATAGCAAATTATGATGTGTTCTAGGTACCCGAAATGAGATTGTTAGTTACCCGACAATGCCCAGTGGCGATCGAAGGGTTCTTTCATGGACACGGAACAACACGCTTGAAAGCGGCTGAGAAGGCGTGCATGCTTTGGAGGGGTTCGTGCTGGGGCCAAGGCGGGACCTCACTTGGATATTTACGCGCTATTTGCTGCTGGCGAGTATCCCGGTCGCTGTCTGTGCGGGCAGAGTGAGAAACAGGCGCTGCATTTCGAGTAATATAATGTACAATGATGTACATCAGGTAATGCCCGCAGGACGCATCGTTTTCGTGAAATGGGGTCGCGTCGCGTCCCCTCCCCAAAGTTCCTCAAGACTTGAAAAGGCTCACTTGCGTCGAAACGCTGCTTGCCCCCAACCACGACTCTTCCTCTCCTCCAAAAGCTCCTCTTTGCCTTGCCCATCGGCAACGTCGCAGACGAGTGGCCGCCACCCTCCCCGTTTCCCATAAACTAGACCGCGTGCACGATGGCCAGCGCCAGCAGCCCGTCGTACGCCTCAGAGCTAAAAATGCGTCCTTTGACCATTACATCTCAAGATACTAGAGTGAGCCACCCCGTTCCACCGCTTTCGACGCGTCCCCCGTTGACTTCACTTTTTTGGGGTTAGGTGTCGATCCCCGTGTCGACGGCGACCAACGCCTGGCTCGCCGCAGAAATCCTCCGAGAGCAGTTCATCCATACCATAGACAACGACGCGTTCTCGACCGCCGTAGACGACCCCGAACTCGGCCCCCGTCTCGTTCTCGCTTTTGCCGCCTTTGTCGCGCGCAGCGTAGGACAACCATGCTCTAATGAGCTCCTTCTTGATATCCTCAAGCACTTTACTGCAACCTACCTCGCTAATGCCGACGTTCACACATTCGTCAACCGCTATGACCACGATTTGCGCAAGGCTTTCTTGACAGATTACTTCCTCGCCCTCTCTACCCTCGAGGCCCACTTCAGTACCGATGATGTACCCCGGTGTCCTCCCTCAGCACTCCTCACGGCCACTAAGGACGGTAAGGCTGGCATCTATGCTCTTTTCGGTGGCCAGGGTGCAAACGAAGTATATTTCGACGAACTCAAGTCCCTTTACGACATCTACAAGCCTTATGTTGCCTCTCTCATCGCAACCATCTCCAAAGACGTACTCGAACCTCTCGCTATGAAGGCGGAAGCCGAGGGCCACGCATTCTACTCCTACGGACTCGATGTCCTGTCCTGGCTCGACGGTTCAGCACCCGTCCCACCAACTGAATATCTCGCATCTATTCCGATCTCTTTCCCCCTCATCGGGCTCACCCAGCTCGTACAGTACCTCGCTACCTGCTCCGCTCTCAACGTTACCCCTGGTGACCTACGCGAGCTCATCCAGGGTACTACCGGCCACTCTCAAGGTATCATTTCGGCTATTTGTATCGCTGCTTCGACCACGGTAGCCTCCTTCATCGAGAACGCCTCCAAGGCGCTCAAGTGGCTTTTCTACGGCGGCCTTCGCGGCCAGGAGGCGTTCCCAGTCCTCGCCCTCGAGCCCCACATCGTCAAGGATGCCACAGAGGGCGGTGAAGGCGCACCCACGCCAATGTTAAGTGTTACCGGGCTCGCACTTGATGTCCTCGAGAAGCACATGAAGGATACGAACAAGCACCTCCCCTGGAATTCAAAACTCACTGTATCTCTCTACAATGGTCCTAAGGCGTTCGTTGTCACTGGACCTGCCAAGGCCTTGTACGGGCTCGTTACCAGCCTTCGTAAGATTCGTGCTCCGGCGGGACTTGACCAAAGCAAGGTGCCATTCTCCCAGCGCAAGCCGGTTTTCTCGATCCGTTTCCTCGTTGTAGGTGTTCCTTACCACAGCCCGTACCTCGACGGCGTGTCTGAGAAGGTATGCACCATCGACCTGGAAGGTGAAGAGCTCTGGACTACAGAGGACCTTGCTATCCCCGTCTACCACACCGAGAATGGTAAGCAATGCTACGTCGTTCACATCAATGCCTTTACTAATACACGTTCTCAGGCGCTGATCTCCGCGAATGCAACGAGTCGCTCACCCGGTCTCTCTGCGACCAGATTTTCGTCCAGCCGATCCACTGGACAACTGCGACCGCCTTTCCCGAGACTGCCACTCATGTTGTCGACTTTGGTCCTGGTGGTCTGAGCGGCATCGGCTCCCTGACTGCCCGTAACATGGAGGGCCGCGGCATCAGGACCATCATTATCGGCGAGAAGGGCAAGGGTGCCTCTGAACTCTATGGCGTTACCGGTGTCAACTACGAGGCTTGGTGGATCAAGACTTTCGCCCCTCGTCTCGTCAAGACTGCGTGAGTCCTTTCGGTGTTACAATGATTCTCATTGATATGTTCCCTAGCGATGGTCGTTTGCAAATCGATACTCCTTTCTCCCGTCTCCTCGGCAAGCCCCCGCTTATGGTTGCCGGTATGACTCCTACTACCGTCAAGGCTGGCTTCGTCAGTGCTACCCTCCGCGCTGGCTACCACATAGAGCTCGCTGGTGGGGGGCACTACAACGCGGCAGCCTTGCGTGCTAAAGTCGCCGAAATCCTCCCTCAAATCCCCCCCGGTGTCGGTCTAACCCTCAACTCCCTCTACATCAACCCCCGCCAGTTTACGTTCCAGCTCCCGCTCTGGCAAGACATGAAACGTGAGGGCGTCCCTATTGAAGGTTTTTGCGTCGCCGCTGGTATCCCCTCAACAGAGAAGGCCGCGGAGATTATCGAGGGGTTGAAAGCGTCCGGCATTCGCCATATCTCCTTCAAACCCGGCTCCATCGAAGGCATTCGGCAAGTCGTGGCCATCGCCGCCGCTCACCCTGATTACCCCGTTATTCTCCAATGGACTGGTGGTCGTGCTGGTGGGCACCACTCTTGTGAGGACTTCCACCAGCCCATCCTCTCGACCTACGCCTACATCAGGCAACACAAGAACATCATCTTGCTTGCTGGATCTGGCTTCGGTGGTGTTGAAGATACCTGGCCTTACCTCTCTGGCGAGTGGTCCGCTAGCATATTCGGCGTTCAGCGTATGCCCTTTGACGGTTTCCTCTTCGCCTCGTGGGCCATGGTCGCGAAGGAGGCACATACCTCCGAGTCCGTCAAGCAACTTATCGTTGATGCCAAGGGCGTTGATGATAAGGACTGGGAAGGCACCTACACGAAGGAAACCGGCGGTATCCTCACCGTTCGTTCAGAGCTCGGTGAGCCCATTCACAAGATCGCAACGCGAGGCGTCAAGCTATGGAAGGACTTCGACGACACTGTCTTCAAGCTCGCGAAGGAGAAACGAGCTGCTTGGCTCGCACAGAATCGCGACTCGGTCATACAGAAGCTCAATCGCGACTTCAGTAAGCCTTGGTTCCCCGCTAAGAAGGATGGAACTGTCGTTTATGATATCGGCGACATGACCTATGAGGAGGTTGTTCTCCGTATGATCCGCCTCCAGTACGTTGCACACGAGAAACGTTGGGTGGACATTAGTTTGCGCGACTTGACTGGCGAGTATATCCACCGTGTTGAGGAGCGCTTCGCCGGCGGTGCCATCGTCTCCGTGCTCCAGTCGTACTCTCAGTTGGACGACCCCACCGAGTTCTGCAAGAAATTCTTCAGTGCCTACCCCAAGGCTACTGAGCAGCTTGTTGCTAGCGAGGACGCCAAATATTTTCTCACCATCGCTCAGCGCCCAGGCCACAAGCCTGTACCTTTTGTCCCCATCCTCGACACTGACTTTGAAGTCTGGTTCAAGAAGGTCAGTGATTCATCGAAGAGTTTGATCACATTTTCTAACGATGCACTCAGGACTCCCTTTGGGCTGCTGAAGACATCGAGGCCGTCTTCGACCAGGACCCTCAGCGTGTATGCATTCTTCAAGGTCCGGTTGCTGCCAAGCGCTCGACTGTTGCGAACCGTCCCATCAAGGACATGCTCGGCGATATCGAGGACGGGCTCATCCAAAAGATCCTCGAGACCGCCTACGGTGGCGACGAGTCGCAGGTACCCACTGTCGGCTACATCGGTGGTAGCGCCCCTCGTACGACAAGTATCTGCGTCGAAAACGGAGTCCAAGTCCAGCAGACCGACAATGTTTTCGAATATCAGATCGGTTCCCAGATCCCCGACTTTGCCTCCTGGCTGGAGTGCATTTCTGGTCCCTCAGTAGGTTGGCTCCGTGCTCTCCTCACAACCCCAGTCGTCGTTCAGCAGCAATCCTTCATCGATAACCCCCTCAAACGCCTCTTCGCCCCTCGCAAGGGCCAAAAGGTCGTCGTCAACCACTCAGAAGCCACTATTTCCCTCTACGGCGCTGCTCGTTCGTTCGGTCCCCACCCTGCAGACTTCAAGGCTGCTGAGGCCAATTTCGAATCCTCCTCTGGCCAGATCAAGGTTACCGTCAACGAGGAACGCAAGGGCGTCTCAATTCCTCTCACTCTTATCTACACCTACCGTCCAGACCAAGGGTATGCACCGATTCACGAGGTTATGGAGGGCCGCACCACTCGTATCAAAGACTTCTACTGGCGGCTGTGGTTCGGCGAAGACGAGGAGATGCCCCACCTCGATTCTAAGCAGGTGTTTGAGGGTCCCGAAGTAACGATTGATGCCACAGAAATCGAGTGCTTTTGCGCTGTTGTTCGCAACGATGGTGAGGCCTTCAAAAGTGCGAGGACTGAGAACGTCCGAGCTCCTCTTGATTTCGCTATTGTTACTGGCTGGCAGGCACGCAATAATCTCCCTTCATGTCTTGAACCAAAACTCATTCAACCTCTAGGCAATCATCCAAGCAATCTTCCCCGAGTCCATTGACGGTGATCTCCTGCGCCTCGTTCACCTCTCGAATGAGTTCAAAGCTATCGCCGGTGCTCGTCCGCTCGAGGCAGGCGATGTCTGCAAGTCCGAAGCCCGCATCTCGTCCGTCCTCAACACCGATGCTGGCAAGGCCGTCAAGGTTACGGGTGTAGTGAAGCGAGGCGATGATGCAGTTATCGAAGTAACCTCCGCCTTCCTCTACCGCGGTAAGTTTACGGACTTCCACCAAACTTTCGAGACCAAGCACGAGGACGACTATATTGTCTACGTTGAGACCCTTGCCGATGTCGCTGTGCTCCAGAGCAAGGAATGGTTCAAGTGGGACAACGACGCAACCCCAATCTTCGCTGGTACCAAGCTCCTCTTCCGCGTTAAGTCCGAGCTCGTCTACCATGACAAGAATACCTTCTCTTCCGTCGATGTTAATGGCGATGCCTATGTCCGCAACCAGCTCAAGGAACTCATCAAGGTCGGCACTATCCACTACACGGCCGGTCGTTCTTTCGGCAATCCTGTGGTCGCCTACCTCCAGCGTCACGGTACCGCTGAGGGCAAGCCTGTCCTGTTCGAGAACGGTGGCTACAGCCTCACCTCGTCGTCTCCTGCTACCTACACCGCCCCATCGACCAATGAGCCATATTCCAAGATCTCCCGCGACTTCAACCCTATCCATATTAACCCCTACTTCTCCGACTTCGCTAGCCTCCCTGCTACCATTACGCACGGAATGTGGTCGAGTGCCGCGACTCGCAAATATGTCGAGACCATGGCTGCACAGGGCCACCCCGGGCGTGTGTCTTCGTACAACGTCAACTTTGTCGGTATGGTGATCCCAGGGGATGAGCTCACTGTTAAGCTCAAGCACATCGGTATGCGCGAGGGAGCGCTCGTCCTCAAGGTTGAGACCATCAATCAGCGTGGCGAAAAGGTCCTCGAGGGGACTGCTGAGGTTGCTCAACCCACGACCGCCTATGTTTTCACCGGCCAAGGTTCGCAAGAGCCGGGTATGGGCATGGAGCTCTACAACTCCTCTCCCGCCGCTCGTGCGGTTTGGGACGCCGCCGATGAGCACCTTCTCGCGGTCTACGGCTTCTCTATCATCGATATAGTCAAGGGCAACCCTAAGACCAAGACCATTCATTTCGGCGGCATCAAGGGCCAGGCCATTCGCGAGCGGTACATGCAAATGTCCTACGACACCATGGATAAGGACGGTAACGTTAAGACGCTCCCTCTTTTCGCCGACATCAACGTCCGGACCATGCTTTATACCTTTAGCCACCCCGCTGGCTTGCTGTTCGCCACCCAATTCGCCCAGATTGCGCTCGTTGTCACTGAGAAGGCCGCCTTCGAGGATATGCGCTCCAAGGGCTTCGTGCAGGAGGGGTGTGCATTCGCTGGTCATTCCCTCGGAGAGTACTCGGCCCTCGCTTCAATCGCCGACGTCCTTCCTATCTCAGCCTTAGTCGATGTCGTCTTCTATCGTGGTATCACCATGCAGCGCGCCGTTGAGCGTGACGCTCAGAACCGTTCCAACTACGCGATGTGTGCGGTTAATCCCAGTCGCATCTCAAAAACTTTCGACGATGCCGCTCTTCGTGAGGTTGTCGAGACCATTTCAGGGAAGACCGGGCTCCTCTTGCAGATCGTTAACTACAATGTCGAAGTATGTGTTCTCTTTTCCTTTACATTTGCAACCGTGATTAAATATCTTTCTGCAGGGCCAGCAATACGTCTGTGCAGGAGAGCTCCTCGCCCTTGAGACTCTCACCAATGTTCTCAATTATCTGAAGGTTCAGAAGGTTGATATTCCTGCGGTACGCAATTGTGTTTACTTCTGGCGTTCCTTGATGTTCACTCCCTCACAAAGCTTGTTGCGAAGATCGGAGAAGAAAAGGTCAAGGAGATGCTGGGTCAAGTCCTCGAAGAGAGTCATGCCAAGGCTCAGGCGAAGCAAAAGGCCGAAGGCTATATTAGGCTTGAACGCGGCTTTGCTACCATACCACTCCCCGGTATTGACGTGCCGTTCCACTCCCGTTACCTCTGGGCAGGGGTTATGCCGTTCCGTGCTTGTATGCCCCGCTTTTACTCCACCCCCCCGGTTCACCATTACTCACCAAGCTTCTAGACCTATCCAAGAAGATCAACCCAGCTCAGCTCAATCCCGACATGCTCATCGGAAAATATGTCCCCAATCTCGTGGCCAAGCCGTTTGACGTGACAAAGGAATACACACAGATCATTTATGATCAAACCTCTAGCCCTCGCCTCGACAAGATCCTCAAGAGCTGGGATGAAGAAGAATGGGGAGTGGATAAACAGCGCCGGAACCTCGCATACGCCATCCTTGTTGAGCTGCTCGCCTACCAGTTCGCCTCCCCGGTCAGGTGGATCGAGACCCAGGATCTCCTCTTCGCCAAGTACGATTTCGAACGCTTTATTGAAATCGGACCTAGCCCTACCTTGACTGGAATGGCTTCCCGCACTCTGAAGGCGAAGTACGAGGCCAGCGACGACTCTACTTCTCGCACGCGCACTATCCTCTGCCACGCAAAGAACCAAAAGGAGATATACTACCAGTTCGAAGATCAGCCAGAAGCAGTTGCTCCTGACGCCGCTATTCCTACCGTTACTGTTGAGGTTGCTGCCGCTCCCGTTACAGTAATGGCACCTCTTCCCACGAGCTCCGGTCCTGTCGCCCAGGTCCCAGACGAGCCTCTCCGCGCTATTGACACGCTCCTCGTCATCATTGCTCAGAAGCTCAAGAAGCGCGTCGAAGAGATCCCACTCAACAAGGCGATCAAGGATCTTGTCGGTGGCAAATCGACCCTCCAGAACGAGATTCTTGGAGACCTTGGGGCCGAGTTTGCCACCTCGCCTGAGAAAGGCGAAGAGTTGCCCTTGGATGAGCTCGCAGCCGCCGTCAGCCCTGGTTATTCCGGCGCGCTTGGTAAGGTCACCGGGGGTCTCGTTTCGCGTCTCATCGGTGGTAAGATGCCTGGTGGCTTCAACGCGTCCTCGATCAAGGCCTACCTCAGCAAACAGTGGGGACTTGGCCCTCAGCGTGCCGATGCCGCTGTCTTGCTTGGCGTTACCCTCGAACCAGCCAAGCGCCTAGGATCGGAGGCTGAAGCGAAGGCTTGGTTAGACACTGTCGTTGCTGCATACGCCAAGCAGGTCGGTATCAGTCTTTCATCCGGGACTGACGGAGGTGGTAGTGCCAATACTGGAGGTGGAGCTGTCATGAACAGCGAAGAATTCCTGAAGTTCAAGGGTGAACAGCACGAGTTCGCAGCACATCAGGTTGAGCTCTACATGCGCTACCTTGGCCGCGATTCTCGTGAAGGTGGCCGACTCTACGATCAAGAGAAGGCCAATTCGCTCTCGCTTCAAGGCCGCCTCGACGAGATTTCCCGCGAACACGGTGATGTGTACCTCCAAGGCATCATGCCTATCTTCGACCCTCTCAAGGCCCGCCACTTCGATTCTGCTTGGAACTGGGCCCGCCAGGACGCTTTGCTCATGTTCTACGACATCATCTTCGGACGCCTTGCCACTGTCGACCGTCAGATCACCGCTCGCTGTATAGCCATTATGAACCGTGCCGACCCTGTTTTGCTTCAGTTCTTCCAGTATAATATCGACAAGACCGACCCTACCCGCGGTGAGACTTATCGACTTGCCAAGCAATTTGGGCAGCAGCTTATCGACAACTGCCGCGAGGTCCTCGGTCAACCGCCAATGTACAAAGACGGTCAGTCTTCGTTACTAATATCCAAAACGCCTTCTGATTCCATTATCAGTGACCTTCCCCACTGCTCCTTTCACGGAGGTCACTGAACAGGGCGACATTGTCTACAAGGAGGTAGTCCGCGAGGACTGCCGCAAGCTCGAAGCCTATGTCCAACAAATGTCGAGCCCAAGTGCGACGAGCACCGCCATCGATGTCAACAAACTCCACGCCAATTTAGCCAACCTTTGGAAGCTAGTCCAGTCTCAGCCTGAGATTAGCGAGGATCAACGCACCCGTATCAAGAATCTTTACGAAGGAGTCGTTCGCTCACTTCGCAAACCCTCTACCCCCGTTCCACCTCGTGCCCCTGCCCCAGCTCCTCGCAATCGTCGCTCGTCTTCACAATTCCTCCGCCCACAGATTCCCTTTCGACCCACGACCGTACCAGAGGATCGCGTGCCCCTGCTCCACCTCAAACGCAAGATTGGCTCCTCATGGGAGTATTCGAGTAATCTTACCGGTCTCTATCTCGACGTCCTCTCGGAGATCGCCACATCCGGCACCACCTTCCAAGACAAGAACGCGCTGCTCACTGGGGTCGGCAAGGGCTCAATCGGTGTTGAGATAGTGAAGGGCTTGCTCTCTGGCGGTGCTCGCGTCGTTATCACCACCTCTCGTTATAGTCGCGCCACCGTCGGGTACTATCAGGACCTATACCAACGCTTCGGTGCAGATGGTTCCGCCTTGACAGTCGTTCCTTTCAACCAAGGCTCTCGTCAAGACGTCGAGGCACTCGTCGACTATATCTACACCACTCTCGGACTCGACCTTGACTATATTCTGCCCTTTGCCGCCATTCCTGAGAACGGCCGTGAAATCGATGGCATCGACGACAAGTCAGAACTCGCCCACCGCGTCATGCTGACCAACCTCTATCGCCTGATGGGTGCCGTCAAAAGCAAGAAGGCAAGCCGCAACTTTGTCACTCGCCCCACCCAAGTCGTCCTCCCGCTCTCACCCAATCACGGTTTATTCGGCAACGACGGTCTGTACCCGGAGTCGAAGATATCTCTCGAGAACCTCTTCACTCGCTGGTCTTCTGAGAGCTGGGGCGAATACCTCTGCCTAGCTGGCGCTGTTATCGGGTGCGTGGATATGCACCATATTTGGCTCAACTAACACTGCCTTTAGGTGGACTCGAGGAACCGCCCTCATGGCTCCCACCAATATCGTCGCACACCAACTTGAGACATATGGCGTCCGTACTTTCTCGGCGAAAGAAATGGCTTTCAACATCTTGGGTTTGATGCACCCACTCCTCTTCAGCATCACTCAGGTCGAGCCGCTTTGGGCGGATCTCAGCGGTGCAATGGATCGCCCCGACCTCGCAGAGATCACAACGCGTATTCGTAATGGCCTCACACAAGAGGGAGAGAAGCGGAAAGCTATCTCTCGTGATAACTCTCTCGACTACACCATCATTCACGGTCATGAGGCTGGACGCGTTCTCCAGACCGCGAAGGTCACGCCTCGCGCTAACTTCAAGTTCGACTTCCCCCATCTCGAGGAGAGTGCCTCCCTCAATAACCTTGCTCATCTACGCGGCCTGATCGACCTTGACAAGGTCGTTGTCGTCACTGGCTTTGCCGAGGTTGGACCTTGGGGCAGCTCACGTACTCGCTGGGAGATGGAAGCACGCGGCGAATTTACCTTGGAGGGTTGCATCGAGATGGCGTGGATGATGGGTTACATCAAGCATCATAATGGACGCTTGAAAAACGGTGACTTGTATGTTGGGTGGGTTGATGCGAAATCGGGTGAGCCAGTCAGCGATAGTGAGGTCAAGCGTCGTTACGAGAAAGATATTCTGAGCCATAGCGGCATTCGTCTCATCGGTACGTTACCTGGTCTTTGCGACCTTTCCTGGTTTAACGTTTCCACAGAGCCCGAGCTCTTCAATGGCTATGACCCGCTCAAGAAGACCTTTTACCAGGAGGTTCAACTAAACCATGATCTCGAGCCGCTCGAAGTTACCGAGGCCGAAGCACACAAGTTCAAGCTGCAGCATGAGGACAAGGTCGATATTTGGTCTGCAGCATCTGGCGAGTGGTATGTCAAGCTCAAAAAAGGTGCTCGCATCATCGTTCCCAAGTCGTTCCGCTTCAACCGCCTCGTGGCCGGTCAAATTCCAACAGGGTGGTCTGCTGGCCGCTACGGTATTCCCGACGATATCATCGCTCAAGTTGATCGTACTGCTCTTTGGGCCCTCGTCTGTACCGCTGAAGCCCTGACCATGTCGGGTATCACGGATCCCTATGAGCTCTATAAGTACGTTCACCCCTCTGAGGTCGGCTCCAGTTTAGGTAGCGGGATGGGCGGTACACAGAGTATCGCAGCAATGTTCAAGGACAGGCGTGAAGAGAAGGATGTGCAGAAGGATATCTTCCAAGAGACATACATCAATACCGTCGCTGGTTGGGTCAACCTTCTTCTCATGTCATCTAGTGGTCCCATCAAGATTCCAGTTGGTGCATGGTAAGTCGCATTATCTTGCATTATGATGGAGGCTGATTTTTCTCCTAGCGCCACCGCTCTTCAATCTCTCGAGATTGCATGCGACACTCTGCTTTCAGGCAAGGCCAAGGTTATGATTGCTGGCGGCTTTGACGACTTCAGCGAAGAAGGGTCGTACGAGTTCGCGAATATGGGCGCCACGAGCAACGCCGAGACTGAGTTTGCAATGGGCCGCGAGCCGAACGAGTTCTCTCGTCCCACGACGAGCACCCGCGCTGGTTTCATGGAAGCACAGGTTCGTTCCTGGCCCTCCTTTGCTATGAACTACTGATGGATCATTGGCTAGGGTACTGGTGTGCAAGTCCTAATGACCGCTTCGACTGCTCTCAGGATGGGCGCTACTATCCGTGGCATTATCGCATTCACGTCCACCTCCACGTGCGTAGCCATTTACTTCTGCCGCACCCCCCCCTAATTTTCTTCACAGTGATAAAGCCGGTCGCTCCATCCCTGCGCCTGGCCGTGGCGTGTTATCAATCGCTCGCGAGTTGACCCCCAAGACGCCACTTCCCATCCTCGATATCGGTTATCGCACTCGCCAACTCGCCTTCCGCCGCAAGCAAATTGCGCAATGGGTCGAAAACGAACGGGAGCTCCTCCAAGAGGAAATCCAAATACGCCAAGATGCTGGCGAATCGACCAACGACTTTATTGCCTCACGCCTTGCCAATATCGAAGAAGAAGCAAGGAGGCAGGAGAAGGACGCGCAATCCACTTTCGGCATGCTCCAGGGAGCCGATCCTCGTATCGCTCCTCTCAGACGGGCTTTGGCGGTTTGGGGTTTGACTGCAGATGACATCGGTGTTATCTCGATCCACGGCACAAGCACGAAGGCGAACGACAAAAACGAATCGCACGTCTACAATGACATCTTCAAGCAATTGCAACGCACGCCGGGCAATGCAGTCCCTGTCATCGCTCAAAAGAATCTCACTGGACATCCTAAGGGTGGTGCCGCCGCATGGATGCTGCTTGGCCTTTGCCAGTCCATTGCAACTGGTATCGTTCCGGGCAATCGCAATGCCGAGTACGTTGATCTCATTGATTGACCAATAGTGGTACCTGATTAGATTATACAGCAATATTGATGTCGAGTTACGCAAGTTCGAATATCTCATGTACCCTTCGAAGACCATCCACACTGATGGCATTCGCGCTGGGTTGATGGTAGGCACACTCCTTGCTTTCTTCAAGTATGTCGCTCATTCTTCCTTGAGACGTCTTTCGGTTTCGGCCAAGTCGGTGGTAGCGCCCTCGTTCTCCACCCTCGCTTCCTATTTGGGACTTTAGAACCCTCGGTGTATAATGAGTACAAAAAGGCCAACACTGCTCGCGGTCTCTCTGCGTACAAGGTCATGAGCGAGATGATGATCACCAATTCCCTGGTCAAGATCAAGGATCACCCTCCATTCATACCCGATCTCGAAGCTCCAGTCCTCTTGAACCCACTTGCCCGCGTCACTTGTGACAAGACCGGTGAACTCTCTTTCCCACCTAAATTGACTACAGCCCCTACACCGGACTTGGCGAACCTTTCGATCATGAAGCAGATACTCAAAAAGACTGGCGATACAGCTGGAGTCGGTGTAGACCAGGAACTCATCTCATCTTTCCCCTCTCACAACCCGACCTTCGTCACTCGCAACTTCACCAACGAGGAAGTTGCTTACTGCAATGCACAGCCGAACCCTACTGCATCGTTTGCTGCGCGATGGGCGGGCAAAGAGGCCGTCTTCAAATCTCTTGGCGTTGCTTCGAAGGGCGCTGGGGCCTCAATGAGGGACATTGAGATCCTGCCGGACGAGTCGGGTGTGCCACAGGTCTGCCTCCATAACGATGCCAAGGCCGCCGCAGAAGGCAAGAATATCGCCCACGTCCATGTCTCCCT